>Ga0335074_10004832_pt1 | contig 18598 bp, 16 predicted proteins | sample Lox_Sample_23_FD_206715 | JGI IMG/M metagenome (GOLD analysis project Ga0335074, IMG submission 206715) | Soil microbial communities from Loxahatchee National Wildlife Refuge, Florida, United States - Lox_Sample_2.3 | ecosystem: Environmental > Terrestrial > Soil > Wetlands | place: USA... | reverse complement strand
CGGAAGGATCAGGTCGACGCCGGGCTGTTCGGTCTCCGGGAACAGCACGCCGCAGTCCACGATGAGCAGCCGGCCGCGGTGCTCGAACACCGTCATGTTGCGACCGATCTCGCCGATGCCGCCCAGCGGAACGATCCGTAGGCCGCCGTCGCTCAGAGGTGGTGGCGCCCCGAGCTCGGGGTGCGGATGGCTCACGCCGATCGGCTCACAGGGCTAGCCCGGCCGCATCCAGGTCGGCGCGCAGCACGGCCACGTCCTCGTCGCTCGCCTCGACCAGCGGCAGCCGCACGGTGCGCTGCTTGATCACGCCGAGCAGCTGCGCGGTCGCCTTCGCCGCGATCGCGCCCTGCATGCGGGTCATGATTCCCCGCACCGCGGGGACCAGCTCGCCATTGATCCGTCGGGCGGCCGTGAGGTCGTCCGCATCGACCGCCTCGACCATCTCGCGGTATCGCCCGGCGAAGCCGTGCGCCACCACGCTGACCATCCCGACCGCGCCGAGTGCCAGCAGCGGGAGGTTGAGGGCATCCTCGCCCGAGTAGTACGCGAGGTCGGTCGCCGCCATCACCTGGGCCGAGCCGAACAGGTCGCCCTTCGCATCCTTCACCGCGACGATCCGCGGGTGCTCGGCCAGCCGGATCAGGGTTTCGGTCGCGATCGCGGTGCCGGTGCGGCCCGGGATGTCGTACAGCATCGCGGGCAGCCCGGTCGCGTCGGCCACGGCGGAGAAGTGCTGGACCAGACCTGCTTGCGGGGGCTTGTTGTAGTACGGCGTGACGACCAGGACGCCGGCCGCGCCGGCCTTCTCGGCGTGCTGGGCGGCTTCGACCGTGCGCGCGGTGTCGTAGGTGCCGACACCGGCCACGACGGCGGCATGGTCACCGACCGCCTCGAGCACCGCCCGCAGCAGCGCATCCTTCTCGTCATCGGAGGTGGTCGGCGACTCCCCCGTCGTACCACTCACCACCAGGCCGTCGCAGCCGTGATCGACGAGGTGGCTCGCGAGCGCCTGGGCACCGGCGAGATCGAGGGCGCCGTCGGCCGTGAACGGGGTCACCATCGCGGTGAGCACGCGGCCGAACGGTGCAGTCATGGCTTTCAGGATATCGCCGTCCGGGGTTTCCTAAGGGGCCACGCGACCGTTGGCCTCGAACGCGGCGTGGACGATCGGCATCAGCTCCCGGAAATGGGTCTCCATGCCTTCGGCCACCATCTCGATCTCACGCTGCGGGAAGGACGGGAACTTCGAGTCTTCCCGCTTGGTCCGCAACGCGAGGAAGTGCATGAGCGAGCGAGCGTTGCAGGTGGCATACATCGACGAGTACGTCGCGACCGGAAGGACTCCCCTGGCGACCTCGCGGGCAACCCCGGCGTCGAGCATCTCGAGGTATGCGCGATAGGCAAGCCGGCAGGCGTCCTCGGTCGCCTCCACGACGATCTTGTGCTGCTCGGCGCTGCCCTCGACGAAGACGTAGTGACCGGGCTTGCCCTCCTGGACCAGCTTGCGCTCGGGGCCCGGCACGTAGAAGACCGGCTCCAGCTTGCGGTAGCGCGCACTCTCCTCGTTGTAGCTCCAGCCGACCCGGTGCCGCATGAACTCGCGGAAGACGAAGATCGGTGCGCTCACCAGGAAGGTCATCGAGTTGTGCTCGAACGGCGTGCCGTGCCGGTCCCGCATGAGGAACCGGATCAGCCCGGCGTTGCGCTCCGGATCCTGCTCGCGAGCCTCGATCGACGCCTCACCGGCGGTCGAGACGCGCGCCGCCCAGACAACGTCGGAGTCGCTCGCCGAGGCCTTGACCAGGTCGACGGAGATGTCGGAACGGAACTGGATCGGCGCATCGTCAGGCATCCGCCGACGCTACCGCCGCCCCCTGACAATCGAGGGAGCGACAGACCGTCGGAGCTGGATTCTCACGGCCGGATCCGCCCGGACCGTCGTACCTCGGCGGAGAGCAACCGCCAGGCCCGTTGCCGTTCCTTGCGCAGCCGGGCGTCGTTGCGGCTCGCGATCCACTCCGCCTCCCGGCCGAGCTTGCGCCAGCTGTCCAACCGGCGTTGCGGGAGCCGGCCGTCCTCGACCGCTGCGAGCACCTCGCACCCGGGTTCGCTGACGTGGGCGCAGTCGGAGAACCGGCACCTGTCCGCCAGCTCGCCGATCTCCGGGAAGGTCTGGTCGATCCCCTCGTCGCTGGTCCACATCCCGACCCCGCGCAGGCCGGGCGTGTCGATCAGGACCCCACCACCGGGTAGCGCGAGCAGCTGCCGGTGGGTCGTCGTGTGCCGCCCCTTGCCGTCGATCCGTACCTCCGTCACGGCCATCTCCTCGATGCCGAGCAATGCGTTGGCGAGGGTGGACTTGCCCGCACCCGACCGGCCGATCAGGCAGAGCGAGCCGCCGGGACGGTCGAGGCAGCGCAGCTTGTCCATCCCCTCGTCCGTGACCGCGCTGACCGCGAGCACCGCACACCCGGGTGCGGAGGCGGTCAGGTCGTCGACGACGGCGTAGGGATCGTGGGACAGGTCGATCTTGGTGAGGACGACGACCGGTGTGGCGCCGCTCTCCCAAGCGAGCGCAATCAAGCGCTCGACCATGCCCGGCCGAGGCGACGGAACGGCAGGTACGGCGATGAGGACATGGTCGATGTTGGCCACGAGCGCCTGGCCGGCGGAACGACCGGACGCGTCGGCGCGAACGATGGCGGTGCGGCGCGGCAGCACCGCGGCGATCTCCCCGTCCGCAACGGCGGCCCAGTCACCGACGGTGACGTCGGGCGCGCGGTGGGTGATGTCCGCGCGCAGCTCGCCGGCCTCGGCGACGAGGTCGGCCGCGCCGCGGTCGACCCGCGTGACACGGGCCGGCGTATGGGTGGTGAGGTACGGCAGAAACTCAGAAGCGAACTGCTCGTCCCAGCCGAGGGACGACAGAGGTCCGGTCAACGGAAAGCCTTTCGGAGACGGAGGGTTTCGGGCATGCGCAAGCCAGGGCAGGCATCGAATCCACCTCCACTCGTCGGCTTCTGGGTCGGACGTCATGACGGTAGACGGTGCACGCCTCGCCGTCATCCGAGTTTTCGATCACACCCCGCGGTCAGTAGGCGCCGAGCTCGTGCAACCGCTCGTCGCTGATGCCGAAGTGGTGTGCCACTTCGTGGATGACGGTGACGCGTACCTGCCGCACGACCTCATCGAGGGTGTTGCAGTGCCGCAGGATCGGCAGCCGGTAGATCGTGATCTGGTCGGGTAGCACCCCGGCGTACGCCGACGTGCGCTGGGTCAACGGGATGCCGTGGTAGAGCCCGAGCAGGTTGGGCGAGGCCCCCATGTCCTCGACGGCGACTGCGACGTTGCGCATCATTCTGCGCAGCTGCGGCGGGATGCTGTCGAGCGCGGCTTCGACCAACCGGCCGAAGGTGTCCTCGTCGACGTCGATCAAGGTGCCAGTGCAGCACACCTAGCCTCGCCACTTCGTGATCTTGTGCTGCGACACGGGTCGTAGGAGCACGGAAGTGCCTGTCCCGCTTGGGAAACTTGGGCTTGTCGAAGGTCCAAGAACACCGAGCGGGAAGGCACTCCGTGGGTGAAGAGTAACCGGCGGGCGAAGCGGGTTCAGGTAGTCGTGGGCGGCGAGCCGCTGGTGTCGTCGGCGGGAGCGTCGCTGCTGGTCGAGACGGCCAGGTCGGTCGGTTTGGAACGGGGGCTGTCGGCGGCGCTGCGTCCGTGGCGTCGGCTGCGGGCGAGCATGATCCGGGCAAGGTCGTGCTCGACGTGGTGCTCGCGATCGCGCTCGGTGGCGACTGCGTGGCCGATCTGGGCCGTCGTCCGGGCGCAGCCGGACCTGTTCGGCGCGGTCGCGTCTGACCCGACGGTGTCGCGGCTGATCGACACGCTTGCCGGCGACGCCGAAGCGGCGGTGGCCGCGATCCGTCAGGCGGGGGCGGTTGCTCGCGCGGCCGGGTGGCGGCACCGGTCACCGGTCAGCAGTGACGGCCCGGTGACGGTGGATCTGCGCGACGATCGTGTTGGCGCACTCGGAGAAGGAGGGCGACGCCGACGTTCAAGCGCACGTTCGGCTTCCACCCGCTGCTGGCGTTCGTCGACCACGGCCGCGACGGGACTGGTGAGCCGCTGAGCGCGCTGCTGCGTGAGGGGCGGGCCACCGCGAACGACGCAACCGACCAGATCGCCGTGCTGGACTCAGCGCTCGCTCAGCTCCCCGTCGAGGTCCGGGACCGCGTATTGGTGCGGGGCGATACCGGCTCGGGGGTGCACGCGTTCGTCGAGCACGTCGCCGCCCTCGGCCTGCAGTTTTCTGTCGGGGCCTACGTTCACGACGCGCTCGCCGACACCGTGCTGTCCCTGCCGGAGCAGTGCTGGCGCCACGCGACCGACGTCGACAGCGACCCGCGCGAAGGTGCTCACGTCGCAGAACTGACCCGGTGGCTGCCAGCGGCGCGCAACCCGTGGCCGGCCGGCACGCGGATCATCGCCCGGCGCGAGGTGCCACATCCTGGCGCGCAGCTACGGCTGACCGATGTCGAAGGTCGGCGGATCACGATGTTCGCGACCAACACCCGCGGCGGGCGGATCGCCGACCTCGAGCTGCGGCACCGGATGCGCGCCCGCGCCGAAGACCGGATTCACGGCCTCAAAGACTGCGGGCTGCGCAACTTCCCGCTGCACGAGTTCACCAAGAACACGATCTGGCTCGAGCTCGTCCAGCTCGCCGCGGAGCTGCTCACCTGGACCCAGACCCTCGCCTTCACCGGCAGCATCGCCAAGTTCTGGGAACCCAAACGCCTGCGGCTTCGCCTGCTGCACGTCGCCGCCGCATCGTCACCACCGGCCGACGCGAATGGCTGCGACTCCCGCGCGGCTGGCCCTGACGCGAACTCATCATCACCGGCCACGCACGACTTCACGCCCTCAGCTGACCAACAGCCCCAGCCGCTCAGCAGCACCGGACAAGCGACGCGACGAACGTCGCGGATCGGCCATGTCCACACAGTCCAATCAGACAGACTCCAGAGTCAGCCGCGGCGACACCAAGATCGTGAGAGATCGAGGCTAACTGATCACCGGACCGAGCCAGCCGGCTGTGCCGTACGCGAGGTCGTCGAGCCCGATCGTCGTGCCCAGCCCGCTCGCCGAACTGCCGAGCGCGCCGACCGTCGTTCCCGCGACCGACGTACCCGTGTTGATTCCGGTCTCAACCTGGGTCTCGATCGGGGTGGTGGCGTCGCCGGCGTACATCCGCAGCTCGAACGTCCCACTCGCGGCGGAGCTCAGATGCCACTCGAGCCGGACCCACTGGTTCAGCGGGAGCGGCTGCGTCAACCGCGGGAGCGACATACCGGTCGCGGTCACGATGCTGAGGTATCCGGCCGAGGTGAGGTTCACCTGCGCGTCGCGGTTGGATGCCGCGTCGGTCAACCTCATGATCGGCACCGACACCTTCGGGTCGGCGGAAAACTTGACATACGCACGCCCGTAGACAGACGTCGCCGGCGTGATCGACGTGCTGTTCCAGCCGAGGTAGCACAAGCCGGTGGCTGGTGACAGAAGGGCCGAGTCGCGCCCGTGTGCCGCACTCACAGTGCTGTAGGTGACCGAGCCGGCGGTGCACTTGTCCTGGTTGAACGCGTTGCCCGCCGCACCCCCGGAGTTCTGCGTGGTGATCGCCGTGCCGTTGGCCTGACCTTCGAACCCGTTGGCGAGCAGCGCGGCGTACGGCGTTGCGGCAGTCGCGACCGCCGATGCCGTTCCCATCCCGCCGGAGTTGCGGGCGAGCACCTCGTACCAGTACGTCGTGCCGGGAGCGGCCGAGACATCGCTGTACGACGGCGCGGTCACGGACATCGCCAGTGGGCTGAAACCGGAGGCCGCGGAGGTCGACGACCGCTCGACCTCGTACGAGCTCGCGTTCGCCATGGCGTTCCACGCCAGGTTCACCTGGGTGGACGACGCCGGCGCTGCGGTGAGGCCCGTGACCTGGCCAGGCGCGACCTGCGGGGTAGTGACCGTCTGGGTCGCGGAGAAGGCACCTTGCCCGGCCGCGCCGACGGCGGCAACGCGGTAGTCGTAGCTGGTGAGCTGGCTGACCGAGGTGTCTCTGTAGCTCGTGGCGCTCGCGTTCGCTGCCAGCACGGACCAGCTACCCGCACCGGCTGGGGACCGCTCGACCGAATAGGCCGCCGCGCCGCTTGCGGCACTCCAACTGAGGTCGACCTCGCCGGGCGAGACGGCGGTAGCCGACAGCCCGGTGACCTGAGCGGGCAGTGTAGTGCCGGTGGCCGGACCGGACGGCACGCCATCGCCGGCGGAGTCGACCGGGACGACCTCGTAGTCGGCGGACGCGCCAGGAGTCAGCCCGGTGTCGGCGAAGGAGGTACCCGAGGCGGTACCGAGATCCGTGGGGAACGTGCCTGCGCCGACCGCGCCCTTGCGGATGTCGTATGACGTCGCGCCCGTCGCGGCCCCCCATCTCAGGTCGACCTCGGATGCACCGTTGGTCGCAGCCGTGAGTGTTCCCGGCTGGCCCGGGAGCAAGGTGATCGACGAGGACGACGAGGGCGCACTGCTGCCGGATGCGTTGGTCGCGAGCACGCGGTAGTCCTCGCTACTGCCCGGGGTCATGCCAGTGTCGCTGTACGACGTACCCGTTACCGGCTCGCCCACGTTGCTGAACGCGTTTGCGCCGGACACCGACCGCTGTACCTGGTAGGCGGTCGCACCTTGCACCCCGGTCCAGCTGACCGTCGCCGCAGTCGGCGACGTGCTGGTCACTGTCGGTGCAGTAGGCGCGGCCGGCGGCGGGGTGCCGAGGACGGCTGACGACAGCCCGACCTGAGCGAAGGCAGCGAGCTCACCGGGCTGGGTGAGGTAGGTGTCGCAGTTCCCGCTGGAGTCGTCCCACTCGAGCATGCCCTTGATGTTGGGATGAGCGGTGATGGCCGCGGTCAGCTGGCCGTACCAGTAGGCCGCTGCCGTGCTGTCGCTCGGGTTCGGCACGGTGCCGTACTCGGGGAGGATGAACGGCTTGTCCCCGTAGCCGTTTGCCTCGAGCCACTGATACATCGGGTCGATCGTCTGCTGCGGCGTCTTCCATGCGCCGCTTGCGCTCTGGCAGTTGTAGAAGTTGTAGGGGTCGTAGCCGATCCAGTCGACGTAGGAGTTGCCCGGGTAGAGGCTGTTGAACAGCGACTCGTGCCCCGTGTAACCGGTCGGCGTCCAGACCCAGATCACGTTCGTAACGCCCTGGGCGGCGAACACGTCGTGTATGTGCCGGTACGCCGCGACATAGTCGGCGGCGGTGCCCGAGGTCCCGACGCGGGAGTCCATCTCGGAGTCGAAGGTCAGCATGATCGGCTGGCCGAATGCCTTGATCGACTGCGCCTCCGGAATGATCACCGAGCTGTCGTAGTCCCCGTCGGCGATCGCCGACCATTGGATCTGCTGGTTGGTCGAGTAGATTCGTGACGCCCAATCCTCGAAGATGATGTGTCCTGATGCGGCGAGGGCCTTCTCGTAGGAGTCCGGCATTGTGCCCGAAATGGCCGTAGCCGGCCCGGAGAAGTCGTGGTAGTGGTACACGATGTCGAACGTCCGGCCCACCTGGGACTCGAGGTCGGTGACGGCGGTCGTCAGCGTCTGACCGGATGCGGGTGGGGTGTAAGCGCCCCACAGGATGCCGCAGCTCGGCACGTCCAGGCTCGACAGCGTGCATGCATTGGCCGGCAGGGTGCTGGCACCCGCGGCGGTGGGAAGCAAGAACGCGATCAGCGTCGTCAACACGCCGATGACGAGCACGACCGATGCCCGTGCGGTCGCAGTGGAAGTCCGTCGCGAGAACATCTGTGGGCTCCGATGACTAGTCGTTTTTGACTGACGACTAGTGAGTCGACGACGCGGGAATGCCCAAGCAGATGCAAACGCAAGGCCCACAGGGCCTAGCCCAAACAGGTGACCCGTGCGATGGTCGGGGTCAGTTTTCGTGTTATCAACGTTGGCTCGGTGACGACCGAGCCAACAACTCGACACAATGTGGCGAGGTCTCGACGCCTGCGGTGATTACAAGGACGTCGTTAAGTCAAAAAACCGGCAGTCCCGGACAGAGCCCGCACCCCCATCACGCTGGGCAACGCCGATCAGCTATCTGATCCGCGGGAGTTAATGAGTCCGGTTCACAGCTCGTGGCAAGCGATGCTTGCTGACCACGAATCCCTGTCGTCCAGTTCTTCCTCGGTAGGTGCCGCCGGCAGTGCAGAGACCGCCGCGGACTCCCTCCTGCCAACAGCGTTACCACGCCGGTATCGCGGAGCGCCACGAAGCCCAGAACCCTTTCGGCGTTGCGCAAAACGGCGTTCGTGGACCCCGACGCGAATCAGTCCGGGATCATCGTCGTGAGGCAGAACGGATGACCGGCCGGGTCGATGAGGACGCGGAAGCGATCCGGTGCGGGCTGGGTGGCCGCCTTGCGCGCGCCGAGCGCGAGCGCCTTCTGCTCGGCCGGCTCGAGCTCCTTGACGGCCAGCTCGAGATGCATCTGCTTGGGGACGTCGCCGGTCGGCCAGTCCGGCGGCCGGTGGTCGTCGATGCGGAACGTGGTCAGGTAGATCCCGGCGCCGCTCAGCGCCACGAAGTCGGGGGTGTCCCAGACCCGCTCGAGCTCGAGAAAGTCCTGGTAGAACCGGGCCAGCTGGTCGGGATCCGACGAGTCGAGGGAGATGCCACCGAGGCGCGCGAGTGCGGTCATGCCGCTAGTGCAACACACCCCGCCGACGGCGGGCCACGCACGGCCTGCAGAGCGACCGGGCCCAACGGCGACGCTGACGAAAACGGACGGACGCGGTTACGATCCCGCGCCGAAAGGAGGTGCGCGATGAATCCGGTTTTGGCGGACTTCCTCGAGCGCATCGGGTGGACGTCCGGACAGGTCTTCATCTCGGTCTTGCTGGCCGGTACGGCGGGGGCCGCGGTCGTCGGGCTGCCGTGGAAGCTGGCGGCGGTGATGGCGGTCAGCGCCGCGGTCGCGACGATCGTGACCACGGCTGTGCAGTATCTGGCGAAGCAGACCGACCTGCCGTTCTGGCAGGACATCCTTGTGCGGGCAGTGAAGACCTTCATCGCCTCACTCGCGGGATCGATTGCAGCGGCGCACCCGTTCAATGTGGTGACCTTCCACTGGTCCGACGCCTTCAACGTCGCGGCAGTCGCCGTGCTCGGGTCGCTCGGCAAGGGCCTGCTCGCGAAGGGCGATGCCGGCGTACCGGCCGGCGCCGCGCCCGCACCCGCAGCAGTGAACCCGTCGACGTTGTCCGTGCCCACCTACCGGGCGGCCATCGTCCGGTAGGCAGCCTTAAGCCGAAGCCTCGACGAGGTCGAGATCGCGAACACAGAAGCCGTGGTGTGCCCACTCCTCGTTGAGCACCGTGCCGAGGCACTGGCGCGTCGAGCGTCCGCGTGCATACGGCGGCCAGCCGTCGCCGTCCGGAATCGGCGCGGGCGCCGCGAGCTGCTCGGGAGTCACCGCGCTCAGCCACTCGTCGAGCTCCGCCGCCTGCTCGGCGCGCACCGCGACCACCTCGTCAAGGCTGGGCGCGGCCGACAGGTCAAGCCCTTGCTGCTCCCGGTCGGGCACGTAGTCGGGCGCGAGCCCTATCGGCGTGAACAGCGCGGTCGACCCGAGAACGCACCGGCGGAACCACGAGTCGTGCACGAACACCAGGTGGCGAAGGGTCTGCACGGCCGACCACTCGCCGTTCACCATGCGATGCTCCACACCCGGCGAGGTCCGTAGCCGGGCGATGGTCGCCGTCCAGTCGGCTTGCAGTTGTCGCCATCCTTCGCGCAGCTCGCTCGGAGCGTCCGAGCGGATCAATATCCGCACCGGATAGCGACGGTCGAGCTCGGCCTCGACGTACGCCGTCACCTCGACGCCGTTGACGACAAGGTTGGTGATCAGCCCGTCGATCTCCGCGTCCTGCATGACGACGCCGATGAACCGCGACCGATCGAGCATGCACTCGCGGAACTCCGCGGCACTGAGGTCCTCGTCGACGAAGCGCTTCATGCCGTCAGGCTACGCAGCACCCCTGACACCATCGGCGCCACCGGCCGCGCCGCTCGCTGTGTGAACGGCTACGTACCGCCCGCGGTATCTACGCGTGCACAAACCCACCGGCTCCCGCGCTCGGCCGATGTAGCCGGCTAGAGCTGCTTGCGCATCTGGAGGGAGGTGGTGTCGTATCCCGAGGACTCGTAGAGCGCGCGAGCCGTAGTGTTCGGGCCGAAGACGTTGAGGCCGAGTGTCCTAGCGCCGGCATCCCTTGCCGCATCCTCGGCAGCGGCGAGCAGTGCCCGGCCGTAGCCGGATCCGCGAAAGCCTTCGAACACCTCGATGTCATAGATCCATGCGCCTTGTTGATCCGGGCGAACCAACCCGATCCACACCAGCCCGACGGTCTCGCCCGACTCGTTCTGAGCGGTGAGCAACAGATGGTTCGCGCTGTTGACGCCGTCGGGCAGAAGCTTGACGGTTTCGGCGCGCGCCCGCGCCACGGCTTCGTCCGCCGACCAGTTGCCGGCCTCGACATGGTGCTGGGCGTACGACTCGGTGAGCCTCGCCATCCAGCTTTCATAGAACTCCGCCGTCATGGGACTCGTCGTCAGCTTCTGCAACAGCTCAACTCCAACCTCGTCATCGGTCGCTCACGCCTCTACCGCGCTCCGTCCGGGGAGACGGAAGCCCCGACATCATCGCACCGCCCATCGTTGATGCCGGACCTTGCTGGAGTCAACGCGACCCCAGAGCGCCAGCCGGTCCGCACTCGCAACCGACCGCGGCGCGCCCGGTTGCGCTTAGCCGTAATAGCCGTAGACGACGCTGCGACGATGTCGCCATGAGCACAACCGCGGATTGGCTGCTGGACCCCGACATCGCTTATCTCAACCACGGCGCGTTCGGTGCACTCCCGCGCGCCGTCGGCGAGTACGCCGTCGAGCTGCGGCGCCAGATGGAAGCGAACCCCACCGGCCTGCTGGCCCGCCGGTTGCCAGGACTGCTCGACGACGTACGCGGCCAGGTCGCCGAGCTGCTCCGCGCGGACCCGGATGCGTGCGTCTTCGTCGCCAACGCCACAGCCGGCAGTGCCGCGGTGCTCACCGCCTTGGCGCCGATGCTCGAAGCCGGCGACGAGGTCGTGACAACGGATCATCGGTACGGCGCGGTCGGGATCCAGCTCGAGGCGCTGGCCGCCCGGACCGGAGCACGAATCGTCACCGCGCACGTTCCCCTCGATGCCGCGACGTCGACCGACGTGGTCGCGGCGATCACCGAGCGGTTCACCAGCCGCACCAGGCTTCTCGTAGTCGACTCGATCTCCTCGCCGAGCGGTTTCGTCTTCCCGGTCGAGCAGATCGTCGCCACATCACACGAACGCGGCATCGCGGTGCTGGTGGACGCCGCGCATGCCCCTGGCCAGATCGAGGTCGACCTGCGGGCGCTCGGCGCCGACTTCTGGGTCGGCAACCTGCACAAGTGGATCTGCTCGCCGCGCGCTGCCGCAGTCCTCTGCATCGCGGACCGATGGCGGGCGGACGTTCGCCCGCTGGTGCCGTCGCACGGCTACCCGGCAGGATTCCAGCCGGCATTCGACTGGACCGGCACCCTCGACCCCACTCCGATTCTCGCGGTGCCGGCCGCCCTGGCGTTCTGGTCGGAGTACGGCTGGGAGCGGATGCGAGGCACGCAACGAGCGACCGTCGACGACGGCGCGGCGAGCGTGGCGAAGGCGCTCGGCACGAGCGCACCGGTCGCTGACGAGTTCCGCGCGGCGATGCGCATCATCGAGCTGCCGGTCACGCTCGGCCGCGAAACAGGGTTGCGGCTCGAAGCCAGGCTCAGCAACGACTACCGGGTCGAGGTCCCGATCATGCAGCTGCACAACCGCAGCTGGATCAGGGTGTGCGGGCAGGTCTACAACGACGGCGCCGACTACGACCGACTCGCGGCCGCGTTGCCGGAGCTACTCGAGACCGAGGAGGGTCTCGAGACCGACGGTTAGCCCCGGACGGTCCGCAACCGAGCGGATCGCGAGCAGCACGCCGGGCATGAACGACTCGCGGGTCAGCGAGTCGTGCCGGATCGACAGGGTTTCGCCCGCGCCGCCGAGCAGCACTTCCTGGTGCGCCACGAGCCCGGCGAGCCGGACGGCGTGGATGTGGACTCCGTCGACCTCTGCGCCACGTGCGCCCTCGAGCGACTGCGTAGTGGCGTCCGGAGACGGCTTTCCCTCGCGTGCCGCCGCGACCAGCTCCGCAGTACGCCGAGCCGTGCCGCTCGGGGCGTCGACCTTGTTCGGGTGGTGCAGCTCGACGATCTCCACCGACTCGAAGTACGGCGCCGCTTCGGCCGCGAACCGCATCATCAGAACGGCAGCGATCCCGAAGTTGGGCGCGATGACCACGCTCACCGACGGTGCGGCTCCGAGCAAGCCGCGCACCTCGTCCAGCCGATCCGGCGTGAACCCGGTGGTGCCGACCACGCAGTGCAGGCCCGAGTCGATGCACCAGCGCAGGTTCTCCAACACGGCGTCGGGCGTCGTGAAGTCGACGACGACATCGGCGGCCCGAAGCGGGTCGCGCGACTCTCCCGCATCAATTGCGGCGACCAGGGACAGATCATCCGCGGCCTCGACCGCGCGGCACACCTCGCCGCCCATCCGGCCACGCGAGCCGAGCACACCCACCCGCATGGCATCGATCATGCCGCGAACTCGCCGCTGTCGTCGTCGTACGGCCCGATCACCGCAAGCGCGCCGGGCTGCTCGAGCAGGTCGGCCGCCAGCGCCCGCGTGTCCTCCAGGGACACCGCGTCGATCCGCGCGAGCAGCTCCTCGACGCTCATCAGCTCGCCGTAGACCAGCTCGGCCTTGCCCAGCCGGCTCATCCGTGAGCCGGTGTCCTCGAGTCCGAGCACGAGACCACCGCGCATCTGCCCCTTGCCCCGGTCGAGCTCGACCGCAGTCAGTCCCTCGGCCCCAGCCAGGTCGAGCTGCTCCCGGCACAGGGCGATCACCTGCTTCGCCCGGTCCGGATGGCAGCCCGCGAACACACCGAACAGGCCGGTGTCGGCGTAGTGAGACGTGAACGAGTAGACCGAGTACGCCAGACCGCGCAGCTCGCGCACCTCCTGGAACAACCGCGACGACATCCCGCCCCCGAGCGCGGAGTTCAGCACCCCGAGCGCGAAGCGCCGCTCGTCGTGCCGCGAGACGCCCGGTACGCCGTAAACCAGGTTGGCCTGCTCGGTCGGGCGCCCGCGCACGCCGGTGACCGCAACGAACTCCGGAGCGCGGCGTACGACGCGGGGCGGCGCCGGAGACCTCGAGTCGTCATGCAGGCCGGGCTCGTCCGCCGCTGCCAGCGCCCGCTTGACCAGTCGCACCAGGACCGCGTGGTCGACGTTCCCTGCCGCTGTGATGATCAGCTGGTCGCTGCGGTAGCGCCGTCGGTAGTAACCCGCGATCGAGCTGCGCCGCATGGCTTCGATCGACTCGACCGAGCCGAGCACCGGCCGACCGAGGGGATCCGACGGCCAGACCAGCTCGGCGAACACATCATGGACCGAGTCACCCGGGTCGTCCTCGTGCATGGCGATCTCTTCGAGAATGACGCCGCGCTCGTTGTCCACCTCGCGCGACGTCAGCACCGACGACAGCACCATGTCGCACACGACGTCGACGGCGACCGGAAGGTCGGTGTCGAGCACGCGCGCGTAGTAACAGGTGTACTCCTTGGCGGTGAAGGCGTTGAGCTCGCCGCCGACCTCGTCGAGCGCAGCCGCGATCGCCAGCGCGTCACGCCGCCGCGTGCCCTTGAACAGCAGGTGTTCGAGGTAGTGCGACGCACCCGAGAGGGACGCGGTCTCGTCGCGGGAGCCGACCCCGATCCACACCCCGAACGCGACCGACCGCACCCCGGGAACCGACTCGCTGATCACCCGGATCCCGCCCGGCAGGACGGTACGGCGGACAACCGAACCGTCGCTGCCGGTCAGCAGCGTGCGAGTCGACCCGATCCGCTGGTCGGTGCCGGCGAGGTCGACCGGCACGTCAGGACTGGTCGGCGCCGGCTGGCGCCGGCTCGCTCGCGTCGCCGTCGGCGGCACCCTCTTCGAGCACCGGCACCAGGCTGAGCTTCCCGCGCGGGTCGATCTCGGCGATCTGCACCTGCACCTTGGACCCGACCGGCAGCACGTCGTCGACGTTCTCGACCCGCTTGCCACCGACGATCTTGCGGATCTGCGAGATGTGCAGCAGGCCGTCCTTGCCAGGAGTCAGAGACACGAACGCGCCGAAGGTCGTCGTCTTCACGACCGTGCCGAGATAGCGCTCGCCGACCTCGGGCATCTGCGGCGACACGATCGAGCGCACCGCGCGAAGCGCTGCCTCCGCCTTCTCGCCGTCAACCGCGGCGATGTAGATCGTGCCGTCGTCCTCGACCGTCAGGTCGGCGCCGGTGTCCGCCTGGATCTGGTTGATGATCTTGCCCTTCGGCCCGATGATCTCGCCGATCTTGTCGACCGGGATCTTCTCGGTGATGATCCGCGGCGCGTAGGGCGACATGTCGCCAGGAACGTCGATGGCCTCGGCCATCACGTCGAGGATGGTCATCCGCGCGTCGCGCGCCTGCTGCAGCGCGCCACCGAGGACCGACGCGGGAATCCCGGTCAGCTTGGTGTCGAGCTGGAGCGCGGTCACGAACTCACGGGTGCCGGCGACCTTGAAGTCCATGTCGCCGTACGCATCCTCGGCACCGAGGATGTCGGTCAGCGTGACGAACTCGTCGCCCTCGTTGATCAAGCCCATCGCGATGCCCGCGACCGGCGCCTTGAGCGGAACACCGGCGGCCATCAACGACAGCGTCGACGCACACACCGAGCCCATCGAGGTCGAACCGTTCGAGCCGAGCGCCTCGGAGACCGCACGGATCGCGTACGGGAACTCCTCCTTGCTCGGGAGCACCGGCACCAAAGCCCGCTCGGCGAGCGCACCGTGGCCGATCTCGCGACGCTTCGGCGAACCCACACGACCGGTCTCACCGGTGCTGTACGGCGGGAAGTTGTAGTGGTGCATGTAGCGCTTGCGGGTCTCGGGCGACAGCGTGTCGACCATCTGCTCCATGCGCAGCATGTTCAGCGTGGCGACGTTCAGGATCTGCGTCTCACCGCGTTCGAACAAGCTCGACCCGTGCACCCGCGGCACGACGTCGATCTCCGCGGACAGCGTGCGGATGTCGCGCACTCCGCGGCCGTCGATGCGGACGCCGTCCGCGATCACGCGCTTGCGGACCAACTTCTTGGTGAGGGCCCGGTACGCCGCGCTGATCTCCTTCTCGCGGCCCTCGAACTGCGCGGCCGTGCGCTCCTTCGCGAGCTCCTTGACGCGGTCGAGCTCGGTCTCGCGCTCCTGCTTGTCCGCGATGGTCAGCGCGGCGGCGAGCTCGTCGCTCACCGCAGCGGTGACAGCGTCGAGCGCGTCGTCGGCGTAGTCGAGGAACACCGGGAACTCGCGGGTCGGCTTGGCGGCCTGGTCGGCCAGCTTCTGCTGCGCCTCGCAGATCTGGGCGAGGAACGGCTTGGCCGCCTCGAGGCCCTGGGCGACGACATCCTCGGTCGGCGCCTGCGCACCGCCGGCGACCAGCTCGATCGTGTGCTCGGTCGCCTCGGCCTCGACCATCATGATCGCGACGTCACCACCGTCGGTCACGCGGCCGGCCACGACCATGTCGAACACGGCGCGCTCGAGCTCGGAGTACGACGGGAATGGCACCCACTCGCCGTCGATCAGAGCGACGCGAACCCCAGCCACCGGGCCGGAGAACGGCAGCCCCGCGAGCAGCACGCTGCATGCGGCGCCGTTGATCGCGACGACGTCGTAGAGGTGGTCGGGGTCCAACGCCATGATCGTCGAGACGATCTGGACCTCGTTGCGCAGCCCCTTGGTGAAGCTCGGCCGCAACGGCCGGTCGGTCAGCCGGCAGGTGAGGATTGCATCCTCGCTGGGCCGGCCCTCACGGCGGAAGAACGAGCCGGGGATCTTGCCCGCGGCGTACTGCCGCTCCTCGACGTCGACAGTGAGCGGGAAGAAGTCGAAGGTGTCCTTGGGCGCCTTCGACGCGGTCGTCGCCGACAGGACCATCGTGTCGTCGTCGAGATAGGTGACCACGGAGCCCGCGGCCTGCTGGGCGAGCCGGCCGGTCTCGAACCGGAGCGTGCGCTCGCCAAGTGAGCTCTTGAGTACTGCCTCAGAGCGGAATTCCTCGGTGCCCGTCACGGGCGCCTCCATTCAGGTAGGCGCGCTGCCGTTGAGGCGGACCGGTCATCGATCGAAGCGGTCAGGTGGCACACCTGCCCGCCACTACCGAGGACCGGCACTCGCGGCATCGGCCGGCGCGCGGGTCGGTCCGGCGTTACCGCCGTAGTCCCAGCCTTTCGATCAGGGAGCGGTAGCGCTGGACGTCCTTGCTCTCCAGGTAGCGCAGCAACCGCCGGCGGCGACCGACGAGCTGCAGCAGACCACGCTGGGTGTGGAAGTCGTGCTTGTGCTGCTTCATGTGCTCGGTGAGGTCGGCGATCCGACGGGACAGCAGCGCGACCTGGACTTCCGGGGACCCGGTGTCGCCATCGCCGGTGGCGAAGTCGGTCATGATCTGCTTCTTGGTTGCGGCATCCAGCGGCACGCGGAGATCTCCTGGCACATATCAGCCCGCAGGGTTACACCACAGGGGCAGACGGAAACGAACGCCGCCTAGTGTAGCCGAGAGCGGGCCGTATCGACGTCGGCCGCCATCTGCGATACGAGCGATTCGACGGATTCGAACCGTTCCATCCCCCGGAGCCGGGCGGTGAACTCGACCGTCACGTGCCGGCCGTAGAGGTCGAGATCGTGCCCGACGTCGATCGCGTAGGCCTCCACCCGCCGGTTCTGCCCGTCAAAAGTGGGGTTGGTCCCGACGCTGATCGCCGCCGGCATCCGGTCCCCCGAGAGCCCGGTGAGATGCCCGGCGTAGACCCCGTCCGCGGGGATCGCGATGCCTTCGGCGACGTCCACGTTGGCGGTAGGGAACCCGAGCGCGCGCCCGCGGGCGTCGCCCCGGATGACCGGGCCCTCGACCAGGTGCGCGCGGCCGAGCAGGCCGGCCGCTCCCACCACGTCGCCGGCGGCGACCTGCGCCCTGATCCTGGTCGAGCTGATCGGCTCGCCTTCGGACACCAGGGGCAGCGCATCCACCTCGAGGCCGGAGCGCCGCAGCAGGTCGACGTCACCCTTCGCGCCGTGACCGAACCGGAAGTTCTCCCCCACGACCACTCGCACGGCGCCCAGCTGCCCGACCAGGGTCGTTTCGATGAAGTCCTCGGGGCTCTGCAGCGACATCTCGTGGCTGAACTCGAGGACGAGGACGCGGTCGGCGCCGTAGCGCTCCAGCAGCGCGACCCGCCGTGCCGTGGTCGTCAGCATCATCGGCATCAGCTCGGGTCGCAGGATGGCGACGGGATGCGGGTCGAACGTGACGACGGCAACGTCCGCGTCGGCCGCCCGAGCGGCCTCGTGCGCTCTCGTCAGCACCAGCTGGTGGCCTCGGTGCACGCCGTCGAAGATCCCGATCGGTACGACGGTGCGACGCCCGCCGCTCATGCCGACACCTCGAACACGCACCGCGGCTGGGCAACCCCGTCCCGGTCCTCGACCAGGGCGACGACTCGACCGTCCGGGCCGAACACGCCGGCCGGCGACGCCGGCAGGTCGATCAGCAGACGCTGGCCCTGGCCGATCCGGCGCGCCTGTTCCTCGTCGACCTCGACCTTCGGAAACCCGGCCGCGACCGCAGCCGCGAGCGGGACGACCACGAGGTCGCGCTCGAGCTCTTCGAGCGTCCGCGCGTCGCGGATCGTGAAGCCGCCGACCCGCGTGCGGCGCAGCGCGGTGAGGTGCGCGCCGACACCGAGCGCCGCGCCCAGATCGCGGGCCAGCGCCCGGACGTAGGTCCCGGTCGAGCAGGTCACCCGTACGTCGAGATCGCGGCCTCGGCGAGCGACGAGGTCGAACCGGTCGACCCGGACGCGGCGGGGCGCGAGTGTGAGCTCCTCGCCGGCCCTGGCGCGGCGGTACGCCCGCACGCCGTCGACCTTGATCGCGGACACGGTGCTCGGCACCTGCTCGATCTCTCCGGTCAGCACCGCGAGCGCAGCCGCGATGGCGTCGGTCGCCAGCCGTTCGGCGGCATCACCGCCGGCGTCGGTCACGATCTCGCCGTCGGCATCGTCGGTGGTTGTCGTCGTACCCAAGCGGATCGTCGCGTCGTAGTCCTTGTCGTCCTTCGCGAGATGACCGAGCAGCCGGGTCGCCTGGCCGACGCCGACCACCAGGACACCGGTCGCCATCGGGTCGAGGGTCCCGCCATGGCCGACCCGGCGCGTGCCGGCCAGCCGGCGAACCCGCGCGACGACATCGTGAGAGGTCCAGCCTCCCGGCTTGTCGACGACGACCAGACCGTCAGTCAACGGCTCGGTACGGGTTCGGGTCGCCGGCCGGCC
>Ga0335074_10004831_pt1 | contig 18598 bp, 12 predicted proteins | sample Lox_Sample_23_FD_206715 | JGI IMG/M metagenome (GOLD analysis project Ga0335074, IMG submission 206715) | Soil microbial communities from Loxahatchee National Wildlife Refuge, Florida, United States - Lox_Sample_2.3 | ecosystem: Environmental > Terrestrial > Soil > Wetlands | place: USA... | reverse complement strand
ATACGATTCGTACTGTATACCGAACAAGCGGTTTCAGCTGCTTCCTGTTCGCCGACGGCCAAATTGGCGAACGCGACCGACAAACGGGGCGCCGGCGGCAAGCGACTCAAGAATCCCGGACCGAGAGACAGGTTCTGGATTAAGGCAATGGTTTTCGCGTAGCCTGTCTATGATCGCGTCCGATGCCCGACCGCCAGATTTTTTTCGACCCCGAACGCAAGCGCTGGAAGCGCCTGCGCCGTATTCTCGATGCTGCCGCGGTCATCTCCACGCTGGTCGTAGCTGGGTTTATTTTCAATATCTTACGGGGCCAGCGACTGCCTGAGCTGCTGTTGCCCATCCCCAAGCACAACTACCGCGCCCTGCCTGACGATCGGTCCGTCTTGCTGCGCGCCGCCAAGAGCCAGCTTCCCGCCCGCCGCAAAACCAACCGCAAGCCCTCAGAAATCACGTTGAACACCGGTGAGGGATTGCGCGCGGCCTACTATGTGCAGGACGACGCAGCCAGCTACTCCTCGCTCAAGGAACATGTCCGTCAGATCGACATGCTGTTCCCGCAGTGGCTCCACGTCGACTCGCCGCAGGGCACGCTGATGATGATGAGCGGCGACAACCTGCGCGAACTCCCGGTCATCCAGGGCAACACCATCCACGATCCCGACGATCTCGGCAAGGTCAAGCACGTGATCCAGGCGGCGCGCGCCGACACGGAAATCTTTCCCGCGCTGAACAATCACAATCCCCACACGCAGGATTGGGACACAGGGGTCGGCGATGTGCTTCAGGACCCCGACAAGGCCAACGCATTTCTGCAGCAGATCATGCGATTCCTGATTGCTTATCCGGTTTACCGTGGTCTCTCGCTCGACATCGAAAGCATTCCCGACACAGATGATGCGGCCTATCTGACCTTCATTCGCGCGCTGTATTACCAGATGCACCAGCGCAACCTGCGGCTTTATGTGAATGTCGCCGCGGGCACCAGCGACAGTGACCTGAAGCAGATTGCGGCCAACTCCGACGGCCTGATTCTGATGAACTACGACCAGCATGAGGACACGAGCGATCCCGGCCCCATCGCCAGCCAGAGCTGGTTCATCGGGAACCTGAAGCGTGTGCTCAAGATCGTGCCCAAGGAAAAGATTATTTGCGCGATGGGCAACTACGGCTACGACTGGACGCTTTCCATCCCCAATCCAAAAGACAGGCACCATCGCAAGCCCCAAGTTCTGAATACCGACGATCTTTCAGTGTCGGACGCGTGGGGACTGGCCTCGGACGCGGACGCCGATCTGGATCTCGACTACGACACGCTGAACCCGCACTTCGAGTACATCGACGAGGACTCGAACCAGCGCCACGTAGTGTGGTTTCTCGATGGAGTTACGGTTCTGAACGAGATGCGCGCCGCTCGCCAGCTCGGGCTGCAGACCTTCGCATTGTGGCGGCTCGGCGAAGAAGACTCCTCGCTTTGGAATATCTGGGACCACCCCAGCGATCCCAGTGCGCTGCAGGCTCTGGCAAAGGTGCAGCCGGGCCACGATGTCGATACGGAAGGCGACGGCGACATCCTGCGCATTACCGGCCTGCCGCAAGACGGGAAGCGTACGGTGGAAGTCGATGACGATAACGACGAGCCCGACCCGCGCAAGAAACTCATCGTCGACGAACATATGGATGTCTATCCGCGAACGTACACCGTGCAGCAATACGGATACCATCCCAACGAGTTGGCCCTTTCGTTCGACGATGGCCCCGATCCCAAGTGGACTCCCAAGATTCTGGATGTGCTCAAAAGGAAGCACGCCAAGGCGACCTTCCTGCTGATCGGCGCCGAAGCGGCCGATAACATCAGCCTGATGCAGCGCATCGTGCGGGAAGGCAACGAAATCGGCAACCACACCTGGACACATCCGGACATCAGCGAAATCTCCACGCGCCAGCTCGATCTGGAGGTCAATCTGACCGAGCGTCTTTTTGAGGCCAAGCTGGGAGTGCAGCCTCTCTATTTCCGTCCGCCTTACGATATCGACGAGGAACCGGATACCGACGATCAGGCGGCGCCGGTCTGGCGCATCCAGCAAGCCGGGTTCACCGTGATCGGCAGCAAGATCGATACCGACGACTGGAACGAGAATCCCAAAAAGACGCCGCAAGAGATCATTAACTCTGTTCTCGCGCAACTGCAGACCATGAAGACCAAGCCGCAGTTTCGCGGCTCCATCATCCTGCTTCATGACGGCGGCGGCGACCGGTCGGTTACGGTGAACACGCTCGGCCCGCTCATCGATGCGCTCCGCGCCCACGGCTACACCATCGTTCCCGTGTCGGCGCTCATGGGAAAAACGACTGCCGAGGTGATGCCGCCACTCAACTTCTGGCAGCGGGTTCGCACCATGCCCGACTCCATCGCCTTCTCGGCGCTCGACATCGTAGGCAATTTCATCGTGATGGTCTTCTTCGTCGGCGATATTCTCATGAGCGCGCGCCTGGTGATTGTCGGCCTGCTGGCCGTCATCGACCGCCTGGTCAAGCCGCATCCCGCACTCAACCCCGCGTACCACCCGCGCGTGGCCGTGCTCATCCCCGCGTACAACGAAGAGACCGTCATCGTGCGCACCATCCGCTCGGTGCTCAACTCCGACTACAAGAACCTGCGCGTCATCGTGGTCGACGACGGCTCGCAGGATCGAACCGCCGAAGTGGCTGCCGCGGCTTACTCGCACGAGATTGCGGCGGGCCGCTTGCAGGTGTTCACCAAGCGCAACGGGGGCAAGGCTGCCGCGCTCAACTACGCTCTCGATCGCATGGAGGAAGAGATTTACGTGGGCATCGATGCCGATACGGTGATCGCGACTGACGCGATCTCCAGGCTCATTCCCCACTTCCAGGACCCATCGATCGGCGCCATCGCCGGCAACGCCAAAGTGGGGAACCGCCTTAACCTCTGGACGCGCTGGCAGGCCCTTGAATACATCACCAGCCAGAATTTCGAGCGCCGCGCCCTCGATCTGTTCCACGTGGTGACCGTGGTTCCCGGCGCCATCGGAGCGTGGCGCACCGCGCCCGTCAAGGCTGCCGGGGGGTATCCGCTCAATACCGTTGCTGAAGACGCCGACCTTACCATGGGCCTGCTCGAACGCGGCTACAAGGTTGACTACGAAGACCGTTCGCTGGCCTTCACTGAGGCGCCCGTCAACGCGCGCGGCCTCATGCGCCAGCGCTTCCGCTGGTCGTTCGGAACGCTGCAGGCCGTGTGGAAGCATCGCCTCGCGTTCATCCGCAACAAGGCGATGGGGCTTTTTGCTCTGCCCAACATCCTCATCTTCCAGATGCTTCTGCCGCTGGTGTCGCCGTTCATCGACATCATGTTTCTCGCCGGTGTCGTCAACTACTTCGTCAACCGGCACTATCATCCCGAAGCTGCATCGGTCGCCAGCTTCGAAAAGCTCGTGGTCTACTTCGTCGGCTTCCTGCTCATCGATTTCATTACTTCCTCTGCCGCTTTCAGCCTGGAGCGGCGGCATCCTGCCAACAAGGGCGACGGCTGGCTGCTGTTCCACATCTGGCTGCAGCGCTTCGCCTATCGCCAGCTGTTTTCGGTTGTGCTCTTCAAGACGCTCAAGCGCGCCATTGACGGCAAGCCCTTCAACTGGGACAAGCTCGAGCGCACCGCGAAAATGAGCAAGCGCACCGACGCGCTGGTTGAAGCTGCGCGATAACGCCGCCATGCGCGCGCCATGATCCTGCGCAGGCCGACGCGGTTCGCAGAAAAGCCGGCCGATGACGGGGCTTTGCTGCCCTTCGCGGCAGCAAGGAGCCGGATCGCGGATGCCATTCCTTCTACGCCCGGTCGAATTCCCAGTTCTCACGCAACACTCAGCCCATTGGCTGCGGCGACGCGGCCGTACCAGAGGCCCGAGTCCTTTACGGTGCGTTTCTGGTCGCGAAAATCGACATAGGTGAGGCCATAGCGCTGGCTATACCCGTCCAGCCACTCGAAATTGTCGAGCAGCGACCAGGCATGGAAGGCGCGGACCCGCGCGCCATCGGCAATGGCGCGCTGCAGTTCAGCAAGCTCCGCGCGGAAAAACTCAATGCGGCGGGTATCGGGAACGCGCCAAGCATCCTTCTCATACGGAGCGTCGAGATAGCCGCATCCGCTCTCAGTGAGCTCGATGATGGGATGGCCGTACTCGCGGGAAATCTGCATCACCAAGTCGTAAATGCCATGGGGCCACACCTCAAGGCCTCCTTCGGTGAGCGGCCCTTCATTCGGCATGGTGGCGATGAACCGGGTCATGGCATCCACATTGCCCGTGTCCTGCGTTTCCGTCGCATGGCCGCCGCCCGATGTCGCCGGGCTGCTTGCATCTGAGACGATGCGCCGGGTGTAGTAGTGAAACCCGATCCAGTCAAGCGGGACCTGCATGATCTTTTCGTCGCCGGCGCGGAAGCCCATCGCCTCGTAGGGGAATTCGCCGACGAACGGATTGGGATATTTGCCGCGCATCGCGGTTTCGAGAAAGAAGAGGTTGTTCATGGCGTTGTAGCGCGCGGTGGCGGCACGGTCCGCCTCACTGTCAGTCTTGGGGTATGCGGGGCACATCCCGTAGGCGCTACCCACAGTGCCCCTGGGCGACGCGGCTTTGATGGCGCGAAAGGCCTGGCCCTGGGCGAGGTTCACGGTGTGCGCGGCGCGCAGAAAACCGCCGCTGCGGCCGGGCGGAAAAACCCCAGTGCCGTATCCAAGATAGGTGAAGGTCCACGGCATGTTGAACGGAGCCCACACCTGGATGCGATCGCCGAGGTGTTTGGCGAGGACGCCGGCATAGTTGGCGAAGTATCCGGCAAGATCGCGATTGGGCCATCCGCCGATGTCTTCAAGCGCCTGGGGCAGGTCCCAGTGATAAAGAGTGCAGAAAGGCCGAATGCCCGCTTCGAGCAGCATATCGACCACGCGGCTGTAGTGATCGATGCCCTTTTGGCTGACCGCGCCGCGGCCCGTAGGCTGAATCCGCGCCCACGCAATCGAAAAGCGATAACTCTTCAGGTTGAGTTGCTTAATGATGGCGATGTCTTGCGGGTAGAGATGATATTCGTCGCACGCCGTATCGCCGGTGGCGCCGCCGCGGATGTGGCCGACCTGGTGGGTGAACCGGTCCCAGATGGATTCGCCCTTGCCGTCTTCATTCCATGCGCCCTCCACCTGGTACGAAGCGGTCGCGATGCCCCACAGAAATTCTTCGGGAAAGCTTGCGCCGGCCGGCGGTGGCGATGGGGCAAGCTCTGCGGCCGGCGAAACGGGACCATCTGCGCGTCCGCGATTTGCCAGTAATGCGCCGGCGCCGGCGACGAGAGAATTCCTCACAAAATGACGGCGGTCCATCGGCTCCCTCCTCCAGCTATGATCCCACAGCCGCCAATCGGGGCAGGAACGGGGACACCTGACAATCGGCAGACGGATGTCTGCCATCACTCCCTATGGGTGGAATAGATTTCAATGAACGAGCCGGCGCAAAAATTGCGGCCGGCAAACCATGTATCCCGCGTTCAAGTCTGCGCGCAGATTCTGATGCTAACCTCTGACCCCGTCTTATTTGCCCAGCGTCTCCGTCGGCAAGTGCCGCATCACAATGCGCGACTTCATGAGCTCGTTCGGATCGAGCTCGCCGCTATGGTCCGTGTCGAGCCGGTCGAACTCAGCCGACATGAACTTCATCCACTCGTCTTTAGAAATCTTGCCGTTCTTATTCGTATCCATCAACAAAAGCAACTGCTTCACGTTATCTTCGGCAATCTTGCCCGTGTTTGGCCGCACCGGCACGTTCGCCGTATCCTGCGCCAAACCTTTCGCCGCCAGCACGGCGGCGCCCGCCAATATCGTCAGCGTTACATTTCGTCTATTCATCGTCGAACCCCTGCCAGGATGAGTTTTCACCTTGGCCATCATAGCCTTCCTCGAGGCCAGAAGGCATAAAGGCCCCTAAAGCGGCACATAAAGGGATTGCCAAGATCACAATCCTGATCGCCTCGTGATTGCCGGTTTCGCGCCGGCGATGCGAACCTCTACAATGGAACGGAAGCGCAGTTTTCGAGGACATTATGCCGCTCTCTGGAGAAGCCATTCGCCTGATGAACTACATTGACGACGTCGCCGTGACCCTCCGTCGCGTGATGGCGGCCGTCCCCACCCTACCCGCCGAGGAACGCGCCAAGGTCGCCGACCATCTTCTGAAAACGCGTCCCAGCGTTCAGGAAGTCTCAGAAGCCCTGACGGCCAAGTAGCCCAGGCCGGTGACTGCCGTCGCCATCATCGGGGCCGGCCCGCTGGGCCGTTCGCTCGCGCTTCGCGCTGCGCGCGCCGGGTTCCGTGTTTTTCTTGAGGATGTGATGCCCGGCAATCTGCATCACGCGCGCGAATCGATCCGTCTCGCGCTGAACCCTGAAACCCTGCCTGCCGTGGCTTTTGTCTCAACCATCGAGGATGCGGTCCGGGATGCCGACCTCGTAATTGACTGCGTGCCCGATGAGCTAGAGTCGAAGCTCGAGATTCTCTTCCTCGTCGACCGCATGGCTCCGCCGCGCACCGTCATCGCCACGCCTACCTTGAATCTGTCGATTGCCGATTTAGCCAGTTGCACCAATCGTCCGGAGCAGTGCCTTGGCATCGCCGCAAACGCCGACGATCTGGCTTCAGACACGGCACAGCTTTTGCTCCGCGCCGCGCCCATGACCAGCGAAGCCTCCGCATCTCTGGTCAGCGAGTTCTTCCTGCAGCTCGGATTCGCGCCCACCGTCGACCGTGTTTCCGCATAGAGCCGGCGCCCCAACTCTCGATCCCGGAGATGGGATAACACCACCGCAAACTGACGAAAAACCTGCCGTCTTCACATCCTGCAGATGAGCAGCTCGCGCTCGTAGATCATCTCCGGCGGCAGGCGATCGTGCACGTCGATGAACAGCTCCTCGTGACTGATCAGCTCCCGCTTCCACGCCGCGCGATTCACTTCCTGCATCACCTCAAATTGTTCGCGCGACAAATCGAGCCCTTTCCACTCCATGTCCTCGTAGTACGGAATCCAGCCGATCGGCGTTTCTTTGCCCTGAGCGCGGCCGTGCACGCGATCCACAATCCACTTCAGCACGCGCATGTTCTCGCTGAATCCAGGCCACAGGAACTTTCCGTCCTCGCCCTTGCGAAACCAGTTGACATGGAAGATGCGCGGCGTCGAGCTCAGCGATCGCTGCATTTTGATCCAGTGCCGGAAGTAGTCGCCCATATGATAGCCGCAGAACGGCAGCATGGCCATGGGATCGCGCCGCACGACGCCCAGCGCGCCGCTGGCCGCCGCCGTCGTCTCTGATCCCATGGTCGCGCCCACATAGACGCCCGCGCTCCAGTTGAACGCCTGAAATACCAGGGGCATGGTCGTCGAGCGTCTTCCGCCAAAGACGAACGCGCCGATGGGCACGCCCTCCGGATCCTCCCATGCGTGGTCGATCGAGGGGCACTGCGATGCCGGCGCAGTAAACCGTCCGTTGGGATGCGCCGCCTTCGCGCCCGTCCGCCTGGCAATTTCAGGCGTCCATTTCTCCCCGCGCCAATCCAGACATTCCTTCGGCGGCTGGTCGGTCATTCCTTCCCACCACACGCCGCCATCGGGCGTCAAAGCCACGTTGGTAAAGATGGAGTTCTTGCTGAGCGCGGCAATCGCGTTGGGGTTGGTCTTCTCGCTTGTGCCCGGCGCCACGCCGAAGAATCCCGCCTCGGGATTGATCGCCCGCAGCTGTCCGTTCGCATCCGGCTTGATCCAAGCAATATCATCGCCAACCGTCGTCACCTTCCAGCCGCTCAGCGCCTTGGGCGGCACCAGCATCGCCAGGTTGGTTTTGCCGCACGCCGACGGAAAGGCCGCTGCCATGTAGGTTTTCTCGCCCTGTGGCGATTCCACGCCCACGATCAGCATGTGTTCGGCCATCCAACCTTCGTCGCGCGCAATGTTCGAGGCGATGCGCAGCGCGAAGCACTTCTTGCCCAGCAATGCGTTGCCGCCGTAGCCCGAACCGAAACTCCAGATCTCGCGTGTTTCAGGAAAATGCACGATGTACTTTTCGTCGTTGCACGGCCAGGGAACGTCCTTTTGCCCCGGGGCCAGCGGCGCGCCCACCGAATGCATGCAAGGCACAACGCGCTGCTCGCCCTTGTCGATTTCCTGCAGCACAGGCAACCCGATCCGGGTCATGATGCGCATATTGACGACGACATACGGCGAGTCGGTGAGCTCCACGCCAATGCGCGCCATGGGCGACCCAACCGGCCCCATGCTGAAGGCCAGCACATACATCGTTCGCCCGCGCATGCAGCCGTTGAACAGCTGCTTCAGCTTCTTTCGCATGTCGTATGGCTCGACCCAGTTGTTGGTCGGCCCGGCACTATCCTTGGAATAAGAGCAAATGAATGTGCGGTCTTCCACGCGCGCCACGTCGCGCGGATCGGATCGGGCATAGAAACATCCCGGCCACAGCTTCTGGTTGAGCCGCATAAACGTGCCGGACGCAATGAGATCGCCGCACAGCTTGTCGTATTCTTTCCGGCTGCCATCCACCCAGTGAATGGCTGCGGGTTGAGTCAACTCCGCCATCTTTTCCACCCAACGAATCAGGTGCTTATTGGTTGTCGGGGGCCTGGCCATTTTGATCTTCGCCTGCTTCATGCCTCATCCTCTTCCAATTGAGTTGATTTCCGTCCGGTCAGCGCACAGTCTACATGACCGAAGCGATAGATTTCCGCCCTCTTCCGGCTGATTTCTCATGGGCCGGGCGAAAACAAGGATCGTCTGAAAATCTGCGGACTTTACGTCATTTATACGTGAAGCGGCCGCGCTTCTTCAACGGGCCTGGAGGCAAGTTGTTCGCCATGCGAATTGTGCACGGGCACCGATGGGATTCCTGACTGCGAAACAGCGTTCAGACAGGCTCGCGACCGGCCGAGCCGAGCTCCCGCGAGATGGCGCTGAGTTTCGCCATAGGTGCGAATTTCATCCGGTTTCCCGTAAAATAAGGATCGCGCTGACTCCCCGCTGGAGGTCTTACCCATGTCGTTTCTCCGCGACCTGAGAATTGCCCTTCGCTCGCTGGCACGCGTACCCGCTCTCTGGGTGACAATCGCCCTCACACTTGCCTTGGGCATCGGCGCCAATGCCGCCATCTTCAGTGTGGTGCGCACGGTTTTGCTCAGGCCCCTGACCAACCGCGATGAGAGCCGGCTGCTTTATCTGCGGCAAAGCGCGCCGGGCATTGGAATTCCCAACGCGACCTTCTCCATCCCTGAGATCCATGACATTGCCGGGCGGCTCACCAAAATCAACGAGCTCGGCACGTTTTCTGAACTCGACTTTACCGTTGTGGGGCTCGGCACGCCGCGTGAAATACCGGCCGGCGTGGTCGATGGCAACTATTTCGACGTGATGGGCCTCCGGCCTGTTCTTGGCCGCCTGCTCACGCCGGCCGATGACGGGCGCAACGCCGCAGGCGCCATCGTACTGACCTACAAGTTCTGGCGCGACTCGCTGCACTCCGATCCCAGCGTGCTGGGCAAGGTGGTGCGGCTTGAGAGCTACAGCGGAACGCGCACGGCGACGGTTGTGGGCGTGCTTGAGCCCTCGGTCCCTTATCCGGTGGCGACGGAGTTCATCGCCAACGTGGTGACCAGTCCGCACCATCTTTCGGCAACCATGGTGCAGGGCCGGGAGCACCGCATGACGGAGGTTTTTGGACGGCTGGCGCCGGGCGCGACTCTGGAACAGGCGCGCTCCGAGCTGGCCACGGTCTATTCCGCCATGCTGTCTGCGTACCCCGAAGTCTACAAACCCGAAGACCATTTCACCGTCAGCGTGACCCGCATGCACGATCAGATCAATGCGCGCGCCAACACGGTTTTGTGGGTTCTGTTCGCGGCGTCGGGATTGCTGTTCATCATCGCCAGCTCGAACGTGGCAAACCTGGTGCTGGCGCGCACGGTACGGCGCGAGCCGGAGTTGGCCATCCGCGCGGCGCTGGGCGCAAGCGCCGCCGTTCTGCGCCGCAGTCTGCTGGCCGAGAGCCTGGTGCTTTGCGGCAGCGGCACGGTAGCGGCGGTGTTGCTGGCGGTGCCGATGGTGAAGGTGCTGGGCCATTACGCCCAGCGCTTCTCGGTGCGCGCGGCCGATCTTACGCTCGATTCAAGCCTGCTGTGGTTTGGCGCTGTGCTGGCGCTGGTGGCCGCGTTTTTCCTTGCCTATATCCCGCGACTGCCCGCTCCGGATTCGCCGAGCGGCAGCCTGACCGGCCGCGGCGCGCGCGTGACGGGGGCGAGCAATCGCAAGCTGCGCGTCTTTGCCATCACTCAGATTGCGGCTTCGTTCCTTTTGCTCACCGGCGCGTGCGTGCTGATGAAGACGCTTTACGTGCTGGAGCAGACGCGGCCGCCGTATGACTCGGCCCATGTGCTTGCCGTGAATCTGCCGGTCATGAATTATGGCAAGAGCGACGCGCAGGTGAGCGAGTTCTATCGCGAGATCAAGGAACGCGTGGCCACGCTGCCCGGCGTGGAGCAAGTGGCCGAAGGATTCAACGTGCCGTGGCGCGGCGACCAGACCGGCAACATCAGTTTTCAGTTTGCTGCGGCTGGGGCGCACCGGCAGCAGGATGGCAAGGACGAGTTTCGCGCGGAGTTTCGCGGTATTTCGCCCGGATACTTCGCCACCATGGGGATTCCGATTCTGGAGGGCCGCGATTTCAACGACGGCGACAAGAACGGGGCTGAGCGGGTGGTGATTATCAGCCAGAGCCTTGCCAATGAACTCTATCCCGGCGAGGACGCGGTGAACCGCACCATGTGGTGGACCGACGGCGTGATCAAGTTCATCGGCATCAGTCCTGAGCCGCGGCGCATCGTGGCCGTGGTTCCCGACTTTGACGACGAGAACATCATTCCCCAGCCGGCGATGACCATCTACCAGCCGGTCGACCAGGAGTGGGTGAGCGGAAGGCTGTTCGTGCGCGCGCACCAGGACCCGTATGCGCTGGTGCCGGCGATTACGACGCTGATTCACAAGATGTCGGCCGATCAACCGGTGGAGCGTGCGGCCACGCTGGGCGATATTCGCGCCGAGGTGCTCACGCCCGACAAACTGAACGCCATCGTCTTCGGTGGATTTGCGCTGGTAGCGCTGCTCATTTCAATCGTGGGAGTGGCCGGCGTACTGGCCTTCTCAGTCAGCGGGCGAACGCGCGAGTTCGGCATCCGTCTCGCTCTCGGCGCGCAGCCTGCAAAGATCCTTGCCGACGTGCTGCAGGAAGGGCTTGTCATGGCCGGCGTCGGAGTGACCGCGGGCCTGGTGCTTGGCATGGCGCTGACGCGCCTCGCCTCAAGTTATGTTGCGGCCATCGATCAGCCGGGAGCTCTGGCGCTGGGTGCGTCCGCACTCGTCATTCTTGCCGCGGCAGTCATTGCTTCGGCGACACCGGCGGTACGTGCCTCCCGGGTGAATGCGGTGGAAGCATTGCGCGCCGAATAGGCAGGGGACTAAGCCGCGATCCCGGCGAATCTCTGTGAAGCCGGTCTAACTCTTTCTCAGAATATGGGCGAGCCTTTCCAGCGAACGTTGCCAAAGAGCGACGTGCCATGCATAGTCGTCGGCCGAGCCAAGCGCGGTATGGCGCAGCTCGAGAATGCTGCGGGCGAAGTTGCCCCTTACCCTGAAGTCGACCAGGCTGCGGCCGCAGGAGGCGTTCGCGGACTTCCGCCAGAGCAAGCGGATTTTTCGCAGATGACAAAAGAGAAAAAAGCCGGTAATGCGTACCGGAGCGAGGCCGGGAGAAATGTGGTCAAGGCGGTACCCGTTGCCTTCGGCTGATGCCACCGTCAGCGAATCCGGCGCCGCGCCGGGAATCGAAATCCAGGTCTCAAGGTATTCGGGCACCGTCAGCGCGCGGAAAACACGTTGTCCATCGGCATTGACATCGATGGTCTTGAAAATGGCAAGATCCGCTTGGGGAACTTGATGCGAATACAGACCATCCTGCGACGGCGCCGACACCGCGGTATCCGTGATCTCAATCATGGGGAATGACCTCCAGACGGCAGGATGCACGCAACAGTCCACTCGGAGCTTTTTGCGAGCCAGTGTGACCAGGAGGCGAGCTGGGGGGACGAGTTGCTGTTTTGGCGGGATCGCCAACTTCCGCCGCGCGGGAGCTGGTGCGGTCTGGCCGCGAGGTTGCTATGCGATTGCGAATCCGCGACCTCATTTCTCCAAATCCAGGAATTGTGGGCCGGAATGCCGAAGATCGTTGACCAAGCGCCGCCTTTGCGGCACGAGCGTCGCTCTGACACCGCGGAATTGTCCAAGGCTGCTCGCCGATCCTTCAGAATTTGGAATTCAGGAGCGGTGAAGCTGCTCGTTGAGATAGGCGCGATAGCTGCGGCCCAGAGCCACCTTATGGCCGCTGTCCATGATCACGACCGAGTCGCCATCGGCTTCCCGGCGCACTTCCTTCACATATTTCAAATTCACAATGAACGAACGATGTACGCGGAGGAATCCGCGCGGATCAAGGCGCTCCTCAAGGTGGGCCATGGTTTCCCGCAGAAGGTGTGTCTCTGTCGCGGTGCAAAGGCGCACATAATTGCCTTCGGCGCCCACCCACCTGATATCGGAAACAGGCAGAAACAGAATGCGGCCGCGCGACTTGAAGATGATGCGGTTGGTATAGAAATTGACGCCGTTGCCGTTTCCATTCCCCATGGCCGCTTCCTGCTGCTTGTGTTGTTGCTGTTCGCGAACACGTTCAATCGCAGTCGCAAGCCGCTCGCGCGTAAACGGCTTGAGCAAATAATCGACAGCATTCACTTCGAACGCGCGGACCGCGTACTGGTCGTAAGCGGTGGTGAAAATGATACGGGGCGCAGGTCGATCGCCCTCGCTGGCCAGCGCTCCCAGCACATCGAATCCATCCATCCCGGGCATGCGAATGTCGAGGAACAGCAGTTCAGGCTCGGCCGTCTTCACCAATTCAATGGTTTCAAGAGCCGTTGCCGACTCGCCGACAATCTCGATATCGCGCTCATCGCGAAGCAATTGGCGCAGCTTCTGCCTGGCCAGGACCTCGTCATCCGCTACCACAGCGTGAATCATCAGTCACCATACCTTGTCAGGCCCGCGGCAGAGTTTGCCGAAAGTTGCAAAGGAAATGAAAGCGACACCCGGACTTGATTACGCTCGATTTCACGAATCGAAAACGAACAGTCGTCGCCGTAGTGCAGCCGCAGGCGATCTTTCACATTGGCCAATCCAAAACCATGTCCATTCGGGTTCTCATTCACGCCCGGTTTCAGTCCGACGCCGTTGTTGGTGATGGAAGCCGTTAACCGTTGGCCATCGCGGCCAACTTCGATAGAAAGCATTCCTCCGCGATCGAGTTTCGACAGGCCGTGGGCGTAGGCATTCTCAATGATCGGCTGCAGGATCATCGCCGGCACCAGCGCGTCGTGCAGCTCAGGGTCGACCGAAAGGACTCGCGTGACGCGTCCCGCATATCTTCGGTCCTGCATGGAAAGATAGGTCTCAGTAAAATCGATTTCGTCGTGCAGGGGAATGAGCTGAACATCGCCGCGCTCCAAAGTCATGCGCAGCAGACTGCTCAAATGTTCCAGCATGGAGTCGGCCGCTTCAATATCGCTTCGCATCAGGCTGGAAATGCCGTTCATTGTGTTGAAGAGAAAGTGAGGGTTCAGTTGCATGCGCAGCGCGGCGATTTTTGCCTTCGCCAGCTGTGCTTCAAGTTGACTGGCCACTCTCTCTTTTTCGCGCAGCTGGTGGTAATAGGCAACGCCTCGAAAGAAGAAGAACCCTCCCCAGTAGATGGCCATGCTCTCCACCAGGTCGCCAAAGTATTCGTGGACCACCCGCGTCCAATACTGCGTACCGTAATCCCTCATATATTGAGGGAACAGGGGAATCCAGACCATCTCTTCCAACCAGCAGATTGCCAGGCCCGCAGGAAGCACAATCGTCAGCATTTGCAGACGAGTAGCTTCCTGAATAAAGCGCCCGAACCGCCGCAAAAGCACCCACCAGATCACTCCCCAGAGAAAATACTGCGCACCCCATGACTCGAATACCGCAAGCGCCCCGATTTGCAAGTCAAGGTGGCGCGCGTTGTTCCATTCCTGGGCGGCGAACAGGAGCCCGAGCAAAGTGAATGCCGGAATGAAGAACGCCGGATGCGTCAGGGCGGACCGTTTGGGCGGCTCACGTTCAATTTCGCGAATTTTCGATTCCTCCGCCTGATTTTCCGGTTCGGGCACGGGTCTCCGTTCTGAACTGAAGTCATCGCTGCGTTGGCGATGGCCTCATTTAGCCTCCAAGTTATCGAGCACTTTCCAACATGTTCCGGGCCGGGTTTGCTTGCGATCGATGCAAAGCTCGCAGAACAAACTTGAGTTCGGTGCGCCGGCGCAAGATCGAGTTTGCTCCCGATGCCGATTCAGTTGGCCTCGCCGGGAAGCAAAAGGGCCGCATGTGAACCGGGTTCAGGAGCCGCCAATGCATGGGCGGGGAAGTCAGTTACATTTTCCCCTTCTTTAAAGACGGATTCAAGGACAGTTGGGTGCTGCCGGCGCCAATTTTCGGCTTGGGTATCGATCACCCGGGTCCGTTTTGATCCCAGTTTGGCGGCAAGCCGCTGCAGGCCGTTCTTGAGCAGTTTTTCCGTCTCCTCTTCGTCTGGTGAGACAGCCGCACAGGCTGCTTCGGCCGCCGTTGATCCCGGCCGGCAGGTTGTTCGTCACATTGTGAACACGATCGACTCGCCGCCGGCAGGCGTCGCTGCCCTGCGGCTCAATCGGGAAGGTCGAGAGATTACCCTGAAAAACAGACGGATCGCGCGATAGAAGTCCAGGGAATGAAGTCCATCAACTGCGCAAACAGCATCTTGCCAGCATTCATCGCTGCCTCCAGAACCGAACTCTGGAATCAGCATCGCGGCAATTTCAAATCGACACTACCCCAAAAACACACGCAACCTGCCGCACCTCAGCAGGTTGCAAAACCAGAAATCGACGTTAACCGGACACTACTGATATTGAATGTGTCCACCGGCCCATGTGGTCAATCCGCAATCGCGTTACAATTTCATGATTCCAGGAGCGTCACTCTCTCAATGTCCCCAGTCGGCCGCGTGATCTGTGTTGGTATGTTGGCTTCGGCTTTGTGCCTTGCCGCATCGGCTCAACCGCCCGCATCCCAGCCATTCACGCTGGACCAGGTGATGAGCGCGCCTTTCAATTCGGATCTGACGGCAGCGCCCGCGAAGGGCGAATTCGCCTGGGTTTCGAATGTGCAAGGGAAGAGGAATATCTGGGTGGCTCTGCCATCTGCCGGCGGAGCTTCATATACATCGCACCAGGTCACCGCGTATGCACAAGACGACGGTCAGGAGATCAGCGATCTCACCTGGACCCCTGACGGGCAGTCGATCCTGTACGTGCGCGGCGGCGGGTCCGACAATCCGGAAAACGCTGCGCCGAACCCTGCCCACCTACCCGGAGGCGCAGAACAGGATGTGTGGATCGTCTCCCTGTCGGGCGCCGAGCCGCGCGAGGTTGGTCAGGGAAGCGCGCCCACAGTTTCGCCTTCGGGCGCGTGGATCACCTGGTTCTCAGAAGGACAGATCTGGTATGAGCACTGGGCAGACATCGGCGTCAAGCTACCTCAGTCGATCAGTGTTTTCGGCGACTGCAACTCCTTCACGTGGTCGCCGGACAGCAGCAAGCTGGCCTTTGTCAGCGACCGCGACAGCCATAGCTTCATCGGTGTTTTTTCTCCGGCCGCCAATACTCTTGCCTTTATCGATCCCGGCGCCGATCACGACCGCTCTCCCGTCTGGTCGCCCGATAGCCGCGAGATCGGTTTCATTCGCATTCCCTATTTCAAAGGGGAGGACAAGAACGGGGACTTCGAGGGACCGCGGCGCGAAGGCCGGCCATGGTCGATTCGCGTCGCCGATTCAACCACTGGTGAAGGACACGAACTTTGGAAGGCTGCAACCGGCCGCGGGAGCGTCTTTCGCGCGCTTGACGCGAATCAGCAGCTCTTCTGGACGGCTGACGATCACTTGATCTTTCCCTGGGAAGGCGATGGCTGGCTTCATCTGTACGCGATGCCGGCACAGGGAGGGCAGGCCCGATTGCTGACGCCGGGAGATTTTGAAGCTGAGAACGCGTCGGTCAGTCCCGATCGTAAACGCGTTGTGTTCTCATCGAACCAGGAGGACAGCGAACGGCGGCACCTCTGGGAGGTAACGGCGGCGAGTCGCATTCCGACCCAATTAACGCACGGCGACGGCGTCGAGACGCAGCCGGTGGTGGGCAGTGACAACCAAACCGTGGCGTTGCTGCGCTCCGATGCGAGTATTCCCATCAGACCGGCGGTGCTTGGTGAATCCGGCCAGATACGTGACTTTGCTCCGCAAACCGTCCCCGCCGATTTCCCCGCTGCTCAAATGATCGTTCCGCAACCGGTCATCTATTCCTCGACTGACGGCCTGAAGATCCACGCCGATCTGTTGCTTCCTCGGGGCAGCGGAGGATGCGTGCGTCATCCCGCCGTGATCTTCGTTCATGGCGGCTCGCAGCGGCAAATGCTGCTCGGCTGGCATTCCATGCGCTACTACTCCAACGCATACGCGCTGAACCAGTATCTCGCCAGCCGTGGTTTCGTGGTCCTCGTCGTGAATTACCGCAGCGGAATCGGCTATGGGTTGAATTTTCGCGAGGCCCTGCAATACGGACCTACCGGGGCCAGCGAGTTTCGCGACATAGAGAGCGCAGGCCTGTACCTGCGCAGCCGATGCGACGTGCAACCGGAGCACATCGGCATCTGGGGGGGAAGCTGGGGCGGCTTCCTCACGGCTCTCGCCCTGGCGCGCGACTCGAGCCTTTTTGCGGCCGGCGTGGATATGTCTGGCGTTCACGATTGGAACATCGATCACCCAGAAAATTTCAACATCTCCGATACCGCAGCTGACGTCAATGCCCGATGGCGGCTCGCATGGAAGTCGTCGCCGCTCGCGTCAATTAGCTCCTGGCGGTCGCCGGTGCTCCTCATCCAGGGCGACAACGACGATGAGGTTCCATTTCTGCAGACTGTGCAGCTGGCTGCCGCACTTCGGGAAAAGCGGGTTGATGTGCAAACCCTCGTCTTTCCCGATGAAACGCACGCGTTTCTTTTGAATCGCGATTGGATGGCAGCCTATACCGCGACCGTGGAGTTCTTCAACCAGCATCTCCGGCCAGGCCAGGCTTCACATCCCTAAGTTGGGCTCGCGATCGCAGGGCGAGAGATGCACTCGATAGCCGGGGCATCTCTCGCTCTGAGGATCCACGTCAAAAGTAGAACTTGCCGCCCAACTGGATCTCGCGCGGGTCATGCGAACCAGTTGCCTGGCCGAAGCTCCCCTCGTCGGAGATCGTGTTAACGCTATTAAAGCTGTTGTGGTTGAAGGCGTTGAAGAACTCGCCGCGGAGCTGGAAATGGGCGCGTTCACCAACCTGGATGTTCTTCATCGCGGAGAGGTCCCAGAGGTCAAGGCCGGGGCCGACCAGCACACCCTGGCCGGCGCTTCCGAAGTGTCCCCATGCGTCCGCGAAGGAACTGGCGGAAAACCAATTGTATTGCGTTTTGGCTCTCTTAACGGGTGCAATCAGGTCCGGGCGAGGGGCGATGTCGCTCGCGTCCATGTTGAGGCCATCGGGATAAAGACCGGTGGCGGGGCAGACGTTGGCGGAATTGATATAGGTCGTGATGACCGCGCAATCGCTACTGTTGAAGTTATCTAGAAACTGAGTCACGGTTTGCGACATCCCGGAGAGAAACTGGGTGATCCCGGAGAGCTCCCAGCCTCCGAGTACATGCCCCTCGACTCCGTGCTGAGCCTTGAAAAACGGAAGATCGTACACGTAATTGGCGACAAATGTCTGCGGCTGATTGAAATCCGCCGCCCCGTAATCGACTTTCGGGTCGTAGGTATCGTAAGTCTCCGTTCCGCGATCGTTGGACTGGTTGGTCATCGTCTTGGCCCATGTGTACGCAATGCCATACGTGAGGCCGTGGTAATTGCGGGAGTTCAGCGATACCTGCAGCGAATTGTAGTTGCTGTTATAGCCGGGAATCCTATCTTCAAAGGCCGCGTAGCCTTGATAGGGGACGACAGCCAAGGCCCATGCGGTTGGATTTGCTTCTCTTGCGGAAAGTGTCGGCTGATTGACCTCTCTTTCGCCCAGAAGCTGCCGGCCCACGGATCCGACATAGGCGACGGTCAAGACGGTGCTCGGCATCAGCTCATGCTGGATGGTGAGGTTGAAGTCCTCGTAGTTTGGGGTGTTCATAATCGGAGTGCCGGTGGCGGTAATACGGTTGGGATAGAGAGGGGGCGCGGCGGCAGTTCCCGCCAACGGATCGTCGAACGAGTCGAATGTGTCGGATAAAGAGCCATAAATGGTATCCGACTGCAGGCCCGGCGATTCCTGGAATCCATTCTGCTCCCAGATGCC
>Ga0335074_10004830_pt1 | contig 18598 bp, 12 predicted proteins | sample Lox_Sample_23_FD_206715 | JGI IMG/M metagenome (GOLD analysis project Ga0335074, IMG submission 206715) | Soil microbial communities from Loxahatchee National Wildlife Refuge, Florida, United States - Lox_Sample_2.3 | ecosystem: Environmental > Terrestrial > Soil > Wetlands | place: USA... | reverse complement strand
CATGGAATCCAGCAGCGCCAGCGTCTCATTCAGGCCCGAGCGCTGCTCCTGGATCGAAGCGACCATCAGGTTAAAGGCCATCGTCAGATCGGCCGCTTCATTTGCCGACGTCACCGCCAGAGGGAACGCAGTCGTGTCCTCAGGATTGCGGATGAGCCTCCGCGTGGCAGCCATCAGAGTGCCAAGCGGCCTCACGATAGATTGAGCCATCAGGTTGGCAAAGATCGTGCAGGCCACTATGCCCAGCAGGGCTGTGAGCAACGAATATGCGAGTAGCCTCTGCAGTTCGGCACGGTCCCGCGAATCGTCCGGATAGATCCAGACAAAGCCTCGTGTCACTCCATCCACGTGTATCGGGGCTACAGCCTCGCTGGTCTTGTCGTCGATCGAGAATATCTGCGGCTTACTCATCTCGCGCAAGTGGCTGTGCTCCGTGGGTGAAAGCGTCAACTTGCCTTTCAGGCCAGGATCGCTGCTCAGCAATGTTCGACCCTGGACATCCGTAACCTGGACTGTACGAATGCTCGGTGCGGCCCGCATGGCGTCGACTACGCGCTGCAGGCCATCCATTTGGCCAGAGCCCATCGCTGCGCTCGCTTGGACAGCGAGCACTCCAGCCTGATATTCGAGACGCCGCGCGGTTCGTAAACTCAATTCCTTCTGCTGCTGGTTGATCAAAACTACAGCGAGAAGAGCCAGCACCAGGACTTCAAAGACAACCATGCCCCGCATCAACTGACCGCGAATCGTTCGCGGCCTCACTATCGACATGGCCAACCGTCCTGGTTTTTTGACACTCGAACTCCGCCCTTAGCGGGCAATCGGATCGAGCACATTCCGCAGCGAAAGCTTTTGCGTCAGGTCTGCCGCAATCTGCCGTCCGTGGAATCGCCCGTTTTCAATAAAAATTTCGTTTGTGCGTGAGCCCGCTACAATCACTCCCGCCAGATAAACCCCCGGCACATTGCTTTCCAGACAATCGGCATTGCATACCGGCAGAAGGTCCTTGCCGTCCAGTCGCACCCCGAGAGCTCTCAGAAAATCAAAATCCGGATGATATCCGGTCAGCGCAAACACGCAGTCGTTGGCAATTTCCTCCCTGCCTTGCGGGCTCTCAATCGTAACCGTATCTGTGCCAATCTCGGCAATCGTGCTGAGAAAATGCGCCGTAATCTCGCCGCTTTTTATGCGGTTTTCGATATCCGGCAGAATCCAGTACTTTACATGCCTGTGCATGCCGGGCCCCCGATGCACCAGCGTCACGCGTGCGCCGTGACGCCAAAGCTCCAGAGCGGCAATGGCCGCGGAGTTCTTGCCGCCGATCACCACCACGTCCTGGTCGTAGTGCGGATGCGGATCGTCATAGTAGTGATGCACCTTGGGCAATTCTTCGCCCGGAATATCGAGATAGTTCGGAAGGTCGTAGTAGCCCGTCGCCACAATCAGCTTGCGGGTCCGGTACACCTCTTCGCGTCCAAATTTGTCCTTGGTGAGCACCCTGAAATCGCCATCACTTCCGCTCACCGACACCACCAGCCGGTACTGTCGCACGTCCAGCTCATAGTGCTCGGCAACCTTGCGATAGTATTCGAGGGCCTCGTTGCGGTTCGGCTTTTGATTTGGGCTCGGAAATGGTATGTCGCCGATTTCCAGCAGCTCCGGCGTCGTAAAAAAAGTCATGTGAGAGGGGTAATGAAAGATCGAGTTGCACAGGCAGCCCTTATCCACCAGCACGCTGCGAAAACCCGCCTGCTGCGCCTCGATCGCGCAAGCCATGCCGGTCGGTCCAGCCCCGATCACCAGAACGTCAAAGCTGGATGCTTCGTTTCCTGACAAGCTCATCTTTCTAGATTAGACGATTTTCGCTCGCTGCCTCCTGCTGCGCTTCTTCAGGCGGCCTTGGGAAAGGTACACTGCCATGCACCTTTCGCTCGGGTCGTTTAACCTGATTAAGGAGAGAAGAAATGGCAACGATCCGGCAGGAAGACCTGATCGAGAGCGTGGCAGACGCGCTTCAGTACATCAGCTATTACCATCCCGTCGACTACATCAGGAATCTGGCCCAGGCGTACGAATTGGAGGAATCATCCGCGGCTAAAGACGCTATGGCGCAGATTCTCGTTAACTCGCGCATGTGTGCCGAAGGCCACCGGCCGATCTGCCAGGATACAGGCATCGTCACTGTCTTTCTGAAGATCGGGATGAATGTGCGGTGGGATGCAGAACTAACCGTCGAAGAAATGGTGAACGAAGGTGTCCGGCGCGCTTACCTGCACCCGGACAACAAGCTGCGCGCGTCGATTCTCGCCGATCCGGCCTTCTCCCGCCGCAACACTCGTGACAACACCCCCGCCGTCGTCAACATCGAGTTGGTTCGTGGCGGCGATGTCGAGGTCACCGTCGCGGCCAAAGGCGGAGGCTCGGAGGCGAAATCCAAGTTCGCGATGCTCAATCCCTCCGACTCCATCATTGACTGGGTGCTCAAAACCGTTCCCACGATGGGTGCCGGATGGTGCCCGCCCGGAATGCTCGGGATCGGCATCGGTGGAACCGCCGAGAAGGTCATGCTCCTCGCCAAAGAATCGCTCATGGATCCCATCGATATTCAGGAAGTCATCGTCCGCGGCCCCGCCAACAAGATCGAAGAGATGCGCATCGAGCTATACAGGCGAGTCAATCATCTGGGTATCGGCGCCCAGGGTCTTGGCGGCCTCACCACTGTGCTCGACGTTAAGATCCGCGACTACCCCACCCACGCCGCTAATCTCCCCGTCGCGATGATCCCCAACTGCGCCGCCACGCGCCACGCACACTTCGTCCTCGACGGATCAGGTCCCGTCGCGCTCGATCCCCCGTCACTCGACGATTGGCCATCTATCACCTATGACGTCTCCACCGCCCGCCGCGTCAATCTCGATACGGTCACCCGCGACGAAGTCGCCACATGGAAGCCCGGCGAAGTCCTGCTGCTCAACGGCAAGCTGCTCACCGGTCGCGACGCCGCGCACAAGCGCATGACCGACATGTTGAAGCGCGGCGAGACGTTGCCCGTCGACTTCAAAGGCCGCTTCATCTACTACGTCGGCCCGGTCGATCCTGTCCGCGACGAAGTAGTCGGGCCCGCTGGCCCCACTACAGCCACACGCATGGACTCCTTCACCCGTCACATGCTCGCCCACACCGGCCTACTTGGCATGATTGGCAAGGCGGAACGCGGCCCGGAGGCAATTGAAGCAATCCGCGAACACGGCGCCGTTTACCTCATGGCTGTCGGCGGAGCCGCCTACCTCGTGTCCAAGGCCATCAAGAGCTCTCGCATTTTGGGCTTCGACGACCTCGGCATGGAGGCCATCTACGAATTTGAAGTCGAGGACATGCCAGTCACCGTGGCCGTCGATTCCAAAGGAACCTCCGTGCATCACACCGGACCGAAGGAGTGGCAGGCGAAAATTCAGTCACGCCTCGCCGGAGTGCCGATACTGGCGTAAACTCGGGTGTCCACGTCCCCGCATCTGAGACATGGGTGCGGTTCTCCGGCCGAGATTTCGGCATTCACCTTTGGGAGGACCCTATGGCAAAGACCCGCAAAGAGAAAGATTCGCTCGGCTCTGTCGAAGTGCCTGAGCGTGCCTACTACGGAGCGCAGACCGTCCGCGCCGTCGAAAATTACCCGATCTCCGGCTTGAATGCCCATTCGCAGCTCATCCGCGCCTTTGGAATGGTGAAGCGCGCCGCCGCCGAGGCCAATCGCGACCTCGGTCTGATCCACCAGGCGCGGGCCGAAGCCATCATTCAAGCCGCCCAGGAGGTCATTGACGGCCAATGGGATGACGAATTTGTCGTAGATGTCTTCCAGGCTGGCGCCGGCGTCAGCTTTCACATGAACACCAACGAGGTGATCGCCAACCGGGCGAACGAAATTCTTGGCGCACAGCTCGGCGACTATACTCACGTCCATCCAAACGACCACGTAAACTATGGCCAGTCGACCAATGACGTATTCCCGACCGGAATGCGCGTGGCCACGCTGCTCAATCTCGAAACCCTCTATCCCGTTCTCGACACCCTCGCCGCTACTTTCGCCGCCAAAGCCAAAGAGTTTGACGGAATCCTGAAGTCGGGCCGCACTCACATGCAGGACGCGGTGCCCATCCGTCTCGGCCAGGAGTTCGCCGCCTACGGTGTTGCCATCGAGAAGGGCAGGCAGTTCCTCGTGCAGGCCAGCGACACCTTGCGCGAGCTGGGCCTTGGCGGCAGCGCCGTCGGCACCGGCATCAACACCCATCCTGACTACCGCGTGAAGGCCATCGCCAACCTGTCGCGCATTTCCGGCCAGCATCTCATCCCGGCCGACGATATGCGCTGGGCGATGCAGTCCAACGCCTGCATGTCCGACGTGAGCTCTGCTCTGCGCGGCATCGCCCTCGAAGTCATCCGCATATCCAACGACATTCGTCTTCTCTCATCCGGGCCGAACACCGGCTTCGCAGAGATTTATTTGCCAAGTCTCCAACCCGGCTCCTCCATCATGCCCGGCAAGATCAATCCCGTCATGCCCGAGCTGGCCGCCATGGTCTGCTTCCAGGTGATCGGCAATGACACGGCGGTTGCCTGCGCCGTTCAGGCCGGCCAGCTGGAGCTCAACGTCATGATGCCCACCATGGCATACAACGTGCTCCACAGCATCACCATCCTCGCGAACATGCTGCGCCAATTCAACGACCGCTGTGTCTCCGGCATCACCGCCAACGCGGAGCGCTGCAACTTCTACGCGAAGAGCACAGTCGCTCTTGCCACTGCGCTCAATCCCTACATCGGCTACGCCAAGGCAGCTGAGGTCGTAAAGGAGTCAATCGCAACTGGAAAATCCATCATCTCCATTGCACGCGAGAAGAAGCTCCTCAGTGACGCGCAGATCGCCGAAATCCTCGACCCGGTCCGGATGACCGAGCCGCAATACCCGCTCGACGCAGCTGGGGAACGCGACGCCAGAAACAAAGCCTGATCAAAATTCCAGCAACAGAAAGGCCGCGCCTGAGGCACGGCCTGCTTGCGGCTCATCGATGAAGTTCAGCGCGACTGCCGGCCAAACCTCCACACGACTCCGGCATTCCAGCCCAAGTTGTTCTGGATCGAACTGCCATAGTTGGTCATCAGGTAGTTCGGCGTGATCCGGATCGCGAAGGTCGGTCCCAGGTTGTAGTCGATCGGTACTCCAATGCTCACGTTGAACGCCGTTCCGTCGGGATACAGCCCGATCAACGTGCCAGGCAGTCCGCCAGTGTTCGTGCTGAAGTTGCCATGGCCTGCGCCTACCAGTGCATTTGCGCTTATACCCCAGTGCAGTCGCTCAACCAGTCGCACCTGCGGACCCGCGAGGAACGTGTACTGGCTGATGCTGGGATTGAAAACCTGGTACTGGTTGATGTACGTGAAGGCCGTTCCGTAGTAGCCGCGAAAATCGGCCGTGACCCCTATTTTGCCCTTTATGTAGTCGGTGAAGCCGGCATTCCACGCTGCCTCGTTGAGATGCTGCAGGTGGGGGCCCGGCGTGAAGCGCAGATATCCGCCGCCGCCGTAAACCTCGTACTTATGCGTGTAGGTGTCCTGAATAATCTGTTCTACTCTCAGCCTGCGCCGCGCTTTCACGCGCTCCTGCGCCTGGCGCAACACCTCTGCACGCTCCTGGGTACCCTGGGGCGCTGTCTGTGCCTGTGCGCCGGTGCTTTGCGTCGTCTGTTGATCTGCGGTGTTTTGCGCCAACAACCCTGCTGGCGCTAAAAGAAGAGCCAGGACAAATATCGGATACGCGCCGTATCCCCTGCGTTTTCCAAAATGCATGAATCCTGAAGCCTCCACTACCTGTTGCCTCTAAGGCATGAAAAAAACAAAGAAATTCTCCTGCCTTCTGTATTAAAGCACTTGCCAGCGTTCCCGTGGCCTGCTTTCCTGTGATGGGGACACGCGAAGCGTCGTGCCTGCGTCCTGATTCCTGCCGAATGCGTCCTATTTCCTGCTGTATCCGAGAGGCGTGAACTATCTATGAAGACATTTCTCCTGGGTCTGATTGTCGGGCTCTTGATCCTTCCGCTGATTGTGTTTCTCCATTTCCGCATCGGCCATCCGCCGGTGGCCGTAACCGATCAGGCCTACTCCCTTGAAAAGGAACTGGTCGATGTCCCGTTGCACGCGCGTATCGACAAGGAAATGCCGAAAAGCTCGCCCATCGAGCCCAGCGAAACCAATCTCGAGACCGGCGCTCACATCTACCGGCAGCAATGCGCCGCCTGCCACGGACTTTACGGCCGTCCGTCTTCATTTGCCTCACACATGTATCCGCACGCCCCTCAACTGTGGGCGCCACACCGCGACGGAGTCGTCGGAGTAAGCGACGACCCTCCGGGCGAGACGTATTGGAAGGTAGCAAACGGCATCCGGCTCACCGGCATGCCGTCCTTTAACAAGGTTCTCAGCGAAACCCAGATGTGGCAGGTCACTCTCCTGCTGGCGAATGCCGACAAGCCTCTGCCTGCAGGTACCCTTGAGCTGCTCAAGCAGCCGCTTGACCTCGATCCTGCTGCTCTCGCTGCTCCTCAGCCCTCGAACGCGCCACCGCAGAAAATCACCGACCAGGATATCAACGGTATGCCCCCGGCCATGCCGCCAGACGCACAGCAGTAGTCCGGCGGAAAACCCGGCCAATCGCTTAATACTTGGACTTGATCACGTAGGTCGCTCCGAAAGTGAACTGGAACGAATTCCTCTGCGTCGGCGGCAGAGCGGTTGGTGGATTGTTCAGATAGCTGTCAAGCGTGCCGATCGATAAGCTCAGACTCTTGTAGAAGGGAATCGCCAGCGAGTTCGACTCCGTGATCGAGTATGCGTGCAGATTGTTGTATGCGGGAATGTAGGCCACTTGCTGGTTGAATATCATTCCTCGCGGCAGCTTACGGAAATATATACCCGCGAAAGTTGACCCGATCAGATTCTGGTTCTCTCCGTCTGTAGCGTTGATGAAGGACTGCTTTTCATACTGGATCGTGCCCTTCACATCCAGTTCCTGAATGGGTTGTTTTACGACCGTCCAGCCGACGCCGCCACCGTAGATCTGCTGGAGATCGAGGCCCTGGCTGAAATTATGGTCGAATGCCGTCTGCGCCAGGAAATACACGCGCGGCGAGAAGTACCAGTCTTGTTCAGCGTCGGCATGGTAAAGCGCGGTTTTGGTGTTCGTCCCGGGGTAAAACACTCCTCCCGAGATATACGCGTCCTGAGTGATCTTCCCGTACGATCCCGAAAAATCAATTGTCGTTCGCTTCCGCGGATTCAGCCATGAAACGGTAGGCACAACGCGAGCAAGGGCAACCACGCCATTGAATGCGTACTGCTTCTGCGTCGCTTCCACGATAGTGGCGCCCGCGGTGGCCGAACCATTCCAGGCGGCAAAGAAGCCCGGTTCGCCGCGCATCTGCTTGTTAAAGGTTTCTTGATCAACGATGAATTGAGCGTCCTTCACCGGTATCGTCTCCACCGGAGCGTTGTTTTCCGGATGCACATTGACTTTGTCGTCGGCAACCGTAACTGTGCCCTGCGGGACATTAGCGGGCAGTTTTTTCTTCTCGGGGGTCACGCTCTTATTGAGCACAGCCACCTTCGTCTGCGTGCGCAGCTCCTTGATCTTGTCCCAGCCGATATTGATGTCCCCAACAATATCGCTGTGGAAGGTCACTGTCCCGCCCACTTCGCGGACGAACGTGCCTGACAGCTGATCGCCGTTCGTGAAGATCACGACATCCGGCGCAGGTTTCGGCGCATCCTTCGCGGCTGGCGGGTTGTCATTTGGCAACTCCGCCGCACGAGAGACGCCTGCTGCTGCAAACGACGCTAGGGCTAGAAAAACAACCGTAAAAACAAACGAAAGGCGGGAGATCGCATTCCGGTGCTGTGACATGAGAAAAGTCGCTCCTTGAATGGGGTACCGTCAAACAGGTTTGATCTGACTTAAGAAGCTCGAGGCTGCCGCTCGGTTGCGTTCTCGCGGCCTCAGACACCACAACCCAATGTTACGCCCACTGCTTCAGGTTGGTTCCCGACACTGCAAGCAATCGCCGATTTCGTTGAACACGTCATTACGCGGCCTCTAAGAATCCACCAAGCCGATAGCTCGCAAGCTCACCCGCGGACCATTTGGCGATCTGCGCAATCGGCTTTGCGTGCGGCACCGTACAATACTTCTTGATCCTATCGCTGGAGGCACGGTCCTGCTGAAATCGCTTGCTTTCGAATGCGCGTTCCGCCTTCACGACGTCGCCCTCGTTCTCTTCCAGCCCAAGCACGACCTCCGCCACTATCTGCGCTATCACTACGGCGATCACACCTTCGAGCACCTCTACCGCTGGAACTGGTTCGACGCCTCGCTGCTTATCCCCTACTTCATCGTGATGATCATCCTGGCCTTCTACGGGATGCACCGGTATCAGCTCGTCTACCTGTACTACAAGCACCGCAAAAATGCTGCCAAGGAGCCACCCCGCCACTTCGACCAACTTCCCCGCGTCACCGTCCAGCTGCCTATCTTCAACGAGCAATTCGTCATCGACCGCCTCATCGACGCCTGCGCCAATCTCGACTACCCCCGCGAGCTGCTCGAAATTCAGGTCCTCGACGACTCCACCGACGAAACCAGGGAGGTCGCCGCGTCCGTCTGCGAACGCTACCGCGCCCTCGGGCACCCCATCGTGTACCTGCACCGCACCAATCGTTACGGGTTCAAAGCCGGAGCCCTCGATGAGGGCCTCAAAACCGCCAGCGGCGAATTCGTCGCCATCTTCGACGCCGACTTTGTCCCGCCTCGCGACTGGCTCATGAAGGTCATCCACCACTTCGCCCAGCCGGAAATCGGCATGGTGCAGACCCGCTGGACCCACCTCAACCGCGATTACAGCTTCCTCACCCAGGTCGAAGCCATCCTTCTCGACGGCCACTTCGTCCTCGAACACGGAGGCCGCTCCCGTGCCGGGGTCTTCTTCAACTTCAACGGCACCGCCGGCATGTGGCGTCGCAACGTCATCGACGAGGCCGGTGGATGGCAGCACGACACCCTGACCGAAGACACCGACCTGAGTTACCGAGCCCAGCTTAAAGGTTGGAAATTCAAGTACCTGCAGGATGTCGAGTGTCCCGCCGAACTGCCCATCGAGATGACTGCCTTCAAGACCCAGCAGGCGCGTTGGGCCAAGGGCCTCATCCAGACCTCGAAGAAGGTGCTGCCCCGCGTCTTCGAGAGCAATCAGTCCTGGCACACCAAGCTCGAAGCCTGGTACCACCTCACCGCGAATCTGAGCTATCCGCTCATGATCGTCCTCTCGGTGCTGCTCATGCCCGCCATGATCATCCGCTTCTACCAGGGCTGGTTTCAGATGCTCCTCATCGATTTGCCGCTCTTCATGGCGTCTACCTTCTCCATCTCGTCCTTCTACCTCGTCTCTCAGAAGGAGCTTTATCCCCGCCGCTGGTATCGCACGTTCCTTTACCTGCCCTTCCTGATGTCACTGGGCATAGGCCTCACCATCACCAACACCCGGGCCGTCATGGAAGCCCTCTTCGGCATCCAGAGCTCCTTCAAGCGCACGCCCAAGTACCGCGTTGAGAAGCGCGGCCAGAAGACGCAAGCCGCCAAATACCGCAAACGCCTCGGTATCGTCCCCTGGATCGAGCTGGCCATCGGGTGCTACTTCGCCCTAACCATCTGGTACGCCTGGACCAACGAGAACTACTTCACCATCCCCTTCCTGCTGCTCTTCGTCATCGGATACTGGTACACCGGCCTGCTCTCACTTCTTCAGGGACGTTTCGAACGCTGGCGCTCCGGGGCCAACATCGACGAGTCTTCTCCCAAGCCGTACCCGGTGGGCGTGTAGGACCGGCTGTTCTCTTAGCCTTGGATTTCCCTTCTTTCTTTTGCCCAAAAACGCAGCTATAATTGATCGTGCCCGCCTGGTACGCCAATCAAAAACAATTAAAGAAGGTGAAGCCGGAATGTCCTCCAAGTACATTTTTGTGACGGGTGGAGTTGTGTCCAGTCTGGGTAAGGGACTGGCTGCGGCCTCGATCGGCTGTCTGCTCGAAAGCCGCGGCCTCAAGGTCAACCTGATGAAGTTTGACCCGTATCTGAACGTCGATCCCGGCACTATGTCGCCTTTCCAGCACGGCGAAGTCTTTGTCACCGACGACGGCGCCGAGACGGATCTCGATCTGGGCCACTACGAGCGTTTCACCCACGCTCACCTCAGCCGCGACAACAACCTCACCACCGGCCGCATCTACGAGCAGATCATCGCCAAGGAACGGCGTGGCGACTATCTCGGCAAGACCGTCCAGGTCATCCCCCACGTCACCAACGAAATCAAAAATGCCATGCGCAAGGTCGCGGGCACCAGCGACATCACCATCGTCGAAATCGGCGGTACCGTAGGCGACATTGAGTCCCTGCCGTTCCTCGAAGCCATCCGCCAGATGCGACAGGAGTTAGGCCGCGAGAATACCGTCTTCGTCCACGTCACTCTCGTCCCTTGGATCAGCGCTGCCCAGGAACTGAAGACCAAGCCCACGCAGCACTCGGTCAAAGAAATGCTCTCCATCGGTATCCAGCCCGACATCCTTCTTTGCCGCACAGACAGATTCCTTTCGCGCGAAATCAAGAGCAAGATCGCCCTCTTCTGCAACCTCGAAGAGCAGGCTGTGATCACCGCCAAAGACGTGGAGTCGATCTACGAAGTCCCGCTGACATTCGCCCGCGAAGGCGTAGACGCGCTTGCTCTGCGCTATCTCCGGATGGAAACGAAAGAGCCCGACCTCAGCCGTTGGGAAGAGATTGTTCGCCGTTCCTACAACCCGCAGGACGAGGTCTCCATAGGAATCGTCGGCAAGTATGTCGAATACGAAGACAGCTACAAATCCCTCAAAGAGGCCTTGGTTCACGGTGCGTTGGCGCACAATCTGAAGCTGCGCGTCACCTGGATCGAAGCGGAAGGCCTTGAGACCGAAGGTTTCGAGTCACAACTCGCAGGGTTTGACGGTATCCTCGTTCCCGGCGGATTCGGCAAGCGCGGCATCGAAGGCATGCTGAACGCCATCCGCTATGCGCGCGAGAACAAGGTCCCTTACTTCGGCATCTGTCTCGGCATGCAGACCGCATGCATCGAGTTCGCGCGCCACGTCTGCCGGCTGAATGGCGCCAACTCCAGTGAGTTCGATCCCGCAACCCCCCATCGCGTCATTTACAAGCTCCGCGAGCTGACCGGTGTCGAGGAAATGGGCGGAACAATGCGCCTGGGAGCTTGGGCTTGCCTCCTCGAACCCGACTCGCTGGCATACAAGTCCTACGGCGTTACCGAGATCAGCGAACGTCACCGTCACCGTTACGAATTCAACCGCGAGTACGAAGCACTGCTCACCGGCGCCGGCCTGCGCATAACCGGGACAACTCCCGACGGAACCTACGTCGAGATCGTCGAGCTCCGCGACCATCCCTTCTTCCTCGGATGCCAGTTCCACCCCGAGTTCAAATCGAAACCTCTCGAGCCCCATCCGCTTTTCAGCGCCTTTGTAAAAGCCAGCTACGCCAACCGCACGAAGCACATGCCGGAAACAAAAGCCGTGGAAGTCGCGCGAGCGTAGGACAGGTCACTTACGGAATGACGATGCGGTCTGCGAGATCTGGTGCAAGCGCACTAAAATGAAGATCAAGCGTATAAATGCGATTGGGACCGTACTTTCTGGCGCACGCTAGCAGAAGCGCGTCGTAGACCTGCCCGCCTCGAATTCCTGAGTGCGCGATTTGCTTGAGCTCCTGAAAGTGCTCCGAAGCCGTCAAGTTGATCGGCGTCACTCGTTGATGAAGCTCCTCGAGCAGCAGCCACGCCTGCTCTGGTAAGAGGCGCAGCGGGATAGGAAGCCGAGTCACCACGGAATAAAACTCGGCCAGGCTATGCGACCCGCAAGCGGCTGTCTCAGGCCGCGCCGGCAGCAACAAGGCCCGACATTCCGCATGGCGAGGATCGGTCTCGAGAAATGCAGCGATCATTATTGATGTATCGAGAAAGATCTTCACTCAGATTTCGCCCTCATCCGTGGAGCGACGAATCAGAGTCTGAATGCGGTCTTCTCGGTGCTGGGCGATCAGTTCAGGAACGGAGTAGGCAAGAGGGTGTCTTTGCCTCACCAGCCACATCCCGTCTTTCTTTACTAACTCAGCGTCTGGACGGCGAGATCGCAAGATAATTGAGTTCTCCCGCTGCTCAACGTCGAGATTATCGCCAGGCTTCAGGTGCAAAGCGTCGCGCATCGGCTTCGGCAGCACGAGTCTGCCTGCCTTATCGATAGTAACAGTGGCATTCACAATACCATTTTACCATCCAAAATGGCATTTCACCTCGAAACGGCCGCATGCACCGCTAGGAGGCTCTCCAGAACTCCCCTCAAGTCTTTCAAATTCAGCGCATTCGCCCCGTCCGATTTCGCCTCTGCCGGGTTGTCGTGCACCTCGAGAAACACTCCGTCTAAACCTGCCGCAACCGCCGCGCGCGCCAGCAGTGGAATAAACTCCGGCTGCCCGCCCGAGACACCATTCGCCCCGGACGGAATCTGCACCGAGTGCGTGCCGTCGAACACGACGGGAGCCAGCCGCCGCATGATCGCCAGCGAACGCATATCCACGACGAGGTTGTTGTAGCCGAACGTCGTGCCCCGCTCCGTAAGAAACACCCGCGGATTCCCCGACGACGTCACCTTCTCGACGGCATGATTCATGTCCCATGGAGCCACAAACTGCCCCTTTTTGACATTGACCGCTCGCCCTGTCTCCGCCGCCGCCACCAGCAGATCTGTCTGACGGCACAGAAACGCCGGAATCTGCAGCACGTCTACGCCTTCGGCCGCGATGGCACAGTGCCCAGGCTCGTGGACATCAGTAATCACGGGTAGTCCGGTCGCCGCACCGAGCCGCCGCAGGATCGCCGTTCCTTCCTTCAGCCCTGGTCCGCGAAAGCTCTTCACCGACGTGCGATTCGCCTTGTCATATGACGACTTGAAGATGTACGGAACACCCAGGTCCGAAGTGATCCGCTGAATCGCGTCCGCCATCTTTCGGACATGCGCCTCGCTCTCAATCACGCAAGGTCCAGCAATCAAAAAAAGCTGCCCCGAGCCAACCTGGACGGGACCGATATCAAATGTCTTACTCACATAAATATTGAAGCACACGGACGCTCGCCCGGGCTTTCAGTCCACCTGCACCTGCTCAAATCCCAGGCTCAGCAAGAGCGTCGTCAGTGTTGAAGCCGCGTTCTTGCGGGCAGTATCGAGAATGCCTGCGGCCAGCGCCGAATCGTGTAGTTCCTGCTCCGCCTTCGCTCTGACCTGCGACTCCAGGTCCGGATCCGCCTGAACGAAAAAACCAGTGCTCCGCGAATAAACCTTGGTCTTCCCGTTATCCAGCGCCGCAACAAAGATCTGCGCCGCAGGCAGATGCACATGCACAGTCTTGCCGTCCACAACTACGTCCGACGACTTCAACTGGCCGAGATCGACCCCGGCAATCGCCTGCCCGTGCACTGACAGCAGCAGCTTGTCGCCGACCAGGAAGTCGGGCAGGATCGCACTTGTACGGTCGCCTTCCACCACTTTGTCCATCGTGTAGGTGACCGTCTCCAGCCGCTCCAGCCGCTGAATCCTGTCCACCACCGTCGGCTGCGAAACATTGAATACGAGAGCGCGCCCGGAGACCCTCGTGGCTACCCTGTCCCATATTCCGTAAGTCGCCTCACGCAGAAAGATCGCGAACGCGCCGACGCCCACCAGCAGCCCCAGAAAAATGGCCAGCAATACCGTAACCACGCCCGGCCTGGACCTGCGCCGCTCAGGAGTTGTGATCACAGGTTCCACAGTCTGCGCCCCCATCCCTATATAGATGGTATCGAAAGCGTCCTGGATGGCATCGACGAAATCCGCATTTTCCTCTTCCCATAGAACATCGAGTGGTGTACGCTTTCCCATAGAACATCGAGTGGAGGAGCGCGACCCATGGGGCGAAGCAAATCGGCAGACAAGGGAGGCGAAATGCTGCAGGGCACGCTCGACATGCTCATCCTGCGTACGCTCGTGATGGGTGACGCCCACGGCCACACCATCGCGAAGGTAATCGAGCACACATCCGAGGACGTACTCGAAGTCGAGCAGGGCTCACTCTACCCCGCATTGCATCGTCTCGAAGATCGCGGCTGGGTCTCCTCCTACTGGGGCGCAAGCGAAAACAATCGCAAGGCAAAGTTCTACCGGCTGACTGCTGCAGGCCGAAAGCAGCTCGCCTCCGAGACCACCCGCTGGCGTCAGATGAAGCGCGCCATCGGTCTGATCCTTGGGGAAGCGGAGTAGGCAGAAACAGAATGAGATGGCTCAGGTTCTTCAAGCGCAAGCGCAGCGATTCCGATCTCGCACGGGAGATCGAGCTGCATCTCGCGCAGGAAATCGCCGACAACCGTGCCATCGGCATGAGCGAGGCAGTCGCGCGGCGCCAGGCCATGCTGAAGTTCGGCTCGCCGCGGCGTGTGCGCGAGGACTTATGGCAGCAGAATACCCCGGCGTTCTTCGATAATCTCTGGCGCGATTTCAGATATGCCGCACGCACTCTTAGTCGCTCGCCTGGATTCACAATCATAGCGATCCTCGTTATGGCGCTTGGCATCGGCGCGAACACTGCTCTGTTCAGCGTCGTGCGATCCGTGCTGCTCAAGCCGCTCCCCTACAAAGATCCGAATCGTCTCGTTGCTTTGTGTGAAAGCTGGAAGGGTCACGTATGTGACGACAACCGCGGAGGCAACGCGGCCGGGAGTTTTGCCGAGTGGCGCAAAGCATCGAAGAGCTTCGAGCAGATGGCGTTGGTCCAGCAGTGGACTTCATACAACGTTTCGGCGGAGGGCGGCCAGCTACCGGAAAGAGTTCCGGCAGGGCTGGTTTCATGGAATATGTTTTCCATGCTCGGCGTGCGGCCCGTGCTGGGCCGCGATTTCAGCCCAGACGATGATCGCCAGGGAGCCAACGGCACGGTGATATTGTCATGGGGCTTCTGGAAGCGCCGTTTCGGCGGCGACCCGTCGATCGTGGGCAAAGAAATCTTCCTTGACGCCAAGCCTTACACCGTCATCGGCGTGATGCCCGCATGGTTTGCCTATCCCGAGGCTCAGACCCAGGTGTGGGCGCCCGTATATCACGAGATGCCGCCCAGGGTAACGCAATCACTGGAGAATCACCAGTTTGACGTAGTGGCCCGGCTGAGGCCCGGCGCGACCATGTCACAGGCGCTCAGCGAACTGGACGCCGTTCAAAAACAGATTAAGCGTGAGAATCCCGGTCCGGCAGTCAAGGCCGGCGTGAACGGAAGACTCCTGCTGGACAACATTGTCGTCGACTACAAGACCCCGTTGTATACGCTTCTGGCAGCGACTGCATGCCTACTCCTCATCGCGTGTCTGAATGTAGCGAACCTGTTGGTGGCGCGCTCGGCGGCGCGGCGCAGGGAAGTGGCGATCCGCGCTGCGCTGGGCGGCAATCGCTGGCGTTTGATTCGCGAGCAGGTTACGGAAAGCCTGGTGCTTACCGCTGCCGGAGGCGCTGTCGGCCTGGCCCTCGCCTACGCGGGAATCGCGTGGCTCAGGGTCGCACGCAATGATCTCGCCCGCGCGGACACAATCCACATTGACGCGATGGTATTGCTGTTTGTGGTGGGCATCACGATTGCAAGCGGCGTGCTGGCGGGAATGATTCCCGCCCTCAGCGGCGTACGCATGCTTGAGACTCTGCAGGAATCATCGCGATCGCACAGCGGGGGACAAAGCCGCACCCGGCTCCGAAAAGCATTGCTCGCGGCCGAAGTTTCTCTGACGGTGATATTGCTCATCGCCGCGGGGTTGCTGTTGAAGAGCTATCAGAAGCTGCGCACTACCGACATGGGCTGCGCGATGGATAACGTCTTGACCATGCAGCTTCGCCTGCCGGAGGCCCGCTACAAGGGGCCGGTGCAGAAGGACGCATTCTTCGAACAGTTGATCACCCGTGTGCGAGCATTGCCCGGCGTCAAGGCCGCCGGCTTGGTATCGGTGGCGCCGGGGCAGGGCTGGGGAGGAGACGCCTTCTTCGCCGTCGTCGAGCACCCCCCGCTGCCGCGCGGCAAATCCCTGGACGCACTCGAGCGTGCCGCCGATCCCGGGTATTTCGCTGCCATGCAGATTCCACTTTTGCGCGGCCGAACCTTCAAAGAGAACGAGCGCTTCGACCATGCAAAAGTGGTGCTTCTGAACCAAGCGGCGGTGCGGCGCTTTTTCCCGGACGGCGAAGATCCACTTGGCAAGCATTTGCGTTTCGACATCTCCGGGGGTCCGCCTCAAGCCTTTGAGATTATCGGCATCGTTGGCGATACACGTTATGACGTTGCCGAAGATGTGAAGCCAATGATCTACTGGCCCCTTTCAAGCGGCGTCAACTCAGGCGCGACCATCATGATTCGCTCGACGCACGACGTCGAAAGTCTTGCCCTGCCGGTGCAGAAGGCCATTGGCACTCTCGACCGCGATCTGCCCATCTCTGACGTGATGACCATGCAGCAGATGATCGGCAAAACGACCGTGGATGCGAGCTTCGATTCGATGTTGATTCTCGCCTTCGCCGTCATCGCGCTGGTGCTCGCTGCTGTCGGGCTTTACGGAGTGCTCTCATATCTCGCGACACAGAGAAGAAGCGAGATCGGCATTCGCATCGCTCTCGGAGCGCCGCGCACCGCGGTTCTTCGCATGATGCTCGCCGACGGCCTTGCTCCCGCTTGGATCGGCCTCGTGCTTGGATTGCTTGGCGCGGGTTTCGCGGTGCGACTCATTCGCGACATGCTGTACGGCATGCAGCCGCTGGATTGGACCGTATTTCTGGTGGTCTCGCTGATGTTGTCCGCAGTGGCCGCCGCGGCCTGCGCGGTACCAGCCTGGCATGCGTCGCGGCTCGATCCTATGGAAGCATTGCGGACAGAATAAAGGTACGAAATGAGCTGGCATAAATACTTTCGCAGACAACGTTGGGACGCAGAGCGCACCCAGGAATTTGAAGCGCACATCCAGAGCGAGATTGACGAAAACCTCGCGCGCGGCCTGAGCTGGGAAGAAGCGCGCCGTCAGGCCTGGCTCAAATTCGGCAACCCTGCGCGTGTCCGCGAGGAGATATGGCAGATGAACAGTATCGCTCCGCTCGAAAATTTGCTGCGCGACCTTCGCTACGCTGCCCGAACCCTGCGACGCAGCCCCGGCTATGCCCTCATTGCCATCCTCACCCTTGGCCTCGGCATCGGCGCAAACACTGCCATCTTCACCGTCATCAACGGCGTCCTGTTGAAGCCACTGCCCTACGCGCAGCAGGACCGCATCCTGCACCTCGACCAGACCGCAGCTCTCGTCGGTCCCGATCCAATTGGCCTCTCCGTGCAGGAGTATCAGGATTTCCGCGACCAGGGTCACGCCTTTTCTGATGTCGCTGAATATCACTCGATGAACTTCACGCTCCTCGGCACAAAGAACCCGGAACGTGTCACCACTGGCGTCGTCTCGTCGAATTTCTTCGACGTGCTGGGAGTGAAGCCTGTCCTCGGCCGCCTCTTCACGCCCGCCGACGAGAACAAGAATGCGGCGCCAGTCCTGTTGCTGACCTACGCCTACTGGATGAAGGAATTCGGCGGCGACCGCAACATCGTCGGCCGCGCCTTCGAACTGAACGACCGCGTGCATACCGTCGTCGGCGTCCTTCCGCCATTGCCGGAATATCCTGACGCGAACGACGTCTACATGCCCACGACGTCCTGCCCATATCGCTCCGACCCGAAGACCATCGCAGACCGCGAGTCGCGTATGATCTCCGCCTATGCGCGTCTCAAGCCTGGCGCAACGGTGTCGCAGGCCCGTGCCGAGATCGCCACCATCTTCAGCCGCCGCGCCGCTGCCTATGGAAAGTTCTATCCCGCCAGCGCCGGCTTCGCGCCCCTGATCGCCCCAGTCGACACCGAGCTCACCCACGCCGCCCGGCCTACGTTCCTCACTCTGCTTGGAGCCGCCGGACTCGTGCTTCTGCTAGCCTGCGCCAATCTTGCCAACCTCGCTCTTTCGCGACAGTTGCGTCGCTCCCGCGAGATGGCCATTCGCTTGGCAACCGGAGCCAGCCCCGCTAACATCTTCCGTCAGCTTCTCACCGAAAGCATGCTCGTCGCTCTGGCTGGCGGCATCCTGGGTGTCACCCTGGCCGCATTCGGCTCGAAGCTTCTCATCGCCTATGCCGCACGCATGACGCCGCTCTCCGCCGACATCCACGTCGACGCGCGTGTTCTGCTCTTCGGCTTCGGAATCTCACTCCTCACCGGCATCCTCTTCGGAGCCCTGCCCAGCTACATTGCCAGCCGCGTCCGCATCACCAGCCTCACCGACGCCGGCGAGCGCACGGCAGGCAGCGAAAGCGGGACTCGTCTGCGTAATCTGCTGGTGGGCGCCCAGGTCACGCTCTCCTTCGTGTT
>Ga0335074_10004829_pt1 | contig 18601 bp, 21 predicted proteins | sample Lox_Sample_23_FD_206715 | JGI IMG/M metagenome (GOLD analysis project Ga0335074, IMG submission 206715) | Soil microbial communities from Loxahatchee National Wildlife Refuge, Florida, United States - Lox_Sample_2.3 | ecosystem: Environmental > Terrestrial > Soil > Wetlands | place: USA... | reverse complement strand
GCTTCCTCGCCCGAAGGCAGCAGCGGCACCACCGCGGGGTAATCGCCGCCGAACCCGTCCACGCCGCGAATGGCGGCGTCGTAGATCTCGGCAACCAGATCGCACTTGCGCATGCCGGGCTCGATCCTGTCGAGGATACGCTGGTGCATCGCCTCCACGACGCGCGCCGCCCGCCGCATGTATTCGAGCTCCTGCGGGCTCTTCACGGCGCGTTGCCAATTCACCAGCGCGGTCGCATCGCCAAAGCGCGCGTTCGGAAGCTGTCGCTGCAACGTCGCGTAGGCAGCGGCCGAGAACCAGTAATTGTCCATCTCCACGCCGATCGACAGGCGCTCCCAGCCGCGTTCGGCGATCTGCCGGGCGAGCACCTCCATAGGGTGCCGGTCGGGCGACTGCACGTAATGATCGGGGTAGCCGACGATATTGTCGTGTGCCAGCCAGGCCGTGCGCTTCGCGCCATTGGCATCCTGACGGCGGCCGAACCACACCGGCTCGCCGTCCGGCGGCACGAGCACGCATTGATGGACGTAGAAGGACCAGCCGTCATACCCGGTCAGCCACGCCATGTTCGACGGATCGCTCACGACCAGCAGCTCGAGACCGGCTTTCGCCATGGCGCTACGGGTTTTCACCAGCCGCTCGGCGTACTCGGCGCGGCTGAAAGGCAGGGTGGCTGTGGTCATGCGAGCTCCTCGACTGTGTCGGCACCCGCCAGGATGCGGCGGTGCAGGGCGGGATCGACGTTGCCGCCGGACAGGATGGCGACCGAGGGTCCGCGCGGGGCGACTTTGCCAGCGAGCAGTGCACCGATTGCGACCGCGCCGGCGCCTTCCAGCGTCTCGCCCTCGACGGCGTGGGCGTGGCGGATAGCGGCTGCGATTTCACCTTCGGTCAGCAGCACGACGTCGTCGAGCAGGCTGCGCACCATTGCGAAGGTGTGGCGATTGTCGAGTCCGATGCCGCCGCCCAGCGCATCGGCCAGCGTCGGCACCTCGTCCACCGGCACGGGATGGCCCGCGAGCAGGCTGGCGTGCATCGCCGCGCCGCGTTCCATGCTGACGCCGACCACGCGCACCCGCGGACGCAGTCCTTTCACCGCCGCTGCCACCCCCGCGGCGAGACCACCGCCCGAGAGGGGCACAACGACCAGTTCCAGGTCTGGCACATCCTCGACGATTTCAAGGCCGAGCGTCCCCTGGCCGGCGATCACGTCGGGGTCGTCGAATGGCGGGATCAGGATCAGATGCTGTTCGGCGACCAGCTTTTCGGCCGCCTGCTGCGCATCGTCCTGCGATGCTCCGCCGACATGCGGCTCCGCGCCGGCGGCGCTGATCGCCGCGATCTTGTTGGCCGGCACGAGGGTGGAGAGACAGACGGCACAGCGCACACCCTCGGCCGCCGCGGCATGGGCGAGTGCGCGGCCGTGATTGCCGGTGGAGACGGTGACGACGCCGCGGCGGCGAATCTCCGGTGGCAGGCGCAGCAGGGCATTGGTCGCGCCGCGCAGTTTGAAGCTGCCGGTGAGCTGACGATGCTCGCATTTCAGGAACACGGGATATCCAACACGCTCAGTGAGCGCGGCGGAGGCCGCTGTCTCCGTGTGGCGAACCCGATCGGCGATGCGCGCGCGCGCCGCCTCAATGTCGGCCAGGGATACAGTGTCGGGGGAGATTGTCATTGCTGCGAGACTATCCGTACAGAGCGCCGGTTGGTCGGCCACATCATCATGGTACCTCGGCGGGAAGAGCCGCAGAATTAACGCGTGAGCACGGGGGTGGTGGCGGCGGGGTCGGTGATGCTCGGCCTTCCCGTCTCCACATGCCCTGCCAACCGCGTCGCGTCGTCTCCCGGGCCCTCAATGATGACATCATACCAATGCCCGCTTGCCGCGACGCTCCAGTCGACGCGCGCCTTCTCGCCTGCGGCAAGGATGACGGTCCGGGCCGCCACGCTGTACGCCGCATCACGGAGCAACACAGTTTCGCCCTGCGTGCTGGTACTGGCGAGCGTCAACACCAGCGCGCCTCCCTCGGCGTCCGCCCGCGCGCTTACACGCACGACTGAGCCGCCGGTTCGGCGATAGCGTCGCACGAACCCATTGGGACCGGCAACGGTCACGACATGCGGTCCCGGCTCATTGAGGCTCCATTCGTCGTCCACAGACTGCCCGGCGCCTATGGTGTAGCGTCGCGGCATTTCCTCAGTCTCCTCCCGATAGACTGTAAAGCAGGCACCCGCGCCGCCGAAGCTGGCGAACCGCAAGGCGAGCGCGCCGGGTCCGCCGGCGATCTCATCCACCGTGAGGTCGTATGGCAGCGGCCGAGATGGCCGCACGCCCGGCTCCTGCACATGCACATCGGCACCCACGCTTCGCGCCGGCACGACCGGATCGTGCAACTTGCACGATGCATTCACCGCGGCGATGTAGCTGCTGGTGTCGGGCAGCTCCGGCCCCGCCTCACGCGGCGTCGCGAAGTCGAAGGGCGAGGTCAGATCGCCGCTCACCGCGCGTCGCCATTCCGTGATGTTCGGCTCCGTCACGCCGAAACGCCGCTCGATGAAACGGATGATCGACGTATGGTCGAACACCTGGGAGCAGACGAAGCCGCCCTTGCTCCAGGGCGAGACGACGATCATGCCGACACGCGGGCCAAGCCCGTAGGGCAGGTTGTCGACGTGGAACTTGTCCCGATCGAACGGGCTCACATAATCATGGACCTCGCCGGCGGTGCTGATGGTGCTCTTGCCAGGCAAGACCGGCGTCGGCGGCTGCGGCGGCACGACATGGTCGAAATACCCGTCGTTCTCGTCGTACATGATGAAAAGCACGGTCCGGCCCCACACCTCGGGATCGGCTGTCAGCGCATCCAGGATGCGCGCGATGTAGGTGGCGCCGTAGCCGGGCGTCCAGCGCGGATGCTCGGAAAACGCCGCCGGTGGCAGCAGCCACGAAACCTGCGGCAATCGTCCGGCACGCACGTCGCCGGCAAGATCGTCGAGCGTGCGCACGGTCATGCCTCGTTGGTATAATGGGGAATCCGTTGGCGCCTCGATGAACTGCTTGAAGTTCATCAGGACATTGGTGCCGAAGTTGCCGTTGTAATCGTCGTTCCCGGCAAGGCCCTGCTGATAAATCTGCCAGGAGATTCCTGCCTTCTGGAGGCGCTCCGGATAGGTGGTCCAGGTAAAGGGTGGGGGAACGCGCGAATAGGACTGCCGATCGACGTAATCGATGTTGTCGAGCAGCGGCCCACCGCCTTTGCCAGTCGGATCGACCATGCCGGTCATCAGGTACATCCGGTTGGGATGGGTCTGCGTCGGCGTCGCGCAGAAATAATTGTCGCAGATGGTGAAGGCGTCGGCGAGCGCGTAGTGGAACGGGATGTCCTCGCGCAGGTAATAGCCCATCGTCAGATCGGTTTTGTTGGCGGGCCAGCGGTCGTTGCGCCCCGCCGCCAGCGCGCTCTGTGTCGGATACCAGCTATGGTCGAGGTCGAGCACGCACTCTGCGCTGGTCACCTTCGTGCGCAAATGGAACGGCAGCACGATCTGGTCCGGCGCAGTCTGCCGCGGCTGGAACCACACGGGCCTGCCGTCCGCCCGCAGCACAGGGTGGCGGTCGTTATAGCCGCGCACTCCGCTCAGGTGCCCGAAATAGTGGTCGAAGGACCGGTTCTCCTGCATGAAGACGACGATGTGGCTGACGTCCTCGATCGTCCCCGTGCGGCCGGACGCCGGCAGCGCGAGCGCACGCTGGATGGCAGCCGGGACCAGCGCGAGGGACGCCGCACCGATGCCCAGTCGCATAAAATCGCGCCGGCCGGTACCGCGCGCGGGTCCATTGTGGTTCGCGGTCATGAGTCCCTGCTGCCTCTCTCTTCCCCGATCCTTCATAGCATCCTATCGCTTGCGGCGCCTGATGCGATGAAGCTTTAGTTGCTGGCGAGTGCTGCGGGTTGACCTTCGCAATTGGGCAGATCCTGATCCACCAGTCCCCAACCGGGTGCGGATGCCGTCCAGATAAAACTCGCCGGGCGGGCTATCTCGGGATCATCCAATGCGCCGACGCGCACGACCATCAGGTCGGGCCGGTTCGACGACGCGCTGAACAATGGCGTCCCGCATTTGGGGCAAAAGCTGCGGCGCATGACGTTCCCGCTATCCGCCGTGCTGACGTATTCGTTGACTTCGCCTGTGATTTCGATCCTCTCGGTCCTGAAGATCGCGTTGATGGACGCGTTGCCGGACGAAAGGTATTGGCAATCTCGGCACCAACACGCACGGGTGACGATCGGCGGTTGGCTGCATTGGAATCGAACCGCTGCGCAGAGACATCCGCCGGTGATGGGCTTTGCCATCTCTGATACCCTTCTCTCCTTGACGATCGGCCGCGCCGGGCGTCATTGCCTGGTGCCCCGTAGAGAAGCACAGTTGGATAACAGCCGCAGTCCACGCCGGTCTGACCTATGGGATATGGAGATGGGACAGCCCAGCTTGGCGGAGCGCCTGGGATGGGGTTCAGAGGACAGGCTACTGATCGTCAACTGCGACGATCTGGGCTCCAGCCACAGCGCCAACGTCGCCATCCTCCGGTCAATGGTCCACGGCGTCGCGACCAGCGCGACCCTGATGGTCCCCTGCCCGCGGGCGCTGGAAGCAGCCCGCATGCTCACGGGCTTTCCGATCGGCGTGCATCTGACTCTGACCTCGGAATATAGCGGCTACCGCTGGCGCGGCCTGACGAACGGGGCCTCGCTCTACGACGTTGATGGCTTCTTCCCGGCGACGACCAATGCCGCCCTCGCGCGGGTCACCAAGGCGGACGCGCGAGCCGAATGCCGAGCGCAGATTGAGATGGCACTCTCCTGGGGGATCGATGTCACGCATTTGGATGCGCACATGCACGTCGTGCAGGCGCGGAGCGACCTCTACGAAGTATATCTGGTCCTGGCAGAGGAGTTCCGGCTCCCGGTGCGTATGCTCTCGTGGGAGGAAACCGAGAAGCAAGGATTCCAGGCTCGTGAGCGCGCGAAGGTTCGCGGTCTGCTGTTCAACGAGCATATCGTGTATTCTTGGCCACGGCGCACGTGGGACGTTTTCTTCGAGGAGATCCCGAAACTACCGCCCGGCGTGAGCGAGATCTTTGCCCACCCGGTGCTCGACGGCGAGGAACTGCGCACCTATGACACCAAGAATGCGGATATCCGCGTACACGACGCCGATTGCCTGATGGACCCTGCGATCCGGAAACTGCTCGACCAGTGCAACATCAAGCGCATCAGCTTTCGTGAGGTTCGCGAGGTGCAGCGTGAGGGTAAGTGACACGTGAACCACCACTATGGTGCGTTACTGGCGCGGTCCGCTCCCCCAACCCCCTCCCGCAAGGGGAGGGGGCTTTCTCACGCCTCACCCGTTGGTGTCAGATCGGCGAAGATGAAACCGTCGCGTTCGACGACCTGGCCTGCTGTCACCGCGATCGGCGCCGAGAACATAGGAGCGGACGAAACGAACGTGTGAAACTCGCCGTTCTCGCCGCAGGGGTCGACGCCGGCGGGCAGTGCGGCCAGCAGGTCGCGATCGAACAGGCGCCCGGCAAAGCCGCGGTCGAGCTTGCGCGGATCGATCGTGACCAGATGAGCGACGAAGCCGCGAGCGATCATTTCCTCGGCCAGCTCTTGCGTGTTGCGCTGCCACAGCGGAAAGACGCCGGTCATCCCGGCGGCCGCAAGCCGTTGTTCGCGATAAGCGCGCACGTCTTCGAGGAACAGGTCGCCGAACACCATGTGGCGCACGCCCACGGCCTTGATCCGTTCGACAGCCGCGGCCATGCGCGCTTCATAGAGCTCGTTCGAGCAAGGGTATGGCAGCAAGACCTTGAGGCAGGGCAGATCGAGCGCCGCGACCTGCCGGTCCAGCAACACATTGCGCACGCCATGCATCGAGACGCGGTCATGGACCTCGTTGACCGTGGTCAGAACGCCGATGATCTCGGCAAGACCCAAACGGCGAGCTTCCAGAAGCGCGAATGCACTGTCCTTACCGGAGCTCCAGGAGATGAACGCCTTGGCCATCGATTGAGTCACGGCCTTCGCCTGGGACGCTATGACCCCAGATTGACGACCTGGACGCGGCGGTTGCGTGGTTCCGGCGTTTGGTTCGGCGTCTGCACCAGCAACTCCTTCTCGCCCATCCCCTCCGCTTCCAGCCGGGAGCTCGGAATGTTGAATTTCTCCTCGAGATACGAGGCCACCGTCTCTGCCCGGCGCTTTGAGAGCGCCAGATTGTATACCTGCGTGCCGACAGTGTCGGTATGGCCCTCGATCCGGAATTTGTAGCCGGCGAGCCGCTGGCTGGAGAGCGCCTGGCCAAGCTGATCGACGGTGTGCTGCGCCTCGGGGGTCAGATCCGCCGAGCCGGTCGCGAACAGCACCATCAGGCTGACTGATGGCGCCTGGACGGCGCCGGAAGGCGCGGCTGAAGGAGACGATGTCGCACCGGGATGCACCAGGCGGATTCCTCGCGTGGTATTCATGCCACCGGGGGTCGGGGTCAGCGACTTGATGATCTCCTCAGGAGAAGGATTTCTCTGGGCCAGGGCAGAGGCACTGGCCAACACCATGCCAGCGGAGAGTAGGGCAGCAGCGAACCGACTCATGATGCGGATTCCTCCCGGCGTTTCGCCAAGAATGCATCCGCGGCGGTCGAAACCGCAATGTTATTGAACCAAGGGCCGGACTTAACGGTCGCCGAGCAACGCGCCGCGCAGCACCGTCCAGCTCTCCTGGTCGGGCGCGCAGATCAGGCCCCCAGCGATCTCCAGCGGAGTGTAGGCACTGCCGTCGAACCGGGCCGAATAACCCCCCGCCTCTCGGTGCAGCAGCCAGCCGGGGGCGTGGTCCCAGGGGAGCAGCCGGTGATACAGCAGGGCGTGGCAATGCCCTGCGGCCGCGACCCGATACTCGTGCCCGGCGCAGCGATAGTTCCAGCTCGCCGCGAGACGGGGCAGCGCCGCGCACACGTGGCCCCGCGCTGGCTCCGGCAGGAACTGCCACGACAAGATGGCGGTCATCTGCGCCAGCGGTGCCGGCGCGGCCACCTGCAGGTCGTAGCGCCGGCCGGAGGGCTCCTCGACCCAGGCCCCCTCCCCGCGCAGCGCGAGCGCGGTGTCGTCCCCCATCGGATCGTGGATCGCGGCCATCACCACTTCGCCGCGCACCACCGCCGCGGCCATGACGGCGAACAGCGGCACCCCGGCGGCGTAGTTGAATGTACCGTCCAGCGGATCGACCACGAAGGCGAGCTCCGCCTCGCCCAACCGGTCGAGCAATCGCTTGTCGGCTGCCGCCGCTTCCTCCCCGACGATCACCGAGCCCGGCCATGCGGCTGCGAGGGACGCAGCGATGCGGCGCTCGGCGGCCTCATCGGCGGCGGTTACGAGGTCCAGCGGGCCGGCCTTGGTGCGCACCTCGCCGCTTTGCAGCCGGCGGAAGCGGGGCCGCAGCTCGGCCAGCGCAGCGTCGCGCAGGATTGCCTCAAGATCGGCAGCATCGGAGGTGGAAAACGTCATTCGCGATGTTCGAAGCGGGCCCGATCGGAGGGCAACAGCCGCACCGTGACGTGGATCGCCTGGTCGGCGTCCTGGCGGTCCATCACCTCGCCATGCTGATAGAGCCAAGCGAGGCGCGCGCCGTCCTGCGGGGCGATGTCGTAGCGCGCGACCTCCATCCCGGAGGCGATCCTGGCATCGATGGCAGCGAGGAGCGCCGGCAGGCCCTCGCCGGTGATGGCCGAGACGGGGACCGCGCCGGGCTTCGGCGGCACGTTGCCGATGCCCCCAAGCAGGTCGGCCTTGTTCAGCACCGCGATGGTGCGGTCGCGCCAGTCGGGGTCGAGCGTGCCGTCGCGCGCCATGCCGTCCAGCACCGCGGCAACATCAGCTTTCTGGGCGGCGCTGTCGGGATGGGCAATGTCGCGGACGTGGAGGATCACGTCGGCCTGCGCCACCTCTTCGAGGGTGGCGCGGAAGGCGGCGACCAGCTCGGTGGGCAGTTCGCTGATGAAACCCACCGTGTCGGAAAGGATCGCCCGCCGGCCGGAGGGCAGGCGCAGCCCGCGCATGGTCGGGTCCAGCGTGGCGAAGAGCTGGTCACGGGCGCCGACGCCGGCGCCTGTCAACGCGTTGAACAGCGTTGATTTCCCCGCATTCGTGTAGCCCACCAGCGCGATCACCGGGAATGGCACCCGGCGCCGCGCGGTGCGGTGCAGGCCGCGGGTCCGGCGCACCTGGTCGAGCTCGCGCCTCAGCTTGACCATGCGTTCGCCGATCAGGCGGCGGTCAGCCTCGATCTGCGTTTCGCCGGGGCCACCCAAGAAGCCGAAGCCGCCGCGCTGACGTTCGAGGTGGGTCCAGGAACGCACCAAGCGCGAGCGCTGGTAGTCGAGATGCGCCAGCTCGACCTGCAGCGCGCCTTCGGCGGTGACGGCGCGCTCGCCGAAAATGTCGAGGATGAGACCAGTGCGGTCGATGACCTTGCAGGCCCAGGCGCGCTCCAGGTTGCGCTGCTGCACCGGGGACAGCGCAGCGTCGACGATCGTCACGGCGACGCTCGCGGCGGCAAGCGCCTGGCCCTGGGCCGCCACCTGGCCGTCGCCCAGCAGGGTGGAGGGGCGGCGGTCGCGCAACGGCAGGATCGCCGTGTGCACGACCACAAGGCCGATCGCGGCGGCGAGACCAACCGCCTCGGCCAGCCGTGCCTCGGCGGCGCGGGGCTGCTCGCCGGGCGACGGCTTCTCCCACGGCAGGACGACGGCCGCCCGGGTCAGCCGGATGGTGCCGTTCTGCCAGAGCTCGCTCGACGCTGCGTCAGTCGCCGGCGGCAGGCGTGAGCTCCCGTTGCGGCATGGCGGCAGTGGCTCCCGGTTCGGCCTTGGCGGCGTCGAAGAGCTGGATCGGAGCGCCCGGCATTACCGTGCTGATGGCGTGCTTATAGACGAGCTGGGTGTGCCCGTCACGGCGCAGCAGAACGGAGAAATTGTCGAACCAGGTAATGATCCCCTGCAACTTTACGCCGTTGACCAGGAAGACGGTCACCGGCGTCTTGTTCTTTCGCACGTGGTTCAGGAACACGTCCTGAACGTTCTGCGATTTTTCGTTGGCCACGGCGTGATCCTTCTTGCTGGGACTGGTGGCGTGATACGCCGGCAGTGGCGGTGCCGGCGCGGCGACAGTACTGTATCAGGGGCCCTCCCCCGGGCAAGCACACGAACCCGTGTGCCCCAGGGCATCGGCCAAGGCGTAAGCGTCCACAAAATGGAGGTCCGGCGCGGCGCGGTCAATGCCGCCGTCATGTGCGGCGCCGCCGAGCAGGACTGCGGTGAGGCCGGCGGCGCGGGCGGCCTGCATGTCGAGGGCGGTGTCGCCAATATACCAGACGCCGGGACCGGGGTCCGCGCCGAGGCGGGCGAGCGCCAGGCGAAGTGGCGCCGGGTCTGGCTTGTCGGCGCTGGCATCCCCGGCGCCCACCACGGCTCCGAAATGGTGCGCCCAGCCGAGGTGGGCGACCTCGGCGCGGAGGAAGCGGCCGGTCTTGTTGGAAACGACCGCCTGCGCCTCGGCGGCGCCGGCCGCGAGTACGTGCTCGGCGCCAGGCATCGGCGCGAGGTAGCGGAGATGCTGAGTTTCGAGGGTGGCGTAGAAGATATCGCGCGCGCGGGTCCAGGCGCGGCCGAACAAGACGGGGAAGCTGTCGCGCAGGGAGCTGCGGACGCGGGTGATTGTGTCGGCGACGGTCCAGCGGGGCAGGCCGAATGCGTCGAAGGTGGCGTTGAGCGCGGCGGTGACTCCCGCCCAGGCATCGACCAGGGTGTTGTCCCAGTCGTACAGCAGGATGTCGGGATGTGTCATGGGCGCGCGCGCATCCATGGTGCTCCGGGGGTTTGATTCGCGGGAAAGCTTAGCACCGGGGGAGAGAAATCGGACCTCGAGAGGCACTTGCTCAGGTTGGGGCTCATGGGCGCGGGCAGCGCCGAATCGGACCGGCGGGGCTGGCCGGTGGCCGGCCGCGTGCGTCTTTGTGTTGGGAGTGAATGCGCATGGTGGCTCACGGGCTTGGCCCCCTCCCCCTCCCGCAAGGGGTTCTGGCGGCGGATCGACACAGAGGGCAGCGAGCGGGACGGAGCTTGCCGAGGTTGCTGTCAGGCTATACGCCGCAATATGGGCGAGTCAGGGCACCACGGACAAACCCGCAACGGCCTCGTTGCCTGGCGGACGTCCCGCCAGGCAACCCTGGAGCTGTTGCACTCTTCGTCGGCGGGCGGATCGGCGTAGTCGACGGACGATCTGGGACGGGCGAGGAGGACCGCCATGGATGTTTGCCCGGTCGGCATATAGGACCAGGACTGGCCCGGCTGCCTTTGACCACTTGTCCAGCAAGCGCATCCGCCACCAGCGGGTGCCGCTCGATCACCTTGCCAGCGACTAGGCTCGCCGAGGCCGCGACACTGGTGCACTGTGGGCCGTGATGACTCTCCCCCAGATTCCCTCCTTCCGCCTCGATGGTCGCCGTGCGCTGGTGACCGGCGCCGGCCGCGGCATCGGGCTCGCCGCCGCAGCGGCGCTTGCTGAGGCCGGCGCACATGTCGTACTCGCTGCACGCACGGAAACCGAGATCGAAGCCGCCGCCGGCGAGATCCGCTGCGCCGGCGGCCGTGCGGAAGCGCTGGTCCTCGACGTGACCGATCTTCCGGCCGTGGACCATGCCATCGCCACCCTGCCGCCGCTCGACGTGCTGGTGAACAACGCCGGGACCAACCGCCCCCGGCCCTTCCTCGACGTCACGACCGACGATTACGACACCATCATGACGCTCAACGTCCGCGCTGCCTTCTTCGTCGCGCAGGCCGTCGCACGCCGCATGGTGCAAACCGGCAAGCGCGGCTCGATCATCCACATGTCCTCTCAGATGGGCCATGTCGGCGGCGCGCTCCGCACCGTCTATTGCAGCTCCAAGCACGCGATCGAGGGCCTCACCAAATCCATGGCGATCGAGCTTGCCCCGCATGGCATTCGGGTGAACGCCATCTGCCCCACCTATATCGAGACACCGCTCACCCGCCCATTCTGGAACGACGGCGAGTTCCACCGCGAGACGCTGCGCAAGATCAAGCTCGGCCGGCTCGGCACGGTGGAGGACCTGATGGGTGCGGTGCTATTCCTTGCCTCGGATGCCTCGGCGCTGGTCACTGGCGCATCGCTACGCGTGGATGGCGGCTGGACCGCGGAGTAGCCGAACCATGATCCGACATCTCAAGCAGGGCCTGTCCGACGCCGACAAGTTCGAGGCCGACCGCAAGGTACGCACGACCGTTGAATCAATTCTGGAAGACGTTGCGGCCCGCGGCGACACAGCAATCCGCGAGCTGTCAGCGCGCCTCGATAAATGGGACCCGCCCGACTTCCGGCTGTCGCGCGAACAGATCGACACGCTGATCGTCTCGCTGCCGGCCCAGGTGATCGAAGACATCAGATTCGCCCAAGCCCAGGTTCGCCGGTTCGCCGAAGCGCAACTCGCCGCGCTGCGCGACATCGAGATAGAGACGCTGCCCGGCGTCCGGCTCGGCCACAAGAATATCCCAGTCGGTAGCGTTGGTTGCTACGTCCCGGGCGGGCGTTATCCGATGGTCGCCTCCGCACATATGAGCGTGGTGACGGCACAGGTCGCAGGCGTCGCGCGCATCATCGCTTGCACGCCTCCGCTGGCCGGCCAACCACCGGCGGCGACTATCGCGGCCATGGCGCTCGGCGGCGCCGACGAGATCTATGTGCTCGGCGGCGTGCAGGCGGTCGCGGCGATGGCGCTCGGCACCTCCCGCGTCGCCCCGGTCGATATGCTGGTCGGCCCCGGCAACGCCTATGTCGCCGAGGCGAAGCGCCAGCTCTTCGGCCGCGTCGGTATCGACCTGCTTGCCGGCCCCACCGAGACCCTGATCATTGCCGACGACACTGCGGATGTGGAGATGTGCGCCACTGACCTGCTCGGCCAGGCCGAGCACGGCCCCACCTCCCCGGCGATTCTGGTCACCACCGCGCCACGCCTCGCTGAAGGGATCGAGGCGGAGATCGCCCGCCAGCTCGCCCGCCTTCCCACCGCCGACGTCGCCGGGGTGGCGTGGCGCGACCACGGTCAGGTGATCCTGTGCGACACCGACCAGGAGATGGTGCAGGAAGCCGACCGCGTCGCCTCCGAGCATGTGCAGGTGCTGACCCGCGAGCCGCGCTGGTTCCTCGACCGGATGCGCAATTACGGGGCGCTGTTCCTGGGCAAGGAGACAAATGTCGCGTACGGCGACAAGGTGATCGGCACCAACCACACGCTGCCGACGAAGCGGGCGGCGCGCTACACCGGCGGGCTGTGGGTCGGCAAGTTCCTGAAGACCGTGACGTATCAGGAAGTCAGCCCCGAAGCCACCGCGATGATCGGCGAATACTGCGCGCGGCTATGCGCGATCGAGAATTTCGCCGCTCACAAGGAGCAGGCGGAGCTCCGCGTGCGCCGCTATGGCGGCCGCAACACGGCATGACCTGCCCCGATCCATTCTGTGAGCCGCGCCGTTATCACAAAGCTATCGCCGGCGAGATGCATTATCTTCAGGCGCGCGGTCGTGCCGGACCGGATGCTGATATCCGCTTTGCGCATACCGAGCGAGTCGGCCAAAAATTCGATGAGCGCCTGGTTGGCCGCTCCTTCGACTGGCGGGGTGGTCAGTCGCACCTGCAGGGCCGGGCGCCCGTCTGCATCACGGATCACGCCCGCCAGCGCGTTCTGGTCGGCTCTCGTGGTAACTCGCACGGCGAGGCGGACACCATGCTGGTCCGCAGCAAACGGCGCTTCGTCCGCGCTTGGGTTTCGTCGCACGAGGGTCGGGCCTCCCCTTAACGAACCGCACGCCCCTTCCACATAGAAGCAGCATCGCCGCGACAAGATCGCAGAATCAAGGTGAAAGGAGATCGCCGATGAAGGCAACCGTGAACGGCCACGTGATCGCCGAGAGTAACGACATCGTCGAAGCCGGGGGCTATCAATATTTCCCGCCTGGCTCCGTGCGGACGGAATGGCTCGAGAAAACGGAGAAGACCGAATCCGATCGTGCCTGTCCGCACGGCGTGCAGTTCTACGACGTGCTTATCGACGGCGACCGCCACAAACGCGCCGCCTGGTCCTATGAGACACCACGGGCAAGCATGCAGCACGTCGGCGGCCGCTTCGGATTCTGGGAAGACGTCGAGGTGGTTGCGCGTTAGCCTGGGGACCACGTCATGGCCGGCCTTGCGCGCCTTGCGTCGGCCATCTCGTGCTCATCAGGCATGTAAACACGAGCCGGCAGTAAAGCTCGTATGTCGTCCACCGACGGACGGGTCGCAGGCGGTCAGCTCTTCCTGGCCGGCGCACCATATATAATGCCATGCGCCAGCTTCTGATCACCGTCGGCCTCGTCCTCCTCGGGCTCGGCATCATCTGGCCCTGGGTCGGCCGCATCGGCTTGGGCCACCTGCCCGGCGATATCAGCCTCCGCCGGCCCGGCCTCGCGCTTTACTTTCCGTTCGGCTCCAGCATTCTAGTCTCGGTTGTGCTGTCGCTCGCGCTCACGTTCGTCTTCTGGCTCTTCCGCCGCTGAGCCGCTCGCCGGTATGATGCTGCCAAACACAAGGGAGAGATAAACATGAGTGAGGAGTTGGCGACGCTCGGCGGCGGCTGCTTCTGGTGCCTCGAGGCAGTGTTCAAGGACCTGCGGGGTGTGCAAAGCGTAACCTCCGGCTATGCCGGCGGCCATGTCCCGAATCCCAGCTACAAGCAGGTCTGCACCGGCACGACGGGTCATGCCGAAGTGGTGCAGATCAGCTTCGACCCCAACGAGATTACCTACGGCGACCTGCTGCGTGTATTCTTCGCTGTCCACGACCCCACCACGAGGGATCGGCAGGGCAACGACATCGGCCCGCAATACCGTTCGATTATCCTGACCAACTCGGATGCCCAACAGCAGACGGCCGAAGCGGTGATGCGCGAGATCGCCGAAACCAGGCTATGGCCCGCTCCGCTCACCACCGAGATCGAGCCGCTCGAAGCTTTCTATCCGGCCGAGCCAGAGCATCACGACTATTTCGCCCGCAACCCGTGGAGCGGCTACTGCCAGGTCGTGGTAGCACCCAAGGTAGCAAAATTCCGTAAGCAGTTCGCCGAGCGGTTGAAGCGCGCGGCAGCGGAGTAAGCACCGCGCTACCTTTCGCTTGGCGCGCCGACGGCGCCGCACAACAAGGTTGGCCTGAATCGGCCATTTGCCTCGCGCCCCGAGACGTACGTTGGTCAATTGTCAAGCCATCCGGCACCACGATTGCTCTGCCAGGCCCCCCGCGCCACACTGCCGCATAGCCACGGCGGGACGGAGCCGGTCGATGGACCTGACCTTCACCCAACAAGAACTCGCCTTCCGCGACGAAGCGCGCCGCTTCTTCCGCACCGAGATCCCCGAGCGCATCCGCAACAAGGTCGCCACCGGCGAGCACCTGTCGAAAGACGACATTGTCGCCTCTCAGCGGATCCTAAACGCGCGCGGCTGGGCGACGCCCAACTGGCCGGTTGAGTGGGGCGGCCAACCCTGGTCACCCGTGCAGGTCTATATGTACCAGGACGAGATGCAGCAGGCGAACGTGCCGTCGCCGATCGGCTTCAACGTCACCATGGTCGGCCCGGTGATCGCCGAATTCGGCAGCGAGGAGCAGAAGCGTCGCTTCCTTCCTCGCGCCGCCAGTGCCGACGATTTCTGGTGCCAGGGCTTCTCCGAGCCTAGCTCCGGCTCGGACCTCGCCAGCCTGCGCACCCGTGCCGAGCGCCGCGGCGATACTTACATCGTCAACGGCCAGAAGATCTGGACCACGCTCGCGCAATACGCCGATTGGATCTTCTGCCTGGTGCGCACCGACTCCTCGGCCAAGAAGCAGGAGGGCATCTCGTTCCTGCTGGTCGACATGAAGACGCCGGGGATCACTGTCCGCCCGATCGTTACCATCGATGGCGGCCGCGAAGTGAACGAGGTCTTCTTCGACGATGTCGTCGTCCCCGCCGAGAACCTTGTCGGGCAGGAGAACAAGGGCTGGGACTACGCCAAGTTCCTGCTCGGCAATGAACGCACCGGCATCGCGCGCGTCGGTGCGTCCAAGGCACGGGTCGCCCGCATCAAGCAACTCGCCGGGCTGGAACGCATCGGCGACCAGCCGCTGATCGAGGACCCCCGCTTCCGCGAGAAGCTCGCCGAAGTCGAGGTGGAGCTGAAGGCACTGGAGATGACCCAGCTCCGGGTCGTCGCGGATGAAGGAACACGCGTCAAGGGCAAGCCCAATCCGGCTTCCTCGATCCTCAAGCTGAAAGGCACGGTGATCCAGCAGCGGTTGACCGAGCTGATGATGGAGGTGGTCGGCCCCTATGTGATGCCCTACCAGCCGCCGGAGGAAGGACAGAACGAGCCAGCCATCGGTCCCGACTATGCCGCCGCCGCCGGGCCGACTTATTTCAACTACCGCAAGGTCTCGATCTACGGCGGTTCCAACGAGATTCAGCGCAACATCATCGCCAAGGCGATCCTCGGGCTTTAGACAGCGGGAACAGCGTGGACTTCGATCTCACCGACGAACAGCGACTGCTGAAGGACAGCGTCGATCGGCTGATCGCCGACCGCTACGGCTTCGAGCAGCGCAAGAAATACCTGGCCGAGCCGGATGGCTGGAGCCGAGAGGCGTGGGCGCAATACGCCGAGCTCGGTCTGCTCGGGCTGCCGTTCGCCGAACAGCATGGCGGCTTCGGCGGCGGCGCGGTCGAGACCATGATCGTGATGGAGGCGTTCGGCCGCGGCCTCATCCTGGAGCCCTATTTCGCCACGGTCGTGCTTGGCGGCGGGCTGATTCGCCGCGCCGCCAGCCCGACGCAACAGGCCGAGCTGCTGCCCCGTATTGCCGAGGGGCGGCTTCGGCTCGCCTTCGCCCATCTCGAGCGGCAGTCGCGCTGGAACCTGACGGATGTTGCGACGACAGCGCAGCAGGACGGCGCGACCTGGAGGTTGAACGGCGCCAAGGGCGTTGTGCTGCACGGCGACTGTGCCGACCGGTTGCTGGTCACGGCGCGGGTGGGCGCTGCCCGGCGGGATCGGGAGGGCGTGGGCCTGTTCCTGATCGATGTCGCCGCCCCGGGCGTGACCCGCCGAGCCTACCTCACCCAGGACGGCCTGCGCGCGGCCGAGATCGAGTTCGCGGCGGCCGGCGGTGCCGTGCCGCTCGGCGAACCAGGCCAGGCATTGAGCGCAATCGAGCACGTGGTGGACGAAGCAATCGCGGCGTTATGCGCCGAAGCTGTTGGCGTCATGACCGCGATGCAAGAGATCACCCTCGATTACCTGAAGACCCGCCAGCAGTTTGGCCGCCCGATCGGTCAGTTCCAGGCCCTGCAACACCGCGCCGTCGATCTGCTGACCGCCGTCGAGCAGGCCCGCAGCATGGCACTGTTCGCCACGATGATGTCCGGCCAGCCGGACCCGATCGAACGCCGCCGTGCCATCTCGGCCGCCAAGGTGCAGATCGGCCGCTCCGGCCGCCAGGTGGGCCAGGAGGCGATCCAACTGCACGGCGGCATCGGCATGACCATGGAGTACAAGGTAGGCCACTATTTCAAGCGCATGACGATGATCGACCAGATGTTCGGGGACGCCGACCACCACCTCGTTATCCTGGCGCGCCTAGGCGGCCTGTTTTGAATCCACAAACTACACAAACACCTCTCCCGTTCTGCGGGAGAGCCCGCCGCAGGGTATGTTCCCGCCGCCAGCAAATGCCTCTAGCATCCACCAACCGGAGACGCCTTAGCAGAAGGGGACCCAAGCCATGAGCGCTACGGCCACTAAGCCGACCTACGACCGCACCGCGGAGGACCTGGGCAACATCGTCGAGCTGGGCCACGTCAACGTGACGGTGCCGGATCAGAAGCTGGCGACGTTCTTTTACATCTCCGGCCTCGGGCTGACACGCGACCCCTACCTGATGACGGGCCTCTCGAACATGTGGGTCAACGTCGGCCGAGCGCAGTTCCACCTGCCGGCGCGCACGCCCCAGGTGGTACGCGGCACCACCGGCTTGGTGCTGCCGGACCTCAGTGCGCTGCTGCACCGGCTGCATGGGGTACAGAAGAACCTGGAAGGCACCAGGTTCAGCTTCCGCGAGACCAATGACGGCGTCGAGACCACCTGCCCCTGGGGCAACCGCATCCGCTGCCACGCGCCGGACGCGGCCCGTTTCGGACGCATCACGCTGGGTATGCCGTATGTGGAGTTCGACATCCCGGAAGGCACCTCATTGCCGGCGATCGCCCGGTTCTATCGGGAGATCGTGGACGCCGTCGCCGGCGTGGCCGAGGATGCGCGCGGTGCGTTTGCCTGGGCGGTGCTGGGTGACGGCAACAAGGCGGTGTTCCGCCAGGTTGCCGGGCCGATCCCGGCCTACGACGGGCATCACATCCAGATCACGCTGGCCGATTTCTCCGGCCCGTACAAGAAGCTGCTGGAACGAGGGCTGATCACCGAGGAGAGCGACCAGCACCAGTACCGCTTCACGGATATCGTCGATATGGACAGCAACAAGCTGCTGTTCCGGATCGAGCACGAAGTCCGCAGCATGCGCCACCCGCTGTACGGCCGCCCGTTGGTGAACCGCAACGCCGAGATCACCAACCAGAAATATGCCCCGGGGTGGGATGCCGGTCGTTGGTCAATGGCAGCAGGATAGGAGCCGGTTCACCTCTCCCGCTTCCGCGGGAGAGGCCGCCACACGAAGCATGGCGGGTGAGGGGCCCGCGGCGTGGCTATCCTGTCAGCCGAACTCCCGGTCCAACGGCACCTTGATATCCGGCACGAGCGCCAGAGCCACAGTGTCGCCGGGTTGGTGGGTTGCCGTCTCCCGGTATCCATCGCTGGTCGGCTGCCGGTAAACGTCCAGGACGCGGCGTTTGAGGTCGATGATCCACACCTCCGCAATCCCGGCCCGGGCATACATTGGCAACTTGACGGTGCGGTCGAACTGCACCGAGCTAGCTAATCCGCTACCTCGGTCACGAGAAGAACGTCGCCAGGACCGGGCCGATCGCCGGTGCGATAGAAGTCAGCCCGCGGTCGGGAGACAGCGAAACCGGGCTGCCGCTCGTTCAGTCGGTCAAGCCGGACCGGGTTTTGCGGTGAGACAATCGCCAGTTCACCGCAGGCCAGTATCAGTGCCCGTGCGAGCGCGTTGATAGTCGCTACGTGGTCCTGGCCGATCGGTGCGATGTCGGTCAGTTTCCCGTCGAGCAGTTCCACCCGGTCGTCTTCGCCGAGAATGCCCGCGTCGGCCATCCGGTAGAAGTCGTCAACGTTCAGCTTGTGTCGCGTCAGCACGGCGCTGGTGTCGTCCATCGCGCACCCTCCTTGGACCGAGATACCGAGAGCTTGGCGACCTTATACCAACCGGTGAGTTCGAGGACCGCTCCATCCCCGTCATGGCCGGGCTTGTCCCGGCCATCTCCGGCCA
>Ga0335074_10004824_pt1 | contig 18607 bp, 14 predicted proteins | sample Lox_Sample_23_FD_206715 | JGI IMG/M metagenome (GOLD analysis project Ga0335074, IMG submission 206715) | Soil microbial communities from Loxahatchee National Wildlife Refuge, Florida, United States - Lox_Sample_2.3 | ecosystem: Environmental > Terrestrial > Soil > Wetlands | place: USA... | reverse complement strand
GGTGCGATGATCAGCGCGCCCGTCCAATCAGTTTCCGGCGGCGCTGCGGCGACGTGTATGGTGGGGGCGAGCGCGATTCCTGACTCGCGATACATCCGGCAGAATCGCTCGACCGCGCCGTGAGTGTAGATTGGGCCGGGGGCGGCGTCAATGCCGGCGAGCACGCGCTGAGCTTTGCCCAGGCTGTAGGCGAACAGTACGCTGGCTTTGCCGGCCTGCTGATTGGCGCGCCACCATGCGGCGATGCCCGCCAGGACTTCGCTCTCCGGCGGCCAGCGGTAAATCGGCAATCCGAAAGTTGCTTCGGTGACGAACGTGTGGCAAGGGATCGGTGTAAAGGGCGCGCAGGTAGGCTCGGGCTCTACCTTGTAATCACCCGACACAACCCAGACTTCACCGGCGGATTCCAGCCGCACTTGCGCGGAGCCCAAAATATGTCCCGCCGGGTGCAGCGACACGCGCACGCCGCCCATATCGATTGGCGCGCCGTATGCGACCGGCTGGATGGCGGCTTCGTCGCCCACGCGGGCGCGCAGCAAGGCTACCCCCGAGCTGGCAGTCAGATAGATATGCGAGCCCGGCGATGCGTGATCGGCATGTGCATGAGTGACGACGGCGCGTTCCACGGGGCGCCAGGGATCGATGTAGAAATCGCCGCGGGAACAGTAGAGGCCGTTGCCGTTGACTTCGAGGATGATCTCAGTATAACTGAGCTACCCACTTTCCCGGCGGATGGTTTCCAGGAAATCGGCAAAAGTTTCCCCCGGCGTCTCATCGAACTTATCGGGCAGTAACTGCAAGTTAGAGGCGCGATCCAGGCGGAAGACCCGGAAGGCTTCGCGCGACTCGCACCAGGCTACGATTGACCAGGTAGTTCCCCAGAAATTCAGGGCCAGCGGGCGGAGTGTGCGCGCCGAGGTGCGGCCGGCTTTATCGATGTAATCGATGTGCAGCTTCTGCCGTTTCAGGATGGCTTGGCGCACGGTTTCCAGGCCTTCGGCGGCGCTCTTGGGCGCCAGAAATCCGGGAGCGAACAGGCGCGTGCGCTCGATTTCTTCGCGGCGCGCGGGCGGCAGCGCCAACGCGATTTTGGCGATGGCCGAACGGGCGTGACTACCCAGCGCGGGTCCGGCCCACGATTCCATGACGCGCGCGCCCGCCACCAGCGCTTCCACTTCATCGCGCGTGAACATGATCGCGGGCAGATCGAATCCGGGCCGCAGCCGGTATCCCACGCCGGCTTCTCCTTCGACCGGAATGCCGGAGATGGATAGATCGCGGATATCGCGGTAAACGGTGCGCTCGGAAACTTCCAGCCAGGACGCAAGCTGCGCGGCAGTGGTGAGCCGGCGTCCGCGCAGGTGCTGCACGATTTGAAACAGGCGGTCGGCCCGGCGCATTTTTCGATTGTAGCTTTCAGCCCCGTCCCGTAAGGGCGGGTTCGGGCGGGGCCGAATGCTACTGGCCGTACGCGCGCGCCTCGCGGGCCAATAGGATGAATCCTTGCGCGGCGGCCGCGCGCGCCAAGGCAGCCGAATCGCCGCGCGCGTGGTCGATCTCGGCGCGCGCCAGCCGCGCTTCGAGCGCCAGGCGAACATAGCCAGCGCGCGAGGCACTCGCGATCACCGCCGCCAAATCCCGCGTAGCCGCTTCGCGCCCGCCCATGGCCGCCGTCAGGCGCGCTGCGGCCAGCGCGATATTCAGCCGCGGATACGGATCCTTGCGCGCCGCGGCCGCCGCGTTGGCGGCGCCGGTTTCGCTTTGGGCCTGCGCGAACTTATGCTGCGCCGTCAACGCGTCAACCAACAGCGCCCGCGCCAACAATGCACCGCTCATATCCTTTGCGTTCTCCGCGTCGCGAATGGCCGATTGGGCGCGCTCTTGCGCGGCGGCCGGTTGATTCTCAGCCAACGCGACGTACGCCAGACCCAGCCGCGCCCGCCCAAATTCCAACGAACCGCCGTAGGTCTGGCCCGATTTGTTGGCCTGCAGCTCGATCTTGAGCGCCTCGTTGTAATCTTTTTCCGCCGCGGCCAGATCGCCGCTGTCGGTAAGAATCGCCGCCAGCGCATTCAACCCCGTGGCTGTATCAGCCGCCACTCCCACCCCACGCAGGATCGTCAGACCTTCCTCGGCATGCCGGCGCGCGTTGGCTATCTCCGCGCGCAGGCGCTCGACCGCGGACCAGCCCACTAATGCATTGCCTAAGGTTTCGCGGCTGCCGCCGGCACGCACAGAGTCCACCACCTGTTTGAATAGCGCCGCCGATTCATCCACACGGCCCTGGTCGGCGTAATTGCCGGCCAAGTTCATCTCCAGGCCTGCCGGGTCACTATCTGCCGCGCGCACCAACGCGATGGCTTCCTTCAGGGCTTTCTCCGCGCCGGCTGGATCATCCAGGTACTCCAGCGCCACGGACATTCCGTTCAGCAGATTGATGGTCTCGTACGAACCCATGCGGCGCGCGATCCGCAAGCCTTCCTCGTAAAGCGCTTGGGCGCCCGCCGGATCGGAAAACACCATGACGTTGGCTTGCACGCGCAGCGCATGCAATACGCACCCCTGGTCGCCCAGTTCGGTGCAAACGCGGCGAGCCTCGTCGCGTAGCGCGTGGTCGCCCGGCATGGAGAGCATGGACATGGCGCCGCTTTCGAGCAGGAGCGCTTGCGCGTAGAGCGAGCGGGCGCCTTGGGCCTGAGCTTTTTGCGCCGCGCGGGCAGCATACTCACGTGTGCCCCGGAAATCCGCCAGTCCGCCCAGGGCTCTGGCTTGGGCCATGTCAATGCGGGGATCGTCGCGCAAGGGACGCGGCAATTTGCGCAGCTTCAGCACCGTGTCAAGCTCATCCCGCGCCCGGCCGGCGGCATGCTGCGTTTCCGCGAGCGTCAACCCATCGTCGATGTCGTCAGGAAGCGTCGTCCATAACGTCTGGTAAATGTGGATGGCATCGTCCCAACGATGCGAGAAGTAAAGATACCGGCCTTCGATATCGAGTTGCTCCACGCGGTTCAAATGCCCCGCCAGTTGATAGGCCTTTTGGGCCGCCTCCTGCGCCTTGCCCGCGTAGCCGAGAGCGTCCCAGCTACTGGCCAGCGCCGCGTAAGCCAAGGCATTCGACGGGTCTGTTTCCACCGCGCGCGCCAGCAGATCCCGTGCGGCGATGGCGTTCGATTGGCGCAACTGGTTGAGCCCTTCCGCATAGAGCCGCATCGCGCCTGGGACAGCCGGGAGCGCGGCCATGGCGGTTTCGCCCGATCTCGCCGGCAAATGCAGGCTGCCACGCAAAGCCGATGCCGCGCGATCCACGATGCTGAACAGTGCGTTCGCGGTTCCTGTTTCGGAAACCGTCGCGACGGTCTCGCCGGTGCGCGCATCCTGCACCCGCAGATCGAAGCGGATCTGGCCGTTGTCAGGCAACATGGTGTAGACGCCATCCACCACCAGGTCCACGCCCGCCCGCTGCCGCACGCGCTGCAAAGCGGCGGGCATTAATCCGTCTGAATCGTCAATGCCCAGATCCGTTTTCACTTGCGAAACGGTATCGATCGGCACCGCGCGCAGCTTGTTATCGCCCGCCAGATCCATGGTGAGCATTTCGGAAAACGCGGACGAAAGCCAGGCTGTCTCGGCGTGAGGTCCGGTCGCATCCTTGAAGCCCAGCACCGCTACGGACCGGCGCATATACGGGTACTGGGAATAGGAGTAGCCGTACCAGGACGCTAACGCTACCATTGCCGTCAGTACGGCACCCCAGATTGTCAGCCGCCGCACAGATGGTTTTCCAGGCGTCACCGAAGGCAGGGAAACTACCGAGGAAAATTTCGGCGGTTCGGGAGCGGCGGCGCCACTGCGCCGATAGAAAACCGGCGTATAGGTGCCCTTCGGAATCTCGATGCCGACCGGGTCATCCGCGCCGATTCCTTCGTAGTAGGCGCGCAGCTTACTGCGCAGCCGGCTGGCCTCCACACGCACAATGTTGTCAATGCGGGAGTCAAATGCAGGTCCGCGCCCGTAGACTTCAACGCCGATGCGGTACTCTTTGATCTCGGCTGTTTCGCCGGAAAGAGTGTGTTCCACCACAAACCGGAGAAAGCTGCTCAGGCGCTTGGACGCGGCAAATGATTCCCATCTTAAGATGCGCTCCAGAGCGGCCCGAACTACTTCCCGTGGGACGGCGCCGATGTCGTGTGTCCGGGGATCTGCCGCCGCCATATGGGAAAAGTCTAAACCATTCCGTCACAGGCTGTCCAGACCCATGTTACCTAGCCGGCTTACCGTAAGTTACTGACGAAGCCCAAGCCGTTTCCGGTACAGTCGGAGCCTGGGGACCACTCAATATGAAACCACTGTATTCTTCGACAAGGCATGTCTGGTACAAAACCGTCTTGGCTGTTTTCGCGCTCTGCGCGTGGACCGCTGCATTGCCGGCACAGGACGTTAAGCCGGACGCGACCAAAGCGTTCATTTACTGGACGAACAACAACAATGGCTCGATCGGCCGGGCCACCGTCGCCGCCGCTGACGTAAAAGAGAACTTTATTCCCTCGCAAAACGGCAGCGGGGTCGGGGGCGCCGGACTGACGATGAATAGCGACTACATCTACTGGAGCACCGCGAATGGCGGAACAGCCACAAACATCGGGCGGGCCAACCTTAACGGCACCGACCCGGACGAGTCCTTCATTACCGGCGCCGCGAATCCCTGTGGGGTCGCGGTCAACGGCTCGTACATCTATTGGTATGGCGACGGGTCCAACTACATCGGCCGGGCGAATCTCGATGGCAGCGACGTGAACCAGGAATTCATCGATGCCGGAGACGGAGGGTGCGGTCTGGCGGTCACCAAGAACTACATTTACTGGGGTAGCTACCGGAGCGGCTACATCGGCCGCGCGACCCTCGCCGGCAAAGACGTGAAGAAGGATTTTATCGAATATGACGGCGGCGGGATAGCCATCGAAGGGGATTACATTTACTACACCTTGATCAGCGGCACGGCCATCGGGCGTGTGGAACTGAATGGCAGCAATCTGAACGCAAGCTTCATTACGGGCCTGACCGCGAACGTGGCGTTTCTGGCAGTCAACAGCAAGTACATCTTCTGGGCCAACTGGGAGGATGGCAACACGATCGGGCGGGCGAACATCGACGGCACTGACGTGAACCTGAGCTTCATTACCGGCACGGATAATGCGTTCGGCATCGCGGTGACAGACGGGAACCCGTAGGCGGCGGTGGGGCAGCCAGAGTGGCTGCTCCACAGTAGTTTTCATCGGATTTGGCGGCCTGCGGGAACATGACGACAGCCTCTCAGGCTGCGCGGGGCTCTCAGCCCCGCTCTTGGGCGTTACCTCAACCGCGCATCGCTAATTGCGCCACGATGTCATGGCAGTGTTCGACATACCGGCGCACCAGCTCGCGCAACGGAATCGGATCAGCCACGCCGATGCGGCAGGGCGTATTCAACTTCTCCGCCGGAATCTGTGCCATCACATGCGCGATTAAATTATTGAGCGATATGCAAGTACGCAACAAATCGGACCAAGGCACATCATTGAGCCGCTGCACCGGCAGGCGAGCACCGTCCGGATATCCGTCGGCGGTGAGCTTCGGCTCAACGAGCGCACGAACAAACCATTGATGATGCGCTTCCGCCCAATCGATCAGGTGGCCAACGGCTTCCTTGCGCGTCCAGCCCTCACGCGTCAGGCGGCGTTGCGCATCGCCCTCAAGATCCGATATCACCTCGATAAGGTGAGGTAACATCGCCGCCGCGGCTATGCCGTATGGCGGACCGGAAAGCCCAGGCTCGGCTGCAACGGTCTGGCGATAAGAGCTGTACTCGACGCCGGAATCCCGCAGTAGCGCGGCAGCCGAAGAGGTCTCGATGCGCAGCAACCCGAGAACCAAATGGCAGCAATCGATCGACCGGTGCCCTAGCGCGTCGCTTTCCTCCGCCGCGAACCCCAGGGCACGCTTCGAATCGTGGCTCAGCGGCATATCCACCGAAGTCGAGACACACGCACAGGTTGGACTACGCCCCTTAATTTGTGTTCGAATCTTCTCCGCCGCGCCTGTCGGCAAGCTCGCGCAGAGATCTTGGTCCTCGCGGAACACGCCCAGCAGCAGATGTTCTGTCTCGATCAAAGTTGCACCGAGCACGCTCGCCTCATAGCGGGCAAAGAAGATCACGCGCCGCGCGTGCTGGGTGAAGCGTTGAAACATCCTTTGGCCTTTTAAACATTATCGCCGAAGATGGCGGTACCGGCGGATCAGGTTGTTAGTCGAGCTATCGTGATCGAGCGCGGAATCCGTCTGGCTTTCTAGCTCCGGAACAATGCGCTGCGCCAGCACTTTGCCGAGCTCCACACCCCACTGGTCAAACGAATTGATGCGCCAGAGGGTGCCTTGCGTAAAGACGCTGTGTTCGTAGAGCGCCACCAGCTTGCCCAGCATCGCGGGAGTGAGTTCATCCGCCAGAATCGTATTCGACGGGCGATTGCCTTCAAACACCCGATGCGGCACCAGCCACGCCGGCGTGCCTTCGCGGCTGACTTGCTCCGCCGTCTTGCCGAACGCCAGCGCTTCGGTTTGCGCAAAGACGTTGGCCATCAGCAGATCGTGATGCCGGCCCAAAGGGTTGAGCGCCTTGCCAAACGCGATGAAATCGCAAGGGATCAGCCGCGTGCCCTGATGGATCAATTGATAAAACGAATGCTGCCCATTGGTGCCCGGCTCGCCCCAATATACCGGCCCGGTCGCGTAATTCACCTCGGCGCCATCGAGCGTCACATGCTTGCCGTTGCTTTCCATGGTCAATTGCTGCAGATAAGCTGGAAAGCGCTTCAGATACTGCTCATAGGGCAAAACGGCGACTGTCTGCGCGCCGAAGAAATCGGTATACCAGACGCCCAGCAATCCCATCAGCACGGGCAGATTGCGATCGAACGGCGCGGTGCGGAAATGTTCGTCCATCTCATGGAAGCCGCTTAGCATGGCGCGGAAGTTATCCGGCCCGATGGCCAGCATGGTCGACAAGCCGATAGCTGAATCCATCGAATAGCGTCCGCCCACCCAATCCCAGAATTCGAACATATTGGCCGTGTCAATGCCGAACTTGGCCACCTCGGCGGCGTTGGTTGAGACGGCCACAAAATGCCGCGCAATCGCCTTTTCGTCGCTGCCCAGGCCATTGAGCGACCAATCCCGCGCCGAGTGCGCGTTGGTCATGGTTTCGAGCGTGGTGAAGGTCTTCGAGGAGACTATGAACAGCGTTTCGGTGGGATCGAGATCGTTCACCGCTTCGGCGAAGTCGGTGCCGTCCACATTCGAGACGAAACGAAACGTCATGCCACGATCGCTATAGTGCCGCAGCGCTTCGTATGCCATGACCGGACCCAGATCGGACCCGCCGATTCCAATATTGATCACGTTGCGAATGCGCTTGCCTGTGGCGCCTTTCCACTCGCCGCCGCGCACACGATTCGAGAAGCCGGCCATCTTGTCCAGCACCGCGTGCACCTGCGGCACCACGTTCTCGCCATCGACGGCAATGGATGCGCCCTGGGGAGCGCGCAGCGCCACATGCAGCACCGCGCGCTTCTCGGTGACGTTGATCTTCTCGCCGCGAAACATGGCGTCCATCCGCGCGCGCAGCCCGGATTCTTCCGCCAGTTGGATTAGCAGCTTGAGCGTCTCATCGGTGATGCGATTCTTCGAATAATCGAAAAACAGGCCCGCGGCTTCCAGCGTCATGCGTTCGCCGCGGCTGGGATCATCGGCGAAAAGCTGCCGCAGATGCAGCCCCCGCACTTTTTCATAATTAGCCTGCAAAGCGGTGAATGCTTTGCTTTGGGTAAACTGGGTAGCGCCCATGTTCGTTTCCGCGCGTGTCGCCATGTAGTCCTCCGGTTAGCTCGCCCGGCCCGCGGCCAGTACGGCAGTCTTCGAGATAATCACCTGCAACAAATCGTTCCAGGATTTTACAAACGATTTGGCGCCTTCATCCTGCAACTGCGCCGCCAGCGCATCCACATCGATACCGGCCTTGGCGAATTGCGCCAGCACCTCCTCGCAATCGCCGCCATCGGCCGGCATAATCGCGCCCAGTTGGCCGTGATTGGCCAGGGCCTGCAGCGTGCTTTCCGGCATGGTGTTAACGGTAAACGGCGCGGCCAGCGATTTGATGTAGAGCACATCGGACGCCTTTGGGTCCTTGGTTCCTGTGCTGGCCCACAACAGCCTTTGCGGACGCGCGCCGGCGTTGAGGGCGCGCTGCCATCGCGGCGACGCCAGCAACTCACGATACGCTCTGTAAGCCCGCTTGGAGATGGCGATGCCGAGCTGGTCGCGCAAGGGTCCGGGCGTCTTGCCGGTCACCGCGACATCCCAGCGGCTGATGAATAGCGAAGCCACCGAACCGACGTTGGGATTGAGGCCGGCTTCGATGCGCCGCTCCACGCCGCGCATGAAAGCATCTGCGGCGGCCAGATACTGTTCGCGCGAGAACAACAGGGTAACGTTCACCGGCACGCCCGCAAAGATGGCTTCTTCGATGGCCGGCAGTCCTTCGGGAGTGCCCGGAATCTTGATGAACAGATTATCCTTTCCGGCCCGCGCGTGGAGATCTTTCGCCGCAGCCAGGGTGCTGGGCGTATCATGTGCGAGCAGGGGCGACACCTCCAGCGAGACCCAACCGTCGACGCCATCGGTCCGCACGTGGACCGGCTGGAACAAATCGGCGGCGCGGGTGAGATCGGCGAGGGCGATTTCGAAGAACAGATCCTCGCCCGCTTTGCCCGCGCGCTGCTTCTGGCGGATATCGGCATCGTAGGCCGGGCTGCTCTTGATGGCGTGATCGAAGATGGTCGGATTCGAGGTGAGCCCGGTGACTGACAGATCGTTGATGTAGTGCTGAAGCGTACCATTGTCCAACAGGTCGCGGGTAATGTTGTCGAGCCAGAGGCTCTGGCCGAGATTATGCAGCAGTTGGGTAGCTTTCATATTTAGGGTCCTGCACGTATAGATTCTACAGCACGCGAGAGGTTTCTAACGATAAACCCACCATTTTGCCGACGAACGTCTTCGCGATCACCGCCCTCGCTTGGGCGCATGTTTCGTCCCCGCTCGCTGGTGTCTGGCCATGCTCCCGTCATCTGACACAAGTTTCTGGTCCACCCGACGCCCTCAAAACTGGTCGCTTTCCGCAATTCGCGAAATGGTTGAGTTTTGCGTATGATTAACGATTTAGGAACCCGCTTTTGAAGAACCCGCCAGACGTCGGCTGGTTACGCTCTCCCTTTCGGTAGCAGTGTTTCGCCCAAATACCAAAGGAACTTATCGAGTTGCTTATAGTTGAATGATGAGAGGCCATAGAAATCCCCGAAGGCGTTCACTCCGCGCACAAACTCGGGTAGCGACAGCCGGAGCGAGCGAAGGTGGCGAAGCCATCTTGTTTGCTATAGCGCTAGAGACACGCCTCAACGTTTGTGTCATAAATGGGGTACGCCGTGGCGTTGTGCCAGTTGCAATACTTGCTGGCAAAGGAGAAGTTGTTGCATATCTTGTCGCCTAATTGAACCTTGGCAATTCCTCTCCCTGAGCGAGAGGCAGAACGCCGCAGGCAAATCCTACGGGCCCTTCAAGACGGCTGAAAAGATGATAGTGTCGCTCAACGCCAATCTGCGCCGAAGGCGGGCAGCCAAAAAGAAGCTCGCATCGGCGAGTCGATGAAGATCGACTTTACCAACCGGGTGGACGCCCTGGAGGAAGCCCCTCCCGCTGTTCGAAAGGCCTTTCGAAATAACTTCGATTTCTTGCCCTCAATCTCCACCATCCATGGCTTCGCGCCAAAAAGTACGACGTAGCCCGCGATCTGTGGCAAGCCCGCGTGAACGACGACTGGCGCTTCTACTTCAAGATCGTCGGCGACACCTACCGGCTGGAAGAGATAAGGAAGCATCCGAAGTAGCGGGGCGGCAAACTGGTTGCGGGATCTTTGGCGAGGTTCCGAAGGGAATGCATGCAAGAAAAATCAAGCAAGCTCCGCGGCAAATTCTTCGGCAAGTGAAGCCGCCAGCTCATCTATGGCGCGCTGCAAAGTGAGGAACGATTGGACATTTTCCGCCGGTTGCGGCGATGCCGGCGGAGGCACCGCGTCGGGAGTTGTGTGAATGGGGCTGCCTTCTACCCGGTCTGCCATTACCTCCAGCAAGCTCGCCACGCGGCCGTCATCGGTCCGCTGGTAACCCAGAACATCTTCCGGCAATTCGAATCCCTGTAGGCGGAGCGGGTATTTCAACGATGCGGTGCGCATGATGAAAAGCGTGCGCAATTGGGGCTGCCAGCGGCGGATGCGGTCGCGCAACAAAAGATTCTGACTTCGCGATGCCCCGAACTCGAAGAGCGCCCCATCGGCCTGCGGCCGCACCTGAGCGAACTGCGCATTGATGGCATCGCGTAACGCGTACATGCGCACCGCGGATGCGCGGTAATCCGCGGAGGCCGGTTCTCGAAAGAGCGCGGCAAGCAGCCGCATAGTTTCGACGAAAGCCCTTTTCATGGCCACGCCGGCTGGAACGCTCCACAGCCGGTCGAACACCAGCCACATCATAAACAGTCCAAGCAGAATTCCCAGCACGCGGTCGCGCGCCACGGTAAGCGACGTTTGTATTTTGAACTCCTGCAGATTCACCAAACAAAACGCCACGAAAACCTGCACGCCGAAATAAGAGAAGCGCGCGCTGGAGGTCGCCAGCCACGCGGACAAGACCGCCACGGCGGCGAATAGCATGGTGAATCCTGCAATCGAATCGATATAGGGAAGGACGAAGATTTGCGATCCCATGCCGATTAAGACGCCACCAACGATCGCGCCGGAAAAACGCAGAAACTGCTTTTGCCGGGAAGAGCCGACGGTAGTGAGAGCGGTGAGCAGGCAAGTGACCACCGATGTCGAAAGCCCCCTCCAGAACAGCGCGTTATAGATGAAGTAGCACAGGCTGGCCGCCAGGCAGCCGCGCAAGCCGAATTTCAGGTGCTCGGGCGCGGCCAGTTTGCGCCAGGGCGGTATGATCGGTGACCGGGTTTGGCCTGCCGGCAGAGCCCCATAGCGGTCGAGTGAGCTCGCGCCTGTAAAGATCTCGGGAATTAACGCCACCGTTTTCTCGATCTCACGCAACAAAGGAGGACCGGTGGAGGCGCCTTCCGGCAACTGAATCCGGCTGGGAACGGCGCCGCTTAGTAGGGCGGAACGGATGCGCGCCAGGTTCTCCGCGACCGCATGGAAACGCATGCAATCGGCATCCTGAAAGGGGCCGGAAAGATGCGATAGATTGGCGGCCAGGTCCACCAGCCGCCCGGCTTGCCCCACCACCGCGGCCATTTGCTCCGCGTATAGCGGATTATAATTGGCGCGCCGCAGAATGCGCCTCAGCCGCGACGTTCCCACGGTGGCGAGGCGCGTGACTTGCGATTGCGTGTCGGGGTCCAACGCACGCGTTTCGCCATGGCAGCGCAGCAGAGCTTCCACGTACTCCAGGCGGTTGGAAATCCCTTCCATCAAATCGTCGGTCTTTTTGAACGCGGCGAAAGCAATCTCCAGCAGCAGCGTGACATAGCTCCCGAGCGTGATGATGGCGATAGCCCACAGCGTGCCGGTTACCTTCTGTCCCGCCGGAATCTGGCTATCCCATAGCGGAATGGTAACGACGATCAGATAGCCGAACCTGGAGACTCCGGCATAGTTGTTTAGCGCGCTCATGGCGTAAAAAATCAGGAATAAGGTTCCCACTACCCAGAGGAAGCGGGCCGCCGGCTCGCCCAGCACCAGCAACGCCCCAAATATGGCGTAGGCGCCCGCCAAGACCAGACTGACGGCCACGATGCGAACCGCGCTGGTGGTGGCTTCCACGCTTTCGCGCGACAGCGTGAGCGCGTAAACCGCGCCATACGCCGCGTAGGGAATTTGAAACGTCACGGCGACGATCATCATCAGAGTGGTGGCTATGACGATACGGACTACCATAGTGCCCCGCCCGCGATAGGGCCGTAGTTCTTCCCAGAGAAACGGCCAGAGCCAGGCGAGCCTGCCGCCGGATCCCTCCAGCGGTTGAGCGATGGCGGCCACTTTTAGCGCCCTCGAATCACGACCACCGCCGACTCGCTGATGCGAAACAGATCCGGCGGCGGATTCTCCACGCGGACACGCACCGGGTAGCGCGAGGCCAGGTGCACCCAGTTGAGGGTTCTTTGCACGTCCGGCAAGCCCGGTTCCAAGCGCCCGATCAGGTCGGCATCCGGAGTCACACCGAAACCAATGCTGTCGACCACGCCTCGAAAACGCACATTCGGTTTCGACATCACATACACGTCGGCGCGCATTCCGGGAGCGATGTGCAGTAACTGGCCTTCGCGGAAGTTAGCCACGGCCCACCAGGTGCGCGCATCAATCAGCGTGAACATCTGCTGGCCGATATGCGCGTAGGCGCCCTCGGAGATGGTCAGGTTTGTCACGCGCGCCTCGAAGGGCGCATATACGCGGCAATTATCCAGATTATATTGGGCGGTCCTTACGGCGGAGGCGCGTGCGCCGCGTTGGTTTACCAGTGGCTCCAGCGTCGTCACCGCGTGCGCGGCTTGCTGATGCTGCGCGTGGCTTTGCTCCAACATGGCCTTGGAACGCTGTTCTTGCGCCAATGCGGATTGCAGTCCGGCTGCGGCCAGCCGCAGTTGCGATTCCGCCTGCTTCAAGGCTTGTGCCTGGGCTTCGGCGGAGGTGCGCGCCCGGTCCACCTGATCGGCGGTAACGAATTGCTTCGCGAGCAACGGCTCCAGGCGATGCAGATTGTCGTTCGCATAGGTCCATTCCGCCTTGGCGCGATCCACGCCTTGCCCGGCGTTGGCCACCGCCGCGCGGGCTTCCTCCACGGCCGCGGCCGCCCGCGTCACGTCGGCCTCGGTGCCCAGGATATTCGCTTGCGAAACGGAAACCGCGCTTTTAAGCGCCGCGATCCGGCGGCTTTCGTCTTCGATCTGGCCCTCGAGCGACGCCTGTTCGGAAATGGCGCGCTCCAGCGCGTAACGATAGGGCCGGTCGTCGATTTCAAATAGCAGGGCGCCCTGCCTGACGAACTGGTTGTCATGCACGTTCAAGTGCACGATGGGGCCTTCCACCTGGGGCGCGATGCCGATGAAATTCGCCAGGATCTCGGAATCGTCGGTGCGTGGATTATCATCCGCCCGGTAAATGACTATCAGGGCCAAGAGCAAGGCGCCGGCGATAATCAAGGCGCTAAGTAAGCGGCCAATCAGAATTCCGTTCTTATTATTCGCCGAGGGACTCATGAGACATCCTCGCTCCTAACTAACACCCGGGGACGCGGCAGGGCCGAAAATTGTGCGGCGGGCAATCTTTTTCGCCCCACCAAACTGACTCACTAACGAAAGAACACCAGCCATAAGGCGAGCGTAAATAGCGCAGTAAGACTTGGGTAAGTCAGAATCGGAACCGCCAGTACAATATGCAGCTTCTGAAATACCCATCGCGCCGCGACCGTAAGCAGCAGACCCATGATCACACATATGAGCCATGCCGGGAAAAAAGAGCCTAGAATATCGAAGGAAGGAGCCCGGCTGCAGCCTTCGAGAAGCAGCGCTGCCGGCGCGATCCCCAACCACGGTAACCGGCGCCAGGCTGGTCTCATGGCTGCGGCCTCCGGGCACTGGCTTGAATCGCATCTCCCGTGCGGAAAGCCAGGTCCGCCAGCGCCGTGAGCACCTGCGTACGCGCGAGAACATCCGCCGCGCGGGCCTGCGCCAGCACTCTCTGCGCCGCCGTCACATCCAAAAGATTGCGGACGCCGTAATTGTAGGATTCAAGCGCCGCCGAGTAGGATTGCGTGGCGGCAATCAACAACGCCGCCGCCGCCTCGCGTTGGCGGAACGCGGTGTTCGAGTTGGCATAGGCGGTCCAGACTTCGTCTTCGATGCGGTCGCGCGCGGCGCTCACTTGCGCTTCCGCGCGGCGGGTATTGGCCTCGCTTTCCGCCAGACGGTTGCGGCGCGCGCCGCCGTCGAATACGCTCCAGTTCAGGCTGAATCCGAACCCTCCGGTCAAATCCGCGGTATGCCCCCAAGGAAGATTCTGCTGCTGCAAATACAACGACTGCGCGCTGGGATCGACGATTAGATCCAGCTTGGGATAAAACGCGGCGCGGGCCGCCTTCTGCTCTGCCTGGGCTTGGCGAATTCCGGCCACGCGCTGCTGCAGATCGGGGCGTTGCTCGAGAGCGCGATCCACGGCCTGTTCGACGGTCTGGCCGATCGAATCCGGTGGGTGCAGTTCATCGAGCGGCTGCACTTGTATCGCTGTCTCGGCGGGAGCGCCCAAGGCGGTAGCCAAATCGCCACGGGCGATCTGCCGCAGGCCAAGCACGGCTGCGAGATCGTATTGCGCTTGCGCGGTGGCGCTGCGTGCTTCGAGAACATCCGGCAAGGTTGCCAAACCGTTGTGCAAGCGGGCTTCGGATGCGTCCTGAACGGCTTGTGCATTGGCCAGACTGGCGCGTGCGGCGGCCTCCTGGCCCACGAAATTGAGCAGCCGGTAATAGGCCTCCTGCACGCGGAAAATCACGTTGCGATGAACGTCGTTGAAGCCGAAGTTCGTTTCGAGCAGCCGGGCCGCCTGCGCATCGATCCGGCCGCGCCGCGCGCCGAAATCGAGAATGGTGTAATCAAGTTCCAGATTGGCGTCGAAGGCCGGCACAGTCTGCCGGTAGAACTCGGTTCCGAAGGGAATTTCGGCGCGATTGACACCGGCGAGCGCCACGGCCGTCAAGGTTGGATATAACTCCGCGCGCGCGATTCCGAGCGAGGCGGCTTGCGCCCGCGCCGCTTCCCATGCCACGCGCGTATCGGGATTGTGCGATTCGGCGAGGTCGATCAATTCCGGCAATGCATAAGTCTTGCTCGATGCGATAGGAAACGCAGCCTGGGAGGCACGCTTTGTCTCGCGCGCGATTTGACGCTCCTCGGGCGAATGCCATGGGCGATCCGGAGAAGCGGGCGGACTTTGACAGAGCCCGCAAGCAGCGATCATCATCACCGCAACTTCCATTTTGGGCTTGACCAAATGCATACCGGGATTTTGCCAGCATAGCATTCCGGGCCGCATTAAGCCGCGTCCCGTGAAGGCGCGGTTCGGAGCTACAGGATCACTACGTGGATCTCGCCCGGGCCGTGCACGCCGCGCACTAAAATCTGCTCGATATCCGCCGTGCGGCTGGGACCCGTGATCAGCACCATCGAGCTGGTCTGCTCCGCGAGACGCGGCAGAATGGTGAATAGTTCGTCAAGCCCGGACAAGAGCCGCTCTTTCGGAACCACCGCGATGTGTACCGGCGGCAGCAACGAGATGAGGCGCGCTTCGGCGGGACTGGCTAACATCACTAGCGATCCCGTGTCGGACAATGCATAGTCGGCGCTGGTGATGCCCACGTCGGCCGTGGCGCACAACTCGCGTAGCGCGAGGCGATCGGTGAAACCCGATTGCACGCCCGGCAAATCCACGATGCCACATTGGCGCAGGAAGGGCGCGTTCGACGCCACTGCCGACCGACCGCCGAGCACCCCCCCCACGTACGCCCGCGCATCCTCTGCGGAAGCGGCGCGATGGGTCTTGCCCGCCAGCGCCTCGACCGCGCGCAGCATGTTTTCGATGCGCGTCTCAAGGTCTACGGAAGGGATGCGTAAGCGCACGGACGGTGGTTCCGCGATCGGCTCTCCCGGAGTGCGCCCCAATGCCGTCCGCACCTTTTGCAACACCGCGTCGCGAGACATTATCGCCGCCTCCAAAGCTCGCGGAAGCTTTTCGCCGGAGCGGGCGGAAGATCCCGCTGGCTCAACCAGGCTTGCACCGGCGGTAGTTTCAATGCCGCGGGCGCGCGCCGCAGCCAATGGCCATTCTCTGATGGCACCATGCCCGCGGCCACCATCGCCGCCATTTCATAAATCCGCGGATGGCACATCACCCACGCCCAAATCCGGAACGCCAGCCGCTCCATGCGATTCCGCCCGGTGCGCTCCTCCGCGCGCTTTTCTTCCGCGCGCAGATCCAGCAGCACTTTCGGAATATCGATTTTTACCGGGCACACTTCCGCGCACGCGCCGCACAAACTCGATGCGAAGGGCAGCGCCGGTTCGTGCTCGATACCCTTGAATTGCGGCGTGATGATCGCGCCGATCGGCCCCGAATAGACCCAGGGAAAGCTGTGCCCGCCGATCTTGCGGTAAACCGGACAATGATTCAGGCATGCGCCGCAGCGGATGCAATACAACGATTGCCGCTTCTCGCGATCCGCCAAAAGCCTGGTGCGGCCGTTATCGAGCAGCACCACGTAGAATTCCTCGGGTCCATCGATCTCGCCCTCGCGGCGTGGCCCGGAAAGAAACGACGTGTAAACCGTGAGGGACTGGCCAGTGGCGCTGCGGCCGAGCAGTTTCAAAAATGTGGCCAGATCCTGCGCACGCGGAATAAGCTTCTCGATGCCCGCCACAGCAATGTGAATCTTCGGCGCGGAAGTGGTCAGGCGGGCATTGCCCTCGTTTTCGATAAGCACGATCGCGCCCGAATCCGCCACCAGAAAATTCGCGCCGCTGATGCCCATATCCGCCGCCAGGAATTTCTGGCGCAGCACGCCGCGCGCGATCAGCGTTTGCTTCTCCGGCGCGGTTTCATTGGCCACTCCCAACGTGCGCGCGAACAGATCGCCAACGTCATAGCGGGTCAAATGCAGCGCCGGCGCCACGATATGATAGGGCCGCTGATGCGCGAGCTGCAGGATATACTCGCCTAAATCCGTTTCCACCGATTCGAGGTGATGATGCTCCAGCCGCTCGTTCAAATCCACTTCCTCGGTGGTCATGGATTTCGATTTCACAATCAAGTGTGCGCCGCGTTCTTTCGCCAGCCGCAGCACGAAATCCGCAACTTCCGCGGCATCCTGGCAATAAACCACCTGGCCGCCGTGCGCCGTCACGTTCGCTTCGAACTGCTCTAGATAATGATCCAGATGATCGATGGTGTGCCGCTTGAGGGCATTGGCCTGCGAGCGCAGTTCCTGATAATCAGGCAGCGCCGCGCCCCCCACGGCGTGTTTGCGATGATCGATCAGGCGGCCGGTGGCTTTGTAAATGGCCAGTTGCAGATTGGCGTCCGCCAGCGTCTTGTGAACTTTTTCGTCGAATGCCACGGACATTTAACGGCTCGCCAGAACTTCCGCCAGGTGCATGGTGCGCACCGGCAGCCCCGCGCGCGAAAGCGCGCCTTGAATCTGCATCAGGCAACTGGAATCCGCGCTGACCACGGTTTTTGCGCCGGTGCGCACGATGGAATCGATCTTGGTGCGCACCATGCCGCCCGAGATTTCAGGCAGCTTCACCGAAAATGTGCCGCCGAATCCGCAGCATTCTTCCGCGGCATCCATCTCGCGCAGTTCCAGACCGCGCACGTTGGCCAGCAAGCGGCGCGGCCCCTCCTGGATGCCGAATTCGCGCAGCGCATGACAACTATCGTGATACGTCACTACGTCATCGAGGCGCGCGCCAACATCGTCCACGCGCGCCACTTCCAGCAGAAATTTGGAGAATTCCCATACGCGCGGGGCCATCGAATCAGCCTCTTCGAGAGCCTCCGCGTCGTCCGCGAACAAATCGTGGAAATGATGCGCGATCATCGAAGTGCACGATCCTGAAGGCACCACCACGTATTCGGAATCGCGAAAGACTTTCAGGAAATGCCGCGCCACCCGGCAGGCTTCCGCGCGATAGCCGGTATTAAAAGCAGGCTGGCCGCAACAGGTCTGATCTTCCCGAAAATCGAGTTCATAGCCGAGATGTTCGAGGATGTCCGCCATCGCCAGCCCGACGTTCGGAAATAGCTGATCCACAATGCAGGTGACGAAAAGAGAGACCCGCTGCGCCATGAAAAAGGATTGTAACAGCCCTACTTCCGCAAAAACCCGCCGGCGCGTGCGACAAATCCGGGCCAGCGCTCGCCACCGATGGGGCCGTGGCCGCCGCCTGCGACCACCCATAACTCCGCGCGCGGAATCGCTACGGCCATCTCTTCAGATATGCTGAGTGGATAGAACGGATCGCGATCGCCTTGAATGATGAGCGTCCGCGCCGTAATCTTGGCCAAGTCTGCCGGAGTGAAATTCAGATCGTCGTGGCTATCGGCGAAGGCTCGGGCTTGTGCGATTAGCCGTTCGATTTGTGCGGCCCCGCCGGGATGTCGCCGGCGCATGTTTTCCTTCTCTTCTTCGGGCAGCAGATCGAACGAGTAACTCCGCATTATTACGCGCGCCTGATCGGGAAAATGTGTGGTCGCGCTGACCAGTACCATCGCTTGCACGCGTTCGGGCTGCCGCATAGCCACGTGCAGCAGCACATTGCCGCCGCCGCTCACGCCGATTCGCGAGCCCCGCGCCCGTCGGATCGGCATGCCTGGGCGCCTTTCATCACGAAGCCTTCGAGCTGCCGAACGGCTATATTGGAGTGCTGGCCGATATCGAGAAGATCTTCGCGCCCGGAACAAAGGGCAATACCA
>Ga0335074_10004823_pt1 | contig 18607 bp, 15 predicted proteins | sample Lox_Sample_23_FD_206715 | JGI IMG/M metagenome (GOLD analysis project Ga0335074, IMG submission 206715) | Soil microbial communities from Loxahatchee National Wildlife Refuge, Florida, United States - Lox_Sample_2.3 | ecosystem: Environmental > Terrestrial > Soil > Wetlands | place: USA... | reverse complement strand
GGCAGCATCAGGGTAATCGCTCCCCTCGCAAAGACGTGATCGCGGCGGCCAACTTTCCCCACTGCTCCACCGAGAGCTGCTCAGCACGTGCCTGCCCGTCGACGCCGGCCAGCTCGAAAGCTCCCGTCGGCACGGCCAGGTCGAAGAGCGCGCGGCGCAACATCTTGCGCCTCTGGGCGAACCCGGCCCGGACCACGGCAAAAAGTGCCTCGGCCGTCACCGCTGCCGGGTCCACTGCCGGGCGCGGCCGCCTACTAATGCCCACGATGGCAGAACCAACCTTGGGACGAGGCACGAAGACCGATGATGGCACGCTCCCGAGGATCGCCGCCTCCGCCCAGTAGGCCACCTTCACGGAGACGGCGCCGTAAGCGTGCCCGCCGGGCTCGGCGACAAGTCGTTCCGCCACTTCTCGCTGCACCATGAAGGTCATTCGCCGGACCTGGCCAACAGTGTCCAAAAGATCGGCAACGAGTGGCGTCGCGATGTTGTAGGGCAGGTTTGCCACGAGCGCCCAGTCGTCGTCTCCCGCCAGTAGGCCCGGCCAGTCGAGCTCCATCGCGTCGGCTTCAACAACCCTCACGGCAGCTCCTGGAGCTCGTTCCTGCAATACTTCTCTCAGTACCGGCACGAGCCAGCGGTCTCGTTCGATAGCTGTCACGCAGGCCCCGGACTCGGCAAGCGCGAGCGTGAGAGAACCTAGCCCTGCGCCCACTTCTACCACGTGGTCCCCCCGGCCCGTCCCTGAAAGTCGCACCACACGGCGGACAGTGTTCGGGTCCGCGACAAAATTCTGCCCAAGCGCCCTGCTCGGCGCTAACCGGTTGTCCTCCAAGAGGCGCAACAGGTCCGCCCGCGACAGCGTCACAGCCTGAAGACCCGGGCAGCGCCCTCCCAGCTCGCGGCCTCCACCTCGGCCACGTCGGCCTTTTTGGCTGCCGCCACAGCCGCGCCCACAATAGGTAGGAGCGCAGGCGAGTTTTGCCGACCCCGGTGCGGGACCGGGGCCAAATACGGTGAGTCCGTCTCGACAAGCAAACGGTCCAGCGGGCAGAGGGCAGCCGCCGCGCGCACGTCGTCAGCCGTTTTGAACGTCACTATGCCGCTGAAGGACAGCCACGCTCCGACGGAGAGTGCTCGCCGCGCCTCGAGTGCTCCGCCCGTAAAGCAATGGAAAACCGTCCGCTCCGGCACACCAACGGAACTCAGGATGTCGAAGGTGTCATCCCAGGCCTCGCGGGTGTGGACCACCAAGGCGAGGCCGTGCTCGTTGGCCAAGGCAACTTGGGCCGCAAAAGCCTCGCGCTGTTGCGGTCGCGGCGAAAAGTCGTAGTGGTAGTCGAGTCCACATTCACCGATCGCTACAAGCTTCTGCTGGCCCCGAACGAGCGGCTGGACCGTTGCCACGCCCCTCGAGGCATCGTGAGGGTGAAGACCGACAGTTGCCCAGACCCCTTCATGCTCGGCAGCAACTTCGAGCGCGAGGCGCGATTGCTCAGCGTCTGTGCCAACGGTCACCAAGCGCGTCACACCGGCTTCCCGGGCTTGGTCTATAGCCTCGGTGCCAAGCCCCTCGTACGGGACATGGCAGTGGCTGTCGCACCACACCTCGACGATTACGCGTTCACCCGCGGGAAAAGCGGCGTCCCGCGCTCGACCGGAAGGCCTCCCGGGTAACCACCCCACTTGGCCGCGTCGGGGAGCCGCTGCGCGGAGGGAGAACCGCTGAGGCCGATGCGTCGCCAGATTTCCTGCGGAGCACGGACGAGCGCCGGGCTTGCGAGTACCGCAACAATCCTGAGCATCTCAAGCGCGTCTCCAAGTACCGCGTCTACTTCGGGACCAGGCTCGGCGCGCCATGGCTCGGCAGTCTCGAGAGCAGCGTTGGCTGCGCGCACAAGGCGCCAGGTCGCCTCGAGCGCCTCGCTCGGCGCGACTCGCTCCCAAGCCGCTGCCGCCGTGCGGTAGACGTCTGCTACTACTCCCGCCAAGGGGCTGCCAGGCCTCGGTGCTGGGCCAGTGCCACCGCACTTTTGTGCCACAACTGCGCTTACGCGAGCAAGGAGGTTGCCGAGGTTGTTCGCAAGGTCCGCGTTATAGCGCGACACCATGCCCTCGTAAGAAAATTCGCCGTCTGGCCCAAATTGTTGGTCTCTCAGGAAATGATAGCGGTACCCGTCGACTCCGAAGTCGGCGATGAGCTCCGACGGGGCGATCTGGTTGAACGCGGTCTTTGACATCTTTTCGCCACCCACCAGCAGGTAGCCGTGGACCGAAACCCGATGAGGTGGGGATATACCAGCCGCCATACAAAGCGCCGGCCAGTAGACGCAGTGGAAGCGCAATATGTCTTTACCTATCAGGTGGTGCACGACCGGCCACCACTTGGCAAAGCGCTCTTCGTCCGCGGCGTAACCAACCGCGGTCGCGTAATTGATGAGCGCGTCGTACCACACGTAAAAAACATGCTTTGGGTCCCAGGGCACGCGCACTCCCCAATCAAGGGAGCTGCGTGTGGCTGAGACGTCCTGCAAGCCGCCCTTGATGAGCCCGAGAGCCTCGTTCCTCTTGCTTTCGGGCGTCACGGCGCCGGGCTCGGCCGCGTACCACTCACCCAAACGGTCAGCGAAAGCGGAAAGCCGGAAAAAGTAGTTCTCTTCCCTGAACAGTTCTACCGGGCGGTCATGCACCGGGCAGCGGCCATTGATGAGCTCGTCCTCTGTGTAATAAGCCTCACATGCCACACAGTAAAGGCCTTCGTAGATGCCGGGCGTGATCCAACCGTTGTCGTACGCGGCCTGCATAAGTGCCTGGACAGCCTTATGGTGGCGTGGCTCGGTCGTGCGGATGAAGTCGTCGTTGGAGATATCGAGCAATTGCCAAGTAGCCCGGAACCGAGCGCTGTAGCGGTCGGCTTGCTCCTCGGGCGTCAGGCCGTTGGCCTCCGCCGAGCGTTTCACTTTGAGCCCGTGCTCGTCGGTCCCGGTGAGGAACATCACCTCGTCGCCCACCAACCTGTGCCAGCGCGCTAATGCGTCTGCCGTCACAGTTGTATAGGCATGCCCGATATGGGGGGCATCGTTCACGTAATAGATCGGTGTCGTGACGTAAAACCGAGGCACCCGCCCAGGGTACAGGGACGCGCTCAGCCCACGCCCGTTCGGGGGGTGGGCTCTTTTATCGCGGCCCCACTACGACGACGTACTCGCCCCGCGGCCTTGCGTTCCGGGCGCGTTCGGCAAGCTCTCCAAGCGGCCCGCGCCAAACCTCTTCGTGGAGCTTGGTCAGCTCACGGCAGACGGCTGCGGGCCTCACTTCTCCGCACGCAGCCACCAAGTCATCGAGCAGGCGCTGAGCCCTGAAAGGGGACTCGAAAATCACGACCGCGCGCTCCGTTTCCGAAGCGACTGCGCAAAGGCGGTCGGCGCGCCGGCGGCCCTGGCGAGGTATGAAACCCTCGAAGCACCAACGCTCCGTCGCCAAACCGGACACGACCAGCGCGGTAAGTGCTGCTGAGGGCCCAGGCACCGCCTCTACCTGGAACCCGGCTGCGATGGCAGCACGAACGAGCCTCGCACCAGGGTCGCTAACAAGCGGCGTCCCCGCGTCAGTAACCAGAGCTATCACCGAACCAGACTTGAGGCGCTCGAGAGCCGCGCTCGTTGTCGCCGCCTCGTTGAAGCGGTGGTGGGCCACGAGGCGGGGGCCGGTTATCCGGGCATGGCTCAGCAGCTTCATGGCCCGGCGAGTGTCTTCGCAGTACAAGTAGTCGGCGGCCGCAAGCGAGGAGACAGCGCGAGGCGAGAGGTCACCCAGGTTGCCGATCGGCGTCGAGACAAGGACCAGGCGCCCTTCGGCTCCCCCGGCGCCGTCAGACGTTGAAGCGGATCTCGATGACATCGCCGTCAGTGACCTCGTACTCCTTGCCCTCGACGCGCAACTTGCCGGCATCGCGCGCCGCCGCCCAGGAGCCGAGCCCGAGCAGCTCGTCCCAATGGACAACCTCGGCCCGGATAAAACCACGTTGCAGGTCCGAGTGGATCACGCCGGCACACTCAGGCGCCTTTGCCCCGGCGCGAAATGTCCAGGCGCGACTTTCCTTGTCCCCAGTAGTGAAGAACGTCCGCCGGCCGAGAAGGCGGTAAGCGGCTTGTGCGACCCGGGGCAGCGCGCCCTCTCCCAGGCCAAGTCCTTGGAGCAGTTCAGCCCGGTCGGCCTCCGGAAGCTGGGCAGCCTCAGCCTCCAACCGGACGCTCACTCCAAGCACCTCTCCGGCGCCGGCAAGCTCGTCCGCCACCGCTTTGCTGGCCCCCGCATCGTCGCCAACAGCGTCCTCGCCCAGGTTGACGACAGCGAGGACAGGTTTGTTGGTCAGCATGAAAAAGGGCCGGAGCTGTTCACGCTCCTCGATGCTGAGAGCTGCGCGGTAGAGCGGGGCACCGTCGGCAAGGAACTGGTGAGCCTTCCCCAGCGCTGCGACTTGCCCCTCGAGCGAGCGGTCCTGTTTTGCCGCTTTCCGGCGCCGCTCCAGCTGGGCCTCGGCACTTGCAAGATCTGCGAGCACCAGTTCGAGCTCCAAAGTCCCGAGGTCCTCGCTCGGGTCGGAGCCGCCCGGCACGCTGGGGTCTTCGAAAGCCCGCAGGACGAGGCAGATGGCATCGGCCTCCCTGATCCCCGCCAAGAAGCGGTTCCCGAGCCCCTCTCCCGCCGATGACCCCGACACGAGGCCGGCTATGTCGACAAGCTCGACGGCCGCGTGCACGACCTTTCGGGAGGCGCTCATCTTGGCAAGCGCGTCGAGGCGGTGGTCGGGTACCTGGGCTATCCCGACGCTGGTCTCGGTCGTGGAAAAAGGATGGGCCGCAACCAGGGCATTGCCTCCGGTGAGGGCGTTGAAAAGGCTCGACTTGCCAGAGTTGGGCAGGCCCACGAGGCCGATCCGTTCCACGGGTGACCAGGGTACAGTCGGCGCTCGGCACCCCCAGTCACCGGCGACCTGCGCTGCGGTACTGTCGGGACGACAGGGGTGCTGGAGGCCGGATGCTTGACCACTTGTTCTTGGACACCGTGGCGGCCGTAAGAGCCGCCCTCGATGCGAGCCTCCTCGAAAGACCTGGGCAGGATGACCGCCTTGTCTTTGACCTCCTCACAGGCGACATAGTCTGGGAGACGACGGTCAGCCTCCCCGGCGACGGCGACCCCCCTCGCGTAACAGCCGACCTGAGCCTGGACTGGCAGACCTGGAGCCAGTCGGCTTGGCGCAGCCTGACCATGGGCGAGACAGTCGAAGATCCGCCCGAGATCGGCATCGAGATCGTCTTCAGAGCCCAGCGCCTGGCCAAGAGGCCGCCGCTGGGGATGGTGCTCTCTGTGCTCCCCGAGGAGAGCCCAGAAATAGGTTGTGACCGCCTCACCCGTTCGTCGCCGGTACTCGAGGAGGCTCTCGAAGAGGAGGGGGCCGCTTCGGAGGTCGCGGTGGAGGTGGCCTACGAAGGCAGCTACCGCATCCCGGCGCCGGCACAGGCCGAGCCAGAGGGGAAAGAAGCAAGCCTGTTCCCCGGGGCCGCCGCACAGCGCTTGAACCCGGCCGAGGGCCTTCGGCCGTACCTCGCGACGACGCGCCAACTGAGCGCTGCGGCCGAGGCGAGCCTGAACACGCTTGGGACTTGGCTTGCGTCGACGCTCGTGCGGCTCGCAGACTTGCCTCTCGAGTACTTGCCACCGCCGGAAAGCACCGACAACTGAGGGCAGCTACCAGCCGGCTCGCGGGGCCTAATAATGGCGCAAAGGCCTATCGGCCCCTAGGGTGGCCCCCGTGACAGAGCGACCTCCCTACAGACTGCCCCGAGACGTCGTGCCCGAGCACTACGAGCTGGTCATCGAACCCGACCTGCCCGGCGCGACGTTCGTAGGCGCAGCGGGGATCGACCTGCGAGTGCTGGCGGCGACAAGCGACATCGTGCTCAACGCCAACGAGCTCGACATCAACCGTGCGGCTTTGGTCATGGCGGACGGTAGGAACGTGGTCCCAGAGGTTATCTACCGACCTGGGGAACAGCAGCTCTGCCTTCGTTTGCCCACCCCCCTCCTGCCAGGTAATTGCCGCTTGGACCTGCGGTTCACGGGGAAGCTGAACGAGCTGCTCCGCGGCTTTTACCGGAGCAAGTTCAAGTCGCCCTCAGGCAAGGAACAATGGGTCGCTTCCACGCAGTTCGAATCGACCGATGCGCGCAGAGCTTTCCCATGCTGGGACGAGCCTGATTTCAAAGCGACGTTCGGAGTAACCCTTGTCGCTGATGACGGTTTGACCGCCCTCTCTAATGCGCGGGAGGTTTCCTCGGAGCTCGTCGGCAACGGCAAACGGCGGACACGCTTTGCAAAAACGATCAAAATGTCGACTTACCTGGTCGCGTTCATCGTCGGGCCTTTCGAGCTGACGAGCCCAAGGGTCGTGGACCGCGTGCCTATGCGCATCGCCTACGTCCCCGGCCGCGGAGCCCTGACGGCACTGGCGGAGCGAGCTGCCGCTCACGCGCTCAGCTTTCTTCGCAATTACTTCTCGATGCCGTACCCCGCAGACAAGCTCGACCACATCGCGATCCCCGACTTTGCTTCCGGGGCAATGGAAAACGTCGGGCTCGTCACTTACCGGGAGACGGCGCTCCTCGTAGCCGAAGACAGCGCCCAAGTCGAGCGCCAGCGGGTGGTCTCGACCGTCGCCCACGAGACAGCGCACATGTGGTTCGGGGACCTTGTGACCATGAGGTGGTGGGAAGGTATATGGCTCAACGAAGCCTTCGCCACGTTCATGGAAACCTTGGCAACCGACCAGTTCGAGCCCCGCTGGCAGATCTGGGACAACTTCGGCGTCGACCGCGCTGCAGCGCTCGCAACTGACGGCCTGCGGGCGAGCCGCGCGATCGAGCACCCGGTCGGCCGCCCCGAAGAAGCTGACGACATGTTCGACGTCATCACTTACGACAAGGGCGCCTCTGTGCTCCGGATGATCGAGCGGTACCTGGGGGACGAAACCTTCAGGCGCGGCCTCAATTTGTACCTGGACACGCACCGTTTCTCGAACACGGACGTCACAGATCTCTGGGACGCCCTCGAAAGTGCTTCTGGCCAACCCATCCGTGCCGCGATGAGCACCTGGGTAGACCAGCCCGGGCACCCGCTCGTTTCGGCGTCGTTGACGGGGCCTTTTGAACTGACGCTCTCACAGCGGCGCTTCTTGCTCGACGGCGGCGCACCTGATGCTGAGCAAACCTGGGCCGTCCCAGTGAGCTTGCGGTACGGCACCGCCGAGGGAGGGGTCGAGCACGACCAGTTGCTCCTGCAGGACGTCTCGACAACTGTGCCGCTCAAGGCCGTACCCACGTGGCTGGTGGTGAACGAGGAGGCTTGGGGCGTCTACAGGACGTATTACTCCGAGGACCTGCGCGGCCGCTTGCTCTCGTCGCACACCGGCCTCAGCAACCGGGAGCGCTTGAGCCTTGTTTCGGACATGTGGGCGACGACGGTGGCCGGCTTGGTCTCACTGCCAAGCTCTCTCGAGGTGTGGTGGACGCTGCGCGATGATCGCGACCCCGACGTGTGGTGGGCGATCTCGAGCGGCCTTGGCCTCCTCGACCTGATCTCGCACGAGGAGGACCGCCAGCGGCTACACAGCTTCGTGGTGGCGCTTGCCGGCGGGCTTTTTGACGACCTCGGCTGGGGCCCAGCCATCCACCCCCAAGGCGCTCGGGGCCAGGGCCAACGCCTTGGTGGAAATGGGGCAAGTGGCGAAAGCCCTCAGCAGGCTCGCCTGCGAGCTCGGCTGGTAACGCTCTTAGGCACGCTCGGGAGCGACGATGCGGTGCGAACCGAGGCTCGCAAGCGCCTCGCGCTCGCCGACGCGGGAGAAGCGCCCCTCCCACCGGACCTAGCGACTGCGGTCGCCCAGGTGGTCGCGAGCGCAGGAGGGGACGAGGAATGGTCGGTGCTCTACTGCCATTACAAAGACGCAGCTACGCCTCAGGACGAGGTTCGTTACTTGCAGTCCCTGGGTGGCTTCAGCAATGGGGCCCTTTTGAGCCGTTCAATCGAGCTCACCTTTTCCGGGGAGGTCCGCAACCAGGACGCCCCGTACCTTCTCATGTCCATCCTCGGCAAACGGGAAGGCTCGGTGCTCGCATGGGAGGCCATCGAGGCCCACTGGGAGGAGATGCAGCGACGCTGGCCCGCGAACAGCATCCACCGCATGCTCGAGGCCTTGCCGGGCCTCGCCGGTACCAGCCATGCGGCAGCTGATCGGGCCCTTGCCTGGCTCGACGCCCACCCGCTGCCCCGCGGCGAGCTCAAGTTGCGCCAGGCGCGCGAGCGGCTCAAGGTCAACCTTGCATTCAGGGAGCGCATCGCGCCTTTGCTGCGCGCTGCCCTCGAGGACGCCCTGAACCAGCGGGAGAGGTGAGGTCCCTCCCGCGCCTTGGTTCGGGGGAGCCCCCCTGGCCCCTCCACGTCTTCGCCACTGACGAAAGTTCAGTGCAGCTGACTTGGCGCGCTTCGCCTCCGGAGCTGCTACGCCTCGAGATCGGCGGTTCTGTCCTCCAACCCGCTGCCACGCCAAAGGCAGAGCTCGCGCTGAGCTTGCTCGGCCCAAAAGGCATACCTCCGCCGGGTGGAGCGCGGCGGCGCGCACTGGACAGCGGCTTGCCCGGGGGCCCCGGCTCGGCGGTCGTCGAAGGTCTTCTACCAGGCACGACCTACGACGTCGTGGCAAGCGCACGAGGAGCCCCGCGCTTTCTCGCAGCGCGCTTCCGCACTCTCAAGGCGCCTCAAGGCCGGTTGCTATGTCAGTTCGCAACCATCAGTGACCTGCACGTCGGCGAGAAGTTCTTCGGCGTGCTCGGGCGGATCCACGACCCAAGCGAGGGTCTGCTCGACGGCTCCAACCCTCACGCTCCCGCCGCCTACCCCGCGCGCGCGCTCGAGGCTGCGATCGACGAGGCGGTCGCCTGGGGCGCGCAGCTCCTGGTAGTCAAGGGGGACCTCACGCGCCAAACCGTCGCCGCCGAGGTGCGCGACGTTGCGCGGCTGCTGGCGAGAAGCCCCATCCCAGTAGAGGTATTGCTCGGCAACCACGACAACAAGTTCGGTGTCGACGTGCGCGCGATCTTCGAGAAGCACGGCATGTCGGTCCCCTGGCACCCCACCGCCCGCGACCTCCCGGGCCTGCGCCTGGTACTTGTCAATACCGTCCACGGCGACCCCCACAACCACCGCGGGCAACTCCCCCCAGAGATGAGCCGCGAGGTTGTTTCGCTGGCGGCCGGGAGCGCCGAGGCGGGCAACGGCGCCGGAGCATGGATCGCACTTCACCATCCTCCCGAAATGCACTCGTACCCGACGGTCTACCCGCCGGGAGTGCCTTGGCGCGAGAGCCGCCTGCTGCTCCGGTCTCTCGCCGCCGCGCAACCGAGCTCCTTTGTGACCTGCGGGCACCGCCACCGCAACAGGCGCTACGGCTTCGGGCCGGTAGTGATCAGCGAGGTCGGCTCGACGAAGGACTACCCGGGGGTTTGGGCTGGGTACCGCGTTTATGAGGGCGGCATTGTCCAGGTCGTCCGCCGGACCGCTCGTCCTGACGTGCTCTCTTGGACAGAAGCCACACGTCGGGCGGTCAACGGGCAATGGGGACGTTGGTCGCCGGGCTCCCTTGCGGACCGCTGCTTCACGGTCGAGTGGGGCGACGTCGGTGCTCGCGGCTAGGGCTGGGCGCGCATCCGCTCGATGCGTGCTTCGACCGCGGCCAAGCGCGCCTGCGCCGCTGCGTGCAAGATTTCTGCCTGCTCGTAAAGGTCTGCCGCAACCTCGATGCCGAGCTCCCCGCTCGCCAGCCGTGACGTAACCCTCTCCAGGGCCGCAAGGAGCTCCTCGAAACTGAGCTTCTCGAGTGGTCCCTCCACTCCCGACAGCTCCGGGTTGAAAAGCGCGGGGCCGGCTTCAACCCCTCCGCGCTCACTCACGCCCCACCTCAACGACGGCACCGATCTCGCCCCCAGCGACGGTCAGCGCCAGTCGCTCCCCCGCCTGGACCTGGTCAGGGCTTCTCACGACCGAACCGTCAAAGCGCCTCACAACGGCAAAGCCGCGCTCGATGACTCGTTGCGGCGAAAGGCTGTGCGCGTGCCGGTAGAGCGCGTTCAACCGCTCCTCGCTAGTACGGAGCTGGGCCTGGACAGGCCGGCGCCAATCACACACTGAGAGGCGCTGCCTACCAGCTCGCGCGGCGCCCTGGGGGTGCGCCCAGCTCAGCCGCTCTTCGGCCCTTTCCAGCCTGACGTGCGCCCGAGAAAGCCCAGTCGCAAGAGCACCGGCCACGCCGGCTCTCTTGAGCCGTTCGCGGCTCGAACTCCTCCTTGCCTGGACCTCCCTAGCAGCAACTTCGAAGAGCACCGCGAGCTCGCCCTCGAGCGCCGCCCGATCGGGGACCACTGCGTGCGCGGCGAGGGAAGGCGTCCCGCAACGAAGATCGGCGACCTCGTCGCAAAGGGGACGGTCCGACTCGTGCCCGATCGCCGAGACAACCGGGAGAGGCGAGGTCGCAACGGCACGACAGAGCTCTTCGTCACTCCAAGGGAGCAGGGCGGTCGCGTCGCCGCCGCCCCGCGCGAGCACCACCACCTCGACTCCCGGTTTCGCAACGAGCTGCGCCAGCGCCTCCGTGATGCAAGGCGCTGCGCCGGGCCCGCTGACTGTCGTTTCCTCGAACACAACGGGATAACCAGGAAAGCGCGCCGCAACGACCGACTCGATGTCTTTACGAACGGCGGCGTCGGTGCCACAAATGACGCCAATCGCTTCCGGCAAGCGGGGGATGGTGCGGCGCGGGCGATCGATCAGCCCCTCGGCGGCGAGGCGTGCGCGCGACTCGGCGATCATGGCGGCCATAGCACCCTCGCCGACGGGGCTCACCTCGTCCGCCTCGAGTACCAGCTGACCGCGCTCGTTGCCCCAGACCAGGGCCCCTACAACGACTACTCGCTCCCCTGGGACTGCTCGGCAGCGACGAGCGTTGCGTGCCGGGCAAACCACCGGCACCTGCGCGGCGCGCTCCCGGAGGACGAAGTACACCCACCCACCCTTGGACGTCTGCGGCCTGTACACCTCCCCCTCCACTGCGACCTGGCCAATACCAGACAGCGATCGAGCGATCTCTGCGGCAAGGCGCACAAGGCTCAAACGACGCGGCGGCTCCTTAAATGCGCGCCCACCCTGTGCCGGTTGCGAGCCCCAGAGCGGCAAGGTCATCGAAGGCAACGTAGCGCGGGGGAGCGACTACCCGCCGACGGGGCACCACAGCCGCCAGGTCGCAAACGATGCGATAGCCGAGGTGTCCACCGAGACGCCCAGGCCTGGCCCCTCGGGTACGGCTATCGCCCCGTCCGGGCCCAGCGCCATAGTGCTTGTGAGGTCCATCTCGAAGAAACGCCCACTGGCAGAAAGGTCACCTGGGAGCTTGAAGTTCGGGAGCGCAGCGAGAGCGACGTTGGCCGCTCTCGCAACGCCGGTTTCCACCAGGCCCCCGCAAAACACGGGCACCCCCTGTTCGTTGCAAAGGTCATGAGCTTTTACTGCTTCCAAGTAGCCACCGAGGCGCCCCGCCTTGATGTTGGCCACCGAGCAAGCCCCTAGGCGCAGGGCAGCAGCGAGCATGCTGAGCGAGCTCAACGCCTCATCGAGGGAAATCGGCAACTCGGTGCGCCTGGCAAGTTCAGCGTGGCCCAAAAGGTCGTCGTCTGCCAGTGGTTGCTCCACGCAGACCAGGCCGAACGGCTCGAGCGCCCGCAGAGAGCCGACCGCTTCGTCAAATGGAATGGCCGCGTAGGTCCCATTCGCGTCGGCAGCAAGCACGAGGTCCGGCCATCTCTCGCGCACCGCGGCGACGACCTCCATGTCCTGCCCAGGCCGGATTTTCAGCTTTACGCGCTTATAGCCCTGCGCCACCCAACCGCCCACTTGCTCGACGAGCTCTCCGAGGCTTGGCGCCAATCCGACGGCAACGCCCGCTGTCACCCGGGTGCGTTGCCCGCCTCGCGCCCGGCTGGCACTTGCCAAGTAACTTGCCAGCGAACGGCCCGCCGCCTGCAACTCAGCGTCTAAGAAGGCGCCTTCGAAGGCCGTTTTTGCCATGTTGTGGCCCTTGGTCGCGCTGAGCGCGCCGATGACCTCGCACGCTCGGGCCACACCCCCTCCCGCCAGGGCAGGCACCAAGCGGTCCACAGATACTCGGGCCGCCTCCTCGGTGTACTCCGAGCTGTAGCTCGGGGCGGGGAGCGCGCCGCACTCGCCCCACCCCTCGATTTGTTCGCCCCCTTCGCCGTCACCCAGCACTTCCAGCACGACACGGACAAGGAGGCTGTCCCGGACCCTGAACGCTCCCGCGGCAGTCGTCCAAGGATCTCTTAGCGGCAGCCCAACCCTGACCAGCTCGAGGCCGTGAAGCTTGAGCCCACGGTCGGCGAACGAGGTCTCCGCTGGCTCGGGGATTTCGTGCCCAATACTGATCACTTTGCTGGTCTAGTAGCCAACTACCGGGCGCCGCTCTCCTGCGCAGCTGCCCATTTGCGAGCTTCCTCGAGCTCTATTTCGCGGACTTCGTCGATCCGTGCTTGGTGACGGCCGCCTTGGAACGCCGTCGTCAAGAAGACGTCCACCACGTCGAAAGCGAGCTCGGTGGCCAGTATGCGCGCTCCCATTGCGAGAACATTTGCGTCGTTGTGCTGGCGGGCAAGCCTCGCCGTGTACTCGTCATGGCACAGCGCCGCACGCGTGCCGTGCACCTTGTTGGCCGAGATTTGCTCGCCCTGGCCCGAACCCCCGATGACTATGCCCACCTCAGCGGAGCCCCCGACCACTCGCCTCGCGCACGCGGCACAGTAGGGCGGGTAGTCCACCGGTTCGGTCCCATGTGAACCGAGGTCTTCGACCTCGTGGCCGAGCCCCTGAAGGTGCTTCGTCACTGCCACCTTGAGCTCGTAACCGGCATGGTCATTGGCGATGGCGATCTTCACGCTTTACATTCTTATGCTCTTTTTCGGACAACAGCCTCAAGGGCGGCGACGGCGACGGCCGCCAGTGAGATGTCGGCCCCTCGCGAGCCAGCGGCGGCCAAGCGGTGGTCCTCGAGCAGGTCCTCTACAAGCGGTCGAGCCCTCGCTATCGTCGCCGACCTCCCACGCAGCCAGCTGGCCGCCGCCTGCTCTCCGCTGCCATCCGGAAAGGTTGCAACGGCCTCCTCGACAGCCCGAGCGCGGAGCTCTTCGACCTTGTCGTTCAACAAGTGGAGCTGCCAGCGTTCCCAGCGGGTCGGGCTTGGCCAGCGCGCCAAGAGCGCGGAGACCTTGCCAAGGGACATGGTTGCGTCCAGGGCGCGCCACGCGCCGACAGCGACGCCGACGGGCCGGCGCGCCGACAGGACAACCTGACCGACCTCACCGAGGCATGCAAGGTCTCGCAGCCGCGCGGCCCGCACTGCGACGTCTTCTGGCACTCCAAGGCGCGTGAGCGCGTGGTGCTCGCTCGAGGCAGGGCTGCCGAGCTCTTTGGAAAGCTCCGCTCTCAGCGCGGCATGTTCGGCGAAGCTCCCGGCGACGGGAGCTTCGCCGAAAACTCCGCCGTCTCGAGTTGCCTGGCTTTCCCAGCGCATGTACCAGCGGGCGAGGCGGCCAACGGCTGAAGCAATCATCAGCCGTAACGAGATTTCTCCATCCATTGGCAGATTGCTCGCCAACAGGTCGACCTCGCCCACCAAGCTTGAGGCGCCGAGCACCTCGGAAGCTCGATAGAACGCAGCGGCAGCCTGCCACAGTTCACACCCGAGCTCATTGGAGACCTCATAAGCCCACACGGGCCCCATTTGCCTTATGACTTCGTTGGCTAATTGCGAGCAGACGATCTGTGGGAGAAGCGGGTGGCCTTTCACCAGGTCGGGGTAAAGCTCTCGAAACGCGAACGGGAAATAGCTTTCCGCCAAGCCGGAAACTTCCGGGCGGCCGGGCAGCGGCGAACCCTGCACCGACCGCGCCAGTGCGCTTCGGGCATATGCTGCCACGACGGCTAGTTCGGGGCGGCTCAACCCCGCGCCAGCTTGAGCGCGACGTTCCAGCTCCTCGGCGCCAGGGAGGTCCTCCACCGAGCGCTCGAGCAAGCCGGAGCTCCCCAGGTTGTCGATGAGCGAGCCGTAGACGAGCAGGTCGCCTGCGCTTGTTGCTGCGGCCATGTCTAGCGAGATGATCCCCCCCGCTACCTGGGCAAGTACAGCCTCTGCCGCCGCCTCGCCCGCCTCGGCCAGCAGCCTGTCCCGCTCGCCTGCGTCCAAACGACCTTGCGATATCGCAGGCCCGAGGAGGATCTTCAAGTTGACCTCTCGGTCGGACATGGCAACGCCCGCCGCATTGTCAACGAAGTCCGTGTTGACTCGCCCGCCTCGGCGGGAGTAGGCGACCCTGGCGCGCTGGGTCATGGCGAGGTTGGCGCCTTCGGCGATCACACGAGCTCTCAGCCCTTCGGCGCTGACCCGGACCTCGTCGTTGTCCGCATCATCGACTTCCAGGTCACTTTCGTCGCGTGCCTTTACAAAAGTGCCTATCCCGCCGAAGAAAATCAGGTCTACCGGAGCTTGGAGGACAGCACGCACGAGTTGCGGCGGCGACATGGTACCGGGCTCGGCCCCGAGTGCACGGGCAACCTCAGCTGAGACCTCAACCTGTTTGGCTTGCCGGGGCACGACAATGGCACCCTTGGACGCCGTACCCAGGTCATAGTCCGCCCAAGATGAGCCAGCCAATTGGCTCAAGCGACCACGTTCGGCGAAGGCCTCTGGGACCGGCGAGGGGTCGACAAAGATATGCCTGTGGTCGAAGGCGGCGATGAGGCGCACCGCCTTGCTTTGCAGCAAGCCATTACCGAAAACATCCCCAGACATGTCGCCGACGCCGACGACTCGGAGCTCGTCGGCCTGGGCGTCCATGCCCAATGCCCTAAAGTGCCGCTGCACGGCCAGCCAGGCGCCCCTCGCCGTTATCCCAAGAGCTTTATGGTCATAGCCGTGGCTCCCACCAGAGGCGAAGGCGTCACCTAGCCAAAACGACCGCCTGGCGCTGAGTTCATTTGCCAAGTCGGAGAAGGTCGCGGTCCCCTTGTCGGCTGCGACAACGAGGTAGGGGTCGTAGCCGTCCAGGCACTTGACGCCGTTGGGATGGGCAGGGACGCCCTCGATAAGGTTGTCGGTGACATCCAAAAGGGAGGCAACGAACTTCGAGTAGGCGGTCGGGCCTTGCTCGCTCGAGCCGCCCTCCGCGCGCACCACGAAGGCACCCTTAGCCCCCGTCGGGATTATCAAACTGTTCTTCTTCACCTGAGCGCGCGCTAACCCGAGCACCTCGCTGCGCAGGTCCGAGCGCCGCTCGCTCCAGCGGATACCACCCCGTGCGACGGGCCCAAACCGCAAGTGAAACCCCTCGATAGATGGTGACCACACAAAAACCTCGGTCCAGGGCTTGGGCTCGGAGAGGAACGGCAGTGACCCGCTGTCGAACTTGAGCGAGATCGTCTCACGAAGCAGCGACCAGCTGCTGCGAACTGTCCCCCGAACCATAGAAACGACCTCTTGCAAAGGTTCGTAGTGGCCGAGGTCTGGGACCTGCGCCAGTGCCTCCTCGAGCTCGTGCTCCTCTTCGGGACCGCCGGCGTCGTCCGGCTCCACCAGTCGCCGTTTGAACATCCCCAAGACCGCGACCGCCACGGCTGGGAACGATGTGAGCGACAGCCCCATCGCCTCGGCGTGCTCCGCCGCCCTGGGGCCCCCCGAGAGCTGGCGGTACGCAAGGTACGCACTGAGGAGGTTGACGTCGCGCCACCCAAGCGAAGCGGTTAGCACCAAACGGTTGAGCGGCCCAACCTCGGAACTGCCGGTAAGCACGGCCTCCACTGCTTCTACGAGCCGGTCAGAAAAGTCCTCGAGCTGCACGCCGGGTTGAGCTTGGGCGCCGGGCGCGGGCACCTCTCTCGCGGCCAGGCCCTCCAGGCGGGCCCCGAAATCGTCAACGTACGCTTCCAGGGCGCCGTCGCCGAAAGCGAAGCGCCACGGGACCGCTTCGACGACCGCCAGGCCGAAGCTTTGAAAGACGGGCACCAGGGCCGAAATTTCGACGCGTTGGAGCCCCGCCCGTCGGAGCCGGAAGTCACCTGGCGCTCCCTCTCGGCAAGGAGAGATCGTGAGGGCGCCTACCCGGGCCGCCAACGGCGACTGTTCGGGTACTTCGGTCGCTGCCATCTTTTGAGCCGAGCGGGCAAGGCTCCGTTCGCTTCCCGCCCCGAGGGGTGCCATCAAGGCAAAGAGCTTCTGCCAGTCGCGTGCGGCCGCCTCCGGTGACGTCTCTTCCGGGTAGCCAGGTGGCAGCGAAGCGAGGAACCTCTGCCGCTGCTCGTAAGCTCCGTCTGCCCCGCCTGTCCGGGGCAAGAGCCGCAGCTGCGCGGCGAAGGCGGTCGCCCAACGCTCGGGTGCTGGTGCCATTGGGCAAGTATTGCCACCGGCGGGAGGAAATGCCGGCATCTGCTCGTCGCCTGCCCTAGTGCTCGGGCCGCGGGCGAGCCACATGCCGCTGCCGCCTTAGTTGGGAGCGCTGTCGGGTTGTTCGAGGTCCAGGACGAGCAAGGATGCCAACCCGGAGCTCTCACGGAGAAGCCTGTTGGCTCGCCGCAAGTACGTAGCTGGGGGGCTTTCCTCGAGGCGCCCCTCTCCCTGAACAACAGCCGAAAGGACGTACCTGAACTCGTTCAAGGGTAGGTCGTCGTCGTCAACGAAGTCGTGCCGGGCGAGGTAGGCCGTAACCCCGGCTTCGTGGAGCGAGTAGCGAGCACCGTCAGGGGAGGGAGACAACGGGCTTCTCAACAACTCGCTCAGGCGGGCCGCGAGCTCGGGAAGCTCCTGGTCGCTATCGATAAAAAGGTCAATGGTCCGCGCCACGCAGGCTCCTTGGCTGTCCAGGCGGCCCCTGGCCTGGATAGGCCGCCGCGACCAGCCTCCACTGCCTAAACCTCAGCGCCAGCTCTGTAATAATATATCGTTTGATGCGTTTTAATGTCAAGACGTGTAGCGCTCAGGCGGCGGGCATGTCCAGCTCGAACCAGATCGTCTTGCCCGACTCGGAGTGCGACTCCACCCCCCATGCCGCGGCGAGCTCCCTCAGCAACATGAGGCCTCGGCCGCTGTAGGCATCAGCGGGCGCCACTGCGAAGGAGGGAAGGCGCGTGTTCTGGTCGAACACTTCCACCCGGAGCCGGCCATGCCCTCGGAGGACCGTTACTTGAAAGTCGCTGCGGGCGTGCAGGACCGCGTTCGTCGCTAGCTCGCTCACCAGCAAAGGCAGGTCTTCGCATTGCAACCCCCACACTTCGAGCGCCGAAGCGACAAAATGACGCGCCGAGAACACCTCACCGGGCTCCGGCGAAAAGGTCTTCGAGGTGCGCTCGTACTCGTCCACCCCGCCCTCAGCCACGCCATCTAGATGCCCAGGTGCCCGCGTTACCAACCACGCACCCTCCGTCACTCGGTCAGCCGGCTCTGCGCCATTTTGGGCCGCTTAAGGCAAATCCTAACGGCAAGAGGAAAACCATGAGAGGCCCGCTGGCGCCTGTCGTACGTACCTAGCCCTAGCATCTCGGCCGAAGCGGGTATATCATTGGGTTGAGGAGCACACTTCTTGGGTGCTCAAAGGCAACCGTGAAAGGAGAGCGCGATGGTAACGTTGAGCTCGTCCGAGGAGAGCGGTCCGCCGGGCTGTTAACGGGCCGGGTGGGAGCCGGGGATTGGCGCGTGTCACGTGCCCCTGGCAGCCTGGTCAGCCCAGCGGCACCCCCCGAAGGAGTGTCAAATACGGCCAATACGTGACCGGCGGCGGACCGGTCTCGAGGTGGTCCCAAAAGCTAAATCACACGTTTAGGGGCGTGCCTTGTCGACAGGGGTGGGCTTTTTAGCCTGCCCCTGTTGCGCGTTCGCGGGAGCATGAGACGGGCCCTAGCTGAGGACGGCGTCAAGAAAGGCCAGGACGTCTGCGCGTTCGGCGATTGACTTGGACGTCGGTTTACCAGCTCCGTGGCCGGTCTGAGCCTCGACCCGGATAAGCACCGGCGATGCGCAACCTTGGGGCGCGGCCTCCTGTAGTGCCGCCGCAAACTTGTACGAATGCCCAGGGATCACGCGGTCGTCGTGGTCCCCGGTTGTCACCAGGGTCGGCGGGTAACAGGTCCCTGGTTCGATGTTCTGCAGAGGCGAGTACGCCCGCAGCCACCTGTACTCTTCCGGGTCGTCTGGGTCGCCAAAATCGCTTTTCCATGCCCAACCCCTTGTGAACTTATGAAAGCGGAGCATGTCCATCACCCCGACTTCGGGCACCGCCGCCCCAAATAGCTCTGGATGTTGGACGAGGCACGCTCCGACCAACAGGCCCCCGTTGGACGCCCCATTTATGGCAATTTTCTTGGATGTTGACCACCCCGAGCTCACCAGCCAGCGGGCACAGTCACAGAAATCGTCGAACACTCGCTGCTTGTTCGCTAGCCG
>Ga0335074_10004822_pt1 | contig 18608 bp, 16 predicted proteins | sample Lox_Sample_23_FD_206715 | JGI IMG/M metagenome (GOLD analysis project Ga0335074, IMG submission 206715) | Soil microbial communities from Loxahatchee National Wildlife Refuge, Florida, United States - Lox_Sample_2.3 | ecosystem: Environmental > Terrestrial > Soil > Wetlands | place: USA... | reverse complement strand
AATGAAATGGAAGTACGCTGATCCGCTGATGCAAGCCGACACATCAGTACAGAATCAGTTGTTACCGGCCAATAGCGCTGCAAGTCGCACGAAGCCGAGGAAACCGACTGCGTGGTACTCCCAGAGCCGACGTTGCCATTGAATGCAGGCGAAGAAGCGTTCGACGATCCATCGCCGCTAGCGACGCAGCCGCAGGTCCGGCACGTCCATGAGCCGCCGATCACTGCGATGTAGCGGGGGAATGGGTCCCCAGTCCTCTTGCCAGTCGTGCGGTTTTGCGCCTGGAGGGTGTTGCGCGTCGAAGGCCTCCCGCGCGGCCTCTGTCTCTACCGACTCGCCACACGCGCCGACAGCGCCACCTGCAGCCGGTCGGCCAATCGATTGTGCACGTCGCCGTCCAGAATCTGTCGCACCGAGGTCAGGCTGCGATAGTAGGCCTCGTCCAGTCTCGGGTTGCTCACCACGTCGGTCGCGTCGAAGGCCACCCCGCCGAAGACCCCGGCCGTTCCGGTCCACACGATGACATCCGCGGTCGGCAGCGTCGAGACGATGTGGGTCGCGCTGGAAAATGTGGCGACCGTCAGTCCCGCATCGGCCCCCAGGCTGAATCTGCCGGGCCGATTCTCGAACTCCCGCACCGCCCGCGGCGTCATCAGCACGTAAGCCACCGGACCGGCATCCACGCCGGCCTGCAATCCCAGGCTCAGGCCGCCGACCTGGAAGAAAGCCGGATCGCTCCAGTGGCCATCGTGCGGCGCCACCAGCACCCCAACGCCACCCCGACCACCAATGATGAAGGCCGCCTGTACATAATCGGGCACCACCAGTACGCCCCTGGCGTTGCGCAGCAACGCAGCGGTCCCGGGCTGCGATTGCATCTGATCGATCACGTCGACCGCCCTGTCCACCCGGCCCTGCGCGCTGGTGAGATCCGTCTCGCGCGCCTGTCGCGTGGTCGGCGCCGCGGCGCAGGCGGCAACTGCCAGGCTCGCGGCGCATACCATCGTCATGAATGGGATTTTGAGCTTCATGGTGTCCTCCGACGGCTGTTTCCCAAGAACGCCTTGTTGGCCGCTGGTGATTGGACAACCGTGACGCCACCGCCCCTGGGCCGTTGCGGCTGATCCCGTCCTCATGATCCACCGGAAGCGCGGTAGGACCGGCACTGACGTGGCGGGTCGCTGCGTGGCCTGGCCGGGTGGCCTGGCGTGGCCTGGCTAGGTGGGCGAGGCGCTGCTGATAGTCAGGAGCTGGCGTCACCGCGAAAAGTAATCCCCGCAGTGCGGACGGGTTGACGAACACCGCCTTCGGGCGGCGTTCCGTTTTGCCCCCCCACGACGCCGGGTTGCACCGGTTGCGTTTGCGCTCCTGACATTCTCATAGCATATTCACCGGTCAGCACAGTCCCGACCGCAACACCGTGAGCGCAATCGCCGATCGATCGGAGCCCGAGCAGCTGCGGCTGTGGGCCGGCAGCGCCCTCGGCGCGCTGCTGGTACACCTCATCCCCGCGGCCCTGCTGGTGCTTTACATCCACTGGCCGCCGCGGCTGCCGCTGCCACAAGGCTCCCCCGTTGCGTTGAACGTCGAGTTGGCTCCCCTGTCGTCGGCGGTCGCGTCCTCGCCACAACAGGCGGCCTCGCAACCACAGTCGAGGCAGGCGCCGGCAACCCGTTCGCAGCTCGCAGCGGTGGATCCGGTGCGGCCTCTGGGCGAGATGCACCCCCTCCCGCAGCCTGAAGCCGCACCTTCGAGCGCGGCGCCGGCGGCTGACGGCGAGGCAGTAGCTGCGCCGGCGGAGTCGTCCGACCTCGGCGCCTCCGGTGCCTCGGACCCGGATCTGCAGCTATGGCTGGATCAGATCGTTGCCCGGCTCGCCAGCTACAAGGACTATCCGAGCAGCGCACTGCAGCAAATGCAGCAGGATACCGTGATGCTGCAGTTCTCGGTCGACCCGACCGGGCGGGTGACGTACTCTCAAGTCGACAGCCCGCATCACTACCAGGCCCTCGAGCAGGAAGTCCAGCGAATGCTGCGGCTCGTGGGCACCATGCCCAAACCGCCACCGCGGGCGGCCGGTATGGTGGTGGGGGTGCCGGTCCAGTTCTCCCTCGACTTCATGCCGAACCTCCTCTGCGGCGCAGCGGGCTGCCCCAGTGGCCACGGCGCCCAGAGCGCACCGAAGGCCGTGGCACCGCCGCCGCCGACGCTCTCCAGCTGCACCGCTCCGGCCAGTCTCGGGCCCGCCCCGGCTGGAGCGACAGCGACCTTGGAGCAGATGCGCGCCTATCGGGAGCGTCTCAATCAGTATCTGGCCGCGGGCGGCAGCGAGCTCGCGTGCCTGAGCCAGGTGCGCGAGACCAGCACGCTGGCCTTGCGCGACACGCTGACCCGGCAGCTGCACTCCCTGGTCGATGGATTCAATGCCGCGGCCCGCGTGTTCGAGGCCACGGCGCAGGCGCGGGCGCTGCAGGCGCAGCAGGCCCGCCAGCGCCAGACCCAGGCGCTTGCCGCCCGGGTCTACACCGCCTGCACTGCGCCCCCCGTCTCACGCCTGCCCGGAGCGCTGACCGCCGCGGGCGCTCAGGCCTTTCGCCGACAGCTGATCGGCTATCAATCCGCGGTACGCCGCTACGTTGCCTGCCTGCGGCAGGCCGATCTGGCGGCAGCCGCTCCGGAGCGCGGGCTTGCGGGCGATCAGCGTGCGCAGCTCGCCCAAACGGCGCTACAGCTCGGCGATGCGGCTATCCTGTCGTTCAACCAGCTCGCGGGCCGATTCAACGCCCAGGTGCCGCATCTGCGGCAGCAGGCCCTGGCCGCTTTGACACAGCAGAATCTCGCCGAGGCGCTCGTCCGCGGGGCTGCGATCTTTCCGAGCAGCATTTGGGACCTGCCGGTACCGCTGCCGACGGGTGAGTGCGTCGACATCACCCAGTCAGGACAGAGCTACCGCGCACAGCTTTGCAATCCGACTTACCTCACGAGCATCAGCGACCTGTCCCAGCAGCTCAAGAGCAGTGTGAACCAGCCCTACCTCAGTCCGGGCCAGGCGATGACGAAAGCCGCGGTGGACATGGACGCGGATATCGCCTCGGGGCTTCCGGCAGAGGCCCTGCAGCAGGAAGCCATCGCCGCGGAGCATGGCTTTCCCGCGGATGCGAATCCAAAATGCGCGACCCAATACTGTCCCCCACCCGTGCTCGGCATTGCCGTGACGACGCAGGCCGGGTTCGCCGGGCAGGTGACGACCGGCCCCCGTCAACAGGCCATCTCCTACAGCGTGAGCGAGCTGCAGGTGGCGGGCAGGCACATCTCCATGACGATCAGTCGCCGCTCCGATGCGGACACGGGCGGCGACGCTTTGAGCGCCATACATTTGGATCTGGTGCTCTCGCCGGACAATCAAACCCTGTACGGGTATTGCTGGACGGGACAACAGCGTCGCGAGTGCACGCTCTCTCGGCACACGAGCGCGCCAGCTGCTCGGACTTCACCTCGCTAGACGCCGGCTCGACTGGCGTCCCCAAGGGGATTCGAACCCCTGTTACCACCGTGAAAGGGCAACGCGTCGTTAGCCGTCGAAAATCGACGTAAACGTAAGTCACGGTTTTAGCTGAAAATATGACAGCCGTCGTTTCCGGTCGTAAACTGGCGTAAGTGGCGAAACTTACCCGAACTTACCCGGAAAATCATGGCTACCACCTTGCGATTGCAGACCCGCGAAGCCCGCGGCCGGCTCGCCGCGCGCGAAGAACCGTACTGGCTCGAGCTGCGGCGGGGCCTGGCCATTGGCTATCGGCGCGGCAGTGATAGCGGCTCCTGGTTGTCCCGCGAGTATCGCGGCGGCCGGTATATCAAGCGGCGGCTCGGGCTCGCCGACGATGCTGCGGCTGCCGACGGTGCGACCGTGCTGTCATGGAATCAGGCGCAGACCGTCGCGCTCGGCGCCGAGCGGCCCACGGTCACACGCCCCGGCAAGTACACCGTGCAGCAGGCATGGGAGGACTACAGCGCGACCCGGCGGCGCGGGCCCCCGAACGCCAGCGAGCGCGGCACGTGGGCCCGGTACGTGCTGCCCAAGCTTGGCGAGCGGCCCATTGCCGAGCTGGCGACTGCCGAGCTGGAGACGTGGCTACGGGAGCAGGCGAAGCCGGACGCCGGTCGGCGCAGGCGAGGCGCCGAGAACGACCCCAAAGAACGCGAGCGCCGGGCCCGGTATACGGCGAACCGTCGATGGAACCTGCTGCGGGCCGTCCTTAACACCGCGTTCCGGCTGAAGCCCGACCGGGTACCGAGCGATGCCGCATGGCGGCGCGTGCAGCCCTTCCAGGGGGTCGACCTGCCCCGGACGCGGCACCTGTCGGCCGCTGAGGCGCGCCGGCTGATAGACGCGCTGGAGCCCTCGCTCCAGCCCCTGGCGCGGGGGTCACTGCTGACTGCGCTGCGGCTCGGGGAGCTGGAAGCACTGCGGGCAGCCGATGTGACCGGCGACGCGGTGCACGTCCGACACTCCAAGTCCGGCAAGCCGCGCTCCGTGCCGCTCAACCCGGAAGGCAAGGCACTATTCGCGGAGCTTGTGCAGGGTAAGACGACCGATGCGGTGCTGTTCGCGCCTGTGTCCCGGGTTGCGGTCAGCCGCGCCATGCGCACCGCGGGCAAGGCTGCGGGGATCGACCCGCCGGCCACGTTCCACGATCTACGGCGTAGCTACGGATCGCTGCTGATCAATGCCGGCGTATCGGGCGATCACATTCAAACCTTGCTTGGGCACGCTGATCAACGGATGACCCGGCGCCACTACGCACACCTGCTCGATAAGACACTTCAGAAATCCGTGCGCAAGCTGCCTGCGTTGTTAGGGGCCCCGCCCCCGAAAAAGCAACGGCGCGTCAAGGTGAAGAAGTAACTATGGGGATACGCACATGTTCAAGATGTGCATTCGTCCACGCAATCATCGAAAGTGTCCTTTGCGTCCTGAATGCACATCAGCAGATCGTCGGCATCGTCTGGATCGTCGTACATCGTGTGACAGTCTTCAACGTCGGAATCGTACTGGTCCCGACAATCTGAAATGCAGCCAGCAAGGGCTGGGCTGAGCAGCAGTAGACCTACCGCAGCGGCCACGACCCGGCGCGTCCATCGATTCGGATTCATGCTACTCACCGTTGCGCGTCGCCCGTGCACCTGCGGCACGTGCGTCCTTTCTGCATACGTACGCACCGTGCTTTGTGCGGCCGTACCAACGTTCACCCTTGTAATGCCAGATCATCGTTGGCAGATTCAGCCAAACAACGGTGTCTCTGGGGCAATGCTGCTGCGCCTGCGCCTCGGTAGGAAACTGATCTAATGCGTGCGCCGGTGACGCAACAAGCAAGGCGCAAAAAATCAACGCAGCGGGTGCAAAAAGAGATAGACGCATACCATCCTCCCTCCGATCTACGGTAGGGACGCGCGACCTGGAGCGGCTGACCCGCGACGGTGGCGGTGGTGTGGCGGTCATCGCGGTCGAGCTGGATCCACCAAGAGAGGTGCGCGGTCTGGCATCTCTGGTCGTCACCGGGCGTAGTCGTTCGCCTGGGCGACGATGGCCTTGATGCTGGCAGCATCATTCTTCAGAGTGACCTCGATGTCGTCGCAGCGTCGCAGAACCAGGGGGCGTGCGGCCTGGTAGGCACGGACAGCGGCGGGCTGCTGGCTGCAGTTGGTCAGATCCTCATTGGTGCGGCAGAGGCTGTGGGCGATGGCCGTGTCGAACTGCTCGATGTGAATGCGCCCCCGGGCGGGGACATCGTCCCAGGGATTGTCGTAAGCCTGGAGCTGGAACTCGATCTGACCGATGGCGAAAGCTACCTGCCCAGCCTGGAAACTGCCCTTCGGGTATTTTTGTTCGATCTCCAGCCCGTGCCGGAGCCGCTCCAGGGTCTTGGCGTGGGCGGTGTGGAACGCTGCGATCTGTTGCTCGTTCTTGGGTGACTGGATCATAGCGGCGTAGTCCGTGAGCCGCTTGTTCAAGTCGGCCACGGCGGCGTTCACGTCCGCAATGTGCCGCTGCTGCTGGATCGCCGCCCCCTCGGTGCGTAGCTGGTGGACGGCGGCCTGATAGTCGTCGGGGCTGCTTTCGGTGAACCGCTCCGAGCCATTGGAGGCGGATAGCGTGATCGTCCTGCCGTCGATGGTGCCAGAAAGGTTGAACCCGGGGAACAGCGGGATCGGGGACTTGGCAACCAGGGTGAGGGAGTGCCCGTCAGCCACACCAGAGATGTTGATGGTGTCCTGCGTGATCGCTCCGTTGCCCTTCAACGTAGTGGTAATCAGCGAGCCGAGCAGCTGGCCGTCCTGCGCCTGCGTAATCTGGAGCATTCCCACAGCGTCTTGATCCCTGGCGATGTAGACCCCGGAGATCCCCTGCGCTGAACATCCACTTGCCAGCATCATCATTCCGACGTGCCACGCGACCCGTCGAAGATTCATCCCTCGTTGTTTCCCATCCACCACATAAGTGCGGGGGGGTATGAGACGCCACAGCACAGCGCAATGCTGTGATCGGCGTCACGCAGAGTCCGTGCGACTTGTGCCGTCCCGCGTGTTCGCGCTCAACCCGGTGCGGTTCTCCGCCGTCGAACCTACACGCCCGCGGCTGGCGAAACAATGCCGGCCCGTACCGCGGGGATCATCGAATTCGGCCGATCATGCGGCGCCAGTCGCCGGCTTCAGCCGCTCGATCACTTCAGCGAATTTGCCGGCTCGTGCCACGGTCCTGATGCCGGCGGACCGTTGAGGATCGGGCCGCCGCTAAGCCGCCGCTAACTCCCACACCAACGCTCGCAGACCGGAGACCACATCTGGCCGCCCGACCACGCTGCTATGACAGTCGGCGATCTGCTCACGCGCCAACGTGATGTCGTACGTCTGGTCGCGGTGGTTGACGTGTATCCATTGCAGGCCGAGGGGATGACCGTCCAGTTTTAGGCCCGGGTAGCCGATGTTGCCGGTGTCCAGCGCCAAACCGGCCCTCTTGGACTCGCCCAAAAGGTGGCGCTCGATGTTCTGCAAGCCGTGCAGATACTCGACGGTGGGGTGTACGCTAGACATGGTGTCCCTCCTTCGGGGGTACCAGAAGGGACTCAAGCCGGCTGGCGAGTACTACCTTTGGCTCGAGTCCACGGCGGCGCTGTCACAGCTTCAACTTTGGCGACTGCCATTCGTGCATCACCATTGTGCGCACTGCCTCAGTGCTGCCGGCCGCCGCCGCGGTCGGCCCCGGCCTTTCCGCTGCGGGCGGAGAGCTGCTCTGCATTGGCTGCTCAGTCGTTATGCCTCGGAACCTGGTGTGCGGCTTTCCATTCCTGATTGGTTAGCACTACGTCAATCGAGACCCGCGCTAGACAGCGCCACAGCAGTCGCCGGAAGCTCATTGGGTTACCATGGTGATCGTACAAGTGGCGGTAGAGACGCAGGCAGGGCCGGATGCGCAGCGTCGCGGCGAGACGTGCGATGAGCTTGCCGATCCAGCCGATGCGGCGGTGCCCCAGGTGGCAAGGATGCAGCGACAGGTGCAGCGTAGGACGCTGCGCGCGTAGATACTGCATCATCGTGGGCAGCAGGGCATATTCTCCGCCTTCGATGTCCATCTTGATGAAGCCGCAGTCATCGATGCCATGCTGGCGGATGAAGTCCTCGAACGACAGCGCCGGAACCATCCAATGGATTCTGCGGTTGCCGAAAAGCAGGCTTGAGGCAGAATCACCGCCCTCGCCGCAGTTGCCGAAGGCGACGGTGCCGGCGCGTGGTGCGATACAGACCTCCGTCACGTCCACGTTGTCCGTGGTCGGCCGGTTGGCTTCGACGTTCTCGCGTAGCTCCGCGAAGGCGATCGGATCGGGCTCGACTCCGTAGGCGCGGCGCGCGAGCTGGCAGGCGTAGAGCAACGTCACGCCGACATAAGCGCCGAGGTCGATATAGGAACGCTCTGGATCGATGAAACGCTCGAAGATTGGAAAAGTGGCCGGCTCCCAGGTCCCGCGCACGACCTCGCTCCAGTAGTTGCCCGTGCGCCGACCGCCAACGTCGAATTCATGATCGCGCAGACGCACGCGCACGGCGCAACTCCTCCGGTAGCGGTGGCAGCCAAGTGGTCGATCGCCGCGGAAGCTGCAGGTTTGTTACGATGCAAAGTGTCATGACGTTGGGCAGGCGGCGAGCACGGCGCGTGAGTAGTCAACCTCCGTGGTGTCGGCAATTGAGGACTGTGGTCCTGCGCACCGGATCATGCTAGCGCAGCCTCTGCGTCCAGTGCGAATGCATTACGCGGGACGGCCTGCCTATCGCCCGGACATCGATGGCCTGCGGGCTGTCGCGATCGTGCTGGTGGTCATCTACCACGCATTTCCATCCGCGCTGCCCGGCGGCTTTGTCGGAGTCGACGTATTCTTCGTTATTTCGGGCTTTCTGATCACGTCGCTGCTCATCAACGGCCTGGAGCAGGGAACGTTCACCTTCACCGACTTTTACTCGCGCCGGATTCGACGGCTATTCCCGGCGCTGATTCTGGTGCTCGCGTTCTGCCTGTTATTCGGGCGATATGCGCTTCTGCCTGGTGAGCTGCGCCAGCTCGGCGGAGCTACCGCCGGGGGTGCCGGCTTCATTGAAAATTTCCTTCTGTGGCATCAGGCGGGCTATTTCGACGCTTCGGCCAGTCAGAAGCCGCTTCTGCACCTCTGGTCCCTCGGCGTCGAGGAGCAGTTCTACCTGATCTTTCCGGTAACCTTCTGGTACGCATGGCAGCACGGCCGCAAGGGCCTCTGGGCCGTTACGGCGCTGTTGGTAATGTCCTTGGCAAGCGAGATCGCCCTGACGCGAACTGATCCCACGGGTGCGTTCTATCTGCCTTTTGCACGGTTCTGGGAGCTCATGGCCGGAGCGCTGCTCGCCTGCCGAAGAGACTCAGCGCGACGCAACGGGTCTGTCGATCGACCTGGGATGAGCCTCCTCGCCGCACGCCCCCTGGCTTCGCTGATCTCGGCGGCCGGGCTCATTCTCATCGTACTATCGGCTATCGATTTCTCCCGGCTGCTACCCTATCCTGGCTGGAGAGCGGCGCTGCCGGTAGCTGGTAGCGTGGCTATCATCGCCGCCGGGACCGATGCGTGGCCAAACCGCCTCCTGTTGGCTCGGCCCGCCGTAGTATTCGTGGGTCTCATCAGCTATCCCCTCTACCTCTGGCATTGGCCGCTACTGTCCTTTGCCCGGATCATGGAATTCGGCGTTCTGAGCTGGCCGCTGACTGCGGGCATAGTCGCGGCCAGCGTCGCGCTTGCCACCCTGACGTGGCAACTCGTGGAACGGCCCGTGCGACATATCGCCAGGGTGAGATATGCGATTTCCGGTCTCTTATTCCTGATGTTGCTGATCGGCATTCAGGGGCATCAATCATATCGCCACCTGGCCATTACTCCGGGGTACCTCAAATTCTTAGCGCGGACACATCAGGCCCTGGACGGTGTCTCGGACCCCTTCGCTTACCGAACCGACGCATGGTGCACGTCCCGATTCCCGAAGTTCCCACAGTACGGAAGCAAAGATCCCCAAAAGGGCAACTACTTTTGCAGATTATCCCGCGATGAGCCTCCGACCATCCTCGTGATGCCGGATTCCCATAGCGCAACGCTATGGTACGGGCTTGCCGCCAGCCTGCCGTCCGAGTCCGTCGCGAACGTCGCGATGGGTGGCTGCATCCCATTCACCGATCGTCGCGGAGCCGAGCCGGATACCTGCCGGAGCCTGGACGCAATCGTTGAGACCGCCGCCAAGGAGGCGAATCTCAAAGCGCTCGTACTCATCGACTATCTGCGCTATTACGCAATCGGCGGCGATTATTGGGTGGATCCTCATGCGGACACCTTTTCCACTGGTACGTCGACGTCGTATCACGATGTGATGTTCAATTCGATCACCAGAACGATCAGTCCATTTCTGGAGAATCACAAGCAGGTGTTTTTCATTCTTGACTGGCCCGATCTGCCGTTTGAGCCCGCTTCCTGCATCGGGTTGCGTCCGCTCAGGCTCACTGCCAGAGTTCGAAAGCCGTGCGCCCAGCCCAGAGCTGAATTCGAGAGTGACAACGCGGCCAGGAAACGGATCATCATGGGTATTCTCAGCCAATACCCGGAGGTTCATGTGATCGATGCAGCTCGACCGCTCTGTGATGAGCGATGGTGCTGGGCGATGAAGGATGGTGTACCGATGTATTTCGACCGGTCCCATTTGTCCATAGCCGGGTCACGCTACGTTGCGCGGGCGATAGCACCGATCATTCGCGATCATCTGAGGGCGACGTCCGACAACTATGCGGTGACGGCTGACCCGGAGAGCGGCGGAGGGCGCTAAGGCTCGTGTCCAGTCCCGCTACCCCTTCGCCAGTAGCAGATCCTGGTGCGAGCCGTCCGAACCGTGGGCATATCGCAGGATTTCTTCGACAGAAAGCAGCTCTGGTCGAGTGCTGAAGCGACGGATCGGAAATAGCCCAAGGATGCTCGAAAGGCGGGTGACATCGAGTGTCGCCCGATTGATGCGAGAAATCTCCATGAGAGCGACTGGGACCCGACTCCAAAAGTCATCAGATAGCGATGTGGCTATGATTTCATCAAATCCCTGGGTGTCGGATTTCCAAATGATCGGCAGATGCGCCGTCTCCGAAGGCAATCGGTTCAGGAATTCTCCATCGTGCGCTCGCACGCACTCTACTTCGCTGACCTGGTACTCGCGGCTACGCACGGACTCGATGCTCAAGGAGTAATTGCCCGTGTTTTGCGTGTCCTCGTAAAAAGTCAGGCGGCCACTCATACTACCGACCGCGGCCTGAACGAGATGGCAGTTCGGTAGATGCGCCAGATTGCGTGACAGGATAGCGAAGTTGAGCGCTTGTGGCTCGTAGCACACAGCTGCCGCAATGTCAGGAAGTAAATGCATCAGCTGTCGCGTCATCAGGCCGATGTGCGCTCCTACGTCCAGCAGCACGAGAGGCTGTTTCGGCGCGTGGGCGGCGACAAAATTGATATCCTCGATCTGCCAGCTGCCGTGCTCGAGAACCCATCGGGCCATGGTCTTGTCGAGGGGCAACTCCAGGATCTCGCCATCACCTCGCCGGAACAACGGACTCTCCTCTGGAACGCGATAAACTATGCGGGTGACTCCAAGTATCTCGGTGCTCAGCAACAGGGCGCGCACCGGTCGATGCGCGACAAAGGTCTCGAGCAGGATCTTGTTTAGGTTCTTCATCTGGGATCGCGGCACGGTTCGATCAATGCGGTGCCCGTGCGATGCGCCTGCCCCCGCGGGGCCTTGCTATTGCAGCCGTGCAGCGCGCCGGGCGGTATATCCCTGGGTTATCCAGCCTGCCTCAAGTCAGGACGACTGGCCGGGCGGTGTCTGCACGCCTGCGGGGCAGGAATCCACCTGCGGCGCCGCGGGGTTCGGGCGCTGAGCAGGCCGTTGCCGGGGCTGCCGCAACCGTTGCAGCGACCAGCGCACATAGTCATGAAGTCGTTTCGGATACCAGCGCTGTGGCCAGCGCGAGCCACCGGGTCGGCCGCCTCCCGCCAGGCAGCGCATAAGAGACATTGCCGCCAACCGAAGATTCTGCTCGGCCGTGACGTTGTGCTCATGACCGTTATGCGCGCTGCGCGCAGTGTCGGCGGCCGCAGAGGCGGCTCGCAGCGCCGCCTTCGTAGCGTGGCCGGTGCGCGTGAAGACGTCATTGACGGTCTCCTCGACCTCGGTGTAGAAGCGCTCTTCCTCGGCGGCGAATACCATGCCGGAAGCGCGAATGTCGGAAAGGTCGATCGTACAGCCAACGAGGTCTGCCAGCCGCTGCGCGCATTCACCGTTCTCCGCCGGGTGAACGGCGATACGATCGACATTGATCGATAAGTCGCTGTGCGCGCTCAGGCGCAGCCAAGCATCCAGCCAGAGGCCGTAGAAGAAGAGATAATTGCCGCGCGGCTCCGGGTGACGGGAGCGCGACCGGGGAATGCGCGCCATGCGACGCAGCGCTCGCAGCGCCTCGGGCAGTTGAGCGGAGCGGTAAATGCGCCGGCTGACACTGTCGAAATAATCTGCGGTCTTGTAGGACCACCACTGCGCGCGCGGCTCGCGCCACAGGTGCACGTGCGCGCCGCCGTACAGGCCGCGAAGGGCGGCGATGCGGCCGGAGCTGCGACAGAACTGCAGCACGGGCCGCGCTGGGGCATGCTCGATGATCGCCGACAGCCACGCTTTCTGCGGTGCGGGAAGTTGGCCGTCCGGCGCGAAGTAGTGGTCGTAGGCAAAGGATCTGCGGAACAGTCCGCGCAGATGCCGTCGAGCCTGCCAGTACTCGTAGAAGTAGGGCCGATCCAGGAACGGATGGCGCAACCCCGGGACATTGGGGGACTCGAGCAAGCGGTAATGTCTCCAGGAATGATTCAGGGCGGACAGCGATTCGTTGAAGGGTTCCTCGTAGCAGCAGAAGGATTCGATGCCGCGGAATTTTTGAAAGAAATACGTGCTGGCGGAGCGGAACAGCGAATGGATGAAAATCGGTTGGGCCGTCGTCATTCGGCTGCTACCTAACTACTAGAGATTCTTGTGCAAAGGTACCATTCGATACTTTACGCTCTACAGCTTCTGGGCCGCAATTGCCCCGCCTCGAGGCGCTCCGAACGCCGCAGGGCTTGCGCCAATGGCTCCCCGGAATCGCAAAAGCCTCCTGAGTCGCCAAAAGTCTTGTGGCGGTGGCTCTGCGAAATTGGTTCAATGCGATCGGCACGACCAATGGGATGACGCCCCTCGGCGATCTGCTCGATCATGAAGAATCCGACGTCCGGCTCTTCGGAGGCGGGTGATGCCAGCCCGCCGGACTGGCTGCACTGATGCTGCGCTGGGCACACGAGCATTGGCTGTTCAAGCGTGCCGCGGATGAGGCGATCGCCACGGCGCTGCGGGATGATGGGATGCGGACGCGGGACGTGGTGCTGGTGCCGTGCTGGCGCCGGCCCGAGATGCTCTGGCATTGCCTCGACAACCTGTGCCGCGCTGATGGCATCGAGCAACTGCACGTCATATTTCGGGCCGACAGCGGCCATGATCCCGACAATCTGGCCGTCATTCACAGTTTTGCCCACCTCCTCGGCAGTTTCGAGGTCCAGAGTGCGCCCGTGTGTCCTTACCAGCGCACGCGCCTCAGCGCCAACATCCTGCTGGGTTACCTGTACGCGGCCGCCGCCGCGCGCCGTTGGGTGTTCCTCGTTGAGGAGGACATCATGGTGGCACGTGATTTCTTTCGCTGGCATCAGTCCGTGCATGCTCGACGCGCGAACTTGTTCTGTTCCATCGGTGTGCGTAACCACAACCGGCCCGCCCTCCCGCCGGCCGATCCGGCGGGGTACTACCTGTCCCATGCCGACTATTGCTCCTGGGGCGTTTGCTTCGATCGCTCGGTGCTACTGCAGCGCCTGCCAGAGCACGTGGCCACGGCATACTTCTCTCATCCGAAGCGCTATCTGCGCAGGCACTTTGCCTCCAGCAGCGTGGCTTTGGCGTACGTCGAGCAAGCAGGCCTCATCCGCCGTCTGCAGGAGAGCTCGATGCAGCCGATCGCCTATCCAGCGGTGCCGCGCGCGTTTCATGCCGGGTTCTACGGACGCAACCGTGCCGGAGCGTTGAGCGGCTCGTTGGGCGAGCGCGTCCTGCGCCTACAGGGCCTGATCTACGACCGCGCCGCGATGCGCGGGCTTGCCCTTACGGAGCAGTACGCACGGGACAGCGAACCGGTGAGGCTCGATATCGACGTCGCCGGCCGCGTGCCCCTCAGGCAGCTATCCGTACCGTGGCGGCCGGTCTGACGGAACCGGCCCCAGCTGCCTGAGCTCGTGAGCGCTGGGAAACCCGCGGCTTCACCAGGCGACTTCTAATTCAACTAGGTCAGCCCGAGCGCGAATGCCGTCGGGGTCGGGCTAGGCGGCTCGACGCGCAGCGAGTAGGCGCCGCACGGTCGCGTCGCCGATGCTGAGTTGACGGGCGATTGCTCGCTGGCTGGCGCCGGTCTTTGATGCCTCAATGACCGCGTTGCGTACGGCTTCAGGAAGCGCGGGCCGGCCAAGGTGCTTACCGTCGGCACGGGCTCGCGACATGCCGGCGCGCACCCGCTCGACGATCATGGCGCGCTCAAACTCCGCGAATATGCCCATCATCTGAAACAAAGCGCGACCGGCAGGCGTGGACGTGTCGAGTGCTTGCTGATGCAGGTACAGATCGACACCGGCGCCGCGCAGCTCGTTCAGGAAGCTGACCAGATCACCGAGGGAACGGCCGAGGCGGTCTACGGACCACGCGGCCACCATATCGAACTCGCGCCGCGTGGCGGCCTTGAGGAGTGCGTCGAACGCCTTACGGTACTCGCGACCCTTGGCGCCGCTCACCCCGTTGTCGTCGTACACGTGGACCACTTGCCAGCCTCGGGCGGCAGCCACGCGCTTCAGCTCAAGGCGCTGGTTGTCCGTGGTCTGCCCATCGGTGCTCACCCGCAGGTACATAGCGACTTTCATGCTCAGTCCTCCTGAGCGGCACCGTACGCCGGTGGTGCGTCTAAAGCAACTCCTTTTGACGCAACGAATGATCGGAAGCAAGTGCTTGAATTCACAGTGTCGCTTGAGCCGAATTCTAAGGGTCCTTTTTGGCGCGGCGGCGATGCCTGATGTAAGACCGAAGGAGGCCCCCATCGACGGCTGCACAAGACCGAGCGGAATTCGGGCATCCGCACCGCGTGCCCGCGATTCTGGCGCAGAAAGACATTCAGGTCTGGCTCATGGATAGCGACTGATGCACGTACCACGCTGATACAGTACGCCGCCGACCTGATGGTGACACACCCCCCAGTCAGTGACCGGGCGAATCACCGAAGAGCGACAGTGCGGGATTGATAGAGCTTGCCACCTGCGAGACGGTGGCTGTACAAGGCACCCTTCTGTTGCGGAACGGGGAGGCTTCAGGGTAATGAGGGCCACATCTTTTGCACTGCCCACGGTAGTTGATTCCCTCGCTCGCCGCGTTTTGCGAACGCGTCACGTATGGTGTTGGCATATTTAGGGAGGTCTCGGCGACCCTCGTCAACTCGGGAGCGAACTATGACTACATGCTCTCGACCCCGCATTGGGCTATCTACGGCGCAGATGCACTCAGCGGAGACCGAATCATGATGTTGTGGCCACCTCTCGCCCCGCTTGCGGTCGGGGGCCGCTCGACCGTGATGAAAACTATCCTGTGGCTCGCCGGCTTGCTGCTGGTAGCCTTCGTAGCTCTCGCGGAAGTTCGGGCGGATCAATGGGTACTGCGATTCGTCGCCGCGCTGCTGGCGTTGGCGATTGTAGTCGCAATTGCCACGTTCCTATGGTTCGCGTTCACCCGCCCGTCCGAGCTCCGCTCCGAGCGATTTTTGGTCCAGATGGAGCGTCTGCGCACCGCCAGGGGAGACAGCATCGGGGGCCCGGTCATCGACGCCGATCCGGACAGCAGCGCTAAGGGCAGTGGCGGGCTCTTGGGCGGAGGCGGCTGATGGGCGCAAACTTGCGTAAATATCTGCTGATCTCCGACACCGTCACACTTAACCAGCAACAGAGCTTTATTGAATGGCTGAATTCGGTAGGTCTGGGCTGGGCGCATTGGGTATATGGCGGCTGGCTAATCAACGCGATCAGCAATCAACCGCGCGTGGCCGATATCCGGGCTGCATTCCTTCAGGTCGCGCCACTCACTCAGGTTATGGTGTTTGAGATCGAAGTGATCGGCGAATGGGGGGCGTGGCTGAACAATGCCACCTTACCGCACGCGGCGCAGTGGCTCCGCGATCAGTGGGGTCTCGAAGGGAACTACGGGCTCCCACCTGCGTTACCGCCTCCGTCTCGAAAGAGATAGCGCTCATCTCGCACGCGGCAAGATACCTGACGTAGCCGGCCAGTCCCCGCTTGATTCGCGACAGACGTCCGGCACAGGTTCCAGCCTCTTGGGGGGCATCTGACATCAATGCGGATCTCGCCGCGCACCTCGCAGTCTACGCTGCCACGTCATCAAAAGAGATGGTCAAGTTGAACTCAGAAGCCGTCGCGTCCCGTCGGCAGCGCTCGAAGAGCGTCGATCGGGCGTCGCCGATGCCTATCGACCGGACGCAGCGGCCAAGTGTGCCCAGGCAAGCGTGGACTCCAAGACAGCGCGACCGGCTCCGTCAAACCCAGGAAACACCGTGGCCGCGGTGACCCCAAACTTCTCGCATCGGTCCAGCAGCTGAGGTGCCAGTAACTGCGGCAGCGTGAACTTGATCAGTGACACCGGCGTACCCGCGAGCCTCGATTCGACGGATACGTTTGGTGTGAAGTCGTCGCCGCGATACCCGCTGTTCTCCACAAGGGTAAATGACCCGCCTTGTACGGCGAGATTAGCGGACGTGCTCCCCGGGACCTTGACGTGCCGAATGCCCAAGGCAATAGAACGTGTAGTGCCGAGATCCAGCGCGAAGACCGCGAGCCGCTTGGCGCCGTCCACGCCAACTAAGACGGCTGACGCCGCTGCGAAGTAACAGGCCACGTACGGGCGCGCACACCAATCAAGTAGACGCGTCGGAACCCCGTGGTGCTGAGCCAAGGCCATCAGGCCGACGACCTCATCTTGCGGCCAATCTTTGGTGTGAATGGCAAATGTGGTGCTGAAGCGGCTGATATTATCGAAGTACGCTCTGAACTCCACGGAGTCGTTAGGTATCGCGAGCCCCGCCGAGTCGCAGTAGTAGATGAAGGCGTGCAGCAGGGACCATTCAAAGAACACCTGACCCGGGTGATCGCGCATTGCGGCCATAAGCCCCAACTTGTACCTCGCGATCACATCCGGCCGGTAGGCCTTTGGTACCAGATCCCAGCCCGCATCTGATTGGCCGCGGAATACGAAGTTGCTGCTGCTGTTACCGAACCTGCCTTCTATCGGAGAAACCGCCTTCCAAAATTCGTCTAGATCGTTGTAGTCAATCGATACCATATCGCACCGGTGAACGTTGTAAACCGGCGCTCTAACGAATCCGCTCTTCTGCGCGCGATAACAGTTCTGAGGCGCTCATCCGAAGCGCGCGTGCTATCGCTTCTATAGCCAACAACGTTGGAGCCCGCTCTGCCCGCTCAACCATACCGATGTAATTCCGGTGGAGGTTAGCGCGATCCGCCAATTGCTCCTGTGATAGTCCCTGGTTCGTGCGCGAAGCCCGCACGGCGGCTCCGAACGCGCCCAGTATTTGCCTTCGAGACATGAGCGCAAAAGTGTGATGTGCACACTATCGTGTCTACCCACCATAGTGTGGTATTCACAGATGGAACAGATCTTCGAGAGAATTATGAAGCCACCCCCACTCTTGCGACTCTCCGCGTCATCGATAGCGACTTTGATAGCCATGGCGCTGACCGCCTGCGGTGGCGGCGGTAGCAGCAGCAGCGTGTCACCGCAGACGTATTCGCTGAGCGCGACGATCAGCGGCCTTAATTCCTCCGGGCTGATGCTGATGGTCAATGGTACGACCGTGAGCGTCGCGGCGGGGGCGACCACGCAGGCGCTTGCCAGCTCGCTGGCTTCGGGCACCAGCTACGCTGTGACAGTTCAGACGCAGCCGACGGATCTGGTGTGCACGGTGAGCAACGGCTCGGGCACCGTGGGCGCAGCCGATGTCACGAGCATCGTCATCGCCTGCGTGTCGAACTTCACCCTTCTGTACTCCTTTGAGGGCCCCCCAAGCGATGGCCAGGAACCCCTCGCCGGCCTGATCCAGGGCAGCGACGGCAACTTCTTTGGGACGACGGAGGAGGGGGGCACCAGCGCGAACTGCTTCGACAACGTCAACGGCCTCGTTTTAGTTTTGGGGTGTGGTACGGTCTTCGAAATCTCGCCGAGCGGGGCCGAGAGCGTTCTGTACTCCTTCGCTGGGGGGAGCAGCGACGGCGCAAATCCCAATATGGCCGGCCTATTCCTGGGCAGCGATGGCAACTTCTATGGAACGACGGTGAACGGCGGCGCCAGTGCCGTCGGCACGGTCTTCGAGATCACGTCGAGCGGGACCGAGACGGTCCTGCACTCGTTCGCAGGCGGTAGCGACGGCTCATATCCCGCTGGCGGCCTGATCCAGCGCAGTGACGGCAACTTTTATGGAACGACGGAGGCAGGGGGCTCCAGCGACGACGGGACGGTCTTCATGATCACGCCGAGCGGTACCGAGACCATTCTGCACTCCTTCGCTGGAGGCAGCAGCGACGGCGCATTACCTTTCGCCGGCCTGATCCTTGGCAGCGATGGCAACTTCTATGGGACGACAGAGGAAGGCGGCACCAACAACGCCGGCACGGTCTTCATGATCACGCCGAGCGGGGCTGAGACCGTTCTGTACTCCTTCGGGAGCTTCAGCGGCGACGGTGTGAATCCCTATGCCGTCCTCCTCCAGGGCAGCGACGGCAACTTCTATGGAACCACAGAGTTCGGCGGCGCCAACAACGTCGGCACGGTCTTCAAGCTCATGCCGAGCGGGACCGAGACCATTCTGCACTCCT
>Ga0335074_10004821_pt1 | contig 18609 bp, 14 predicted proteins | sample Lox_Sample_23_FD_206715 | JGI IMG/M metagenome (GOLD analysis project Ga0335074, IMG submission 206715) | Soil microbial communities from Loxahatchee National Wildlife Refuge, Florida, United States - Lox_Sample_2.3 | ecosystem: Environmental > Terrestrial > Soil > Wetlands | place: USA... | reverse complement strand
GGCTGCGACGTGCACCACATCACCCACCAAAAAGACGGCGGCCCCACCAGCGTTAGCAGCTGCAAGCTGTACTGCCAGTTCCACCACGATGTCGTCATCCACCGCTGGGGCTGGGAAATCATCGTCCACCCCGACGGCACCAGCGAAGCCCACAGCCCCGACGGACACACAGTCCTCTACAGCCACCCCCCACCCACCGCCCGCGCCGGGTAGTTCAAGAGGCGAGGGGGTGCCTAGCCTCTGGACGCAGTCGCGTGCGATCGTTATGCCATCACCTGGATGGCTTCGAGGGGGAGACGCCGACATGCCGAGCCAGGCAATGCAGGACATGATCGACGCCTTCAGGAACCAGCAGAAGGCCAGTGCCAGCCAGGCCCCGCCAACGCTCGAAGAGCGCCGCGCCTCCTTCGCTCCCGCGGGCCGGCTTCATCCGGTGCCTGACGACGTGCGGGTCAGCGACGTGGACGCCGACGGGGTGCCAGCCCACTGGCTGGCCGCACCGGGAGCGGACCCCGGCCGGGTGCTCCTCTTCCTGCACGGCGGGGGTTTCGAGTTCGGGTCGCTGCGCAGCGACGGCGAGCTGGCCGCCCGGCTGGGACGGGCCAGCGGAATGCGGGTGCTGTTCCCTGAATACCGCCTGGCCCCCGAGCATCCCTTCCCGGCCGCCATCGACGACGTCCTGGCCGCATGGGACTGGCTCCGCACCGACCAGGGCCTGAGCGCGCGATCCCTGGCGGTGGCCGGCGATTCGGCCGGCGGAGGGCTCGCGGTCTCCCTCCTCGTGGCCACGCGCGACGCCGAGGAGGCCTTGCCGGCGGCCGCCGTGCTCATGTCCCCGACGGTGGATCTGACGAGCTCCGGGGCCTCGATGACCGAGCGCGCCGATCAGGATCCGGTCTCCACCCCCGCCATGCTCCGTCAGTTCGCCTCCGACTACCTGGACGGGGCTGACCCGAAGACGGACCTGGCGTCGCCGCTGTTCGCCTCGCTGGCCGGGCTCCCGCCGCTGCTTATCCAGGTGGGCACGGCCGACGTGCTGCTCAGCGATTCCGAGCGCCTGGCAGCGGCGGCAGCCGGAGCCGGGGTCGACGTCACCCTGGAGATCGGCGAGGGCCTGCCTCACGTCTACCAGATCTTGCTCGGCACCCCCGAAGCAGCCGAGGCCACCGAACGAATCGGGAAGTTCCTGCGAGCCCGGGTTCACTAACCAGACAGTCCATCGACAGCTGTGAGAGGCGGTCATCTGATGCGTCCTGACATCATTCCTGGCGGTGTCTTCCCCGATTACGCGCTGCCGGATCACACCAGCACGGTGCGGAAGCTCAGCGAGCTGCAGGGCCGTGACCCGCTGGTGCTGACGCTGGCGCGCGGCAACTACTGCCCCAAGGAGCATCAGCAGCACCTGGAGCTGGCGGCCAACTATCCGAAGATCGCGGTGGCCTACACCCAGGTGGCGACGATCGCGACCGATGATCATCACACGCTGCAGGAGTTCCGGGCGTCGACCGGCGCGCAGTGGACGTTCTTGTCTGATCCGGGCCGGACGGTGCAGCAGGACCTGGACATCGCCGAGTACACCGACCCGGAACACAACCCGATGATCCCGCACACGCTGGTGCTCAAGCCGGGGCTGGTTATTCACAGCGTCTACAACGGGTACTGGTTCTGGGGCCGCCCGTCGTTTTATGACCTGTGGCGCGACCTGCGCGACGCCACGCGGGAGATCCGCCCGGACTGGGACCTGGCTGCCCCGGGACTGCGCGAGGAATGGGACGCGGGCGACTTTTCACACTTCCACGGCTGGGACCGCAAGTCCCCCGGGTCGATGCCGACCTCCTACGACGACACCCACCAGGCAGGGTGACGGCATTGTGACCGAACTCACCTCCCGCCGGTAATCCTCCAACGGGTTTCCGGACGCTGTACACGGAGAGAGGGAGCTTCCCTCCCGCCGTGCAAGGAGCGTCCGATGCGACCGTCCCCTGCAGACACCGGCCTGCTGCACGAGCTCGTCGGCGTCAGCGACAGCGTCGAATTGAAGCTCGCCATGTCCGAAAAAGCGGGCCGCCGCGCCCTCACCCGGCTCGGCATCGACCTGCTCGACGCCCAGCCGCTCGAGGTGTTCTACCTCGACACCCACGACCTCGCGCTCGACGCGGCCGGGATCATCGTTCGCGTCCGCCGAAGCCAGGACGCCAAGGACGACTCGGTCGTCAAGCTCCGCCCGGCGGTGCCAGATGAGCTGGACGCGGAAGGGTACCGCCACAAAGGGTTCAAGGTCGAGGTCGACGTGACGCCCGCCAGCTTCGTCTGCTCGGCATCGCTCAAGGCGCGGCCGGCCGACGGCACGGTAACGGATGCCGTCGCGGGCCGGACGCCAGTGAGCTCGATGTTCACCCCGCACCAGCGGCAGTTCTTCGCTGAGCACGCACCCGGCGGCGTGACCCTGGACGACCTGTGCGTCTTCGGTCCGGTCGCGGTGCTCAAGCGCACGTACACGACGGCCGGGCTGGGACACGCGCTGACCGTCGAGTCGTGGACCTTCCCCGCCGCTCCCGGCCTTCTCGAACTGTCCACCAGGATCCCGGCGAACGAAGCATCCGAGGCGATGGCCCAGTGGCGAGAGTTCCTCACCGCCCACCACGTGCCCGCCAGCGACTATGGCTGGACCAAGACCGAGACCGCGCTGGCCATCCTGTCCGGCCAGGGCCGTTACTCGTAGCGGCCGTCGAAGCGCTCACCGCGTCCGGCGTTGGTGAAGCTGAGCCCGGTGACCGCTCCGTCTTCGACGATCCAGCGGAGGGTGTAGGTGGCCCGGTAGTCAGGCGGCCAGAACGACGAGAACGCCCCGTCCTCCACGATCGTCCACTCGCCCCGCGTCGACCCGCCGTGATCGACGTACGTCGTCGTGCCGTCCGGGGTGAATGTCTGCGTGGCGCCATCCCCGAACACCAGGGGCGCCGCGGTCAATGCCTCCGGCATGTCCTTCGCGAGCACGAGGTCGCCGTCGGCCACCTGCAGATCATCGAATCGACGGGGCACTGTCGTCTCCTTGCCTGAGCGGACGTGGAGCTCAGGATCTCGCCCGTCTCAGGCGCCCGCATCGTCAGATCTGCTGAGCTTGCGAGAGTCGCCACGGGTTCGTTCGGAAAAATCAGAACAGCTCTTCCGAACGGACCCGTCGTGGCTCGGCAGCCTCAGCCCGGCCTCCGCCGGCCCCGAGCAGGCTTGCGTGGAAAATGGCGTTGGGTAGCGTCAAGGCGACTGGGACTTAGGGGTGACTCCGATGTCGGTGCTGCGCGGCGAGGCGGGGATCGGCTGCACGCGCTGATGCGATCACCCTGAAAAGGCGACGACTGCTCACCCTGTCGAATCGGAGGCTTCGATCAATGGACGGAGGACACTGAACGAGACAGGAGCCAGACTCATGACCCAGCAGCAGCGCGAGATGGTCGATGGCATGTTGCGCGCGTCGCCGTTCGACCCGGCGGGTGACTTGCGTGAGCAGCGGCCGTTGTTCGAGCAGATGATGACCGCCGTCCCGGTGCCGGGCGACGTCGTCACCACCCCCGGGTATCTGGGCGGCGTGCCGGTCATCTCCGTTGACATACCCGGCATCACGACCGGCGGGGTCATCCTGTACTTCCACGGCGGTTTCTTCGCCATCGGCTCGGCGGCGGACTCGGTGGGCCTGGCCTCTGACCTGGCCCGCGCGGCGGGCATGCGGGTGGTGACCGTCGACTACCGGCTCGCGCCTGAGCACCCCTACCCCGCCGCGCCTCGCGACGCCATGAACGCCTACCGGGCCCTGCTCGACGAGGGCCAGGACGTCGCCCGGGTCGCGCTCGCCGGGGAATCCGCGGGCGCCAACCTGGCCGCGGTGACCCTGGCGGCCATCGGCCGGTCGGGCTTGCCCCAGCCCACGTCCGCGGTCTTGATGTCGCCGTGGGCCGACCTGGCCGGCACCGGGCAGACCGTCACCAGCAAGGCTGACGTCGACCCGGTGGTCACCGCCGGTGCCATCCATGTCCGGGCCCGCGACTACCTGGGCGACGCCGACCCCTCCGACCCCGCGGTGAGCCCGGTCTACGGCAGCCTGGCCGGCCTGCCGCCGCTGCTGATCCAGTCCGGATCGCACGAGATCCTCCTCGACGACTCGATCCGGCTCGCGGTCCGGGCCGCCCACGACGACGTCGCGGTCACCCTGGACGTGACACCGGGCGTGCCCCACGTGTTCCAGGCGTTCGCCGCCGTCCTGGACGAGGGCGCGGACGCGCTGACCCGCGCCGGCGACTTCCTCCGCGTGCACGTGGGCACGGCCGCGGCCGCGGCCGCGGGACAGCGGGGGTGAGCAGCGCGGAGGATCTGCTCCCGGCGGCGCCGTTCCGCCCGGAACTCGACCGCGACGCGCTGGCCGGGCTGTCCCGGCGGCTGGCGGACGTCCGGCGGCCGGCGCACGACGACGGCTCGTGGGAGCGCGGCGTGCCCGGCAGCTGGCTCGCAGGCGTCATCGCCGACTGGCTCGTGTTCGACCCAGCTCGGCTCCAGGCCCGCCTCGACAACCTCACTCACCTGCGCGCCGAGGTCGGCGGAATCGCGGTTCACCTGGTCCACGCGCCCGGCGCCGGGCCGGACCCGATGCCGTTGCTGCTGACCCATGGCTGGCCGAGTTCCGTCCTGGAGTACCTGGACGTGCTTCCGCTGCTGACCGACCCGGCCGGGCACGGCGGTCCGGCGGCCGACGCGTTCACCGTGGTAGCACCCTCGCTGCCCGGATTCGGGTTCTCCGGGCCGCCGCCGGCCGGCGGGCTGACCCATGAGCGCGTCGCGGACCTGTGGTACCAGATCATGACCGGAGTCCTGGGCTACCGCCGTTTCGCCGCGCACGGCAGCGATCTGGGCGCCGGCGTCACCGCCCGGCTTGCCCGCGCGCACCCGGAGGCGGTCATGGCGATACACCTCGCCACTCCCGGCCTGCCGGCGCCGCCGCGGCCGTGGAGTGAACCGGTGAGCCGGCACTTCCGGGAGGTCGACGCCTGGACGGCCGAGGAGGGCGGGTACGCGCACATGCACGCCACCAAGCCCGCGACGATCGGCGCCGCACTCGATGACTCCCCAGCGGGGCTGGCGGCCTGGATCGGCGAGAAGCTCATCCGGTGGAGCAGCACGACCGCCGGCGGCGAGCCAGCGTTCAGCCGCGACCTGCTGCTGTCCACGCTCACCCTCTACTGGGCCACCCGGACGGCCGCCTCCTCGCTGCTGCCGTACTGGGCGTTCCGGCACGCCCCGTCGGCCGCGCTGCCAGCGGACGACCCAGCGCCAGTGCCGACGGCCATCGACATCTTCGGCGGCGAGATCGTCCCGTTCCCCAAGCCTCCCCGTGAGCTCGCCGAACGCTACTTCACCGTCGCCGCCTGGCATGAGCACGACCGTGGCGGTCACTTCCCCGCCGCCGCTGAGCCGCGATTGCTGGCGGAACGGCTGCGCGAGACACTGCGGCCCTTCCGGGAGCCCGCGTAGTCGCTCCGGGCAGGTTCAGTGTGGCTCCGCGTCCGCGCCAGGGGACAGCGATTGCCCGCTGCCCCGGATCCAGGCCGACGTCTGGTACCGCATCAGCAAGGCCAGTGCCGCGGCGGCGACGACCACGCCGACGACAAGCGCCGCCACCAGCGAATGGCCGGAAGCCACCGCCGCGAGCAGCCCGCCCGCCGAGCCGGCCAGGATCGCGGTGATCACGGCGACCATCCCGGCGACGGTCACGAATTGCTGCCACAGGCCGATCCCCGCTCCCGGCGTGGGCAGCCGTTCCGCGGGGTTGAGCAGGTAGCCGGCCAGTTCGGGGGCGTGATCGAAGTAATAGTCGCGCAGTTGCGCTATACGGCGCGCGTAGGCGAGGTCCTCGAGCCCCGACTGCAGCACCCGGTGGAACGTCGCCAGCCCCACGAAAGCCAGCGTGGGCAGGAGAATGAGCCCGAACGCGTAGAACGCCACGCCGGTCTTGGTGGCGGTGGCGATCAGCCCGAGAGCGATCAGGCCGCCGGATACCGCGCCAAGGAAAACGCTCGCCCGGCCGGTCGACTCCGAGATCGTCGACGAGCGAGCACCCTGCAGGTTGAAGTGCTCCGTCGTCACAAACGTGACCGCCGCCGGGCGCGCGTCGCCGTCAGCACGGTCAGGCTTGTCGTCTCGGTCAGTGATGTCCACGAACTTCCGCCTCCAATCCCGCCCTGCTACCAGATCCGCTCTGCCTCCAGATCCGCCCTGCCTCCAGATCCGCCCTGCCTCCAGATCCGCCCTGCCTCCAGATCCGCCCTGCCTCCAGTATCGCCGGGCAACCGGATCCTGGCTGCCCGGTGAGTTCCGCCTTGCCGCCGGATCTAACCAGGTAGCGGCTCGCCTGAAGGAGGAGAAATGAACGATCTGCTCGAAAGCGCCGTCGCCGCGCACGGCGGCCTGGACCGATGGAACCAGATCACGTCGATCACCGTCGGCGCCTCCATCACCGGGAGCTTCTGGCACGTCAAGAGCAAGGGTGACGCGCTCACGGACGTTCGCTTCGAGGCGGACACCACGCGGGAACGGCTGACGATGGACTTCCCCGCTCAAGGCACACGGTCGGTCTTCGAGCCCCGCCGGGTCGTCCTGCGGCGCCGTGACGGCGCGCTCATCGACGCGCGCGACGACCCGGAGAGGTCGTTTGCCGGCCAGCGGTTCGAGACCCCGTGGGACGACATTGACCTCGCCTATTTCACCGGGCAGGCGCTCTGGACGTACCTGAACACGCCGTTCCTTTACACCCGGCCCGGGTTCGTCACCGAAGAGATCGCTCCCGTTGAGGCCGACGGCGAAACGTGGCGGCGGCTGGCGGTGACGTTCCCCGATCACATCAAGACCCACAGCCGTCAGCAGATCTTCTGCTTCGGCCCGGACGGGCTGCTGCGCCGCCATGACTTCACCATCGACATCCTCGGCGGGGTGCCTACGCAACTCCATGCCGCCGGCTACCGCGACGTCGACGGCATCGTGATCCCCGCCACGCGGCGCGCCTACGCCTGGGACGGCGACCACGAGCTCGTCCAGGAGCCGCCGCTGGTCGCCATCGACATGGGCGAGATCACGATCCGCTGACCCGGTGAGCCACGGGCGGCGTCCCGCTGGTCTGACCACGCCGCCCGGACGTTTGGGAATGTGCGTTCAACTATTGGTATGCTGGCTGACATGCCACGCCCTCGCCGCTTCGATGAGACCGACGTCGTCGACCGGGCGATGGAGATGTTCTGGACACGGGGATATGAGGGCACGTCGGTGGGCGACCTCACCGCGGAGCTCGGGGTGCATCCGGGCAGTCTGTACCGCACGTTCGGCGACAAGCACGCGCTGTTCTTGCGAGCGCTGGGCCGGTACCGCGAGACGCAGGCACAGGCGCTAGCGCCTGCCCTGCTGGCGGGCGGGCCGGTGCTGCCGCGGATCCGCGCCGTACTGATGGGGTTCATCGCGCTGGCGGCGGAGCAGGACCCGCCGCGGGGGTGCCTGGCCGCTAACTCGGTGGGTGAGCTGCTCCCTGGCGACAAGGATGTCGCCCGCGGCGTGGCGGGTGTGCTGTCCGATGTCGAGGACGGCTTCCTGCAGGGCCTGCGAGCGGCCGCGCGGCAGGGGGAGATCGCGAGCGACGCGGACCTGCCGGGCTGGGCGGCCGCGCTGACCATGCTGGTGCAAGGTCTTCAGGTGGTCGCCAAGACCGGCCGTGATCCCGCCAGCCTGATACGGGGCGTGGACGTGGCGCTGGCCGCGCTGGCCGGGAGTCAATGAGCATTCGGGTGTTGCCCGGGCATACGGGGTGCCCGGCGGGGAGAGGCGGTTGATGGTGTCCGAGCTGTCGGAACTGAGGTTCGCGGTGCTCGGTCCCGTGCGTGCGTGGCGGGGCGAGACGGAGCTGGACCTGGGCAGCCCGCAACAACGCGCCGTGCTGGCCGTGCTGCTGCTGGCCGAGGGCCGGCAGGTGCCGGCCAGCGCGTTCGTGGACGCGCTGTGGGGGTCCGAGCCGCCGAAGGCCGCGGCCGGCACGCTGCGGACGTATGTCTCGCGGTTGCGGCAGGGGCTGGCGGCAGGCGGCGGGCAGGCGGCGATCCAGACGGCGGGCGCCGGGTACGTGCTGCCGGTCCAGCCGGCCGCGGTGGACTTCGGTCTGTTCCAGGAGTGGACAGCGCAGGCCCGGGCGGCGGACGCCGCCGGGGACGCGGCCCAGGCCGCGGTCTTCTTGCGCGACGCGCTGGGGTTGTGGCGGGGGGAGCCGCTGGCGGGCCTGTCCGGCGAGTACGTCGAGGCCCAGCGGGCAAGGCTCACCGAGCTGCAGCTGGCCGCGGCCGAAGACCGGCTCGCCGTGGAGGTCGAGCTGGGCCGGCACGTGGAAGCGGTGGCGGAACTGCAGACCCTGGCCGCGGCGCACCCGCTGCGGGAACAACTCAGCGAGCTGCTCATGCTCGCGCTGTACCGGGTCGGCCGGCAGGCCGACGCGCTGGCCGTCTTCGACCGTACCCGGCACACGCTCAGCGAAGATCTCGGCATCGACCCCGGGCCCGCCCTGCGAGAGATGCACCAGCGCATTCTCCAGACCGACCGGAGCCTCATCGGCCCCGTGGAGATAGACCCGCAGCCGCTGGTTGTCAGGGCGCCGTTCGCTGACCGCGAGCCCCGCCCGGTCGGCCTGCCTCCGGGCAGCGGCCAGGAGACCGCCTACGGCGCGGGCATGACATCACTGCTCGGGCGGGAGCAGGCCATCGACGAGGTCGCCGGGCTGGTGGAGCGTTCCGGGGTACGGCTGGTGACGCTGACCGGGCCTGGCGGGGTCGGCAAGACCCGGCTGGCGGTAGCGGTCGGCGAGCGGCTGGCTGACGAGTTCGCCGCGGGCACCGTATTCGTGCCGCTGGACACGGTGACCGACCCCGGCCTCGTGCTCCCCGCGATCGGCCGGATGGCGGGGGCGGACCTGGCGCGGACGGACTCGCCGCTGGAGGCCCTGGCCGAGACGTTCGGCGACGACGCGTGGCTGCTGATCCTGGACAACCTGGAGCAGGTGGTCCAGGTCGCCCGCGACCTGGGAGAACTGCTGGCGCGCTGCCCGGGGGTGGCGATCTTGGCCACCAGCCGGACGGTGCTCGGGCTGCGGGCCGAGCGGGAATACCCCGTGCCGCCGCTGCCGACGGCACCCGCCACCGTTTCGGTCGCCGAGGAAACCGAGGTCGCCGAGGTGGCGGCCTGGCCGGCGGTGGCGCTGTTCATCGACCGCGCTCGCGCCGTGCGGCCTGGCTTTACCCTCACCAGGGCCAACGCGGCAACGGTGGCGGAGATCGGCCGGCGCCTCGAGGGCGTCCCGCTGGCGATCGAGCTGGCCGCCGCCCGCACCCGGTTCCTCGACCCCGCCGCGCTGCTTGACCGGCTCGCGGCTTCGCTGGACGTGCTCGGGTCCGGCGCGGTGGACCTGCCTGAACGCCAGCGCACCCTGCGGGCCACCGTGGAGTGGAGCGTGAGCCTGCTGGCGGACGCGGAAAGATCCCTGCTGGAGACTGCCGCGGTGTTCGCCGGCGGCTGGACCCTGCAGGCCGCGGCCGCGGTCGCCGGCCTGGACGAGGAACAGGCCCTGGAGCTGACGGAAGCGCTGGCCCGGCACAGCCTGATCTATGTCGACAGCACGCGGTTCGGGTCCCGGGCCCGGATGCTGGACACGGTCCGCGAGTTCGTCGCCGAACGGCTGGCGGCCCGGCCCGACGCCAGCCAGATCGGGCGCAGGCACGCCGACTACTACCGGGCCCTAGCCGAGCAGGCGGACCGGCCGCTGCGCGGCGCCGGCCGCGGCGAATGGATGGAGCGGCTGCAGGCCGAGACAGAGAACCTGGCCGCCGCGGTGCGCTGGTACCTCGCGTGGGATCCAGGCCCGCTGCCGCACCTGTTCCGGGTCCTGTCGCTGTTCTGGGTGCAGCAGGACCTGGAGCGCGAGGCCCGGCCCTGGGTGGAGCGACTGCTGCCCGCCGTCGGCGCGCTGACGCCGCAGTCCCAGGCCGAGCTGTCGTGGTCGGCGGCGGTGCTCGCCGTCAGCTCCGGGGACGACGCGGCCGCGCTGGCGGCCCGCCGGCGCCTGGCGCCCCTGATGGCCGGGATCCAGGACCCCTTCCTGCACGCGGTGTCGCGGCTGATCATGGCGTGGACCTTGCCGATCAGCAGCGACTTCGACGGCGCTCTGCGGGAGGCGACGGGCGCGCTCGGAGAGCTCCGCGGCCAGGACGAGCTCGTCTTCACCGCCCTGACCGCGTTCAGCGCCGGCGCGATGGAAATGGTGCTCGGGCGCTACGAGAGGGCCCAGCGCCATCTGCGCGAGGCGCGTGCCCTCAGTGAGCGGGCCGGCGGTGACTGGCTCCCCGCGTTCGCGCGGGCGCAAGCGGGCATCCTCGCGGTGCTGCGGGGCAGGCCCGATGACGCCCGGGCGCTGCTCGAGGAGGCGCTGGACCTGAGCCTGGCCGCCCGCAGCACCCAGCTGGTGGCGGGCAGCCTGTCCGCGTGCGCCTGGCTGGCGTTCGCTGAGGGCGCCCCGGAGCGGGCGGCGCGGCTGGAAGGCGCGGCTGAAGGCGTGCGCCGGCGCGCCGGCATGCTGACGTGGCCGCATCTGCGGCAGGTGGAGGCAGAGCTGCTGGCCAAGGTTCGCCAGCGGCTAGGCGCGGGCCGGTTCGATCAGGCGTTCTCCGCCGGCTTCGGGCTCACCCAGCAGGAAGCGGTGGCCATCGCCAGGGACTTGCTCGTCGACTGCGAAATCTACGCGGCTCAGCTGTCGTAAGACCGCAGGAGGGTGGCCGCCGCGATCGCGGCGGCGAGGGCGAGCGCGCAGGCGATGGCGAAAGCGGCGTGGTATCCGCCGGTCAGTGCGACGCGGTGCGCGCGGCCTGAGTGCAGCAGGGCCGCGCTGCGGCTGGCCGCGACGGTGGCGGCGATCGCGAGCCCGATCGCGCCGCCGGTCTGCTGGCTGGCGTTGATCATCCCCGAGGCCAGGCCCGCTTCGGCGGCCTTGACGCCGGTGGCGGAGGCGATGGCGTCGGCGACGAGGGCCAGGCCGAGGGCGGCGGAGATGAGCACCAGGCCGGGCAGCAGGTGGGTGGTGTAACTGCCGGTGACCGGCAGGCGGATGAACAGCACCTGCACGGCGGCGAAGCCGAGTATCCCGGTGACGAGCACCAGCCGGGCGCCGACCCTGGTGACCAGGCCCTGGGCCAGCCAGGAGGAGATGATCATCCCGGCCGGGGTGACGAGGAGAGCCAGCCCGGCCCGGGCCGGGGAGTACCCGAGTACCTGCTGGAGGTACAGCGGCACGAACACGAACGTCGGGGACATCACGGCGCCGAGCAGCAGCGCGGCCAGGTTCGCCGCCGTTGCGACGCGGTTACCGAAGAACGCCAGCGGCACCAGCGGCGCCGCTGACTTGGCCTCGGTCGCGATGAACGCCGCCACCAGCGCGGCGGCGCCGGTCAGCAAGCCGATCGTGCAGACCCAGCCGTGGCTGGCCGTGCTGACCACCGCGTACACGAGCAGCGACAGGCCGGCCGTGACGGTGACCGCCCCGGCCACGTCGAAGCGCCGGTGGCCAAGGCCGGCGCGGCTTTCCGGCAGCAGCGGGCCGGCGGCCGCCACGACCAGCGCGCCGACCGGGAGGTTGATGAGGAAGATCCACCGCCAGGACAGCCAGGTGGTCAGCACCCCGCCGGCCAGCACGCCGACCGTGGCGCCCGCGCCGCCAACCGCACCCAGCGCCCCGAGCGCCTTGTTTCGCTCTGGTCCTTCCGGAAACATGGCCACGATCAGCGACATCGCCGCGGGGGCAATCATCGCGGCCCCGATGCCCTCGGCGGCGCGAGCGGCGATCAGCACACCCGGCGAGCTGGCCAGCCCGCACGCCAATGAGGCGGCGGTGAACACGCAGGCGCCGCTGACCAGCACCGTGCGGCGGCCCAGCAGGTCGGCCAGCCTGCCACCGAACAGCAAGAACCCGCCGAACGTCAGCGCGTAGGCGCTCATAATCCACTGCAGGCCGGCCGGCGTAAAGCCCAGCTGCCGCTGGATCGCCGGCAGCGCGAGGGTCACAATCGACCCGTCGATGACCACCAGGAGCTGACCCGCCAGAATCAGCCCGAGTGCCAGGCCGCGACGGCGAGGCGGGGCGGCGGGATCGTTCATAAAGCCAGCGTCAGGCCCAGGCATTGACGACTTGCATAATGTCGGTCAATTTCACGCCTACGCGCTTACGTGCCCCGTTATCGTTCACGGCTCGTTGATCCGCTATCGACAACCCCGGCCTAAGCTCGGAGGACGTGTCCGAACTCGACGATAGGCGGCGTAAAAGATGCGGCAGCAGAGGGTCGGCTTCGTAGGGCTTGGCGATATAGGCGAGCCAATGGCGCGAAGGCTGATTGACGCTAATTTCCCGGTAATGCTATGGGCGCGCCGCGAGGCGAGTTTGGAGCCATTCCGCGACACCATATTCAAGCGCGCCTCCTCACTGACCGAGCTTGGCCGGGAGAACGACGTCGTGTGTGTCTGCGTCTTCGGAGAGGCTGACGTTCGGGAAGTGGTTCTGGGGGACCGCGGCATCCTGAGCGGGCTGCGCAGGGGCGGGATTATCCTGGTCCACTCGACTGTCGCGGCTGAATTCGTGGTCGGCCTCGCGGAACAGTGCTCCGAGTATGGCGTGATCGTCATGGACGTACCGGTGAGCGGGTTCCGGGCGCGCGCCATATCGGGTCAGCTCACCGTCATGGCGGGGGGACCGAAAGCTTCGTTCGAAGCGGTTAAGCCGATACTCGATGCCGTTGGCTCTCACGTTGAGCACCTCGGGCCCGTCGGCGGCGGCTTGAAGATCAAGGCACTCAATCAGGCTCTGTTGTTCGCCAACATCACCAGCGCCGCCCTGGCGCTGAGTATTGGCCGGAAATTGGGCTTGGACCGTGCGGCGACCGAGACGATATTGCGCACGGCGAGCGGTGGCAGCGCTGGCCTGGACTTGGTAGTCAGCCGGCTTCTGGTAGACCCAGATTTTTTCAGGCTGGGGGAAGACATAGCGATCAAGGACTTGGCGGTCTTTGACGCACTCTGTCAGTCCAGTGAAATTGACGCTGGTGAATTGCAGGAGATATCGGCGAAGTCAGTCAGCTCGCTCAAGGAGCTTAAAGCCGTCTCGTAACGCCAGGAAGCGGAGAACCTCGGCGGCGAACCGCTCGGGATCTCTCCGGCCGACACGCCGGCACGACATGTGGTGCTTGGGATCTGCGTGCTGCCTATATATGGTGTCGCTCGCAGCTGGTTCCGCGGACCCGCCAGGTTCGCGGAGGCAAGAGGGAACCCGGTGCGAATCCGGGACTGCCCCGCAGCGGTGAACGGGAACGACCGCCGTCCGGGCCGCGCAATGGCGCGCGGCGGGATCAGCACTGGGCCTCGCGGCCCGGGAAGCGACGGCCAGTAGGAAGCGCCCCTCCACGGGGCGCTGTGCCCGTGAGTCCGAAGACCTGCCAGCGCGCCGCGCGCCACCGGGCGCGCGGCCGCTCCGGCCGCGCGGGACGGCTGACGGGCTCGGGAGACTCGCCGCGCGGCGGCGGGCCGCCGGTCTCGTCGCGTGCCCGTCTGGCCGGGGCCTACCGGAACGAGCTCGCGAGGAGAGAGCCATGACGGGTACCGACCCCGCCGCCGGGCGCGCCAGGACGTCGATGCAGGTCCGCAAGCGCAACGGGGACACCGAGCCGGTCGACGTGAACAAGATCGTCCGTGCCGTGGAGCGCTGCGCGGACGGGCTGGATGAGGTCGACCCGCTCCGGGTCGCGACGAAGACGATCAGCGGCCTGTACGACGGGGCGACGACCGCGGAGCTTGACCGGCTGTCGATCCAGACCGCGGCGGAGATGACCGGCGAGGAGCCGCAGTACTCGCGGCTGGCGGCCCGGCTGCTGGCGGGCTACATCGACAAGGAGGTGCGGGGGCAGGGCATCGCGTCATTCAGCCAGTCGGTCAGCCTCGGCTACGCGGAAGGGCTGACCGGGGAACAGACGGCACGGTTCGTTAAGGATAATTCCCGCAAGCTTGACGACGCGATCAGCACCAGCGCGGACTGGGAGTTCGAATACTTCGGGATCAAGACCGTCTACGACAGGTACCTGCTGCGCCACCCATCCGGCCGCCTGGTGATCGAGACCCCGCAGTACTTCCTGCTGCGGGTCGCCTGCGGGCTGTCGCGGACGGCGGCCGAGGCGATCCGGTTCTACCGGCTGATGTCCTCCCTCGCCTACCTGCCGAGCTCGCCGACGCTGTTCAACTCCGGGACCAGCCACCCGCAGATGTCGTCGTGCTTCCTCGTCGACTCGCCGCGCGATGACCTCGGCTCGATCTACGACCGCTACGCGCAGGTCGCCCGGCTGAGCAAGTTCTCCGGCGGGATCGGCATCGGCTGGTCCCGGGTCCGGTCCCGGGGTGCGCTGATCCGGGGCACGAACGGGGCGTCGAACGGGATCGTTCCGTTCCTGAAGACGCTGGACGCCTCGGTGGCGGCGGTCAACCAGGGCGGCCGGCGCAAGGGCGCCGCCTGCGCGTACCTGGAACCCTGGCATCCCGACATCGAGGAGTTCCTCGAGTTGCGGGACAACACCGGGGAGGACGCCCGGCGCACGCACAACCTGAACCTGGCCAACTGGATTCCTGACGAGTTCATGCGCCGGGTCGAGGCGGACGCGATGTGGTCGCTGATCGACCCGGACGCCGTGCCCGAACTCGTCGATCTGTGGGGCGAGGAGTTCGACACGGCGTACCGGGCCGCGGAGGCCGCCGGCCGGTACGTGCGCCAGGTGAACGCGCGCGACCTGTACGCCAAGATGATGCGGACGCTGGCGCAGACCGGCAACGGCTGGATGACCTTCAAGGACGCGAGCAACGCCAAGTGCAACCAGACCCGCGAGCACGGGAACGTGGTGCACCTGTCGAACCTGTGCACCGAGATCACCGAGGTGACGACCGACGCCGAGACCGCCGTGTGCAACCTCGGCTCGGTCAACCTCGCGCGGCACCTGACCGCCGGCGCCGACGGCGCCTCGCGGGTCGACTGGGACAAGCTGCGCGCCACGGTGCGGACCGCGGTGCCGTTCCTCGACCGGGTGATCGACCTGACCTTCTACCCCAGCGAGCAGGCCGCCGCGTCGAACCCGCGCTGGCGGCCGGTCGGCCTCGGCGTCATGGGGCTGCAGGACGTGTTCTTCGCGCTCCGGCTGCCGTTCGACTCCGACGCGGCGCGCGAGCTGTCGGCGCGCATCGCCGAGGACATCTACCTGACCGCGCTGGAGGCGTCGGCCGACCTGGCCGCCAAGCACGGGCCGCACCCGGAGTTCGCGCGGACCCGCGCCGCCGCCGGGCAGCTCCAGCCGGACCTGTGGGGCGCCGAGGTGACCCAGCCCGAACGGTGGGCGGCGCTGCGCGACCGGGTCGTGGCGACGGGACTGCGCAACTCCCTGCTGATCGCCATCGCGCCGACCGCCACGATCGCGTCGATCGCCGGATGCTACGAGTGCATCGAGCCCCAGGTCTCGAACCTGTTCAAGCGGGAGACCATGTCCGGGGAGTTCCTCCAGGTCAACACCGCCCTGGTGGCCGAGCTGAAGACGCACGGGCTCTGGACGCCGCCGGTCCGCGAGGCGATCAAGCGCGCCGACGGCTCGGTCCAGCAGGTCACGGAGCTGCCGGAGGAGGTCCGGCTGCTGTTCCGCACGTCCTGGGAGCTGCCGCAGCGGGCGCTGATCGACCTGGCCGCGGCCCGCGGGCCGTTCATCGACCAGTCGCAGTCGCTGAACCTGTTCATGGCCGCGCCGACGATCGGCAGGCTGTCGTCGATGTACATGCACGCCTGGAAGACCGGCCTGAAGACCACCTACTACCTGCGGTCCCGGCCGGCCACCCGCATCCAGCAGGCCACCATCACGGTCGCGGCGCAGGGCGCCGAGGTGGCGCCCGAGGCCGCTATCGCCTGCTCCCTGGAGAACCCCGCGACCTGCGAGGCCTGCCAGTGACCACCACCGGGACCCAGCCCGAGACAAACACGAGGCAGCTGCTGCTCGACCCCGGCCTGGACCTCACGCTGCGGCCGATGCGCTACCCGGCGTTCTACGACCGGTTCCGCGACGCCATCAAGAACACCTGGACGGTCGAGGAGGTGGACCTGCACACCGACCTGGCGGACCTGCCGAAGCTGTCTCCGGCGGAGCGGCACCTGGTCTCCCGGCTCGTCGCGTTTTTCGCCACCGGCGACACGATCGTGGCGAACAACCTCGTGCTCAACCTGTACCAGCACGTGAACTCCCCGGAGGGGCGGCTGTACCTGTCGCGGCAGTTGTTCGAGGAAGCCGTGCACGTGCAGTTCTACCTCACGCTGCTGGACACCTACGTGCCGGACGAGAAGGAGCGGGCGGCGGCGTTCGCCGCGGTGGAGAACATCCCCTCGATCGCGCGGAAGGCCGAGTTCTGCTTCACGTGGATCGACTCGCTTTTCGCGGTGCGCGAGCTGCGGACCGCCGCCGACCGGCGCGCGTTCCTGCTCAACGTGATCTGCTTCGCGGCCTGCATCGAGGGCCTGTTCTTCTACGGGGCGTTCGCCTACGTCTATTTCCTGCGCTCCCGCGGCCTGCTCAACGGCCTCGCCTCGGGCACCAACTGGGTGTTCCGCGACGAGTCCATGCACATGGCGTTCGCCTTCGACGTGGTGGAGACGGCGCGGCGCGAGGAACCGGAGCTGTTCGATGAGGAGATGGCCGGGCAGGTCCGCGAGATGCTGGCGGAGGCGGTGGACTGCGAGGTGCAGTTCGCCGAAGACCTGCTCGGCCAGGGCGTGGCCGGCCTGTCGCTGGCGGACATGCGCGGCTACCTGGAGCACGTCGCGGACCGGCGGCTCGCGCAGCTCGGCATTGAGCCGCTGTACGGCTCGCGGAACCCGCTGGCGTTCATGGACCTGCAGGACGTCCAGGAGCTGTCGAACTTCTTCGAGCGCCGGGTGTCGGCCTACCAGGTCGGCGTCACCGGGGAGGTCGCCTTCGACGACGACTTCTGACCATTAGCGTCGCTGCGGCTCGGGCGCGGCGCACCGGGTGAGCCGGATCAGCGTGCTGCCGTAGTCGCCGGCTGGCGTGGCTGGCAGCGGCAGGCCCTCCTGCGTCAGCGTCGCGCCCCAGTGCTGGACGCCGGTATCCGCGTCCTGGTAGCGCGCGCTGGGGTCCAGCCCGGCCAGCCGGACCGCCTCCGGCCGGACCGCCAACGGCGATGGCCCCCACCAGCACAGCACGACCACCTGCGCGCCGTCGTCCGCGACGTACTCGCTGGCGCCGAACGGGGCGTCAAGAACCGAGGCCAGCCGGTAGAGCCGGCCGCACTGGATGACCGGGCGGATCTGCTTGTAGACCGCGATCAGCTCAGCCGCCTCGGCCAGCTCGGCGTCGTCCCAGCGCAACAGGTCGCCGCCCACGCCGAGCGCCCCGGCCATCGCCACATGGAACCGGAAGGACAGCGGCAGCTTCCGCCCGGTCAGGTAGTTCGGACTGTCGGTGACCCAGCACATCATGGCGTGCGGCGGGTACACCTCGGTGAAGCCCTCCTGGATCTTGACCCGGTCCCAGGCGTCGGTGTTGTCCGAGGTCCACACCTGGTCGACCCGGCGCAGGATGCCCAGGTCGACCCGCCCGCCGCCACCCGAACACGATTCGAACGCCACGCCGGGGTGAGCCGCCCGCAGCCGGTCCACTATCGCGTACAGGTTGCGCACGTGGTCCACCCAGGCCCGTTCCGGGTTGTGCCCGGCCTCGGCCGGCCATCCCGGCTCGGAGAACGGCCGGTTCATGTCCCACTTGACGAACTCGATCTTGTTCTCGGTCAGCAGGGCGTCGAGCGTGCCGAAGACCCACTCCGCCACGTCCGGCCGGGCCAGGTTCAGCACGAGCTGGTTACGCTGCAGGGACCGGGTGCGGTTCGCGAAGTGGTACACCCAGTCGGGGTGCGCCCGGTACAGGTCGCTGTCCGGGTTTACCATCTCTGGCTCGACCCACAGCCCGAACCGCATGCCCAGTCCGTTGACCCGCTCGATCAGCGGCCCGAGGCCGCGCGGGAACTTGGCCTGGTCGACGGTCCAGTCGCCCAGGCCGGCGCGGTCGTGGTGGCGGCCGGGGAACCAGCCGTCATCGACCACGAAGCATTCGATGCCGAGCCCGGCGGCCAGCTCGGCGAGCCGGGTCTGGCCTACCTCGCTGACCTCGAAGGACGTGGCTTCCCACGAGTTGTACAGGACCGGGCGCAGCGGCGGCGCAGCGGCCGGGGCCGGCGCGTCGCCGTGCCCGAGCACGTGCGCGAGCTCCCATTCGTGCCATTCACGGCTGGCCGCGCCGAACCCGCCGGAGGTGTACAGCGCGGCGAACCGCGGCAGGATCAGGTCCTCGCCCGGCGCCAGCCGGTAGGCCCAGTCGAAGTCGTTCACGCCGCCGGTGGCGTGCACCCGGCCGCCGGGAAGCGTCTCGAAGGCCAGCTTCCACGACCCGCTCCAGGCGAGCGCGCCGCTCC
>Ga0335074_10004820_pt1 | contig 18611 bp, 23 predicted proteins | sample Lox_Sample_23_FD_206715 | JGI IMG/M metagenome (GOLD analysis project Ga0335074, IMG submission 206715) | Soil microbial communities from Loxahatchee National Wildlife Refuge, Florida, United States - Lox_Sample_2.3 | ecosystem: Environmental > Terrestrial > Soil > Wetlands | place: USA... | reverse complement strand
AAGCCCTCCTTCGCAACCTCGTAACGTCCCTATTCACACATGAATCGATTACGACGACATGGCCAAAAGCGAAAGAAGCACAGCGACTGGCGGAAAAGCTTATCACGCTAGGGAAGAAGAACACTGAGGCGAGCCGTAGGAGGGCGTTGAGCATATTTTTTGTAGGTGATCTTTTTGGACCTAATCAAGGTTTTGAGATTTCAGGACAGTCTCTATCACAAAGCGGTCCTGCGGCTGACTCGGACTTTGGGATTGGAGTTTTCAAAGATCTTTTTCTGACTATTACCAGACGCCCCACGAGCTTCTCCCAAAACTCTTCGGGCCCCTTCGAGAGCGTTACGCAAACAGGCCAGGCGGATACACCCGTGTATTACGCATTGAGCCAAAAGAGGATGACCAGGCACCATCAGCAATCCTGGAACTAGTGGACGGTCCCAAGGATATGCGGTTTGCTATGACAGCGCGGACGTTGGCAAGGCTTCAGAAGGAGGATAAAGAGATCAATGACCTAACCGCAAAAAACATCGCCAAGGTCACAAGATTTAGGGAGAATGGAGAGGCCGCATTAGAGGAAATGGTCAAGAGGATGTCAAAGATGGAATTCATGAAGAAGGATAGAGATGTAATGGAGAAGAAATGGGCCCAGAAACCATGACAATCGTTCGATTGTACTTCCATTCGGGAAGAGATGTATCATATAGTGTGGTCTTAGGGCTTTATAGAGGCATAGCATGGAAAGGGAGTTCAATGAGGTTTGTATTTGAATCCTATAAGAAATCGAAGGTATCACCCTTCTCTTTAATCATTTTGCCTACTCTTTCCGTTCCAGCGACTCTTTCAAGCTTCAGCACATCCCACTTTGAGAAGATGACCCTCACGCCCCCTTCTCCTAGCTCAAGCTTTCCTTCCTGGACACTCCTACCGAGGTAGCCACCTACTATCTCCTTGTAGAAGATTGGATTGTCGGGCAGTCCGTACATTATGACTTTTCTCACCCCTTTCAGCTGGTATCGTCGGAAATGATGCGCCCGCTCAGTGTAGAGCAATACGCTATGGCGTCCAGAGAGGAAGTGGGAACGAGCTCGTGCAACGTCTCTGACGGATGTGTATTCTGAGATACTGCAAAAGGATAGCTTTGCTGTGGTGGCGGAGGTGGAGAAGTAATTTCGCACGCGGACGAAGTCAAGATATGAGGGGATGAATATCAGAGTGCCAGTGCTATCCTTCAGATGCCGTGTTAGGGATGGAATAATGGCCGTCGTGAGGTATGTAAATCTCGTATCTGGATCTGTGGAGAATGATGGTGATTCGAGTCTTGAGAAGGTCTGCTTGACCTTTATACCTAACTCTTGGAGTGCGCCGGGATAATCTTCTGTGATCTTAACCTTTCCAGACCAATTTTCGGACTTATTGTAGAAAAGTGTGTTGAGCTCAGGGGTATTGAAGGCTGTCAGAGCAATGGTCTGGCGAAAGTATTTTGCATTGTTGTCCAGATACCAGCCCCGGACACGACTGAAATCACAGCCATGAGCTTCCTTTGGTTGCACATTGAGATGCTCAAAGACGAATTCGACGTGCTCCCAGTTTTGCATCAGGAGAGCATCAGCTTGATCAACGATGACAAGCTCTATTGAGCTTAGAAAGTCACTGTCGACTTTCTTGTCTTCTTCAGTTCCAATGGCCATTCGCAGACCCAGAGGACTTGCAAGTATTATATCCGAATTATAGAATTGCGAGAAGTATTTTATGGTTTTTCTCGTAAATTTCATGCCCAACCGAAACATGTCATCATCATTACCTCCAAATAGCTCTCGAAAATCCGCTGGCTTATCAGCTGAAAAGTTATCTTCCCTTTGCACATAGGACTCATCAAATCTCTTTCTGTTTTCTTGCTGTTCCGGCTCGCATAATGAGGTTATGGTATTCACTATTCTCACACAAGACTGGCGTGTGGGTAGCAGCATGAGTACTTTTGGTCGAGTAAAGCCTTGATCTCGAAGATCTAGATCATCGTTATTTACTTCCTTGGCAAGTCTAGCGTTGTTTTTAATCACACGATCTCGAGTCCTATAGCCTATCAGTAAAGGAATGGCAGTAATTGTGAAGACAAATCACACTTGAATATATGATTGACCGCATGAATGCACGTCAATCGGCGTAGGCGTTCGGAATTAGCTGGGTTACGCCCGCAAAAGAGAATGTCGTTATAGTTGAATATGAACGGTACGACAGATTGCTCCAATGGATCAAATGTGGTAATCTGTTTCGTCAAAGAGATTGCTAGTTTTTGTTTCAACTTTAGGCCTGCAGGGCTTGATATAGCCGCTGTCATAATTGGATCACTAACTCCAGTCTCATCTGGAATGCAGATAATGGCTTTGCCAACCTTCGGTAAAAGAGATTTCTGATCGGTCCACTGGCGTTTTTCGAGAGCCTTCAATCTCCTCGATAGTAAATTATCGTCGGGATTCGCAAAGCGTATCTCAAATGGATCTGATACATCTTCGGTTTCTTGCTCGTCTTCTTCGAAGACTCCAACTGCAGTTTCTGGCCCTTCCTCCTCTTCTTCAACTTGATCGACGTCGCATTCCGGCTCGAGTACTGTAGTATTTTGCAGTTCCTGTTTCCCCGCATCTTTCTCTCCAGTACTCTCCAACTTGCGCCTCTTTGCCTGGGGAGCCGAATCGACAGCTAGGCTCTGTAGGAGCGCAGTATATGGCCTTGATGCTGGAGCTTCTATGGCATCATCCTCATCACTGGAGATGTTATTGCTGTCAACTTCTTCTTGGTCTTCATTTTCGCTCGTAGCATCGTCCTCCTCCCTATCTGAATTGCTAAAGATGTTTTAGTTAAAGATATAACAGATTCATGTCAATATTAAGGAGCTGCTTACTTATCTTTCTTTTCAGCAATTCTAGCACTGTCAAATATGGGCTTCCCCCTTCCACCTTTCAGGCCGCCTCTTCCGCGACCTCGTCCTCGAGAGCCACTTGTAAATCCTCCTCTTCCTCTGAAACCTCCACTAGTTGATCCTTGACCCCTTGAAGACCCTCGATGTCCATGAAAAGCCATTTCATGCAACTGGAGAGTTTCCACTGTGGTCCCAAAACTTAAAGCTGCACAGAAAAGAATTTGAGGTGAACATTCTTATCTCTTATCAACACGTGACGTGGTTCTTTCTCGTTCAGTCGAATTTGATTAGTCGGGAGTTCGACGATTTTCATACAACTAGCCGCAGTGCTAGTTAAGGCTTATTCTCTTCCCTAAAATACATCGCATTGCAGTAAAATAAGCATTGACCTTGTAGCAGTTGAGAGGACGGTTTACGTCCGGTTATCACTGATGTTTTGGGTCATCGCGACATCGCCTCAGTGAACCCCAGAAGTATCAAATCGCACTCTAGGCGTCAGCGGGGCTGTTCTATATCTGAACAGACTCTGGGCTATGGCTGAGGCAAAGCAGCGGCGCTGATCTTACTTCCTTCAAGTCTGCCATTTACCTTAGACCCTTCGCTCAAGATGAAGTAAGAGCTGCGGAAGCTCAGAACCTTTCTATAAAGATTTACTGCGCTATTTAGTTGTCAGCCTTATGCTTCCAATTTTATACCTTAATTCCTTTACTTTTAGGGACATCCAAAGAGTATAATATCTTGGACTTTCTCTTTGTCTACAGTATATATCTTCAGTGATAAAGTTCCCTCTCAATCAAATCATACAATCGTTCCAGATTCTTATTTATCACATTAGCTTCAAATACCTTCCTAAAGATATCAATCAAATTTCTGAGACATGTATTCTCCTCAAGTCAGTTATGACTCTCATCCAGATGCATAGCTGCTCGTATTGATCCTCGGACGCAGATATGCTGTTGCCATTGCAGTCACCACACTTCTCAGCACGACTACCACTAGTGCCGCTCTCGTGTACGCATAAGCTGTCAACATTACGCTCCCTCCCATTACCCTACTAGTTAACATCACCGTCCCTCCAAATGTCGACTTAAAGAACAACCACACCATTCCGGTGAATCACTGTCTCCGGTAATGATGACGACATCACGGTTAGCGTTGAGTCGACATGGTTTTCATGGGCTCGAAAGAATCGCAGGAGCCACCCTAGCAGCTTGAACTAGAATTTTGTGAGAGTTAAGGATATTGGGGAGACCATACAGGTTTGATATGCATTTACTGCTATCATCTCCTGGTTTTAGGAGACGGATGGGTTGCAGGCCGAGGCGTTAAAGGTGCGCTGGGTTATATGCAATGCACATATCAGAAATATACATTATACCAAATGTCGTTGGAGCTTGGATCTTGATCACAACCTCTTGCAAGAGCTTGATACCAGTCAGAAATCTGTTTAGGGACTCAAGAGATGCAAAATTATCGCTTTCAAGAATATATAACATAAAATATGCCTGAATTGAATGTCAATAGATTTGGTAATATTGTCATGTATGTCTATCGGCTCGTAAAGAAGTCCCAGCTCATTTAGACAAATTAAACCATTGGAGTGCTTTAACTTTCAAAGGGTATTGCTAGAAGCATTTCTCGTAAAACATTTAAGGAATGCTGTGCCTCTAGCCACGACCTCATTTCAACGTTGATCCCATCAACGCCTCATCATATATATCATTAAGAAGAAGTAGCATAGGATATCCTCCGTTTGTCTATTGCGCCACCAAAACGCAAATCCACAATCTGGCCGAGAATGCATCGATCCGCATGACAAGAAAATCGCGAGCCCAGTACATCCCAGAGGCTTTCTTCAACTTCCTCTCGGCATTGAGCGAATTTGGCCTAGGAGAAGGGATGGGCTTCGCAACTTTATGAGTACGTGATTCGCACATTCCTTCCGAAGGCCAAGCTCCAGTGCTTCAAGCCCCACCGGCGGACATAGAGTACTCGCGGAATGACGGTATATTAGTGCGTACGATGTTGAACGTGAAAGTGTCCCATACTAAAAGTAAAGACGATTGGTCACGGAATTTGCGTGGGTTTGGAGCCGTATTTAGATCTGGTAAGTATGTCAGATGATATACTCGAGGTGATAATCAGCGCATTGGCTTACAATTATGCGCCAAATATACAATGGAACCATTAAGGATTTATAATAAGTTTCAGTATTTTAGAAGGATTTCAATTGGAAATACACTTTTCAAATGCCTTGGTCTAGAAGGGAGCAGAGGGTCATCTTTCTGAGTTACGCAGCCAAGCCTGATGCTGTGTAGCTTGGCAACTAGTCTGTGGCTGCGCCTGCGTTCAGCAAACTACTTATCACAGCCTCTCATCTCAGGCCACTCGGCTCGGTTCAATACTTAGTAGGTAAGGGATAGACTTGTAAGAAAACGTTCTTCCATTGAAAGAATGTAGTGGCAAATGGGAAAAGGAGAAACATCGTCGTAGCTGTAGAGTTCAAATGCACGTGACTGCAATCTCTTATCTTAGCGTCGGAGGGCATGAGCAGAAGTCTTGGCATCCCACAACTGGAAAACCGCCGCCACACCAGGTCGGGTCAACTGGGATTCACTAGCACTCCACCGTCAAATCTCACGGTACAGGAGTCTTGATAAATTCGGCCCATCATGGCGGTCACAGTAGAAGCAGAATCATTCTTGCACCTCGCAAGGCCACTCGCCCCGGCGACAGTAGGCGTCCAGCCCACAACTGCCCCTCTCACCGTGATCATTCAGCCTCAAGTACGTCCTGCAGTCCTCTACGCGCTCCCGCAGACTAGATACTAAAAGTCTTTTAGACTATATTCTCTATCCTTGATCATGCGCTACGCCGAGATCCCCAGTCCCACCGCGTTATCGGCGCACTCCTTGGCATTCGCTCTGAAGATGGCATGGAAGTGGAAGTACGCAATTGCTTTGCAATTCCTCATACCGAGACGGAAGAGCAAGTCGAAGTGGATGTCGAATACCAAAAAAATATGCTCTCTCTGCAATTAAAAGCCAATCCACGTGAGGTCTTACTAGGGTGGTACACGACAAGCCTTGAGCTCAACAACTTCAGCGCCCTCATCCAGAACTTCTTTGCCAGTCCCGAAACAGGCACCTTCCCACATCCCGCAGTGCACTTGACTATCTCAACAGAAACTGGCAAGCAGATCAATGCAAGGACATACATCAGTGCGCCAGTCGGAGTAAATGCTGAGCGCGCAGCCGAAAGTTGCCTCTTCATCCCTGTCCCCTACGAGATTCGTTATGGTGAAGCTGAGAAGAGCGGCCTGGAACTCATCACCGGCGCCAAGGACAGCGAGAGCCGGGCCGCACCCGTGGTGGCAGATATCGAGGGTTTAGAGCGCGCCCTCGAGTATACTCTGGATTTACTGGAGCGAGTTTCAGAATACGTGAGCTCCGTATTGGATGAAGAGCGGGAGCCAAATAATGCTCTAGGGCAGTTCTTGATGAATGCATTGTCGCTGGCGCCGAAAGTGGACGCGGCTGATATTGAACGGGATTTCAACAACCATATCCAAGATATACTGGTCGTGTCGTATCTTACAAACACGATCCGGACGCAAATTGACCTCAGCCAGCGGTTAGCGACGGCCACGATCACGATGGGAAGCTCTGATGCTGTAAGCTCGACAGGAGGTGGTGAGGGAGGCGAGAAAGGAGAGAGGGGAGGTCAGAGAGGCTCAAAGCGTAGTGCTGGAAGGGGTGGTCGAGGTGGGGGACAGCAGAGAGAGCCAAGAGAAAGCGATCAGTAAAAGCACTTGGCTTTGATGCTCTCATTTGGTATGGCAGTATTGTACAGCATCGAAAAGCATGGCGTTAGGTATGGGACGGCAGAAGAGCCACATCACATAGAATACTCAATGCTACATGGTTCAAATATGTGCTCAATCAGATGATAGAATATGCCCTGTCTCATGTGTACGTCACCTACTTTTGTACTTTCGTATGTCTAACATGAGGTGCTCAAGTTTGATGATTATTCTCACGGCCTGCCACGCTTTGGTCCCTTTCCTCGTTATGATCTCCAACACCAATCGCCATCAGCGGCATACTCTGCCCTTCACCATCGCCGTCCACATCCCCCGGCATAGCCCTCTCCTCATCCTCCAGCAATCCCACTTCAACTTCCTGCCCCACACCCCTCCCATCGCCCGCCACGTCCTTCTGCACAGCGACATAAATCGCACTCCCTAGAATCAGTCCGCTCCCAAGCAAACTCCACACCCCAGGCACAGTCCCAAACACCCAGCGATCAAAAAGCAACGCAAACAGCATATTCGTGTACACCATGTTCGTCGCGCGATTACTCTTCTCGTGGGACAAGCCAGCCGTCATCATAAACTGCATGATAAAGCCACACGTCCCGAGAAATGATAACATGCCCCACTGCTTGAGAGAGGCAGGGAACGCGAGGTGCAGGTTGGGGGAGCCGAGGGGTGGGGGAATATGAGAGCCGATGGACAGTGCGATGAAGGAGACGAGGGTGCACCAAATGGCGAAGTAGTTTACGGAGATGAGTGGGTGGGCGCGGTGCCCGATCCAGCGGAGGGTGGTGTAGACGCAGGCGGAGCCGGCGACACCGAGGAGGGAGATGGCGATGGCGCTGAGGCGTTGGGCGGAGGTGGGGGTGGGAAAGTTGTAGCCGTGATCTGCTGCAGTGGAGATGTTGGAGGCGCCAGGTGGTAGGTGCGGGCTCGGGTAGCGGTTGCCCAGGTGGAAGAAGGAGGTTGGGCGCGCGATGAGAACGACGCCGAGGAGAGAGACCATGCTGGCGATTTGTTCGATGCGGGTGAAGGGTTCGCCAAATAGGAGGTAGCATGCATAACCTGCTAAGGCGGGAGACAGGAAGGTGATAATTGTTGCGTCGGCTAGTGGCAGGTATAGGAGGGAGTCTGTTTGTGTTACAATCAATATTGACTCCAATGCCAGTGTACAAGTTATAAGGGAGGATTGTAATTATCATTCAATCTCAACAACAAAGCGTATTTAAAGCATCGAAACCCATGTGAGTTCATGCATGGCACCAAATAGAGCCGGACATGAATAATTGGCCCCTGAACCAAAATGGTGATCATAAAAAGTCATAAGGTATGGGAGCACCCAAATTTGAAAAATTATCCACCAATCGTAGCCAAACTTCCAGAAGCTTCACAGGAAGACGTATAGAAACTTCGAACAAAGTAGAAGTAAACTTACAGTACATCCCAAAAATCCCAAAGAATCCAGATAGTCCTCTCACAACCAATAACTTCCGAACTTCCTTGTTGCCAAGTGGAAAGTAGGGGACCTTAGTATACCACATATATACACAGCAAAGAATCATAGTCACCCCCATACGGACGAAAAGTACTTGAAAAGGGTGCATTCCTTTTCCATCAAGCTCTAGCAATCTCGTCGCGACATTCATAAGAGCCCCAAAGAACTGAGACACTGTCACAAGCCAAAGACCTCGATTACGCTGCCAGAACTGCCGAATAGCAACACGCCACGTTTTTGGCGGAGCTGGAGAGTGCGACGTATACCGAGAGTGGGACACATGAGAGCCTGAGCGCCCCGTCCGTCCATCATCAGAGAAGGCCGATATTGTACTTAATGAAAGACGGCGAAAAGCATCTGGGTCAAGACCGCCAGGATCCGCAATTTTGCTAGATGTATTAATGGGTTTCAAAATATTGCCGCTGCCATTGAGAGCCACTTCAAGGCTTGATGGGATGCTTTCCAAGGGATACTCTAGAGAGGTTGTCTTGGTAATTGAGGTCTGGGGGATCTGGGTTGGGAACGACATTGGGGATGCATTGCAGTAATGCCACAAAAACGATTGACAGGTTGATGCTATGAGACAGGAAAGCTGTGCATCTTCAATCTTAGCCAACAAAGACCAAGATGTCAAAGGAAAGTGAACGATGAAAGGAAGCAACTGGTAAGGAGACAGTGAGTAGGTGATGAGGTAACAAATTATTCCATAGACTCGGTTTAGTTCCCTCCGAGTCAACCTTTAGTGGTATCCAGGCTGTTTCCCCTCATCAAGTGGCAGAAAAGTGGGACGTCTTCCGATTTTGGAACTACTCCGCACCAGATTCCTAAAAATGGAATTGCCCAAGTGTTCAAGCAGTTCCATCACTTTAAGTTGACATGCAGAGCGGCTTGTTGTGTCTTGTGAGAAGTGATGAAGGTATCACCCCATACGCCCGATGTCGCGCCGAGATCGGGGCCTGTTATCGTTATCACTACCGTCACATTGAGGTCCAAAAGTACTTCGTATACCATACCATACCATACCATTCCACTCTGCAGCGCATCTGATAGTACTGCAATCCTAATTTGATTGCAAGGTAGGCTTGTGTCGAGAAGAACTATTCACCAGAGTGAATATCCTCGTGACGTATGATGAAAGAAAGGCCATGTTCGCCGCCTGATGAGTGTGTACGAAGGGAAACATTCTCCATCAACTCCATCGCAATACAAAAACAAGTCCGGTGACGCATTGATTCCCTCATATCCTTTGTGTCTTGTGACGGTCTCTAGTAAGCCCCTTTCTATAACCTGCTGCACTCCATCACAATGCCAAGAAAGTAGATGCGAGTTATCGCCTCCGTCGTGTGCTATTTGTCTTGGCACAATCCCATAAGAAGCTAGCTCCCAAACTTTTGAACTCCATCCCCACGCAAGATAATCGCTGCGAAGTTGCCTCCGTTATGTGCCAGTTGTCTGGATACAGTCCCATAAGAAGCCCTTTCAGATCTAGTTAACTCCGTCGCAATGCAAAGCAAATGGATGTGAATTGATGTCTCCTTCACTTGCCATGTCGAGTACCAGTGCTCTTTCCGCCAATAGTTTGGGTGTCCGCGTCATCATCAGCCTCTCCTAAGGGTTCTTCGGCGCCAACTAATGCCTCGACAGTATTCTTGGTAATTTTATCGTCATTGACGTCGAGAGCCTTGCGGGCGGCATCGATTTCAGCCTTCTTAGCAAATACCTCCTCGATCTTTCCGAGCTTTATGGGATCTTTTCGACAGGCAAATTTGAAATCGTCAAGCTTCACCTTTTGGCGGCCAGCAAGTTGAGCAGGGCGATCTGCTTCGAAGCAGAGATCGACAATGAAATCAGTTAGAATCTCATCAAGGACTTTTTTGGTAGAATCCAGGGACTGCTCGACATCGCCGTGAGCGAAGAGGAGCATCTGTACTGTAGGAAGTGAGTGTCAATTGTGAACAATATTGACAGGAGTGAATCTGCGAAGCATACGCTCTTGGTCGGAGAAGTTTTGCAGGCCTCGGTTCTTACCGGCGCGGGCGCGGGGCTCCATCTTGACTGGAATATTTGAAGGAGATAGAGTGTCTCAGAACGGTTGATGTGAGTAACTGCTGGTGGAGGAGTGGGAGGTTTTGGTGCTTGAAGGAGAGCGGGGCCAGTTGTGGTCTAAATCTTGTCAGCAAGGCAGTGCAAGAAAATAGAGAGGTAAGGAAGGAACGCCAGGAAAATGGACAAAGACAATAACTGCGCGCGGAAGTAAGGAAACGAGAGAAAAGAATACAAGATAGTAAGCTTGCCAGCGACAGAAGCACCACCGTCAATAGATATGTTACCGGTGCAAGAACACTCCCCCACGATAGAAACACTACCAAAGACAGTCGGTAAGAATGCTGTCGCACATTATAAAGTCAAAGGTTGAGACAAAGACTGAAAGATAGCAACGTACCGTTGCAACCTCGAGTCTTTCTCAGAGCAAATTACCCTAGCGACACAGTGATCTATAGGCACCATGTCAGCTTTGAGCTCTTCCTGTGCCATGCGGAGCTCGGCATATATATAATCCTAGCGCAGCGCTAGTGGAGAAAAGTATAGCCTATGACCGGAGGACAAACCTACTCTTCGATTCACTGCAACGAGCCAAGGGTGCATGTTCATTGCTGCATTCTGTGCTGTGGTGTTGACGATCAGAGATTTGCAAGATGGTAAGAATCACCTGAAGGCCGAGTCCGCGACACTAGGGCATAGCTAATGGCGACAGTCCGCGCTGTTCAACTTCCAATCCCTCCTGCTTGTGCTACTCCTCCTCATCTGCACATCCGCATACTCACATCAAATGTTTCCTGGAATCATGGACCGGAATAAAGATGGGTGCGATGATCTTTCTGTTGTCTACGCACATCTACGTGAGTCCACAGGCTGACGCATTATCTAGGATCTTTGGCATCTTCTGGAAATGTGCTCGTATAGGGGAACGATTAAGTCCATACATCAGTATGTGTTGTATTGCTATGGCTGTAAGTAATATATATTCCATTTAGAAAATTTCAAGGCTGATGCTAGTAGGCCTGGCGGTTCATTGGTAATTAAGAGCTGACGGGCATGACGAAATGGCGTTCAAAGGATTGAAAGGCGATATACCAGGGAACATTCTATGGGGCGACAACTTTATAACGAGTAATGGGGATCGAATATTCAAAATCAATTTCTAATTCATTATGATAACTCTCCATTGACTGGTCCGAAACTTGTGGCCACCTTTGCCATTCTCGACGGCGCCTAAACTCCATCGCTAATGCCTAAAACACGAAGAACTTTAAGAAGTAACGCTCGCTAGAACGCTTTCCGAGTCTCCCCAGATGTCCCGACTCTCCTGCTCAACAGCTCTCATAGCCACGGCCACCTCTTCCAGCTTTGCGACTACATCCAAGACACCTTCGTTGACTCTTTGGAAGTACCTGTCATTCGCCTCCCTCCTCTTCCTTGCTAAGAGAATATCTGCCTCTGTCTCTTCCTCTAGCTTCGAGTCCATTTTGTCAGGTCCAGAGCTGCTCCCAGGTCTTCCACTTCCACTATGTACCGTGCTTTTAGCACCGTCTGTGCCGTCCAAAGCACTCTTGCCCTCGCTGCCTAATAAACCTGTGCTCCTTAAAGTTTTACTCTCCTTATCCGCAGATTCTACAGCAGTATCAGCTTCGCTCCTTGCCCATGCTTGCGCTAGAGATATCTGTGCAGTCCGGAGCTCCTCCAATGCCTTATTGTGCTCTGCCCCGAAGACATGAGTCCCATTAACGGCACTTAATTCTACTTCCTCCAGCGTAGATTGCATCTCAGCCCATAATGCATCCGTCCTGTCTGCTTGCTTCTGCCCTTCGGCGGCTTGCTGTTGGCGGGGTAAAGTGGTCCGTGGAAGAGCAGGTACAGAGCCTGCATCCACGGCACCATCAAGATTTGACCGCGGGATTATTCTTTGCGAGCGCTGACGTATGAGAGGTGCTCGCTGGGCGGTATTTGAAGAGGGGGAAGTAACAGCATTGGGGCTGGCAACGAGATTATTGCCAGGAATAAGTATCCCCGGAAGGGAAACATGAGAGGCATTTTGGGAAGGTGGCCCAAGAAAGAGAGATGGAGGGGGCTCCCTTTGTTTGCCTTTACTCTTTGGTGGTTGTGACATAATTACAAGGCTTTTGCGTTTTCACAACGTGGGCATTCGTGTTTTGATAGAGCTACTGAGGTCGTTAATGCAAGGCTACATATTTCTGCCTTACAACTATTCAGGCCAATATTAGCTAACCGCTTTTGGCATGCGCACAAGGGCGAAACCCTCAATTTTCGAAAATGAATTAAGCGGGACAACGACTTCTTACGACGACTCTTGACATTCATCCTCACAACTCATACTGCGATTCATCCCATAAATCGGTATGTAGTAGCTTCAAATTATTATCTCTAATAGTCTGCTTTTGCTTTATACTGAGCAGGTCGCTCTGGGATTGTGACTTTACCGATTACCATCCACTCTTCAACCTCGAGCTAACCTGGTCTTCTCATAGCAATCATGGGTAAAGGAAAGCCTCGTGGTCTTAACGCCGCCCGAAAACTTCGGAACCATCGCCGCGAGCAAAAATGGGCCGATCTGTCCTACAAGAAGCGCGCTCTGGGTACGGCTTTCAAGTCATCACCATTTGGAGGTTCTTCCCATGCCAAGGGCATAGTTCTTGAGAAGGTCGGTGTCGAGGCGAAGCAACCGAACTCTGCAATTCGAAAGTGCGTCAGAGTGCAGTTGATCAAGAACGGAAAGAAGGTCACAGCTTTCGGTACGTACATGAAGTCTGTAGCGGGATTGCGGGAAATTAATGGGGAAATACTGGGGACTACTGCTGACGGAATACTTCTCTTACAGTGCCCAATGATGGTTGTCTTAATTTTGTCGACGAGAACGATGAAGTCCTCTTAGCTGGTTTCGGTCGTAAAGGCAAGGCGAAGGGTGATATTCCTGGTGTGCGATTCAAGGTCGTGAAGGTCTCTGGTGTTGGTCTGTCTGCGCTGTGGAAGGAGAAGAAGGAGAAGCCAAGATCATAGATGCATTGAATGGACATGGGATATGGGTGTTACATTTTGCGGTCATTAGCCTTCCGTTGCTCAGATTCGGAATGTAATCTAGGGTGTCGATCTGCTCTCACGGTTTCCAAATAGATACCGTACCATCGAGCTGCAGGCCATCGTGTCATCTTAATGCATTCTGTGCTTCTGTGCAATAGGGATTTCCAATTTGAATAGGATCCGAAATGAGCTATATCCGAAAGTAATGGTCGCAACCATAATCCTTTACGTAGGGTCAAGTATCTCCATTACAGTTAGGTTAGCTCTCTACTCGTGAGCAGAACCGGACACTACTATTACAGAAAGTATTAGTACATTCTAGGACATATATTGCACAAGGTATTCCGCTCCAAGACCTGTTGCAACAGCTCCTCCAGTGAACCAACAGCCATTAACAAACCACCACCAGCAATCCTTTACACTCTTGAGATTTAGCTTCCATATCATCACAACCAAAGTAGCTGCCGCACCTCCACAGCTTCCCACAAAGAATACAGGCCCTGCACCTGCTGCAACTCCAGCCGCAGCGAGAAGTCCAACTTGTGTAGCAGCGAGTCCAGTCAGAATTTGCTTCGTTTGTTTGTCATACTTCAAAGCAATGCTCTTGATCCCAGCCTTGGCATCATCCTTGATGTCCATATGTGCGTATATCATATCGTAGAGTACAGTCCAAGCGATATTTGATGCGTACAAGTACCCAGCTGCCATCATGGCAGTAGAGTTATGCAAGAGATCAATCCCGAGTGCTGGGAAGCCCATGATGGCGCCCCAGGAAAACGTCAGCCCGAGCACCACTTGAGGATAATGGGTCACGCGCTTAGCTAAAGGATAGGAGGCTACCAGTAGCAAGCTTGGAATTCCGTAGTATAGACATTGAGTAGGGAATTGAAGTAGGATGGCTAGGCCAGCCAGAAGCTGAGCTCCAGTGAAGACAAGTGCACTGAAGGGTTTCACAGCTCCACGAGCGATGGGTCGAAGGCGTGTTCGTCGGACGCGAGGGTCCAGATTGCGGTCCCAGAGATCGTTAATGGTGCATCCAGCACCGCGCATAATCAGAGCACCACTAAAGAAAAGAAATGTTGTGCCAAGAACAGATATAGGGGATGCCATGGGAGTTGCAAGGGGCGCAGCGAGGAGAGTGGAGAAGAGGCATGGAAAGAACAGGTAGTAAGTTCCCGTAGGCTTGTCGAGGCGAATAAGCTCGGCGTAGGGGACCCAGGATGAAGGTAGGACTGATAGCAGACCCGTAGATGGCGGTGAATATGGCGCCAATAGTTCTGGAGAGTCCTGAACCTCCGCTTTGCTGGCGATGCTCAGAGATGGGCTACCAGGAGAGACTGAATGCTGATGACGCTTTACAGTACTAGGAAATATCCTAGTATAGGAAACAGAGGGAGTATTGTTAGATGCGGGAGACGGTACAGTTCGTGACCGAAAAACCCGAGTGCTTGATGACACCAACAGCGACGGTATTGCATATTTCCCATATGCTGTCCTCAACAATACACTCCGGCAGCCTGTCGACAGGCTGAGAATAGCATGCCTGGCCATGGTGGTACGACTGCAATAAAAGAGATTCAGCATAACCATTCATAAATGAGAACATCTTTGGGGATAAGATCTCGAAAGCATCATCGAGGGCTCATGAGATGCTTCTTAAAAAATGTTATCTAAGATGTACAGTCTTACTACAGACAGACCTCTTGTGTCACGGTATCTTGATGCGGTTACGAAGCTAGTGACTTAGGCTGATTTTCGTGCTACAGGAAGAAAATAGAAGCCGTGTCAGCATACGCAAAGAACTTGCAGAACCTACCAGTATTACTTCTCTTGTCGGTTACAATTGGTCCCCATCCCGTCGTTTACCTCATATCCTCTCGTGCTAAAGTTCTTGTCAATGCCACTTCAGAACGCGGAACAATTTCGCGTTTAAAGAGTGGTCCAAGCTCCTTTATTCCACTTCTCACATTTCTGATTATCACCTTGTCTTGCAACTCCCTGGAACGTGAGCGGAGCTCGATGGATGATCCATAAACTCTCGGCGAGTTAGTAGTACATACATTTGAAAAATCCAAAGTATTACAACTTCCATATTCACTCGCTTCTGTAGCTTCTTAGTTATGATTCACGCGATTTCGACATTCACACTGCTTCACGACCTGGACCTCTAGAGTACCTCTCAACTCTGTACATTCAACTTTTCTCGAATGGACACCATATGTTCCAGTAAGGGTGAACAAGGTGTCACCACATTGTGGGAAGTGGCCTTTTGAGTTCGCGGCGGTGCACATCCAACTTCGTGAAGGAAGAAGCGCGGACAACACAGCCATAACCCTGAAGCTGGGTGTGCCGCCAACATGCCGAGCCCTCTCCATCCTCAAGCCAAATTCGATCCTATTCCTCCCGATCTCGATCTTAATGCGCTAGTGGAGAACACGCCTAATTTCGACTATGTTGTTCGGATCGCAGCTGACCAGATCCGTGAACTAGGTCTCGAGCAGTTCGAGAAGCTTGTTCTCTTACATGTCATAGTTGGTGGCAAGCCTCTAGTGATCGAAGGATGGAACAAAAGTCTGCCACCATGGTTGTTCAGCAAGACTTGGCTAGAGGACAATGTAGGAAAGAAACGTAAGTGCATAACAGCGTGACCCTCAGTCCTGATTACTAATTCATTGCAGAGGAGAAAGTGAGAGATATTGTGAACGGCCTCGACATGCCAATGACGATCGGACATTATCTGGGTGCTTTGGAGAAGCTTACAAGGCAATGGACCCCAGCGAACTATAGAGATCCCAAGCGACAGAGACTTTACTTGAAGGACATAGACTGCCCTGAGCTGTGGCATCAGCACTTACAAAACGTCATTCCACAGACTCTCTTCTACCTCAATGATTGTGCTGGCGAGCAAGGAGGTCCCGGTGCAGTGCATGAATGCAACACATACAACAAGCTCGTCTTAGGTAAAGGCGCTGGGCCGGCTGGTGATCTCATGAGCAACCTGCCGGCAGAAATGCGGGCTGAAAATATGATGTGCTACATTGGCCACGAAGGAACATATACTCCAGCTCACCGAGAGATGTGCGCAAGTTTAGGTCAGAATATTATGGTTGAGACTTCTTCAACAGAAAAAGGCGAGAAGACTGGGAGCTCAATATGGTTCATGACGGAGAGTAAGGACCGAGAAGTTGTTTCGGAGTATTTTCTGTCTATGCTCGGTCATGATATTGAAGTTGAGTCGCATTTTGCACAGGTCAATGCCTGGAAGAAGGCACCGTTTCCGGTTTATATTGTCAACCAAAGAGTTGGTGATTTCATTCTCATCCCTCCTCTCGCCCCACATCAGGTGTGGAATCGAGGCACTCGGACTATGAAAGTCGCTTGGAATCGGACAACAGTAGAAACCCTTGAACTCGCGCTTCATGAAGCCCTGCCCCGAGCACGGATGGTTTGCCGTGATGAACAATATAAAAACAAGGCAATTGTATACTACTCGCTCCTCCGGTACTACGACCAATTGAAACGTGTCGAGCAGGCAGAAGATGCCAGTCGGGATGGTCAAGTAAAAGATTCTATCAGAAATGCCATTCGAGTGAGGCAACTAAAGAAAGACTTCAGACGTCTCTTTGCTCTCTACACAGAAGTTCTTGTTAGCGAAATGTTTTCCAAGGACCTGCCTAAGGAGAAGCACGTGGAGCTCCTTCCATTTGATAGCAATGTCACATGCTCCTACTGCCGTTGTAATATATTCAATCGCTTTCTCACTTGCAAATCTTGCATTGGTGAGGTTGAAGATACAGGAGACGAAGACACATATGATATCTGCATGGAATGTTACGCTATGGGTCGTTCTTGTGGCTGTGTTTCGAATCTAACTTGGGTTGAACAATGGCAATGGCACGTTCTGACTCAGAAATACGATGAATGGCGTGCCATGGTGGTTGGAAATGATGATAACGCCTCTCCACCGCAAAGTTTGGATGTTGCAAGATCCCTTTACGGAAAGAAGCCCGTGGCACAGGTATGTCAGGAACAGCTGAAGCGCAGACCCTGGAGAGACATATCGAAGCCATTTGAGCCAGAGCTTTCTCCTGAGTCTGAACCCGAACCAGAAGTTGACGATGAGGGGCGGGTAAAGAAGAGGAAGGGCTCAAAGCGAAAATCACAGAAGACACAGAATAAGGCCTGTCATATATGTCAGCATCAAGAGCCACATTGGAAGCTTGCATTTTGCACTACCTGCCCCAACTCTTACTGTTATGGTACTCTATGGCGCGCTTTTGATCTAAAGCCACAAATGGTTATGGAAGATCCCAATTGGCAGTGCCCAAAATGCCTAAATATATGTTCCTGCGGTAAATGCCGTCGGGACCATACTCAGCAGGCGTACCGGCCAAAGGGTACACTTCTGGGCCATGATACAAAACGTGTCGCTGATCCAAGGAGCGTTGAGAGCTTGGTGGACTTTAGCCGCACCAACCTCACGTGGTTACGCGGTGATGGTGATGACGATCCACAAACTTCTTCGAGGATGCAAAGACTGATGGAGAAGGCTCAGACGGAGAAGGCGCGTGAGGAGTCTTTGGAGGAAGACGTACTAATCGAGGCCGATGCAGGGCAGAAAAATGTGCAAAATTCCGTGGATATCAACTTGATAAATGATATGGCGATTGATCCACAGCTGCGTGATCATGAGCCCAATACGATTCAATATACAGATGATCCGGAAAACAATAATTTAGGTGGCGACTCAACTTTGGCTCATGCACATGCACATCTGCCCCACGGCAATGGTCATCATAACACTGCACCAGACGCAGAGCATCAAGTCATTACAAATGGCAGCGGTGCTCGGCAAGAATCTCATCCGGAGACATCTAGTACCAGGCTCAATTCCAATGCACAATACGTCGCCTCAGAGGCAACGATGTTTGTCCCAGAATCTTCCTCTCCTAGTCTTTCAGCTCCTGGAGGAGACCGAATGATGGGCATAAGTTACTATCAGCAAGCTAACGATACCGATAAGATTCTATTCGAGCATCCCGATGCTAACACCCCAATTGGGCAAGAGCCCGCTTTCACCTATCCCAGACTCCCTAAAGAGCCTCCAATTATTGACTTTAGCAGCAACAAGCGAAAAGTGGATAGCATATCGATGTTAAATAAAGGTGAGATGGATGACGCACATGCACAATTTTTCCAGGCTCAAAAGAAGCAAAAGCTTGCAGATGCTTGGAGGAACGGAAGATATTTCATGACTCTGAATCAACTTGAGGGCAGTCGAGGACACATAATCA
>Ga0335074_10004819_pt1 | contig 18614 bp, 20 predicted proteins | sample Lox_Sample_23_FD_206715 | JGI IMG/M metagenome (GOLD analysis project Ga0335074, IMG submission 206715) | Soil microbial communities from Loxahatchee National Wildlife Refuge, Florida, United States - Lox_Sample_2.3 | ecosystem: Environmental > Terrestrial > Soil > Wetlands | place: USA... | reverse complement strand
ACCACGTACTTCTTTACGGGCTTTTGTTTCGCGGTCACGATGCATCTCCGTCGTTGCGGAGGCATCGAGTCAGAGATTCACCGCAGAATCAATGACGTACGGCACTAGCCAGTTTGGCCGCTAGCCGACGTGCAAGCCATCGCGTTCCATTTAGATGCCTCGGTCGGGCTGGCGGTGGGCCGGCGCGAGCAACACGACACCGTTCGCCATGCCGGGCGACCAGCGGCCGGACGACGCCTATTCGTTGAATGAATTATGCCACCCCGTACACCGCCTTTGCGTTCTCCAGGAACACCGCCCGCCGCTGCGCCTCTGTCATCGGCAGCGGCAGCGCATGCGCCGGGTCGTCGAAATCCCAGTGCGGATAGTCGGTGGCGAACAGCACGCGGTCCCAACCAATCCACTCGATCGTCTCGGCAAGCTGCTCGCGCGGCTCCGGCTCTTCGATCGGCTGGGTGGTGAACCACACATTTGTTCGCATGTACTCGGACGGAGCGCGTTTCACCTGCGGCACCTCGCCCCGCAGCTTCGCCCATTGCCGATCCATCCGCCAGGCCAGCGACGCCGCCCAGGCCAAGCCGGCCTCAATCAGCACCACCTTCAGCGTCGGGACCTGCTCAAACACGCCCTCGAAGATCATGCTGACGAGCAGCGCCTGCTGGGCCTGGGCGTGGCCCACCATTTCCTCAATGTAGAAGGACCCCCAGCCGCCGGCAGTGATCGGCCAGCCACCATAGCCGAAAGCGTGCACGCCGACCGGCAGCCCAGCCGTCGCCGCGGCCTCGTAGATCGGCCAGTAGCGTCGGTGTCCAAGCGGATCGGCGGTGCGGCTAAGGAACAGCACTTGGGCGAAATTGGGATCGCCGGTACGGAGCTCGATCTCGCGCACCGAGGCGGCCGCATCCTCAAACGGAATCACTACCGATGCGCGCAGCCGCTTGTCCTTCGAGGTCCACTCCGCAACTTGCCATTCGTTGGTGGCGTGCGTAACGGCGGCTGACAGATCCGGGTTCTGCGCCCCCTGACCGCTGGTCAGCGGATTGAGGATGCCGAGTGCCACGTTATTGGGATCGAGATGCTGCGCCGCCATGAAGGCCAAGTCGCTGCCGGGCGCGTCGCCGTCCGGCCAGGCATCGCGGCGGCAGGCCAGAGGCTGGCCTTTGGGATAGGCGGAACCTTTCTCCCACGGCTGGCGGTAGGTTACGCCGAAGGTCGCGACATGCTCCCGCCAGTGCTTCGGCAGGTAGGGATACAGCGCCTTGCTGATCCCGCCTATCCCGGAGCCACGCGGGCGGGGATGCACATCGCAGTCGGCGATCGCCAATTTCGATGCGGTCTCCGGCCGGAGAACTGGTCGGTTCAGGACATCGATGTTCATGGCACGGTCTCCTGTAGCCGAGAATAGGTCCGCCGTGGGTTGTCTACCATCATCTTCTGCGCCAGGATCGGATCGAGCCCGTCCGGGATGGCGGCGGCGCCTTCGAACTGCCAATGCGGGTAGTCGGTGGAGAAAAGCAGCGTCTCGTCCGAGCCGATATGTTCGATCACGCGCATCACCGCGGCTCGCTCGGGCGGCGCGTCGAACGGTTGCAGGGTCAGGCGCACCCGCTCACGAACGATGCTGGACGGCGGATCGGACACCCACGGCACCTCGCTGCGCAACCCCTTCCAGAACTTGGTCAGCCGCCAGAGGTAGGCGGGCAGCCAAGTTACCCCGGATTCCAGCAGCACCACGGTCAGCGCCGGGAACTTGCTGAACACCCCCTCGGCAATCAGGCTGGTGAGCTGCGACTGAAACCCGCTCGCTTGGTGGATATAGTCCTCGACCAAGCTGCTCGGCCAGCCGACCGGCGTCACGGGGTGGCGATAGGTGCTGCCAGCATGGATGCCGATCGGCAGCCCATGGCGCTCAGCGGCGGCATAGATCGGCCAGTTCTGCCGCCGGCCCAGGGGTAGCTCGCCGCTGACCAGCAGCAGCACCTGGACGAAGCGCCGATCCGGCGCGACGCGGTCGATCTCGGCGGCAGCCAATTCGGCGCTCAACATCGGCACGACGATCGATGCGCGCAGCCGCTCGTCCCGATCCAGCCACTCGCGCGCCATCCAGTCGTTCACTGACCGGCAGAAGGCTGCGGCGATGTCCTCGCTGAACGGCACCTGCGCGCCGTACAGGCAATTGCAGATGGCTAACGTGGTCGAGAACGGCGCCAGCGCCTCCACGGCCAGGCGCTCCGGCGTGGTGGCGCCTTTGCCTTGCGCATCGCGCCAGTCGGCGCGCGCGGTCAACGGGTTGACGCTCGGGTAAGAGATCGGCACCAACTCGTCGAAGCCGCGGCGCACCGCGGTCTCACGCCAATGCTCGTCAAGGTAGGGCAGCAGCGCCTTGAGCCCCGGCACGACCGGATGAAGGTCGCAGTCGATCGGGCCGCCTTCGTTCATGCGGGTTGTCTCTTCCTCACCGATACGGGTGCTGCTGTTTTGTCGCGATACCGGCACCATTCGGCGCCAACGCAGCGCCAACACTCCGGCACGCGTGCCTTGCAGATATACCGCCCATGCAAGATGAGCCAGTGATGGGCGTTGCGCAAGAATTCCGCCGGCACCCGCTCGAGCAGGGCCAGCTCCACCTCCAGCGGTGTTTTGCCGGGAGCAATCCCGGTGCGGTTGCCCAACCGGAAGACATGGGTATCGACCGCCAGCGTGTTTTCACCGAAGGCGACATTCAGCACCACGTTGGCGGTCTTGCGCCCGACGCCCGGCAAAGCCTCCAGCGCCGCGCGGTCGCGCGGCACTTCCCCCCCATGTCGTTCGAGCAACTGGCGGGACAGCTCCACGACGTTGCGCGCCTTGCCCTGCCACAGGCCAAGCGCGCGGATATGCCGGGCCACTCCCTCCACTCCGAGCTTCACCATGGCCGCCGGCGTGGCGGCCTCCTGGAACAGAGTCTCGGTTGCCCGATTAACCGCGGCGTCGGTGGTCTGCGCCGACAGCACCACCGCGATCAGCAAGGTGTAAGGATCGATGAAGTCGAGCTCACTTCGAGGATCCGGCATGGCGCGGGCGAGCGCTTCGAGGAAATGGCGCACATCAGTGCGTGTCATGGCGCGCGAGTGATAGGTGGCCGGCTTCATGCCCGGGTTGTCGCGTTTCTGTGACTGGCCGGCAAGAGGCACCGCCCGTCTCTGTGATGCGCTACAATGTGACGATGGACAGCAGTCCACCAGCCGGTGCGCCCGTCCTCTTCGAAGCGATGATCGTGCCGCATCGCAGCCTCTCGCCACGCGGGCTGCGCATGCTGATCGCGGTCATCGCGGCGTCATCCGCGCTCACAACACTACGCTTCCTCCTGCTGCATGCTTGGCCTGTCGTGGCCTTTAGCGTCGTAGAAGTGGCGTTCGCGATCCTGTTGCTCCGCCTCAACGCTCGCCGCGCACGCCAGAGCGAACTGGTGCTGCTGACCGAAGCTGGCCTGCGCCTTGTCCGCACAGACGCATCGGGGCGCAAGCAGACCGAGGACCTGCCACATGGTTGGCTGAACGTAGTGCTGGAAGATGTGCCGGGTCGGATCCCGCGATTGCTATTGGTCGCCCGCGAGCTCCGTCGGGAGATCGGCGCCTCCTTGGGGGAGGTGGAAAAGCGGGACCTAGCAGCGGCACTGAGCGGGGCGTTGTACCGGCTGCGCAACCCCATTTTCGACAACCCGCAATTACGTGACCCTACTGAATCACCTCTCCTGCTCTGCAGGAGAGGTCCCCACGCGTAGCGTGGTGGGCGAGGGTCTTACCGCCGCGCTGCGGGTCAGCTCTCCGTCGGTCCCATCGACTTGATGAGCTCTAACACTTTCTTGCGCAGGGCCGGATCAGCGACTCGATAATAGGCGCGCACCAGTTCAAGCGTCTCCCGACGACTCATCGTGTCGTCCCCGAACGGGTCCTGGGCATCGGAAAAGCCTATGCTGCGTCGGCCGGCCGTCGAACTCGGGCCGGCCACAGTCTCCGGCATGTCGTCAAAAAAGAAGCTAATCGGCACGTCGAGCACACGCGACAGGTCGAACAGTCGGGAGGCACCGACGCGGTTCACCCCCCGCTCGTATTTCTGCACTTGTTGGAAGGTCAACCCCAGCGCATCACCGAGTCGCTCCTGCGACATGGCGAGCAACGTGCGGCGTAAACGGATCCGCGTGCCCACATGCACATCGATCGGGCTTGGCCGCCCGTCTTTATCGCCCCCACCGCTCACGCTGGCGCGTGTTTGCGGCGGACTGTCCTTGGTCTCGTCGAGCATCAGCGCCCCCCGGTCTGCACAACTGCCGATCCCCTGCCCTAGCCTGCCGACGATCCAGCGGAGTGTTAGATAACCGTAAATCTACAACCGAGAATTGTCAACGGGAGAATTAAATTGAGGAAATTCGTGCCGCGTGTCGCACTATTTCTACAAATTGGGCCTGGTTCCGCGAGTGCACATGAGTGCCGCGCCACCCGCCCAGCAATCCCGCCGCCAGTGCCGCCCCGGCGATCGCCAGCGGCACGGGCAGTCCGAATCGGGAGAACAGGGTAGGCGGCAATTTTCCTGGTAGCGGCACAGTCAGGACACCAGTCCGATCGAGCCCAAGTCGCGCCAGTTCGTGTCCATACGCGTCGAACGACGCGGATATTCCAGTATTGGCCGCCCGCATCAGCGGCAGCCCCTCCTCGACGGCGCGCATCCGGGCCGCCGCCAAATGTTGGCGCGGCCCGGTCGAATTGCCGAACCAGGCGTCGTTGGTGACGTTGACCATCCAATCAGGTCGATCCGCCGCATCAATAATTTGTCCTGGGAAGATATCCTCATAGCAGATCGATGGTCCAACCGACGGTAGGCTTGGCACGTGCATCGTTGCCGGTCCGCCGCCGCGGGCGAAGCCGCCGCCTGGTACGACCTGCACAGGAATTGGCACCCAGCGCGGCTGGTACTCGCCGAATGGGACCAGATGCCACTTGTCGTAGACGGCCGCGATCGTGCCGTCGCCCTCCAGGGCAAACAGGCTGTTGCGCGGCCGCCCCCGGCGGTCGAAGCGAACTGCGCCGATCAGCGCCGGGCCGCCGCCGGCAGCCGCCTCGATTGCCTGCCGGGCCTCCGGATCCGGCTCCAGCAAGAACGGGCTCGCGGTCTCCGGCCAGACCATCACTTTCGGCCCGCCGCCCGCTTCCGCGACGCCCTTGTGCGTCAACTCCAGATAACGACGAAATATACGCAGCGCCAGATCGCGATCCCATTTCTGTCCTTCCGGGACGTCCCCCTGCACCAGCACCACCTTCAGCCCAGGCGGAGGTGTCGGCTTCAGCTCATCCAGGCGCAGCAGCCCTGCCGAACCCCACACCGCCACGAGCGCGACGCCCCCGACCCGCCAGCGCCATCCCAAGAGCGGGACGGAGGCGAGCAGGACGGTGAGGAACGTCAGCCCATGGATGCTGACCCACGCTGCGGGCTGGATGAATATGTCACCCAGCCGACCCGGAAACTCCCAGTCGCTGCCCCAGAGGTTCCAGGGGAAGCCGGTCAGCACGACCTGCCGCGCGAGGTCGCCCAGCACCCAGGCACCTGCCAGCGCCAGCGAACGCGGCCAGCCAGCTCGAGCACACCGCGCCAGTGCCGCCGCCGGGGCGATGAACAGCGCCAGCGTCGCCGACAAGGCAGGCACGGCAATCGGCACGAACCACCAGAACCGTGCCGCCTCGACCAGGATCGCCTCGGTCACCCAGTAGAGGCCGACCAGATGCAGACCGAAGCCGAACCACCAGCCGCGCCTGCCGGCCACCGCGGGCCCGCGCGCCGCGTCGATAAGCAGCAGCAGGCCCGGCACGGCGATCAGCAAAATCGGCAGCGCGAACACCGGCGGCAGCGCTGCTGCCGACAGCACGCCCAGTGCGAATGCCGCCAGATCCGCCCGCCAGCCCCGCAGCCCGGTCAGCCAAGCGGTCAGGCCTGATCGCGGCATCCCACCGCGTGCCGACGCCGGCGGGTCAGTCGAGCGCTTCGCGGAGCTGGCGTTCGTAATGGCGGTAGTATTTGTCAGTGACGAGGTCGGTCTTGACGACAACAGCGACATCCGTGGTGTTGAACTGGCGATCGATCACCGCACCATCGCCGACGAAGCCGCCGAGGCGGAGATAGCCTTTGATCAGCGGCGGCAAAAGATTGAGCGTCCGTTTGGAATCAATCGACGCCGGCAGGATCTGCCGCATATCGACGTAGCGATGCGGCAGCGCCCGCGGACGCAACGCCGGCGGCGCGAGGTGGTTGTAATAGAGATAGGTCAGCTCGGCGGCCAGCGCATCGGGATCTGTCCCCGGTAGGCTGGCGCAGCCGAACATCAGGTCGATCCGATACTGGAACACATAGGCGGCAATGCCGCGCCAGAGAAGCTGCATCGCGGCGCGGTTGCGGTAGCCGACGTCGACGCATGAGCGCCCCAGCTCCAGCAAGCGTCCCGGAAAGCCCAGTAGCGGAGCAATGTCATACTCGCCAGCCGAGTAGAACCGGCCGATCTGAGCTGCCGCCTCGCGCTGGATCAGGCGATAGGTGCCGACCACGCCTTCCGGTCCTGGACCGATCGCATGATCGATCACCAGAAGATGGTCGGCGACGGCGTCGAAGATGTCGCGATCCCGGCGGGATGCGGCGGTGAGCGGGTCCGCGGCGGCCCCCATCTCGGCGTAGAAGACGCGGTAGCGTAGCGCCTGTACAGCGTCGCGCTCGGCGCGGGTGGCCGCCAGTCGTACGCCAAGATTTCCCGCGCGCAGCTCCGGAAACTCAGGCACGCTACTGGACCGTGTCCCGAGCGGGCGAGCGGCTGTCACCGCGGAACCCACCGAGGCGCTCGGTCACGCTGCGGATCGGTTTCAGGGCCCTCGACGGCGGTACCCCTGCCGCGCGACCTTGTCGGCCGCTTATCGTCCTGAGCGACGCGTCGGCCGAACAGTTCGAGCCGTAGCGACACCAGCTCGAAGCCCAGCCGTTCCGCGGTTACCTGCATCAACCGTTCATGCGCTGGGTCCTGGAACTCAATCACCTTTCCGGAATCCACATCGATCAGGTGGTAGTGGTGGCCGTGCTCGGTGGGCTCGTAGCGGGCACGCCCGCCGCCGAAATCCCGCCGCTCCAGGATGCCTTTCTCTTCCAGCAGGCGCACCGTGCGGTAGACGGTGGCGATCGAGATTCGCTCGTCGAGCGCCACCGCCCGGCGATACAGCTCCTCGACGTCGGGGTGGTCGGAGGACTCCGACAAGACGCGCGCGACGACACGGCGCTGGCCCGTCATTTTCAGGCCCCGTTCGACGCAGAGGCGCTCGATGCGCGATTCCATACGGATCCTTGTGGTCCCCCAGCCGATCAGCGGCGCCCCACCTGTCCGCCATGCGATTCGGCGTCAGCCGCCGACGGACCAGGAGGCAGATTACCGGGCCGACGGGCACTGGCGCAAACTCCAGTGCGGCCTAGGCCGAGCACCCAGCCTACTTTCGCCCGGCGCGCGGCTTGGTACCGAGCCCGATCTTCTTGGCCAGCGATGAACGGTGCCTGGCATAGTTCGGCGCCACCATCGGATAGTCGGGTGGTAGTCCCCAGCGGTCGCGATACTGCTCAGGCGTCATGTTGTACGCCGTCTTGAGATGCCGCTTCAGCATTTTCAGCTTCTTGCCGTCTTCAAGGCAGATGATGTGGTCGGCAAATACCGACTTCTTGACCGGTACCGCCGGCTGCGGCCGCTCTGGTTCGTTCTGTTCGTTGCTGACGCCGGCCAGCGTCTTGTAAACCTCCTGGATCAGCGATGGCAACGCATCCGGGGAGACCGAGTTATTGGACACATGGGCGGACACGATTTGCGCGGTCAGTCCAAGCACGGTGATATTCGCCGGATGCTCGGCCATCGTCATTCCCTTCGACGCAGATGACTTTCCCTATATAACGTGATCCGCGGTCAATTCGCAATGATATTTGCAAACCTTCGGGCTTCTTTACTATCGGCCGATGCTGGCGCAAGAATTAGCCGAGTATCATGTCTAAGACAGAACTGGCCGACCAGGAATTGGACATCACGCAGGATACCTGCCCGATGACCTTCGTGCGCACCCGCCTGGCGCTCGATCGCATGAAGTCCGGAGAGGTCCTGCGCGTCCGCCTGCGCGGACAGGAACCGCTCCGCAACGTCCCGCGCAGCGCCAGCGAGCAGGGTCATCAGGTGCTCGCTCTGGAGACCGACGCTGACGGGATCAGCACGCTGCTGCTGCGCAAAGGCTGAGCGCAGCCTGCAGGACCAGCGCATCAGTGCCGTCCGCATAGTAGCGGCGCCGCCTCCCAGCCTCGACGAAGCCGGCCGCCGCATATAGCCCGCGCGCTGCCTGGTTGGCCTCCGAGACTTCGAGAAACACGGCGCGTGCGCCGCGGTCTCGAGCCTCCCGCAAAGCCGCGTCCAGCAACGCTCCGCCGAGGCCGCGGCGCCGGCTGGTGGGTACGACCGCCAAGGTCAGAACTTCCGCCTCTTCACCGGCGACTCTGGCCAGAACCATCCCGCCTGCCGCATCGATCAGGCCAAACACACCAGGCAGGCCGAGTTGCAATCCGAGAGCCTCTTCCTCCCAGGTCTCGGACGGCGGGAAGGCAACGCCGTGGATTGCCGCGAGGGCCGCGGCATCGGCCGTGCACGCCGTCCTCATGGAGTACCGGGGCAGATGTGCGAGCGTACGGTCGGAAGCTTCACACGGAGAGCTACGAAGGAACCCGCGGAACGGCTGTGGCGTTTCGCGCTTTCGTGGGCCTTCGTGTGAACCCCTCCCCGCGAGCATCCATTCGCTCCGAGAGTACAAGAAACCGGTGGCTTCATGGCAGGGGTGGCGGACGCAGCCCACCTGCCGGTGGCCGTACTGCCAGCGGTTCCACGTAGAGCGGCTGCGGTGGGCGGGGCGGCAGGCGGCCCGAATGGCGTCGGCGCGCAGCCATTGCTATGTGACTGGGCTGCGGCAGCTTCGCGTCCGTCAGCATCACATCCGCGTTCCGCGCCGCCAGCCGGGCAGCCACCTCGATCGCTGCATCCCCGGCGATCGCGACCGGCCCATCGGGTATGGGCAGGTGATCCAGGGCAATGTCCACCACACGCCCAGCCCGCTCCAGGAACACCTCTCCGCGAAAATTGTCGATGGCAGACCAGAGTTGACGACGGCGAAAGCGCGGCAGCGCCTCGGCCAGCGCCTCGCCGACGGTCACCGCGATGACCGGCACGCCGGCCGCGAGTCCGATCCCGTGCGCCAACGCCAGCGCTGCACGAATGCCGGTGAAGCTGCCCGGGCCGATGGTCGCGGCAATCATGTCGAGCTCGGCCGGTGAGAGCGCGGCTTCATCAAACACGGCCTCGACCATGATTGGCAGCATCGTTGCTTGGCCACGCTGGACCAGTCGCTGTCGTCGCGCAAGCACTTGGTCATCGCTCAGGATTGCGGCCACACAACCGCGCAGCGCCGAATCGAGAGTCAGAATGTGCATCGCGCCCGCTTTGTTCATCTGTGCCCCGAAGCAGGCGAAAGCCGGCTCAAAGCAATCGGCAGGCGTCATCGAAATCGAGGCGGGGCGAACGGGGGAAAACCCCGGCCGGGTCGCCGTGGCCGAGATTGACCAGGAAATTCGATCTCCAGCCATAGCCTCGCAGGAAGACCTCGTCCACCATGTCGTTGTCGAAGCCCGACATCGGCCCAGTGTCCAATCCGACAGCGCGTGCGGCCATGATCAGATAGGCGCCCTGCAGCGTGCCGTTGCGGAACGCGGTGGTCGCGGCCAGCGCCTCGTTGCTGGTGAACCATGAGCGCGCATCCAGGTTATGCGGAAACAGCCGCGGCAGGTGCTCGTAGAATTTCGGATCGTAAGCAACGATCACGGTCACTGGCGCTGCCATCGTCTTGTCGAGATTGCCCGACGACAGCGCTGGCGCAAGGCGCTCCTTGGCCTCCCGCGTTCGTAGAAACAGGAACCGTGCCGGCGAGGTGTTCGCCGAGGTCGGTCCCCATTTCAGAATGTCGTACACCTCTCGCAGCGTGTCGTCGGACACCGGTTCGTCGGTGAACTTGTTGTGGGTGCGCGCTTCCCGGAACAGGGTATCGAGCGCCAGAGCCTCCAGGCGAGTGGTGCCGTTGAGCATCAGGCGTCCACCTGCTCGACCGCGACAACCTCAGGCACATAGTGGCGCAGCATGTTCTCGATGCCGTGCTTCAGCGTGGCGCGTGAAGACGGACAGCCCGAGCAGGAGCCTTGTAGGTAAAGCCGCACCACGCCGTCGCGATAGCCGCGGAACACAATGTCGCCACCGTCGCCGGCCACGGCCGGGCGGACCCGGGTGTCCAGCAGTTCGCGGATCTGCGCCACGATCTCCTCATCCTCCGGCAGCACCTCTTCTTCGCCGAGGTCGAAATCGTCGTCGGCATCGCCCTCGATGATCGGGCGGCCGGACATGAAATGCTCCATCAGCGCGCTGAGCACCGGCGGCTTCAGCGCTGTCCAGGCGATCGCGTCGGTCTTCGTCACCGTGACGAAATTACCGCCCAGGAACACCCGCGCGACGCCCGGCAGAGCGAAGATCGCGGTCGCCAGGGGGCTGCGCACGGCTGCCTCGGCCGAGGCGAAGTCAGCCGTGCCGGCGCCCATTACCTCGCGGCCGGGAAGGAATTTGAGGGTAGCTGGATTGGGCGTGCCTTCGGTCTCGATGAACATGATCGCGGCCTGACCTTCTGGTGGGAATGGGGACCGGCGGCTTGGGCCAGTCGCCTGCTACATCGGCGGAAACCCGATGAATGACAAGGGGAGGGGGGCGCGACCAGACGTCACAGCGGATCGCAGTCAGCCGGACGTGACAGCGTCGGGACGTGCACAGTCGGCAGCATTTGCAACGCCCGCCCGCGCGATAAGCTCGGCCGCGCAGTCCGCCGGCAGCGGCGGGCTGAACAGGAACCCTTGACCGTAGGCGCAGCCCAGCTCCTGGAGACGCTTCACCGCACCCGGGTCCTCGATGCCCTTGGCGGTCAGCTCCAGCCCGATCGCCTGTCCTAGATGGACGATCGCCGCGGCATAATCCCCGACCCGGCAGCAGCCCGACTCGATAGCGAGCGTGAAGGCTCGATCAATATTGATCCTGTCGAATTGCAGCTCCCGGAGGAGATACAAATTGCAGTAGCCACGGCCGAAATCGTCAAGAGCGATCCGGCAGCCAAGCTCGCGCAGGCCAGCCAGCACCGAGCGCGGGACCATCGAATCGTGGATAAGTGCGGTCTCGGTGATCTCGATCTCCAGTCGGTCGGCCATGAACCCAGTGGCATCCAGCACGCAAGCCACGCGCTCCGGCAACTCATCATCCTGCAGGTCGGACGGAGCGATATTGACTGCCAGCCGGACATGCCAAGGCCACGCCTTTGCCGCCAGGCAGGCCTGTCGCAGCACGCTCTCGAACAACACCCCGGAAAGCCCGCACGCTCGCACAATCGGCAGGAATCGCGCCGGCGTCAGTATGCCCTTCGTCGGGTGCTCCCATCGGGCAAGCGCTTCGAAACCGACGATCGCCGAGTCGCTCATTCTGACGAGCGGCTGAAAATAGGGCACAATCTCCCCGACAACCATCGCGTGACGCAACTCGTGTTTGAGCTCCGTCCCCTCCTCGAGCTCGGCCGCCATTCGGGCCTCGAAGAAGCGATGGCTTCCGCCACCGGCTCGCTTCGCATGGTACATCGCGATATCGGCGGTGCGCAGCAGCGACTCCGTATCGTCACCGTGCTGAGGCGACATGGAGATTCCGACCGCCGCACCGATATCGATTGTCATTCCGCCGACGCGAAGCGGGGCAGAGATCGCGTCAACGATCACCTGGGCCCATGCCGCGATCGCTGCTTCTCCCTCTTTCGCCGACAGCAAGGCGGCGAATTCGTCACCGCCCAGGCGCGCGACCGTTGCCTGCTCCCCCAGCACATCGCGGATTCGTGCGGCGGTCTCGATCAGGATCGCATCCCCGACATGATGCCCGTGTACGTCATTGACTGGCTTGAACCGGTCAAGGTCGATGAACAGTACGGCGAGGGCGGGTTCCAGACGCAGCGACTGGTCAAGCAGCTCCAGGAAACAGCGGCGGTTCGGTAGACCGGTAAGCGCATCGTGCATGGCCAAATGCTCTAACCGGTCTTTTGTCGCGGCCAGGTGTTCCTCGGCCCGCTTGCGATCGTCGATATCGCGCAGGATCACGACCAGTCCGCCATCGCTGTCGAGATATCGATATCGTGCCTCGATCCAAATATAGCTGCCGTCCTTGCGCCGCATCCGCCACGTCGCGTCCCGCACCGGGTCCTCCGGACCGAACGAGGCAAACAACTCCAGCACCCCGGGCAAGTCGTCCGGTTGCACAAGGTCGAAGGCGCCGCCGTTCAACAGCTCCTGTTGGCTGAAGCCGAGCACCTCCCGGCAGGAGGGCGAAACGTAGAGTCGCCGGCACTCCCGGTTCAGCCGGACGATCACGTCTGAGGCGTTTTCGGTAACCAACTGAAAAAGCGTCTGTTCCGTCGCCTGACTGTGCCGGGTGGCTCGTAGCTCCTGCTCGCGGGCTGCCAGCAAACCCGACAGGTGCCGGAATCGTAGCACGGCCGCAGCCGCGATGGCAGCAATCAGCCCGCCGGCGAGGATCGCAACCAGGATCATGCGCCGCTCACAACCTGCTGCGGCGCTCAGGCACGAGGTGGTTAGCCGATCCCGGAGGCGGACGGAAGCAGCTCATCCGCTCCAGACTTAAGCAGTTTCGTAAAGGAAACCTGAACGGTCCTTACGTCCCGACCGAACAGCGCATTCCGGAGCGTTCGGCGGCTCAGCCGGTGCTTTGCTGCAGGATCTCCTGAGGCGTAGCGGACACTACCTGAACGTATTTCGGGACGAACCTGCCGCTTTCGATCAGCTTGATGAAATCCGGCTTGATCTCATTGGCCAGGATCCGGCGGATACGGGCATGCTCCTCGAGGTCCGACCACTCGGCGATCAGGAAGAATCGACTCGAGTCCTCGGTATCGCGGCACAACACGCCGTCTTTCACCTGGGCCGAGGATTTATGCATCGGATTGCCATCCGAGTAGTCGAATTCTTCGAACAGGCGGATGAATTCCTCCTCCCGCCCCGGGATAACTCGGAAGTCATAGATGTGCAGATAGTTGCCCGACCGGGCCAGCGGCTCCTGCGCCATTGTTCACCCTCGCTTTTTCGCGCAGCTTCGACGCTAGACCGCACCGAGGCAGCCGGGCAATCCTGAGCCGGGAACCCCTGCATTGCGCCCGCCGACAGACGCTAGGTATCGTGCGCTCCGGTCCCGCGGCGCAGGGGAATGGGCATGGATACGCACGGCGACGCCTTCGCGATCACACAACGCTATGCTTGGCCGGCCGAGGGCCATACCCGCATTCCGGATTGGGTCTATACCGACCAGGCGATCTATGAACGTGAGGTGGAACGTATCTTCCACGGGCGGACCTGGAACTACGTCGCGCTGGAAGCCGAAATCCCCAATCCCGGCGACTTCATCCGCTCCCATGTCGGGCCGACGCCGGTCGTGGTCAGCCGGGCCGACGCGGGTACGATCGCGGTTTTCGAGAATCGGTGCAGCCATCGTGCGGCGGAATTCTGCCGCGAACTCGCCGGCAATGTCCGGGAGTTCATCTGCCCCTATCACCAGTGGAGCTACGATCTGGAAGGCAAGCTCCGAGCCGTGCCGTTCCGACGTGGTGTGGCCGGCAGGGGCGGCATGCCTCAGGATTTTCGGATAGCGGACCATGGCCCTCGGCGTCTCGCCGTCACCACGCATCGCGGCGTGGTGTTTGCGAGCTATGCAAACGACATGGAAAGCCTCGCCGACTATCTCGGCCCCAAGGTACTGCGGGAATTCGAGGCGACCTTCGACGGCCGCGCACTTAAAATTCTTGGCCATTATCGGCACACGCTTCCTGGCAACTGGAAGCTGTACCACGAGAACCTGAAGGACCCCTATCACGCGACGCTACTGCACACCTTCCTTGTGACCTTTGGCCTGCTTGTCGCGGGAAACAAGTCGCTGATGCTGGTGGATGCCAGCGGCCGGCACGGCGTGATGTGCTCGGCCAAGGGTGACGCCAGCAAGGTCTCGGCCGAGAATCGGAAGGAAATGCGAGCCTATCGGGAGGGCATGCGCCTGGCAGATCCGCGCATCATGGAATTCACCGACGAATTCGACAGCCCATGGTCCGTCACCATGGCGACGATCTGGCCCAACCTGATCGTACAAAGGGAGATGAACACGCTGGGCATCCGTCAGATCGTGCCGACGGGACCGCACGAGTTCATCATGAAATGGACCATGTTCGGCTTCGCCGGCGACAGCGACGAGATGACGCGCCACCGCCTGCGGCAAGGCAATCTGATGGGCCCGGCGGGGTTCCTCGGCTTGGAGGACAATGAGGCGATCAAGTTCGTGCAGGACGGCATGCAGGACGTGCCCGGTAATGGGCATCTGGTAGCATTGGACCCCGACACGCCGGCCGGCACCTCGGAAACGCTGATCTCGGAATCGGCGATCCGCGCTATGTACTGCCATTGGCGTGCGGTTATGGCGTTATGAACGGACAGACGGCTCATGCGTGACGCGCCGATCGCGGCTTTGCTGCTGCGCGCTGAGATCGAGACTTTCAACGCCCGTTACTGCGCGTTGCTGGATCAACAAGACCTTATGGCCTGGGTGGACTGCTTCACCGAAGATGCATTCTACACCGTGATCTCGCGGGAGAATTTCGATCGCGATCTGCCGGTTGGGCTGATCTATTGCGAAGGGCGCGGCATGATCCACGATCGCGCCTTCGCGTTGTTAAAGACTGCCATGTTCGGGCCACGTTACTTGCGGCACATGGTTGCCAATCTCATCGTGATGCCGGCTGGACCGGACGGCACGATTCACGCTCGCGCCAACTACGTAGTATTCGAGGTCCTGACGAACCGACCGGAGGCCCGACTGCACCAGATCGGCGAGTATCGTGATATCTTCCGACGTGCGGATGGGGATCTGAGATTGCAGGAGCGCCGCTGCGTCTATGACAATCTACTGGTGCCGACTGCCCTTTGTATTCCCGTGTAGTGCCTCGCGCACGCAATGTCCGCATCGCCTGCTCTGCGAGAATGCTATTGGAAGATCTAGCCGTAGGCGCTCCCGGCGCACATCTGATCCAGATGCGTCGAGTCGAATCCCGCCGCGATCGCCATGTGGATCTGCGCCCGAAGCTGCGCCTCGACGGCATCCGGCGCCGCGTAGCGCTGAACGCTCTGCACGTTCGGCCGGAAGCACCTATCGGGTCGGCCAGACCGGTGGAGGCAGGCGGATGGGCGATCGGTCGCCACTGATACGGCCTCTTCTCGCTAGTGCACTTGTCGCACGGTACCGACGAGCACCACCGGGTTGATCGCTACGACGATGGCGCGAGTTTCGCGGCCAGGGAGCGGGTGCTGTCCTCGGTACAGCCCAGATAGAATCTCAGTGACCTTCCTTTTCTCGAAGCCTTCGTGTCGAAAAACCCCCATCCAGGCAAGGTGAAGGGGTGTCGCGGATCGTGCTCCATCCGACGAACGGCTCCTTGGGCGGCGGCACATTCATAACGCCCGTTCTCGCCTCAGATGAGCCCACGGAGCTGTGAGTGTTCCAACCGGAAGCCGGAGCCTCCCTCCTGGCGCGCGAGAGCGCGCGTATCGACATAGATGAAGCTGAATACGGCCTGTGAAACTAACGCATACCCACGCTCGGTCAGGAAGCTACGAATCGGGCTTCGGCTCATGCCATCCTTATTCCTGGTGAATTGCTCGAAATCCTCTACAATCACGGCAGTCGGTCTGATTCGGCTCCAATCCAGGCTGAAGAGCACATCAAGGTCAAGGCCTTCGCAATCCACAGACAGCAGATCGATGACGCCATCTGATCTGTACTGATCAACAACATCCTGAAGTGGACGGCAGGCTACTCGGATGCGCTCAACGATCTCCTGCTCCATTCTATTTGCTTGCTCACCATCGAAGCTGTTCAGCTTGGAGTCCGCGAACTTGTAGAAAGTCAGCTCCGCCCGCTCCCGCGCGATCCCGCAGGTGAGATGAAGGTCCCGTGGCCGCCGGCGGGCAAACAGAGCGGCAGCGTCGGGGTTCGGCTCGATGGTGATGCCGGACCAGCCACGCAAATAGAGCTTGTAGGTATTGGATAGACGCCAAGGGTGGTGCGCCCCAACATCGATGTAGAATCCGCGCAGTGCCGGCGCGAAAAGCGTATAGAGCAGTATATCCTCGCCATATTGCGCAAAGGAGATCGTGCGCATCCTCTGCCGGATCGGACCAAATGCGGCGCTCAATCGGCGCACTTGTTGAAACCTCGAGATCGCCGGTACCACTGCCTTCCTCTCCGCCCCCGCTGTCGGGGACTGTCGATAGTGATATAATGCTTTTGGGCCTGGGAGCCAGATTCTCCAGAGTAAGATGATCGTGCGGAACGATGACCTCCGGCTTGGATCTGGAAGCCTCAGGTGTAATTCCGCACCGTCGCGCGGACCTCAAGCCGATAACGGCTCGGATTTCGCAGAGAGTACACGAAGATGACAGTGCGGTCTCCGAGCCGTTCATCAGCGCTTCGACGGCGACCGCGAGAACAAAAGGCGACCAAGGAAGACCGACGCCGGACCGTGCCGTCTAGCCGATGCGAGCGTGATCGAGCTATGAGATCGCGTGGATGCTGCCGTTCGACACCTTGGCGACGCCCTGCAGCAGGATACCGCCGGTGGGGTCCGTGCCGAAGCTGATCATCAATCCACCAGCCTGCACTGTTTCCTGCATGGAACTCATCAGCGACGCATCGATATGCAACTCGTCGCCCTGCGCGCCATTGAAGTCGGCGATGGTCATCAGCCCATCTCCGGCGTGGAATACGAAGGAGTCGGTGGTCCCCCTGCCGGCGATACTTAGCGTTCCTGTGCCGCCGATGAATATGTTCTGCCCGCTATCGACACTTACGGCTGCCGTCCCCGCACCGCCATACACCGTGACCGAGTTGGTACCAATAAAGCTCATCTGGTCAGTGCCTGACCCGGCGTGAATCAGTGCGTCGGTCACGCCATTTGAGCCGATCAACGAGAACGTGTCGTCGCCGCTTCCCATGATCAGGTTGACCGTATTCTCGGCTGCCGCACCCCAGGCGTTGCCGGCGATGAATGACACGTCATAGTTGCCGCTGCCAAGGCTGATGCTACCGCGTTCGGCAATGTTTGCATCAAGGGTCGCGGCTTGACCCGCGGCTGTGGTCGCGCCGGTGAGACGTGCGTCAACCTCTACAAAGTTGTAGGCCGCGTACGAGGCGCCGGTTGTGTCAGTGATGCTGACCTTGGTAACGTAGCCCCAGCCATCGGTGCTCACGTTACGCACGCCAGTGGCATCCACCCACTGGTGCACATTGTTGTTCAGGCCAGTCTGATAGGTGTAACTGTCCAGCGAACCCGACGAAATCACCTGTTGGGTAAGTGTGTGGCCATTACTATCCACGAAGGTGAGAGCGGCAACCGGTTTAGCGCCGGAAGCGACGCTCTCTGTGAACGTAAAGCCCTGTTGCCCGTCCGTTGTCTCTGTGAGCGTGGCACCAGCGATCGCCGACCCATTGATGGTTGCGCCGGTAAAATATAGGACACCGTCAGATCCCGGGTCGCCACCGGATGTTGCATTGAGAAAATCGATGGTGACCACATGGCTGCCAGCGCTGAAATTTCCATTGACATCGAAGGTTTGAGCAAGCCCGTTGGCTTGTAGAGCTGCGGCATTGACCGTCTGTGTCCCGCCGATCTGCTGGCCGTCTACCAGGACTGTGAATTGCACATTGCTTTCCCCGGGATCCTCTGAGATCGTTAGCGCCAGCGTGTCGTCACCGCTAGCGATCGTCACGACCGGTATCGTGGGTGTGGTGGCGCCGAAGTATTCGCCCCAGGCGGCTTCCTCCAGCGGCCTCTCGCCGTTCGAAAACCCCCAACTGCCGTCGCTGACATCCGTGTCCCAGATGTCAACGTTCTGAATCGTCACGCCCTCGGCCTCTGCAGTGGTCAGGGCTGAGGCAAGCCATTCCACGAACGCAGGATCATCGCTCGGGCCAAGCCCGGAGGCGTTCGAACCGGCACCGGTTTCCGAGATCGACAACGGCTTGCCCGTCTCCTGGGCGAACTCGATAGCATCCTCCATCGACCACCCGGGACTTCCAAGCGCCGGTGTCGGATTCCACTGGTCCCCGTTCGAGTATTGCCAGTAATGCTCGAGATCCGTGACGCTTGCGGCCCAGGCGCTCTGGCTGGCGGCTTGCGGACCAGGTGTGGTGGCGGTCGCGCTCGACCACGTCGTGAGGTCTAACGGATAGGCCGGTGAATAGACGTCGGTCGAGATGATATCGACGTACTGGTTGCCTGGGTAAAGCTGGGTCGGGTCGACGCTGCTCCAGTTGACATCGGCCGGATTCCACACGACCTGCGCGGTGATGCCGTCAGCCGCTCCCTCCTCATGGATCAGATTGGCGACGTGCTGAAACGCGGCGACGAAGT
>Ga0335074_10004818_pt1 | contig 18616 bp, 16 predicted proteins | sample Lox_Sample_23_FD_206715 | JGI IMG/M metagenome (GOLD analysis project Ga0335074, IMG submission 206715) | Soil microbial communities from Loxahatchee National Wildlife Refuge, Florida, United States - Lox_Sample_2.3 | ecosystem: Environmental > Terrestrial > Soil > Wetlands | place: USA... | reverse complement strand
CGCGCTGCTTCATGCAGCGCGCCGCAGCGCGCTATTGCTTCCTCAGGCCGCCTTCAGCGTCGGCTGCCCACTTTGCCAGTTGCAGGGACACAGCTCGTCCGTCTGCAATGCATCGAGCACGCGCAGCACCTCCTCGGGGCTGCGTCCGACGTTCGCGTCGGTCACGTAGACGAAGCGAACGATGCCCTGCGGATCGACGATGAACGTCGCGCGCTGCGCGACACCCGATTCGGGATCGAGGATCCCGAGCGCGCTCGAAAGCTCGCGCTTCACGTCCGCGAGCATCGGGAACGGGAGGTTGCCGAGCTCCTGCTTCTGCCGACGCCAGGCGAGATGGACGTACTCGTTGTCGATGCTGACGCCGAGCAGTTGCGCATCGCGCGCGCGGAACTCCGCGTCGAGCTTGCCGAACCCGGCAATCTCCGTCGGGCAAACGAACGTGAAGTCCTTCGGCCAGAAGAACACGACGCGCCACTTGCCGGCGAAGGTCTGCGAATCGATGGGGCGAAACGCCTTGTCGGGATCGTTCGACACGACACCGGTGAGTGCGTAGTTCGGGAATCTCTCTCCAATGCGAATCATTCTGCTTGCTCCTCGAGTCCCCCGGGGACCCGGTTGATGCTGTGCCACGGGAGCCATCATGGGGTCGCGGCTCTCGACGTTCCAATCGATTGATTTTATAATTTCGATAGATGGCGTATATCGAGGCTCAGGGCACGGATTTCAAGCGCCGCACGCATCGACCGGCATGACGGACCTCAAGCTCAAGGACCTGCGATACCTCGTCGCCGTCGCCGACACGCGGCACTTCGGCCGCGCCGCCGAGCGCTGCTGCGTGAGCCAGCCGACCCTCTCGGCGCAGATCAAGAAGCTCGAGGACTATCTCGGCGTGCAGCTCATCGAGCGCCAGCCCAAGCGCGCCGTGCTGACCGACGCCGGCGAGCAGATCGTCGCGCGTGCCCGCCGCATCCTCGAGGCGAGCGATGAAGTCGTCACGCTCGCCCGATCGCATCGCGACCCGCTCGCCGGACAGTTGCGGCTCGGGCTGCTGCCGACGATCGGACCCTACTTGCTACCGCAGATCGCTCCGGCCATCCGCAAGGCGCTCCCGCGCCTGGCCCTGCTCCTCTACGAGTATCAAACCGCCCCGCTCCTCGACAAGGTGCACGCTGGCGAGATCGATCTCGGCATCCTGGCGTTACCCGTCGATCTCGACGGGCTCGAAGCGTGCGAGCTCTACGAGGAGCCGTTCGAGGTTGCCCTTCCCGCGCACCATCCGCTCGCCGCCCACGCGACGGTGCGGCTCGCCGAGCTCCAGGACGAGCCGTTGCTGCTGCTCGAGGAAGGCCATTGCTTGCGCGATCAGGCGCTCGCCCTGTGCAGCAGAGCCGGCATGCACGAGAACCCCGACTTCCGCGCGACCAGTCTCGAGACGTTGCGGCAGATGGTCGCGACCGGGGCCGGAGTCACCCTGTTGCCCGAGCTCGCCGTCCGGGGAGCGTACGGCAACGCCCGAGGCGTCGCGGTAAGACCGCTTGCCCGGCCCGTTCCCACGCGCCGGATCGGTGCGCTCTGGCGCAAGACGACCGCTCGGCGGCCGGCGATCGACGCCCTGTGCAAGCTCATCGCGGAGCGCGTCAAAGGGCCGAGCCGCGCGGCCGTCCAGTGAGTATCATGCGCGGCGAAGCTCGCCTCACCGACACGCGGCGATCACCAGGGGGAACGCCCATGAGTGCAAGACAGCTCGTCGCCATCGCCCTGATCATCGCCGGGACCCTGGGACTCATCTATCGCGGATTCAGCTTCACGCAGCGAACGCACGAGGCGCGCGTGGGTCCGCTCGAACTCTCGATCGCGCACCACCACCGGGTCGATGTTCCGTTGTGGGCGAGCGTCGTCGTCATCGTGGTGGGCGTCGGACTGCTCGTCACGCATCCGCGCAGCTGAAGCACGGCTCGACGCTGAGGCAGGCCGCATGCGCAGACACCTCTTCACCGCTGTACTGTGCCTCTTTGCGAGCGGCAGCGGGCTTGCCGGCGAATCCGCTCCCGCGGATGCGGCGGCCGTGCGGGTCGAGAACGCGTGGGTGCGTCAGCCGCCGCCGGGCGCGGAGGTGGCGGCGGCCTATTTCACGCTCCGTAATGCCGGCCGCGCGCCGGCGGTGCTCGATGCGGTGAGCTCGCCACTTGCGAGCCAGGTGATGCTGCACGAAACGACGGTCGTCGCGGGCATCTCACGCATGCGCATGCTCGAGCGCCTGGTGATCCCCGCCGGTGGAACCGTCATGCTCAAACCCGGAGCCATCCACGTGATGCTGCACGGGCTCGTCAAGCCGCTGACCGTCGGACAGGACGTTCCGCTCGTACTTCACTTCGCGAGCGGGCGCGAGATCCGTGTCTCGGCGCCCGTCCGACCGCTCGGCGCTTCGTGAGTGAGCACACCTGCGACCGGGGACCACCAGAGCCCTGCGCATCCCGGCGCGGACCACATCACACCCTATGATCGGTTCGTCTGGGAGGACGAGGAGATCGAAGGGCTGCTGGCAAGCGGCGAGCAACGCGAGGAGCTCGAAGCCTTCTTCGGCCGGAAGGAATACCGCGAGCTTGCGCGCCTCGCGGGCGTTGCGCGGCGTGCACCCATCGCCGATGCGTATCCGACGCTCATCGTGCCCGGAATCATGGGCTCACAGCTCGGCATACCGCGCCCCGCGCCGCAGCCTCGCGACATTCTCTGGCTCGATCCGGTCGATATCGGCTTCGGCCGACTGAGCGAGCTCGCGCTGCCCGGTGCGGTGCGCGTCAGGCCGTACGGCATCGTGCTGTATTCGTACTTGAGGCTCAAACTGCATCTGCGCGCCGTGGGCATGCGAGCCCTGTTTCACGCGTACGACTGGCGCCTCGGGGTCGACATGCTCGGACATGAGCTCGCGCAGCGCCTGCGGGCCGAGCCGAGCGCGAAGGTGGCGCTCGTCGCCCACAGCATGGGCGGCATCGTGAGCCGCGCGGCGCTCGCGCATCCCGGCGGCGAGAAGGTTGCGCGCCTCGTGCTGCTCGGATCGCCCAACTTCGGCTCGTACGCGCCCGTCCTGGCGCTGCGGGGCTGCTACTCGGTGGTGCGCAAGATCGCACAGCTCGACCTGCAGCACACGCCGGAGGCGCTCTCATCGGCCGTCTTCAACACCTTTCCGAGCCTCTATCACATGCTCCCGCACGCGGGCCTCAGCGGGACGCTCGACCTGCTCGACCCGAAGGTCTGGCCGCGTGCCCGCCCGCAGCCCGTGCCGGCGTTGCTCGAATCCGCGCGCAGCGTTCAGCGCGCGCTTCCCCCGCTCGATGCGCGCTGCCTCGCCGTCGTCGGCGTCGGGGCGGAGACCGTAACGGCGGTGCAGCGGCGCGGCGATGAGTTCGTCTACACCGTCACACGCCATGGTGATGGCACAGTGCCGGTCGCCTCCGCGCGCCTCCCGGGCGGGCGAAACTTCCACGCGGCCGTATCGCACAGCGAGCTCTCGCGTGACCGCACCATTGCCGCCGCGGTGGTCGACCTGCTGCGCACAGGCTCGACCCGGCGCTTACGGCCGCAGTGGTGCACGACGAGCGCCGCGCAAGCGCGCATCAGCGATCGTGAGCTGAACCGCAGACATATCGACAAGGTGGACTGGGCGCACCTCACGTCCGAGCAGCGCCGGGTCTTTCTCGAGAATTTGAACGAGCCTCCGAAACTGCGGTTGCGCATTCCCGCACGCGCTCGCCGACACGCGGGCTTGCGGGCGCGTTCGAGCGGGCTCTAGATGAGCCGTGCATCCGCTGCGGTCACGGTCGCGGCGCCGCCCTCCACGATGCGCTGCAAGGCAAACGCATTCGGCAGGAGCTGCCCGGCGTAGAAGTGCGCGGACTGCAAGTGCGCCGCGTAGCGCTCGGGGTCGGCCCCCGAGGTCTTGCTCGCGGCAATCGCGGCGGCCTTCGCCATGAGCCACCCGGCGATGGTGAACCCACCGAGCTTGAGATAAGGCACCGCGACCGCGGCCGCGCCCGCTGGATCGGCGCTCAACAGCCGCAGCAACGCCTCGGTCGCACGGCTCAGCAGATCGACCCCCTCGACCGCCGCCGTACGCACGGGCAGCGCTTCACCCGGAGGAGCCAGCTGCTCGAGCTCGGCGCGCATCTGCGTGATGAGCGCGCGTATCGCGGCCCCGCCGTCGCGGCCGATCTTGCGCCCGATCAGATCGTTCGCCTGAATGCCGGTCGTCCCCTCGTAGATGGCCGTGATGCGCACATCGCGCAGGAACTGCGCGGCGCCGGTCTCCTCGATGAAACCCATTCCGCCGTGGACCTGGATGCCGGTCGAGGCGACTTCGATCCCGAGCTCCGTGCACCAGCCCTTCGCGATGGGGATCAGCAGGTCGGCGCGCGTCTCGGCGGCTGCCCGCACGGTGGGATCCTCATGATGCCCCGCGAGATCGAGCTGATGGGCCACGTGGAGCGTGAGGCAACGCATCGCGGCGACGCTCGCTTTCATGCCGAGCAGCATGCGCTTCACGTCCGGGTGATGAACGATCGTGGCGGGCCCCGCGGCCGGCGCCCCGGGCGGCTTGCCCTGAACGCGATTACGCGCCCAGTCGGCGGCGGTTTGGAACGCCGCCTCGGCCACGGCGTAGCCCTCGAGACCGACGGCAAGGCGCGCGGTGTTCATCATGATGAACATGTGCTCGAGCCCGCGATTCGGCTCACCGACGAGATAGCCAACCGCACCCTGCCGCTCGCCGAACACCATGACGCACGTCGGGCTCGCGTGGATGCCGAGCTTGTGCTCGATCGATGCGCAGCGCACATCGTTGCGCTCGCCGAGGCGGCCGTCCGGTTGCACGAGCACCTTGGGAACGATGAACAGGGAAATACCGCGCGTGCCGGCGGGAGCCCCATCGATGCGCGCGAGCACCATGTGAATGATGTTCTCGGTATAGTCGTGATCCCCCCAGGTGATGAAGATCTTCTGACCGAAGAGCCGGTAGTGCTCGCCCTCGGGCACTGCCCGCGTGCGGATCAAACCCAGATCCGAGCCGGCCTGTGGCTCGGTCAAAACCATGGTGCCTGTCCACTCGCCACGCACCATTTTCGGGAGGTACAGACGCTTCTGTTCCGCGCTCCCGGTGAGGGACAGCGCGTGCGCCGCACCGTGCGTGAGCATCGGGCAGAGCTTGAAGGCGAGGTTCGCCGACGCCCAGATCTCCTGCACCGAGCTCACGAGCGTTTTCGGCAGCACCTGTCCGCCGAACTCGGGGTCGGCGCCGAGCTCGGGCCAGCCGCCCTCGACGAACTGACGATAGGCCTCCTTGAAGCCCGCCGGCGTCGTGACGCCCGCGGCACTCCAGTGTGCGCCCTCCCGGTCGCCGGGCTTGTTGAGCGGCTCGAGCACCGTTTCGGCAAAGCGCGCCGCCTCGGCGAGAACGCTGTTGCCGAGCTCGGCGGAGTAGTCCGCGAAGTCCGGACACCCGGCGAGCGCGTCGACGCCGATGAGCTCGTGCAGGACGAAGTCGAAGTCTTTCAACGGAACCTGATACATGGCAAGAGCTTCCCTGGCTGCTGCCCAGCCTTCAGGCGCGTGCGAGCGCCGGAACGATGTTGGCTGCGATGAAATCCACGAAATGCTGCACGCGCGGATCGGCTCCCAGAATCTCCGGATAAACCGCTCGGAGCGGCGCGGCCGGCGGAAGCGACCAGTCCGCGAGCACGAGCTTCAGCCGTCCGGTGGCGACGCCTTGCCGGCACAGGAACTCGGGGAGCAGTCCAATCCCGAGCCCCGCCGCCGTCGCGGCATGCAGCACCGCCGGATCGTCGACCGCGAGCTTCGGCGAAAAGCGTACCTCGGCACGCTGAGAGCCCCGCGCGAGCAGCAGTCGAAGCTCCGGCCCGTCCCCATCCGGGGTGAGCAGATCGTGCCGGCTCAGCTCCTCCGGTTTGAGCGGCGTGCCCCGCTCCGCGAGATACGCCGGCGTGGCGCACAGAACGGCCGGCGGCGCTCCCAGCGTCCGCTCGGCGATGCCCGCACCCTCGCGAATGGCGGTGCAGATCGCCACGTCGCAGGACTCGTCCAGCCCGTCCGCGTGCATCACCACCTCGAGGGGAACCTGCGGAAAGCTCTCAAGGAAGCGCGGCACGAGCGGTGTGAGCAGCACGCGCCCATAGGTCGAGTCAGCCGCGACGCGCAGCGGTCGCGCGGGCGGCGAGCGTAGCCGCGCCATCTGCGATTGCGCCGTGTCGGTCTCCTCGACGATGCGCTTCGCGTGCGGGTAGACGATCCGACCGGCGGGCGTGAGCGAGAGCCGCCGAGTCGTACGCTTCAGCACGCGGACGCCGAGCGTCTTCTCCAGATCCGCGATGGCGCGACTGACGGCGGCCTTCGGCACCCCGAGCGAGCGCGCCGCCGCCGAGAAACCGTTGAGGTCCACGACCTTCGCCAGGACGGCGAGCTGAGCGGGCATCCAGATTAGATTCACGCGATGCGCAATCATCCGCTACGATGTCCGCATTGTTTCACTAGCGGGCCGCGGATACCAGAAGGAGATGCCCTGAAGATCTCGATGCACGCCCTGTCGGTCGAGGCGTTCGTCTCTACGTTGCGCGCGCTCAACCAGATGCTCACGAAAGCAGATGCTCACGAAAGCCGCCGCGCATGCCACGAGCAAGAAATTCGATCCCGACGAGCTCGCGAATGCGCGCCTCGCGCCTCAGGGACTGGACGCTGCCCAACTTCTACTTCCACGCCGTCACCGCGTACAACATCCTGCGGCACAACGGCGTCGAGCTCGGTAAGCGGGATTTCCTCGCCGAGATGCACAAGTACATGCAGGCGGGGTGATCGCGCGCCTGCGCGCACCGGAGGGCTCGCGCTACCCGCCGCCCTGACATATTCAGGCGCCTCAGGCCACCGCCGGGGCCTCTCGGACCCTAAACGCGAGCACGATCACGGTGACGCACCCGCCGTCCTGCCACGCTACACGCGATTCTGGCAGCGAAACGGGGCATGGACTCGCACGACTCGAGGCCTCGGGGAAGTTGCCGAACGCGGCCTCGGGGATCCCTTTTTGCCCATCCGCAATCTCAATTCGACGCCCGTCATGCCAGCGGCCGATGAAGCCGCCACGACGGAGTCGCTGGGCCAGCAGCTGCGCACGGCTTTGCCGCCGATGCGGCTGCACTCCATTTCCCTGCACGATCTCGAAGGCGATGTGCTGTGGCTCTCTCAGGGCGCCCTGGGGCCCGACGAGCACGGCTTCGTGAGCCAGGCGCTCGGCTCCCTCAGAGGCGACCCCGCCAGCATCTATCGCGAGGATGAGTTCGAGGACGGGCGCGCCGCGCTGTTCCTCGCCATACGCACGCCGCAGTCCCAGCTCGCAGGGCTCGTCATGATCCTCGTGGACGCCAAGGCCTCCGGTGCCGGCAAAGTGGCCGCACGCGTTCTCACACCGCCGGTTCGAGAGATCCTGCGGAAATTGGCTTTGCGGTTGAGCCCCCCTCCGCCAACGCCAGTCGCGCTCGCGACAGCGCCAAAGGCGGCAGCGCCGAAGGCAACGCCGCCGAACGCGATGGCAGCCGGACCGCCGGCCGCCCGTGCCACGACGCCTCGTACGGCGACCCCAGTCACCGAATCCGCCGTGACCCCCTCCGGCGCGACCCGAAGGGGACCGCTCGGCGAGGGGACGCCGCCCGCACGCGGCGGCGCGAAAGCGGCCAAGACGCTCGGGAGTGCGACTCCAAAATCGATCAGCCACCTCGTCGCGACACCTCTCGGCAGTGCGATCGTCCCAACACTCGGCGGCACGGCGGCGACGACGCTCGGCAGCATGGTCGCGGGGATGACCTCGGCGGTCCCGGTGCTGGAGCCTGCGAGGATCGATGAGCTGCTGACGTTGCAACTCGAGGATTCGGAGGCGGCGATGCCGCCCCTGAGCCTCGTCGACACGTCGATCAGCCTCGCTCTTTCTCAGCCGGTGCCCGAGCCCCGCCGCAGCGTTCCGACCACGCGGATCGGGCTGCACGTGCAGGAGCTCGCGAGGCTGCGATCCGGCGGGCGCACGCGGCGCTTTCAGCTCATACCGGCGAGCGGCCCCACCCACGCCGGCGACCCCGCGCACGCGGGTGGTGCCCCCGATGCGAATCCGACGCTCGCGACGGGCGGCGGCGTCCACACGGTCGTCGCGACGTTGCAGGAGTTGACCGCGTGGCTCCTCGAGCATCGCAAGCTCCAGGAGCAAGTCCCGCTCAGCTTCTACGTTCCGATTGGAGGCGCGGCGATCATCGCCGAGGAGCTGCCGGACGCCATCGCGGAGTGCGTGCAGCCTGCGCACATCCGCGCGGGCAGCATCGGCTTCCAGATCGGAGAGGCCATGTGCATGCGACACCGTGTGCAGGCCGAGCGGCTCATCCGCAAATTCGAGACGCTCGGCTGCGCTCTGGTGCTCGATGACTTCACCTTCGACTCCGGCGCGCTCGAGCTCCTACGCTCGAAAGTGCTGCGACTCGTCAAGGTGAATCCGGGCCTCACATCCGGCGTGCTGCGCGACCGGCTGACGCAGGCACGCGTCGTCGCCATCCTCAATGCGGCCAAGGTGCTCGGGATTCATTGCTCGGCCAAGCGCGTCGAGGATCGCGTGATCTGTCGGTGGCTCGCGCGCGCAGGCTTCGAGTACGCGGAAGGGTCGCTGTTCGATGGGCCTCGACCCCTCAGCTCCCTCGGCGCTCAACTCGTTGAAGCCGAATAGCGAGCGTCTCGCTCGCCGGATGTTGCCCACCTCTCGAAAACCTGCAACGAGATCGGGTTTCAATCACCGGCGCGCGCTCGAGCATCGAGCGCGGTGTGCGATGCAGTTCGCAGTTTGGCCTCACTAGCGAGATCTGTGAGCTAGCACGCAGGTGGGCGTGTCGTGTCGTTGCACGATAGCGACACTCACGGCAACGCAAGGCGGATTCGGAAGCGTACAGATCGATGCTCCTGACACGTGTCGTGCAACAGCCGGATGACTGGCGTACTCGCAGCGGACGACCGCCGCGCCCGTGTATCTCATGGGCGGTGATTGGCTTGCGTCCGGAGTGGCGAACGGCATTTCTGCGAAGGACGGAATCGGGTGAGCCTCGCACGCCGGACGTCCTTCCGAAGGGACGCAGGAGCTCGCGTTCGTCCACCGAGCCGAAACTATGGAAGCTGCCTCTCGCGTTGAACTTGCGCCCCTGACTCCCGACCCGATCGACGAGAGCACGACGCCCGCCGCACCTGCTCGTCCGCCGTCGCGAGCAAGCGTGACCGCGCCCGTCGCTCCGGACCCTGCCACCGAGCCCGCCGCTCCTCCCGAGCCCGAATCGGCCGTGGAATCAACCGCTGAAGCCATCCTGGCTTCAGCACCCGTGCTGGCTCCGGCACCTGAGCTGGCCCCGGCATCCGAGCCGATCCCGACACCCGAGCTGACCCCGGCACCTGAGCTGGCCCTGGCACCTGAGCTGGCCCTGGCACCTGAGCTCGCCCCGGCACCTGAGCTCGCCCCGACACCTGAGCTCGCCCCGACACCTGAGCTGGCCCCGGCACCCGTCGCAGCGCCGCCGCCCGTCAAAACCGCGCCGCCCGTCAAAACCGCGCCGCCCGTCAAAGCTTCAACACCCGTCCGAGCGCCGGCCGCCGTGGCGGCTCCGGTACGCGCCGCGGCACGTGCACGCCCGACGCCCTCCGGAGCGCCGGAGCTTGCGCCGCCGCTCGAGATGCCTGAACGCCGGGCCGCTCGTCCGATGGCAAACAGCGCCCCACCCGCGGCGCCGACGGCGCCGGCACCCTCCGCCGCTCGCCCTACAGCGAGAACGGCTGCCTCAACGGCAGCGAGCGCGGCTGCGCCGGCCGCCACGACTTCGAGGACATCGGTGGCCGCGCCCCCAAGTACCTCTCCGCCGGTCATGGATCGCGACTTCATCGCGCGGAACCAGATTGTCGAGCGCTACTTGTCGGGCAAGCTGCCCATCAAGGGTGCGACAGAGTTCGAGCGCTTCTGCGGAAACAATCCGGAGCTCCTCGACGAGATCGGTCTTCCGGAGCGGGTCAATGCGGGGCTGCGGCTGCTCGAGGCGAGCGGCAAGCCCGAACCGTGGCAGGAGCCGAGGAAGAAGTTTTGGCACAATCCCTTTCTTTCGATCGGCCTTGCGGCGGCGGTGCTCGTCCTGCTGGTCACGAGCGTCGTTCTGGCGCACGGCGGTGCGCAAAAGAGTCAAACGATCGCGGCGCTCGCGGATGAGGTCGCGTCCGAGCCGCTCGAGCCTGCAACGACGACTCGCACGATCCGACTGCTCCCCAGCAGGGAGGGCGCATCCTCGTCGCCCGCCGTGATCATCGGTCGTCGCGGCCAAACCCAGCTCGCGGATCTCAGATTCGACATGTCGCATTCGCCCTACCGCGATTTCCGCATCACGATCGATCGCATCGACCAAGGGCGCGTCGCCGTCATCAACAACCTCGGCAAGGACTCGAACGGTCACGTGCGGATCGAGCTCAACAGCTCGGCGCTCGGACCGGGCGACTATCAATTCACGATCGAGGGTCTCACCTGGCGCGGCGATCCCCAGCCGGACTCGTGGATCACGATCGGCATTCAGCATTGATGACGCCGCACGGTCGCCGGTGACGCGACCGCAGGCGGCATCTGCACGACACCTCGCCGCGTCGATTTCAGTTCAGATCGAAGCTCGTCAGCCGGCGCGCAAGGTATTGAGCGGGGGCTGCCTCACGACCGATCGCGTCGCGAGCCAGCCGCCTCCGGCGACCAGCACGGCGCCGCCCGTCATCCCGACGAGAAACACGAGCGGGTCGAACGCATAAGCGACTTGCAGCACGCGCGCTGCGACGAAGGCGCCCGCAGCCGATGCGCCGAGCGCCGCCAGCAATCCCGCGAGCAATCCGAGTGTCGTGAACTCGGCGAGAACGCTCTGCAGGATGGTGTTTCGGCCGGCACCGAGCGTGCGCAGCATCGCGCTCTCGTAGCGGCGCTCGTCGCGGCTCGCTTGCACGGCCGCAAGCAGCACGGTCAGCCCAGCGAAGAGCGTGAACGCAAAGACGCTTTGAACCGCGAGAATGGCCTTGTCGACGAGCGAGCGAACCTGCCCGAGCAGGTCGTCCAGGTCGAATATCGACACGCTCGGGAAGCGGTGCGCGAGCTGCGCCAGCACCCGGCCCTGCTGTGGGTGGAAATAGGCGCTCGTCAGGTACGTTCCCGCGGCGCTATCGAGCACGCCCGGGGCAAAGACGATGAAAAAATTCGGCTGGAAGCTGTCCCATTTGACCTCGCGGACGCTCGCGACGGTTGCCGTGAACGGCTCGCCACCGATCTCGAACGTCAAGCGATCCCCGATACGAACACCGAGCGATTCCTGGAATTCCGTCGCGAGCGAGACCAGCGGCTTGCCGGCGTCCCGTGGCCCCCACCAGCGCCCGGCGACGATCCGATTGTCGGGCCCGAGCTCCTGGGCCCAGGTGATGTTCTGCTCGCGGTCGGCGAAGCCTTCGCCACGCTCGCGCCGAAAGCGCAGCGATTCGATCGGTCGGCCGTCGATCTCCGTCAGCCGTCCGCGAATCATGGGCAGCATGCGCGAGAGCTTCGCGCCCTGCGACTGAAGAAAGTCCGCGAATGCCGCGCGATCACCCGGGGGAATGTTGATGAAGAAGTAGTTGGGCGCATCGGCCGGCAGCGTCCGACGCCAGTCGCTCTCGAGATCGCCACGGACCAGTCCGAGGAGGAGCAACACCATCAGTCCCGTGCCGAAGGCCATGATCTGCACGAGACTGTCGGCGCGGTGCCGGCTGAGATTGGCAATGCCGTAGCGCCAGGCGACGCCGACGCGCCCGCGGAGCCGCCCGGCGATGGTAATGAGCAGAAGCGCGGCGGCCGCGAGCAGCAGCCCATATCCGCTCAATCCCACGACGAAGTCGAGAAACAAGCGAACGTCACCCACGGCCCAGTACACGAGCGCTCCGACCACCGCGACCGCGGGACCGAACGCGAGCCAGACGGCCGGTGAAGGCGGACCCACGTCGCGCCGCAGGACCCGGAGCGGCGGCACGCGCGCCAGCTGCAGGAGCGACGGCAGCGCGAATCCCATGAGGACTGCGATCGCCGCCGTGAAACCCATTGCGAGCGGCACGAGATCAGGCGGCGGCAGATCGGTATTCAGCAATCCGCGCAGCGCGTGCAGCAGCCATTCCTGCGCGAGGAAGCCGCTCGCGGACCCGAGCAGGGCCGCGCCGACCGCGACCACGAGCAGCTGAATGAGACTGACGCTCAGCGTCAGCGCGCGCGTGGCCCCCAAAGTCTTCAGCAGTGCAACCGCATCGAGGTGGCGGCGCACGTACTGCCGCGCGGACATCGCAACGGCGATCGAGCACAGGAGCACGCTCACGAGGCTTGCGAGCTGGAGGAACCGGCCCGAGCGATCCACGGCATCCTTGATCTGCGGGCTCGTCTCGGTGATGTCGCGCAGTCGGTCGCCCGGGTGACGGTGCTCGGCAAGCCACTCCCCGAAATCGGCGATACGATCGCGAGCGGCGGCAAACAGTCCCGCATAGCTCACGCGGCTTCCCGGCTGCACGAGCTGCGTCGCCGGCAGATCATCGATGTTCATGATGATGCTGGGCGCGAGCTCGGTGAAGTTGCTGCTCTGATCGGGCCGGGAAATCAGCACGCGCGTGACACGAAAGGTGGCGGCGCCGATCGACAGCCGCGAGCCGATCTTGCCGCCGAGCGTCGCGAGCAGCTTCGAGCTCGGCCACACCTCGCCCCGGCCGGGAATGCCCCGAATCGGCGAACCGACGGCGAACGGCTCACTCGCCACCTGCAGCGTGCCCCGCAGCGGATACTTCGAAGAGACCGCTCGCAGATCGGAGAGCTCGCTTGCATCGCCGAGAAACACGACGCTCAGCATCGAGGCCGTGCGGGCCGATTCAACCCCGCGCCGGGCCGCCTCCTCGAAGAAGGCGGCGTCGATCGGCCGAGTGGAGCTGATTCTGAGATCAGCAGCCAGCACCTGACTCGCCTGCTGATCGACGGCAATACCGATACGGTCGACCAGAAACCCGACGCCCGTGAGAGCCGCGACTGCCGTCGTCAGCGCGAGCAGCAAGATCGCGAGCTCCCCCGAGCGCCAGTCGCGCGACAGGGCGCGCAGCGCAAGCCCTACGGCACGCATGCGCACCTCACGAGACGACCCGACCCGCATCCATGTGCAGGATGCGCTCACAGCGCGCCGCGAGCGTCCGTTCGTGCGTCACGAGCACGAGCGTCGTGAGCGACTGCTCGTTGAGCTCGAACAGCAGCTCCACGACGCGCTCGCCGGTCGCCGTATCGAGGTTGCCCGTGGGCTCGTCCGCGAACAGCACCGCCGGGCGGCCGACGAACGCACGCGCGAGCGCAACGCGCTGCTGCTCGCCACCCGAGAGCTGGCGCGGATAGTGACCCGTGCGCGCGCGCAGACCGACACGCTCGAGTGTCGCGAGCGCGGTGCTGCGCGCATCCGAGCGACCGGCCAGCTCGAGGGGCAGCATGACGTTCTCGAGCGCCGTCAGTGCGGGAATGAGATGAAACGACTGGAACACGAAGCCGACGCGCTGCGCCCGCAGGCGCGCCCGCCCATCTTCATCGAGAAGGGTGAGATCCTCTCCGGCGAGCCAGACCTTGCCGGTGGTCGGCGTATCGAGCCCGGCGAGCAGCGCGAGCAGGGTCGACTTGCCCGCGCCGGATGCGCCGACGATCGCCACCGACTGGCCCGCGCCGATCTCGATCGACACGTCGTGCACGATGGTCAGCGTCCCCTCCGGGCTGCTAACCTGCTTGCAGAGGCTCGAAGTCTTGAGAACGCTCTCGCGAATCGCCGGCGCCTGCGCGCTCGGTATGGGGCTAGTGCTCATCGGGCTCCAGGGCGCCGTTGCCGCGCGCGCTCGTACCATCCTGGTCTTCGGCGACAGCCTGAGCGCCGCCTACAACCTCCGCGCCGAGCAAGGTTGGGTCGCCCTGCTGCAGGAACGGTTGCGAGCCCAAGGGTACGGATACGTCACCGTGAATGCCAGCATCAGCGGCGAGACCACGAGCGGCGGGCTGCAGCGCCTGCCCCGCGCGCTCGGCCTGCACCGACCGGCGATCGTGATCCTGGAGCTCGGTGCGAACGACGGGCTGCGAGGGCTTCCGCTCGGCACCGTCCGCGCGAACCTCAAACGGATGATCCAGCTCGCCGAGGGGGCCGGCGCGAAGGTTCTGCTGCTCGGCATCCGGCTGCCCCCGAACTACGGACCGCGGTACGGCGACGGCTTTGCAAATATGTATGGTGAGCTCGCCGCGCAGTTCCGTTTGCCGCTCGTGCCGTTTCTGCTGCAGCGGGTCGCACTCAACCCCGAGCTCATGCAGTCCGACGGCCTGCACCCCAATGCCGAAGGCGAGGCCCCGGTGCTCGAAACGGTGTGGCCTTATCTCGTTCCGATGCTGCGAAGGGCCCCGTAGCCCGCAGCCCGCAGCTCGATTAGACGCGCGGCGATGCGCATTGCGACCCTCTGGGATGCAGTGCTATATACCGCCGTGCAGAAAATTTGGCTGAGCTCCTACCCTCCCGGCATGCCGGCGGAGATCGACCCGCGTGCGGTCCGATCCCTGCAGGAGCTGTGCGAGCAAAGCTTCGCGCGCTTCGCCGATCGACCCGCATTCACCCAGATGGGCCGCTCGATCACCTATCGCGAGCTCGACGAGCTCTCCGCAGCGTTCGGTGCCTGGCTGCAGAAAGGATGCGGCCTCAAGCGCGGCGAGCGGATCGCGATCATGCTCCCGAACGTCCTCCAGTATCCCATTGCGATGTTCGGCGCGCTGCGCGCAGGCCTGACGGTCGTCAATACGAATCCACTCTACACGCCGCGCGAGCTCGAGCACCAGCTCGCGGACTGCGGGGCAGCGGCGATCCTCGTGCTCGAGAACTTCGCGCACGTCGTCCAGGAGGTCCTGCCGCGAACGCAGGTGAAACATGTGCTCGTCACCTCGGTCGGCGAGTGGCTGCAGTTCCCGAAATCGATGATCGTCGATTTCGTCCTGCGCCGCGTGCGCAAACAGGTTCCCGCGTGGCACATTCCCGGTGCTGCCAACTTCAAGTCCATCATGAAGGGGGCACGAGGCCTCGAGCTCGATCCCGTCGCGCTCGATCACGACGATGTGGCGTTCCTGCAGTACACGGGGGGCACGACCGGGATTGCAAAGGGCGCCATGCTGACGCATGGGAACATCTGCGCCAACATTCTGCAGGCGGAAGCGTGGGTGCGGGCGTTCCTGCCCGGTGATGCGACCGAGCCGCGCGTGCTCATCACGCCGATTCCGCTCTACCACATCTTTGCGCTCACGGCGAACTGCATGGTCTTCCTGCGGCTCGGCTGGCACGATGTGCTCATCACCAACCCACGCGATCTGCGCGCATTCGTCGCCGAGCTGCGCCGATATCCCTTCGTGTATCTGAGCGGGGTCAACACGCTTTTCAATGCGCTTCTCAACACGCCAGGTTTCGAACGGATCGATTTCAGCCATCTCCTGATCACGCTGGGCGGCGGCATGGCGGTGCAATCCTCGGTCGCCGAGCGCTGGAAGACTGCAACGGGCAAACCCCTCAGCCAGGCCTGGGGGCTCACCGAGACCTCTCCCGGCGTGTGCATCAATCCCCCAGGGGAGGAGTTCAACGGCTCGATCGGACTACCGATTCCTTCCACCGAGGTGAGCATCAAGGACGACAGTGGGGCAGACCTCGCCATCAACGAAGTCGGCGAGATCTGCGTGCGCGGCCCGCAGGTGATGCGCGGCTACTGGAACCGCCCGGATGAGACGGCGAAAGTGATGCTGCCGGACGGCTGGCTGCGCACGGGCGACATCGGACGCATGGACGAGCGCGGCTACGTGTACATTCAGGACCGCAAGAAAGACATGATTCTGGTCTCGGGCTTCAACGTATATCCAAACGAGGTGGAAGAAGTTGCGGCGGCGCATCCAGGCATCCTGGAGGTCGCCGCCGTCGCGCAGCCAGACGAGCGTTCCGGTGAGATCGTCGCGCTCTTTGTCGTGAAGAAAGACCCGAACCTGACCGAGAAGGATGTGATCGATTTCTGCCGCAAATCGCTCACGGCGTACAAGGTGCCGAAGCACGTCTACTTCAGGAGCGAGCTGCCCAAGACGAACGTCGGCAAGATCCTGCGGCGAGCGCTGCGGGACGAGCTCGTCCCGCACTGATACGCGCGGAACGAGCGGTCACGATATCTTGCGGCGCCTCGATGCCGCGGCGGCTCGCTCTGCGACCGACGGCTGATGCTCCTCGGGACCCTTATCAGCATTCCGACAGATCGCAAATACCGCGGCGCCAAGCTCGAGAGTCTGAGAGGACGCGGTCGCTTCCGAATCGCCGCCCTGCGGCGGACGATGCGACTGGAGAAACGAGTCGATCTGCTCGAGCATGGCATCCGCGCGGCGTCCCACTTGCGCTCGAAAGAGCGGCAGGCTCCGCGCGGCGGCCGGAAGGACGAGAGTGCCCACCGGAAGCTGCTCATGAGTGCGAGCCGCCAGATTATGTTCCAGGGTCGACATCAGATCGCCGGCGAAGTCGCCGGCGGAGTAGATCGATTCGGCATTCGCCCCACCCGCGCTCAGAGAGCGGCGCGTCGCACGAACGCCACCGGAGGCGACGCGCCTGACGGCACCCAAACGCACGAGCTCCGCGAGAATGGTCCAGTAATACACCCCGCCACTGTAGCGACGTGCAAGCTGCTGAAAGCTGCGACGCGCTCCACGGAGTGGCAGCACAGCCGGCTCACCGGCTCGGGTCTGGAACTCCCGGTCGTCGTACCACCCGCTCAGCACGCGGGCGGCACGGTGCAGCTGAGTGCTGCTGCGCGGCTGAAAATCGCCCTCGCGTGGCGCTGCCATGATGGCCGGTAGCACACTTCGGTTGATTCCGGTGATCACGGCAAGCCGGGAGTACGTCACGCGTTCGCCCTGACGCGTCAGGTAGTCCGACCCTGCGTGCGCATAGACACTGTCGACGATCGACTTGAGCTCGCCCGCGCTGACGCCGAAGCGTACGAGGATCCTTACCAGGGGATACAGGACCCGATTACACAAATGAACCAAGGCGGCGCGAAATTGGGACTGCATGGCGAAGCGCTATGGCAAGCTCCCGAGTCCGCTCACGCTCGCCGGTTCGCCCCTCGGAGCGACCAACGGTTGCAACGCGGCCCTGCCTGTGCGATTTTTTCGGCAAAAGTATAGCACCGTCCCGCGGCCACCACGTCGCGGGACGGGAGACACCAACCAAACCCGCTAACGGGTCGAGGGAGCATTCAGTGGACACCTTGAATCGATCTGCGCTACGCGTTCCGCAGCGCGTTGTCTTCGACGTCGTACGACCAATCGTTCACGTATTTCGGGCCTGCGGAATCACGGAAGGCAACATTCGATCCGCAACCGAGAGGGCGTGCCGGCAATACTCACGCAGACCTACGCGCCGCGTGCAGTTGGACCACGTTCCATTCGTACAGCTCGCCGAGATCGTGATGGTCTGGGCACGCGATCCAGAGTTCATCGACGACACAGGGTCACCGATGAAGCTGCGCGTGGGAGGCGGGCCGAGCTCGTTTCAGAGCTTGATGAAGAAGGCGCGAGTCGCGATCGAGGCGGATCGCGCCCTCGAGCAATTGCAGGCGTTAGGCTCGGTGCAACGCTGCGATCGGGGTCGACGAGTGCGACTTGTCTCGAACGTGTTGCTTACCGTTGCGGGCAATCAGTTCGTCGCGGTCTCCTTGCTCGACGCAATTCGTCGGTTTGCCAAAACAATCGAGCACAACTTGGACGTGAAGCCCGGGTCCATTCAGGGTCGCATGAACCGCTTAGCCTATTGCGCGTCGCTCGACCCTGCGCAGTTTGTCGAAGTCCAGCGCTTCGTCCGGTTGAGCGGCCAAGCATTTCTCGATGCAGTGGACGAGAAGCTAAGCTCGTGCAGGCTCGAGAACAACAAGAAGCACGGACTCTATTACGGAGTTGGAATTTACGTAACGGTAGAGAAACCGCAGAAACCGAGGCGCGCGCGTCGGGCAAAATTGCAGCGGGATTGAACCAGTAGCCGCCTAACCTAGGTCGCCCTTCTGGATCGGGGACTCTCGGTCACAACCTCGCTGGGAAAGTGTGGAAGGTTGGACTCCGAGTTCCAACTCCTAGTTGGTACCCGCGATCGCGTTGGTACCGGCAATCGCATTGGTGCCAGCGATGGCGTTGGTGCCAGCAATGGCGTTGGTGCCAGCGATGGCGTTGGTGCCAGCAATGGCGTTGGTGCCAGCGATGGCGTTGGTGCCAGCGATGGCGTTGGTGCCAGCAATGGCGTTGGTGCCAGCAATGGCGTTGGTGCCAGCAATGGCGTTGGTGCCAGCAATGGCGTTGGTGCCAGCAATGGCGTTGGTGCCGGCGATGGCGTTGGTGCCGGCGATGGCATTGGTGCCGGCGATGGCATTGGTACCCGCGATCGCATTTGTTCCGGCAATGGCGTTGGTGCCGGCAATCGCATTTGTACCGGCAATGGCGTTGGTG
>Ga0335074_10004817_pt1 | contig 18616 bp, 15 predicted proteins | sample Lox_Sample_23_FD_206715 | JGI IMG/M metagenome (GOLD analysis project Ga0335074, IMG submission 206715) | Soil microbial communities from Loxahatchee National Wildlife Refuge, Florida, United States - Lox_Sample_2.3 | ecosystem: Environmental > Terrestrial > Soil > Wetlands | place: USA... | reverse complement strand
ACAGCAAACTATTGCCGCACCGGCGGCGATAACAGCAAACGATTGCCGGAGGCACGATAACCACGCTAATCCCGAAGGTACGATAACCCCGCTAATTAGGGAAATCCGATGCCCTTGGTACGGGTGTGCTGGCTGGTCTCCCTGTTTACCGTGTCCCGTCGAGGCCGTGAGCGCGGAAGCGTGTTTTAGCTGGAAACTTTGCGCAAGTTGGAATAAAAGCGTGTCTGGAACACGCGGAATTACCAATTAGCGCAAAGTTTCCAAGATCTTTCCGCTTCCCCGGCGCCGCGGGCCGGGGAAGCGGGAAATACGGGGAACGGCACCCTTCCGAGTTAGTGCCGGATGTGGCCCTTGTTGCTTGTGGTTCAGATGTCGGCGGCCGCCACGGCCTCGCCGAAAATCCGCACCGCCGTCGCCGCCTGGTCGCGCGTGATCACCAGCGGCGGTGAGATGCGGATCGTACTCTCACCGCATTCGAGCACGAGCAGCCCGCGCTCGAACGCCAGCCGCTGCACACGCTCGGCCAGTTCGGGCGTGCGGAACTCGACACCGATCATCAGCCCCACGCCGCGCACGTCGGTGATCGTCTGCGGGTGTGCCCGCCACAGCTCGCGCAGCCCGTCGAGCAGGAACGACCCCTGTGCGGACGCATTGCCGAGCAGGTCCTCCGACTCGATCACGTCGAGTGTCGCGAGACCCGCCGCGCACGGCACGGGGGAGCCGCCGTAGGTGGAGCCGTGCGCGCCCGCGCCCCACTTCTCCATCAGCGGTGCCCGGGCCATGAACGCGCCAAGCGGCAGCCCAGAGGCGAGTCCCTTCGCGCTGATCACCACGTCGGGGTGCACGCCCGAGTGCTCGATGGCCCACATCTTGCCTGTGCGGCCCATGCCCGACTGCACCTCGTCGGCGACAAGCAAGATCCCGTGCTTGTCGCACAGCGACCGCAGCCGCTCCAGCCACGCGGCGGGCGGCACGATGTACCCGCCCTCGCCCTGCACCGGCTCGACGAAGATCGCCGCGACCTCCGACGGCGCCACCTGGTAGCGGAAGAGCGTGTTCTCCAGGTATTCGAACGTCTCCCCGGGATCGTGTGACCGCGCACCCGAGACCGGGTCCACCCGGTTGAACGCGTACGGGGCGTGCAGCACGCCGGGGACGAGCGGCCCGAAGCCCTGGTGATACTTGGCCTTGGAGGCGGTCAGCGTCATCGCACCGTAGGTCCGCCCGTGGAACGCGCCGAAGAAGCTGATCACGTACGGCCGTCCGGTCGCATACCTGGCCAGCTTGAGCGCGCCCTCCACAGCCTCGGCACCGGAGTTGGTCAGGAACACCCGGACCGGACCGGGGATCGGGGCCGTCGCGGCGAGCGCCGCGCACATCCGCGAGTAAATCGGCAGGTAGAAGTCGCTGGCCGAGTAGTGCAGCAGCTCGCCGGCCTGGGCTTGAACAGCGGACACCACCCGGGGATGGCAGTGCCCGGTCGAGGTCACCGCGATGCCGGCGTTGCAGTCAAGGAACAGGTTCCCGTCGGCGTCCTCCACGACGGAGCCGAACGCGCGACGCGGCACCAGGGGGTAGGCGCGGGGCAGCGATCCGCTGGTGACCGCGAGGTCCCCGTCAATGATCGCCCGCCCGGCCGGGCCTGGCAGCGGGGTCCGCACGTCGGGCACCGCTCGCGCCGCCTCAAGCCACTCCGGCAGGGTCTGCTGTACCACCGGGCTCACGAAACCACCGTCCTTGACTGCTCTCGCATGTACTGCTGCACGTAATAAAGACCGCCGCCGGCCTTGCCGGCGCTGCCCGAGCCCTTCCAGCCGCCGAACGGCTGCACCCCTGGCCACGCCCCGGTCGTGGCGCCGGCGGCCCGGTTAACATACACGACCCCGGCCTCGATCTCGTCGAGGAAGGCGTCGATCTCGCCGGGGTCGGCGGAGAAGAACCCCGCGGTCAGGCCAAGATCGGTGTCGTTGGCCCGGGCCAGCGCCTCGTCGAGGGTGTCGTAGGGCGCGACGGCGACCAGCGGCACGAACAGTTCCTCGCGCATGATCCAGTCGTCGAGCGGCAGCCCGGTCACCACGGTCGGCGCGACGTAGTACCCGTCGGGTAGCGCGCCCGCACCGCGCAGCACCGACCCGCCTGCCACGACCTCGCCCGCCGACCGCGCGTGCGCCACGGCCCGCTCGAACCGCGCGACGGACTCCGCGTTGATCACCGGCCCGAGGAACGCATCCCGCGATGTCGGGTCGCCCACCACGAGCGACCCCGCCCGCTCGGCGAGCTTGGCCGTGAACGTGTCGAACACGGAACGCTGCACGTACACCCGGGAGCACGCCGAGCACTTCTGGCCGGACATGCCGAACGCCGACCGGGCCACCCCGGCCGCCGCCACGTCCAGGTCGGCAAGCGCGGAGACGATCGCCGGGTTCTTCCCGCCCATCTCGCAGATGACCGGCTTGGGGTAGGCGCCGGCGAACTGCCGGTAGATCGTCATGCCGACCGCGTATGACCCGGTGAACGTCAGCCCGCTGACCCCGGGATGCGCGACAAGCGCGGCACCGACGTCGTCGCCGCCGGGCAGCAGGTGCAGCACGTCCGGGTCGAGCCCCGCGTCACGGAAGCACTCGTAAAGCTTCGCCGCGGTGAACGACCCCTGCGGCGACGGCTTCAGCACGACCGTGTTGCCTGCCGCGAGCGCCGCACCGGCAGGTCCGGCGGACAAGGCCATCGGGAAGTTGAACGGGCTGATCACGGCCCATACCCCGTGCGGGCGCAGCACGCTGACGTTCCGCTCGCGCTCGGACAGCGAGCCCATCGGCGCGGCGAAGCCGTCATGGTCCTCGACCTGCTGGCAGTAGTAGCGGATGAGGTCGGCAGCCTCCTCGACGTCGCCGAGTGCCTCAAGCCGGTTCTTGCCGACCTCGAGGCTCATCAGCGCGGCGAGTTCGTTGGACCGTTCGCTGATCAGGTCGGCCGCGGTCCGCAGCAGCGCCACGCGCTCCTGCCACGGTGTCCGCGCCCACCGCCCTGCCGCGGCCGCCGCCGCGTCTACTGCGTCCCGCACGTCGGCCTGCGTCGCGGCGTGCACCTGGCACATCGAGAGCGACACGTCGCCCGGGCTGGTCACGGTGAACAGCGCCCCCCCGGTGCGCGGCTTTCCGCTCACGAACCCGGTGATGGTCGAGCCGAGCCAGCTGGTGGCCAGCCGCAGCCCCGCGTCGTAGGCGGCCTGCAGCTCCTCGTTGTCGGCCGACAACGTGGCGTAGGTTACTCGGAAGTGTGTCGACATAGGAACAAATCTTATTTTGAAATGGCCTGGAAACGGAAGAAAAAACAGCCAACTGGTTCACTCGGCGAAAGCATGCCGGTCTGCCCCGCTGCTCGCCACGTTGACGCCGAACGATTGTGGCCTTACCCGCCCCGCCCCGCCGCATGCCGGCGGGTGGTCGGCCCGGGTACGCCGCGTGCCGGCAGGTGGCAGGTAGGCCGGCCGGCTTGCGCCGCGTGCCGGCGGGTGGTCGGCCCGGGTACGCGGCGTGCCGGCAGGTGGCAGGGCGGGTGCGCCGCCCTATGGCCGATGGCCCGCCGTCACGGGTGCTTCGGCGGGGCCGCCGACCCGGAAGAGGCGCGGCCGCGCCGTCCGCAGTGACCGTCCTCAGCGCTGCACTATGGTTCCCGCGTCTCGTACCTGTTCCGCGTCCGGCACCTCGGCGGATGCGTCAGCGATGTCGCTGCCGGCCGCCGCCGACGGCTCGTCGTCCGCGGAGGGTGGGGCGGGACCGTCGGCGATATCGGTACCGGCCGCTGGAGGCGGCTCGTCGTCCGCGGACGGTGCGGCGGGACCGTCGGCGATGTCGCTGCCGGCCGCCGCCGGCTCGTCGTCCGCCGGGCGTTCCGGTGCGCGGTAGCGGCGGAAGCCCGGCAGGGCGGCGCCGATCAGCAGTGCGCCGAGGACGGTAGCCAGCCCTCCGCTCAGCGCGCTGATCGCCGGCGTCGTCCAGGACCCGACCAGGCCGGCCTCGAGCGAACCGAGTTGGCCGCCGCCCGCGCCGACGAGGAAGTCCGCCGCGTTCACCCGGCCACGGAACTCATCCGGAGTCGCCGCCTGCACGATCATCCCCCGGATGACCACGGTGAACGTGTCGGCGAAGCCCGCGATGGCGAGGGCGAGCAGCGTCAGCCACAGCGACGGCGCCACCGCGAACAGCGCGAAGCCGCCACCCCATACCGCGACGCAGGTCAGCATGAGACGGCCGTGCCGGGACGCGTGCCGCAGCGGCCCGGCGAACACCGCGCTCACCAGGCCGCCGATGCCGATCGCGGTCATGAACAGCCCGAGGATCCGCGGGTTTCCGCCGAACCGCTCGGAGTTGATCGCCGGGAACAGCGATACCGGCAGCGCGAAGAACGTGGCGTTCACGTCCGCGAGGAACGCGCCGCACAGCACTGGCGTCCGCCGGATGAACGACAGGCCCTCGAGCGTGAGCGCGAGCCCGGACCGCCGCGTGCCACCTTCTCCGCTACCCGGGCCGTCCCCGGTGGCGAGCGGCCGCGCGGCCGGCATCGCCGGCAGCCGCCCTACACCCCACAGTGCCCCCGCGAAGGACGCGACGTCCGTCAGGTAGCAGCCGCGCAGCCCGGCCCACCCGGTGACGACCCCCGCGAGCGCCGGGCCGGCGATCATCACGACCTGGAAGATGATCCTGTTCAGCGCCATCGCCGGGCCCAGTTGCTCCCTGGGCACGAGCCGCGGGATGAACGTCTGCTGTGCCGGCGCGCTGACGGCGCTGAACGCGGCCGAGACCGCGACCAGCGCGTAGAGCGCCCACACGGAGGCACCGCCGAAGGTTGCCAGCGCGAAAAGCACCGCCGACAGGACGGCCTGCCCGATGGTCACCGCCAGGACTAGCCGCCGCCTGTCTATGCGGTCGGCGAGGGTGCCGCCAGGCATGGTGATCAGCAGCAGCGGAATGAACGTCGCGACCCCGATTCCGCCGACGGCGGCGGACGACCTGGTCAGGTCGTACACCTGGAGCGTGATCGCGAAGGTCGTCATCGACCCGCCGGTGCGGGACAGCATGGTGCCCAGCCAGAGCCGCCGGAAGGCGGGGTTCTCCCGCAAGGGCGTGATATCGGTGAGCAGCCGCACGCCGGTCAGTGTAACAGTGCTTATATAAGTGCTGTCATTTCATTTAGGATGGGGCCCGTGAGTGACAAACCCCTGTCGGACCCCGCTGCCCTGATCGAGGATGCCCCGGAACGTGGCGAGCCGGCCCCGGATCATGGCGCCGGGCCGGCGGACGACCCGACGGAACGCAGCAAGTGGCGGCCGGTCTTCCGGCTGCTGTCCGACCTGGACGACGAGATCGCCCAGATCTACGCCGACAACGGCATCGATGACCTCAAGCCGAGCTGGGTCCTTGAGATCGTCCGGCTGCACGTCCGCGGCCCGATGACCATCGCCGAGCTGGCCCGGTCCGTCGGCCGGACCCATTCGGCGCTGAGTCAGAAGGTCGCGGCGATGCGGGCCGCCGGCTGGCTGAAGACCACCCCGGGCACCGACGCGCGCAGCAAGCGGGTGACGCTTACCGCCAAGGCCGAGCGCATCGCCCCGCTGCTTGCCGCCGAGTGGCGCGCCACCGAGGCGACGATCACCGAGATCGAGTCCGAGCTCCCGTACCCGCTTACCCGCGTCGCCGACGACATCCGTGCCGTCCTCGCCCGCGAGAGCTTCCACGACCGCATCGCGCGGCGGCTATCCGCCGACGCAGCCTGGCCCGCGCGCTTACCTGTATTGACCTGCTTAACGCGGGTTGACTTGACCGTTTAACCCCGGATTGACCCGGATTGACCGCTTAACCCAAATTGACCGCTTAACCGGATTGACTGCTTAACCCGGATTGACTGCTTAACCCGGATTGACTGCTTAACCCGGATTGACCGGCTGTCCGGGTTAACGGGGCCGCTGACGGCGGGCGATGCCCGAGGCAGGACGCCGTGGACCGCTGTGCTGCCGGAGGACCTCTCTGTTCGTCCACGTGCCGCTGGTGCCCATGTGGGTTACGCGGCTTGGGGGATGCCCAGGCGTTCACCCGCGGCGCGGATCAGGACCGCGGCCCAGGTGCGGTACGGGCGCCAGCCTTCGGCGATGCGCTCGACCTCCTCGCGCGAGGCCGGCTCCGGCCCGGTGCCGTAGAAGTGCGCGACGTATCCGGGCAGCCGCGGCTCGCTCGACGTCAGCACGTCCGTGACACCGGTGGCGCGCAGCAGGATCAGGGTGGCGTACATCGGCCCAATGCCGGGCAGCTTCCGCAGGTCCGCGAGGGCGTCGTCGGGCGCCGTCGCCGCGAGCCGTGAAGGGTCGAGCTGTCCGTCGAGCGCCGCCCGCGCGATGGTCCGCAGCCACGCCACGCGGTTGGCGGCCATGCCGGGCAGCGTCTCCGCGCCGAGCAGGCGCTCGGGCAGCGGGAACGCCGGCACCTCTTCGCCCGCGATGACCGGCATCGCGCCGAGTTCGCCGCAGATCCGCGTCCGCACCGCCGCACCCTGGGCACGGTGCCTCCTGGCGCTGATGACCGACCAGGCGGCGGCCTCGTACGGCGAGTGGAACAGGACCGGCCGCAGCCAGTCGTGCTCGCGCTGCAGCGCGCCGAGCACGGGGTCGCGCTCTCCGAGCGCGACCCACGGCCCCCCTGCGTGATCGAGAGACAGGATCCGGCATACCTGGCGCAGTACCGCGTCATCGTCTGCGTCGGAGCTGATGACCGCCGTGATGGCAGCGTCGGCTCGCTGCGTCAGGTGAACGGCCGCGTGATGGCGCATGTCGTCGGTGACGAATGCCAGCCGCATCTCGGCGCCGCCCGCCGGCCTTGGCCGGCCGGTTTGCGGCCCGAATCCGAACCCGGCCGCCGCCGCGAGCGAGAAGGGACCGTCTGGGGTGATGGTGTAGGACCTCATACGCTCAGATATAGCGGCGAGGTCTGACATTCCGTGACGGGGGAACCACTATACGTTTCTGGATGATCTCGTCCTGCGGGCGCGACCGGCTGAGGCGGGGCGGCCTGCCTTAGCCGGTCGGCGGCCTTCCTGCTAGTCCTCGGAAATCTGGGTGGTGTCGAGGGTGATCAGCGGCAGCGGGCCGGCCAGGTCTGCGGGGGCGGCCGGGACGTAGGCGAAGTTCTTCGCCCGGGCGCCGCCGTCCACGACTAGGTCGATGCCGGTGATCAGCCGGGCGTAGTCGGAACAGAGCCAGGCGACCGCGTGCCCGATGTCGGTCGGCGTCCCGGTGGTGCCCATCGGGACCATCGGGTTGCGCGGGCCGTCGAAGCGGGCAGGCTTGCGCCATTCGTCGGTGCCCTCGGGAGCGCCGAGACCTCCGGTCGCGCCGGGCCGCAGGCCGAACGGGGTCCGGCCCTCCGCCTTCCACTGGGCGAGGAGCTCGGGGTTGTCCGGGTTCGGGGCGGTGGGGGTGAAGCTGTTGACCCGGATGCCGTAGGGGGCGAGGTCCATCGCCGCGGCCCGGACGAAGTTGTTCACGCCGCCCTTGTGGAAGGCGTACGCGCAGACGCCCGCGCTGCCGTTCCAGCCGTTGGAGGAAGAGATGCACACGATCGAGCCCTTGACCCCGCGCTCGGCCATCGACCTGCCGACGTACTTGGTGTTCAGGAAGGTGCCCATCGACGAGACCGTGACCGCCCGGTGGAACGCCTCGGCGGTCTCGTCGAGCACGCCCCGGCCGCCAAGCAGCGCCGCGTTGTTGACCAGGATGTCGATCTTGCCCCAGGCGGCGAGGACGTCGTTGATGTAGCCCTTGACCGTCTCCTCGTCGGTCACGTCACCGGGCGCGGCCATCGCCGTTCCGCCGTTGCGCTCGATACGCGCGATGCACGCGTCGATCGACTCCTTGGACACGTCGTTGACCGCGACCTTCGCGCCGTACTTGGCCAGGGCCAGTGCGATGCCGCTGCCGATGTTCGGCCCGCAGCCGGTGACCAGCGCGACCTTGCCCTCAAGTGAGACGTCCAACGGTAGTTCCACCTCTCCAGTGGCACAAAATGCCAGAATTCACGACGCTGCCGATTATGTTGCGGTGTCGCGCAGCCTGGCAATCGGCTCGCGGGACAGAAGTTGCGTCACCTGGCCTGGGGAATGTACCAACTTCTTCGCGTCACTCGTGACCAGTTTCGCCGCATCAGCCGCGTAGCCTGCGGCTGCCCCGGTACTGGCTGGCTCCCGGGGCTCAGCCGGCCGCATGGACCACGTGACCGAGCAGCAGCGCCGTGGTGACCGGGCCTACGCCGCCGGGAACGGGCGTGAGGGCGGCCGCGACGCTCGCCACCGCCGGGTCGACGTCGCCCGCGAGACCGCCGCCGGGTGCCGCGTTCGTGCCCACGTCGATGACCGTGGTACCGGGGGAGACGTGGCCGGGGCCGATCAGGCCCGCCCGGCCCGCCGCCGCGACCAGGACATCGGCCTGACGGGTGATCGCCGGCAGATCCGCCGTGCGCGAATGGCAGATGGTCACGGTGGCATGCCGGTCAAGCAGCAGGTGCGCCGTCGGCTTACCGACCACCACGGAACGGCCCACCACTACCGCGTGCCTGCCGCGCAGTTCAACGCCGTAATGATCAAGCAGCGCAAGCACCGCTTCCGCTGTGGCGGGCGCGAACGCCGGCAGTCCCGCCACGAGGCGGCCGATGGACTCCGGGCTCGCGCCGTCCACATCCTTGGCGGCCGGGATCCCCTCGGCGAACTCGGCCAGGTTCGCGCCCTGGGGCAGCGGCGTCTGCAGCATGATCCCGTGCACTTCGGGATCATCGGCAAGCTGCGCGAGCGTCGCCGTGATACCCGCCGCGGTCGCCGTGCGCACTACGTCGCAGGCGATTCCCTCCCGGGCGGCCGCGTTGGCGATCGACCGCACGTAGGCGGCGCTGCCCGCGTCATCGTTCGCGGTCACCACGGCCAGCCGGGGCTGCCGGCCCTCGGCCGTCAGCCGCGCCGCCCGGGCTGCCACGCCGGCCCGCAGTTCCCTGGCAAGCTCACGCCCGCTTATTTCCCGGCTGTCCTGCCCGGTGGTCAATGCGAGATCTCCTCGCGCACCGCGGCGATCACCCGGCCGGCCCGGTCGGCTACCCCGTCGGCGAGGGCCGCCGTCCCCGACAGTTCCTGGCTGAGCGCTTCGTCATTGATCCCCGACAAGTTGGCCTCGATGTTCACGGCCGCGGTCACCGCCGCCGCGCTGATCGCCGCGGCCGCCGCCGCGATATCCGAGATGACGTTCTTGTTTGCGACCGGGAGCAGCTCCTCGGCCAGGCCGACAAGCCGCACCGACGCGGCGAGCAGGTCAGCGGGCGGCCGCGCGGCGCCGCCGAGCGCTTCGCCGATCGCCTTCGACCGCGCGGCCTTCGCTTCCGTGGTGTTTTTGGGCAGCTGGTAGGCCGCCACCACCTTCTGGAACGCCGCCTCGTCCGCGACCGCGAGCCCGACCGCTTCGTCGGCGAGGCCGTCCGCCGCCGCGCGGACCCGTCCCACGGTCTCCGCGTCATATCGCGGCCCGTCGCTGAACCGGGCCACCATGGCAAGCAGCGCGGCTGCCTGCGCTGCGTGCAACGCCCCGGTGGCGCCACCGCCCGGTGCCGCGCTGCGGGCCGCGAGCCGGGTAAGGAAGCTGCCGATCGTCTCGTCGCGCATGATCGCCAGGCTACTGGGTCGCCGGGCCGGCGGGCAGCGGGTTCCCGCGAGCCCGCCGGCCCGCGCTCGCCGTCAGCCGGCGGCGAGGGCGGCGAGCGTGTCCCGAGCCTCGTCGGCGATGGGCGGCGGGACGTCGCGGAGTTCAGTGACGTGCTGCAGGGCTTTGGCGTATGCGGCAGCACAGGCCTCGTCCGCGGGTACCTGGGTATCCGGGATTACGCCGGTACCCTGCCAGTTCGTCCCGGTGACGGGGCTGACCGAGCGGGCGAACGGGATGGCGATGTGCACGGCGGCGCTGATCGGGAACGGCCTGGTGGGGTGGGCGCCGCCGCCGGTCGTCTCGCCGATCAGTTCGGCGCGGCCAAGCGCCTGCAGCGTATAGCAGAGGTCTTCGCCCCCGGAGAACGTGCGGCTGCTGGTCAGCACGTACACCGGCCGGTCCAGGTAGCGGCTGCCCGGCAGGTACGGCAGCGACCAGAACTGCCTGGTCTCGCCGGTGTCGGCGTGGAAGATGTCGTTCAGGTGGGCTGGCTCCTCCGGCAGCAGATAGCTGCACCAGAGTGCGACCCCGCCCGGGGAGCCGCCACCGTTCTTGCGCAGATCGATGATCAGCGCGTACGTCCCGGACAGCAGCTCCATCGCCGCGGCGATCGCGGGGCCGGCGTTCTCCGGCAGCGCCACCCGCCGCAGGTCGAGGTAGCCGATGTTGCCGTCAAGGCGTTCGATGCGGCGGATGCCGAAGTTGTCGAGCCGGCCCATCCGGCGCATCATGAGCCGTTCTACCTCGTGGTCGATCGGCCCGCCGTCGACGGGCTCGGAGCCCCCGGGTCCGGGGCCGGGGCCGCCGGGTCCGGGGCCGGGGCCGCCGGGGCCGGGGCCGCCCGGACGGCGCCCGGGACCGGGGCCGCCAGGCCCGGGTCCGCGGCCTCCAGGGCCAGGTCCGCCGCCGAGCCGCACTGCCAGGTGCCTGTCACCGCTGGCCTCCTGGAGGTGGGTGGTGAGCAGCTCGGTGAGGGTGATCTCGTCCAGGTTGTCGTACTCGCCGGCCGCGAGCCGCGATCCGACGGTGGTCGCGACCTGCTGGGCCAGCTCAGGGAAGACGTAGTTCTCGCGCAGCAGGGTCAGCGCCTGCACCGCGATATCCCGGCTAGGCAGCTGCTCGGCGGCCAGCGAGCCGTCATCGGGCATGCTGATCACCGGCGCGTCCGGCGCGTCGGAGGTGAATTCAAGCAGCCTGGCCGACGGCAGCCGCAGCGACAGCTCACCGCGCAGGCTTTCCATCTGCTCCCGGTGCGCGGCGGCCCACGTCGCCGGATCTTCCGTGGCCGGGATAAATACCCGGACCGTCAGCTGGCCTGGATGATCGCCGTCCCGTAGCAGCTCAGCCCGTACCACGGCGTCGTATGGAAACAGTTCTCTGACTCGGTGGTTGAGGATCCGTCCCACTTGCTCCATGCTCGGTCAACGGCACAGGCGCCGGTAAGGTTCCGCGGCACTCCCGCCGCATCGCTGGCGCCGCCATACTGCCGCCGCCACCCAGCGCGACGGCCTGCTCCCAGGGGTTTCCCTGAGGGCAGGCCGTGTTCCCTGCGCGGTGCGGCTAGTGCTCGTGAACGATCACGCCGCGGATGTTCTTGCCGTCGTTCAGGTCCTGGTAGGCCTGGTTCACCTGGTCGAGCGAGTACTTCCTGGTAACCAGTTCGTCCAGCTTGAGCTGACCCGACTTGTACAAGCCGAGCAGCATCGGGATGTCGTACAGCAGGTTGCTGTCGCCGGCCAGCGCGCCGCGGATCTGGCGCATGTAGCCGATCAGTGCGCCCGCGTGCAGGTGGACGGCCCGCTCGGTGAGGTGGCCGACCGCGGTGATCGTCACCTTGCCGCCCTTGCCGGTCATCTGCACCGCGGCGTTCACCATCTCCTCGGTGACCGCGTTGGGCGTCATGATGCAGTGGTCGGCGAGCTGGCCCCAGGTGGTCTCCCGGACGAACTCGTGCGCCTCCTTGGCGGTGGCGAACGCGTGCGTCGCGCCGAACACGGTGGTGGCCATCTCCCGCTTGAACTCCACCGGGTCGACCACGACCACGTTCTTCGCCCCGGCGAACCGCGCGCCCTGAACGGCGTTGCTGCCGACGCCGCCGGCGCCGAAGATCACCACGGTGTCGCCAACCTGCACCCCGGCCGCGTGCACCGCGGACCCGAAGCCGGTCGGCACGCCGCAGCCCACCAGGCACAGCAGCTCGAACGGTATGTCCTGGAAGTCCTCGCGGAGCGGCACGGTGGCGTACTCCGACACCACCGCGTACTGCGAGAAGGTGCCGAGCGAGCAGAACCCGCCGATGTCAGTTTCGCCCTCGTGGAACCGCCACGTGCCGTCCTCGAACATGCCGGTGCCGGCGTTGAGGCCCTTGACGCACATGTTGGAGTGCCCGGTCGAGCACGGGCGGCATGCGCCGCAGGCCGGGATGTAGGACAGGACGATCTTGTCGCCGGGCTTGACGCGCTGCACGTCGGGGCCGACGGACTCCACGATGCCTGCGCCCTCATGCCCGCCCACGACCGGCATCCGGACAGGGGCGTCGCCGGCGGTGATGTGGTCGTCGGAGTGGCACAGCCCGGCGGCCATGATCTTGACCCGGACCTCGTGCGCCCTCGGCTCGTCGAGCTGCAGTTCGGTGATCTCCCACCCGATGTGGGGTCCCCGGGCGATCGCGGCGCGGGTGGTGATGGTGCTCATCTGGTGCGTTCCCTTCCTTGCTCGCTCGCCCTAGTGCTCGTGGATGATCACGCCGCGGATGTTCTTGCCGTCGAGCATGTCCTGGTAGCCCTCGTTGACCTCGTCCAGCTTGTAGCGGCGGGTGATCAGCTCGTCGAGCTTGAGCTTGCCCGCCTTGTACAGGCCGATGAGCTGCGGCACGTCGACCAGCGGGCTGCAGCCGCCGTAGATCGAGCCCTGGATCCGGCGCTGGTAGCCGATCAGCATGCCGGGGTTCTCATTGATCCAGCCGTTGCCGACGGCGGTGATCGTGACCTGGCCGGTCTTGCCGACTACCTTGATGGCGTTCGCGATCACCTCGTCGTGCAGGATGCCGACGGTGATGATGGCGACGTCGGCGAGCTCGCCCCAGGTGGTCTCGACCACGAAGTCGTGCGCCTCCTTGGCGGTGGCGAACGCGTGCGTGGCACCGAACGTGGAGAGAGCTGCGTCCCGCTTGAACTCCACCGGGTCGACCACGACCACGTTCTTCGCCCCGGCCAGGGCCGCGCCCTGGACGGCGTTCATGCCCACGCCGCCCGTCCCGTAGATCACCACGGTCTGCCCGGCGCGCACGCCGCCCGCGCGGACCGCCGAGCCCCAGCCCGTCGGCACGCCGCAGGCCACGAGCGCGGCGACATCGAAGGGGATCTCCTGCGGGATCTTGATGACGGAGTACTCGTGCACCACCGCGTACTGCGAGAACGTGCCGAGCACGCACAGGCCGCCGAAGTCTTCCCCGCCCTGGTGGAACCGGAACGTGCCGTCAAGGAAACACCCGACAGCGGCGTTCAGGCCCGCGTCGCACAGCTGCTGGCGGCCGGTCGCGCAGTAGCGGCACTTGCCGCACGCGGGGATGAACGAGACGGTCACGTGGTCGCCGACCTTGACCCGGGTGACGGCCGGTCCGACCGCGTCGATGATGCCCGCGCCCTCGTGCCCGCCGACCACCGGCATGCGCATCGGCGCGTCGCCCTTCTGGATGTGGTCGTCGGAGTGGCACAGGCCCGCCGCGTAAAACTTGATCCTTACCTCGTTCGCCTTCGGCTCGTCCAGCTCAAGCTCGGTGATCTCCCACGGCTGGCCGGGCACGCGGCAGACCGCGGCTCGCGTGGTGATGCTCATCCGGACTCCTTTCTCGGGGGGTTTGCGGGCCGACGGCACGCCGCACCGACGGCAGCTGGCCCGCGGCTAGTCCGATCATCCAGCACCATACATGCGCCGCGCCATGCGCTCTTTAGCTCGCGCAACGAAATCTGGGCTACGGCCGGCAAGCCTCGCCGACTATTCCCAGGTCACAGGCATCGAAGACCTAACGCTCTTACCCGGTCGTGGTCCGCTATTCGTGCAGCTTCGCGCGGCTTCGTCCCGCTTCGGCTGGTCAGGATGTAGTCACAGAGCACGCCGCGAAGGACATTCCAGCGCTGACCTGTGCCTGCCTCGGCGGCCCGACGGCCCCGGATAATCACCCTCCCGCAACAATGGCGCGGCCGCCGTGCCAGTCCCTGCACCCGGTTGAGCGATTCCTTTTCCACCCTGGCCGGGTCTCCCTGAATGTAGGCAGCCCCGATCTCGCGATCCAAGGAAAGGAACCAGATTGCCATGAGCATCCCCGCGACCATGCGCGCACTGCAGCAGACGTCCCTGAACGGCCCGCAGGATCTGCGCCTGATCACCGACGCGCCGGTCCCTGTCCCGGGCCCGGGCGAGGTCCTGATCCGGGTCACCGCCGCCGGTGTCAACTTCGGCGACATCGCGCAGGCCTACGGCACGTTCGCCGACGGCCCGCGGCCTCCGTACCTGGCGGGCTTCGAGGCAGCCGGCGAGATCGTCGCCAGCGGCGAGGGAGTGACCGGCCTGGAACCGGGAGCCCGCGTCGTCGGCGTCGGCATCGGATGCGGTGCCTTCGCCGAGTACTCGGCGCTACCCGCCGTCGCGGTGCTGCCGGTGCCGGCGGGCTGGGCAGCGGAGCAGGCGCTGGGCCTGGCCGTGAACTGGCCCACTGCGCTAGCCGCGCTCAGGCCCCTGGGCCAGATCGCCGCCGGGCAGACCGCGCTGATCCACGCCGCGGCGGGCGGGACCGGCCAGGCCGCGGTGAAGATGGCCAAGCACTACGGCGCGACGGTTATCGCCGCCGCCTCTCCAGCCAAGCACGAGACAGTGCGGGCACTGGGCGCCGACCATGTTCTCGACTCATCCGGCGCCGATCTCGCCGCCGAGGTACTGCGGCTGACCGGCGGCGCCGGCGCCGACCTGGTTCTGGAGTCCGTTGGCGGGGCCACCCTCGGCGCCAGCCTGGCCGCGGCCAAGCGGGTCACCGGCCGGGTCATCGTCTACGGCGTGGCCGGCGGCGAAGCCGCGGTGACCAACTGGGAACTGATATACAAGCACCAGGTGCACGTCATCGGTCTGAACATCGGCGTACTGGTCCAGGCCGCACCGCAGATCTTCGGCGAGGTCATGGGCGAGCTGTTCGCCCTCATTGCCGCAGGCGTGCTCACACCCGGCCAGCCCGCGGCATATGAACTCGCCGACGGCCAGAAGGCGCTCGCGGAACTCGAAACCAGGGCCACCGTCGGCAAGCTGGCCCTGCTGACATAGGAGACCCGGACATCATCGTTTCGGAGTCCGTCGCCTCAGGTTGGCAGGCCGTGAGACCTGTGTGCCGTTCCTGCGTAACCACGTCCTCGGATCGCCTGGTGACTGGCGCATGCTGGCCACCAGCGCCAACGGACAGCCCGCCGCCGCGGCCTACACCCGTGACGAGGACGGGAACTACCAGCCCTACGGCATCTGCGTGCTCACCGTCACCAGTCAGGGGATCCGCCAGGTCCGCTCCTTCGGAGACCCCAGCCTGGTCACCCCGTTCGGATTCGGGCTGGACGCATCCGCCCTGGTGTTACCTTGCGCGCTCGCGGCCCTCGGTGAAAAACCCGCTGACTGCTGGCACAGCAGAAAGTTCGCGAAGCGGCACGGCGGCACCAAACGGAGCGTTCCAGAACGTGTCACCGGCGGGCGGGGAAGCCACCCCCACGTACGCGTAAGGCTCTGCGAGGAAGACGTCTCCCGGCGAGACCCCGAAATTCATGTCATGCACGCGGATCGCCACGTCGAAGTGTTCCGGCCACAGCACAGGTGTTTCGCCGGCGGCGAAGGCGACCAGCGCCTCGCGGCCCAGCATCAGGACTCCAAGGATCACCTCAGCCAGGTCAGCGTCCAGGTCCAGCGGCTCGTCGGGATCGACTCCGGAACCGCCGTCGTAGGCGCCTTCAGGCCGGCCTGCCGTCACTCCCAGTTCCGACCCGAGGGCACGCGGGGTCCGGCCGCCGATGGTGACCGCCGCTCGTTCAGCGCCCACGACCTGGCAGCCGTCAACCCGCAACCTGGGAATCAAGGTCGTCGCGAAGCCGCCCGCGACGACACCCAGCCGCAGTCTGCCTGTAGCCAGGTACTGCGGACCGGCGAGGACTAGTTCGGCCACCCCGTGCAGACTCCGACGCGTCACCGCAAGCTCATCGTGACCCACAGCCTCATTCTCCCCGTTACCGCGTCTACTGCGCGCAGTTCGGGCTCGAGAACCTGACCCGTTTCTGTCCAGGCGGCTCCTGCTGGCCCGCATGATCACCCTCCCGCAACACTGGCACGGCCGCCCTGCCCGTCCATACACCCGGTCGGGCGATTCCTTTTCCGCCCTGGCCGGGTCTGACTGTTGAATGCGGATCACGCAGGAGAGGATCGCGAGTGATGGAGCCAGCTGGACCGGGCCCTACAGGGCACTCTGGAAGGTTCCGGCCGGGTCGGGTGCGGCCGACCAGCTCGCTGCCTTCCTCGGTCGCGTGATGTGAGCGGAATTTCCCGCATCGCCTATGTCTGGCAACTGGGACACCAGAACCGCAACCGCTCCTGCCCCGGCGGCCCCTGCTCGCCCCGCCGGATCAGCGTCCCGCAGCGCCGGCACGGCCGCCCCGCCCGTCCGTACACCCAGTTCTCCCGCCCCGGCCCGCGGTCCCCGGTCGTCACCTGCTCGAACCTTGTCTTATTGGCGTCAAGGAGCCGGTGCCCAGCCTCAACGAGGGCGGAAAGGTCGTCGACCGACCCGACGGGCCGCGATGGATCGATACCGCGCAGGAACAGGGTCTCCGCCATGTACACAGTCCCTAGGCCCGCGAGGTTGCGCTGGTCGAGCAGGGCCTCGCCGACGGGGCGGTCCGGGTCGCGGGCGAGGCGCGCAACGGCGGTCGCCGTGTCCCAGTCCGGGCCGAGGAGGTCGGGGCCAAGATGTCCCACGACCTGGTCCTCTCGTGCGGTTCGCAGCACCTCCGTGATGCCGAGCTGGTACCCGGCCGCTACCCAGTCGCGGTTGGCGAGCAGCAGGCGCAGCCGATGGCTGTCCCTGAGAGGCCGTCCGCTGGCCGGCTGAATCCGCCAGGCGCCTTCCATCTTCAGGTGCGTATGCACCGTGAGGCCACGGTCGGTGCGGATCAGCAGGTGCTTGCCGCGCGAGACTGCCTCGGTGACCGTCTGGCCGGCGAGGTTGACCGTGGCGTACCGCGGGACGCGGAAGTCACTGCGGGTCAGCGCCTGTCCGGCAAGGGCGGCGTGCAGGCGCCTGGCGGTGTTCCATACGACGTCACCTTCGGGCACGGCTCCAGTCTGCCCGAAGGTGACGTGTGCCTGGCAGTGCCGCCGCGGCGGCTGCGCGGCCGTGCCGCGGCACGGCCGCTGCTGTCAGTAGCGCCTGTCGGCAGGAGCCGGGTAGCTGCTGCCGTAGTTGCCGCCGTAGCCGTTCCTGTCCTGGCCAGCGCCGTTGCCGTTGCCGTTGCGGCCGTCAGGAGGCGCGGGCCGGTAATAGCGGTCGTCGGCGCCGTCCTGCGCTGGTCCGGTAGTGGCCGGCCGAGTGGGGTAGGACTGGTTCGGATAGGGGTAGGACCCGGTGACTCCGGCGTCATAGGGGTTGAGGCCGCCGCTGCCCGAGGGCCTGCCGCCGGAGGAACCGCCGGGCGTGGCCGCGGGAAGCTGTGCCTGGGCCGGCTGCTGGGGCTGCGACTGGTGCGGCTGCCCCCCTGGGCGCTGCTGCTGTGACGGCCGCTGCTGCTGGGCGTCGTACTGCCCGGCGGGCAGGCCTAGCCTGCCGTTGCCATCGGTGCCGCGGCCGGGCTGCCCGGAATGTCCTTGCTGCCCGGACTGTCCTTGCTCGCCGTTGTACGCCGGGTACCGCCCCGCCGATGCGGGCGCGTCGCCGCGGTACTGCCGGTACTCGCCGCTCCGCTGGTCGGCGGGCTGGAACGAGGCGGCGGGGTAGTCGCCGGTGTGGCCGGTTGGGTACCGGCTGGACTGATACTGCCCGATGAACGTCTCGGCTTGGTCGGTCAGCATCGTCTGTGCCTGCGAGCGGCGCGCCGCTACGCGGTAGGAGCGACCGTCGGTCTCGGTCAAGGCCGAGCGCGAGTAGGCCTGGCTGGTCAGCGGGTCGTCGTCGGCGCTGCCGCGGCCCGGCGTCCCGCCTCGTGCGGGAGCGGTCCATTGGCCCGGGTCGCGGCCGCCGTCACGGCCGGCTTCTCGCCGGTCGACTTCCCGCCGGTCGGCTGTCCGCCAGGGGTCGCCGTTGCCACGGGGGCTGTCGTCTCGCCCGCGTCCGGGCATCCCGGAAGGCCCGCCGGAAGACCCAGGCGCGCCGGGGCCCCGGCCGCCGGGCCGCTGCTCGGGATAGCCGGAGGCGCCGACGCGCTCGATGCGCTCGGTTCGCTCACCCCATTCGGGGCCGCGGTCCTGCTGGCGGCCGGCAGCGGAAGCGCCCGGCTGGTAGCCGTTCGGCTGGAACGTCGGCCGCGGCGGGTGCTGCGGGAACCCGCCGGAGCCGGATCCGGATCCGGATCCGGATCCTTGCCTGGACTGGGCCTGACCGGGCCAGGAGGTGGTCGGCCCGGTGGCGGATCCAGCCGGTGCCTGTCGCATGCCGTTCGCCCCGGACGGCGGCCGGGAGGAGGTGACTCCCACACTCGGGGTCGGTCCGGTGCCTGAACGTGCCGGGACGGGTCCCGTGCCCGAGCGCGCCGGGCTGGGCCCGGTGCCTGGACGTGCCGCACTTGATCCGTTGCCGGGGCGTACAGCGTGGGGTCCGGTCCCGGGACGGACCGGGCTCGGCCCGGTGCCGGGACGTGCGGCGTCAGGCCCGGT
>Ga0335074_10004816_pt1 | contig 18618 bp, 13 predicted proteins | sample Lox_Sample_23_FD_206715 | JGI IMG/M metagenome (GOLD analysis project Ga0335074, IMG submission 206715) | Soil microbial communities from Loxahatchee National Wildlife Refuge, Florida, United States - Lox_Sample_2.3 | ecosystem: Environmental > Terrestrial > Soil > Wetlands | place: USA... | reverse complement strand
TTCCGCAGCGATCCATTCGGTGGCGTGCCGCCAAAGCAGGTGCGCGCCGTACTGTGGCAGTATTGGTTTACGAGCATGGCGGAGAAGCGGCAAACCGGCAACTGGTGGAAGCGGAGGTTCCTCGGACTCTACGCGCCGGCGCTGGAGCGCGCTCCCGACGGGCGTTTCGCGATCACCGCGCCGCCGGATCTGCTCCCGGAGCACGATTGATGACGGGCGGGCGCGGAGGAATCACGCGCGCCATTGTCATTGGCGCGGGACCGAATGGGCTTGCCGCGGCCGTGACGCTGGCTCAAGCGGGCTTGGTAGTCGAGGTGTATGAGGCTGAAGCCCAACCCGGCGGCGCCGCACGCACTATGGAGCTGACGTTGCCCGGCTTTCATCATGATTTCGGTTCGTCGGTCTACCCAATGGGCGCGGGGTCGCCGTTCTTCCGCACCTTGCCGCTGGCGGAGCTGGGCCTGGAGTGGGTGCATGGCGATGCCTGCGCAGCCCACCCGCTGGACGACGGAACCGCGGTGATGCTGGAGCGCACGTTCAAGGACCAGGCGCGCGAGCTGGGCGAAGATGGCCAGGCGTGGGATGGACTGATGCGGCCGGCCGCCGAGCGCTGGTGGGATTTCGCAGACGATGCGCTGCGCTCGCCGGTGCATGTTCCCGCGCATCCACTGCTGATGGCGCGCTTCGGGCTGCGTGCGATCCAGCCGGCGGAAACGCTGGTGAAGCGGTTTCGCACGGAACGGGCAAAGGCATTGTTCGCCGGTCTTGCGGGACACTCGCTGCTGGCATTCGATCAGCCAATGAGCGCGGCTGTCGGACTCATCTTTGGAGCAACCGCGTTGGCGGTAGGCTGGCCCGTGGCCAAAGGCGGCGCGCAGGCCATTCCCAATGCGCTCGTTCGCCGACTGAGTCAATTCGGAGGCACGGTGCATACGGGCCGTCGCATTCGATCGCTGGACGAACTCGATACGCGCGGGGCAATCACACTGTGCGATATTACGGCGCGCCAGTTGCTGACAATCGCCGGCGCGCGCCTGACGCCGTCGTATCGGCGGGCGCTGGAGCGATTTCGATTCGGCCCCGGAGCCTTCAAAGTCGACTACGCACTCTCCGCGCCGATTCCGTGGAAGGCTGCCGAGTGCAGTCGCGCCATCACCGTGCACGTCGGCGGCGATTTCCGCGAGATCGCAGAGGCAGAGCACACAGTTTGGACCGCGAAGCAGGCCGAGCGGCCGTTTGTTCTGGTTACGCAGCCATCGTTGTTCGATACCACGCGCGCTCCGGCCGGCAAGCATACTGCCTGGGTTTACTGCCACGTTCCGAACGGAGCCTCGGAAGATCGCACACAGGCTATCGAAGATCAGATCGAGCGCTTCGCTCCTGGTTTCCGTGACTGCGTATTGGCGCGGCGCGTTTGGGCGCCTGCAGATCTGCAATCGACGGACGCGAATCTCGTCGGCGGCGACGTCAATGGCGGAGCGTTCAATTTACGACAAATTGTCTTCCGGCCAAATCTCCGCGGCTATCGCACCGGAACGCCGGGGCTCTATCTCTGCTCCGCGTCCACTCCTCCAGGCGGCGGCGTCCACGGCATGTGCGGATACAACGCGGCACGCGCGGCGCTGCGCGATCTGCGGATTGCTTAAGCCTCGAGCAAGCGCAGCACATGATTCACGATGATCAGGTCCTCCGCCGGAGGAATCACACGTACCACCACACACGAGTCGGCGGCGGAGATTGTGGCTTCACCGCGCACGTTGTTGCGCTCCGGATCGACCCGCACTCCGAGCGCGCTCAGGCCCGAGCAGATCTCCGCTCGAGATGCGATATCGTTCTCCCCGATGCCACCGGTAAACACCAGCATGTCCAAACCGCCCAGCTCCACAAAGTAGCTGCCGATCCACTTCTGGATGGTCCAGACAAACTTGTCCACCGCCAGCCGCGCCTTTGTATTGCCCGCCTTGATGGCTTCGCGTAGATCGCGCATGTCGTTGGAGAGCTCGCTTACACCCAGAAGCCCGGCCTTTTTGCTGGCTACGGTCTCGAGCTTGTCGGCAGCCTCTGCCGCGCTGGTTGTTGTCTTCGCGATTTCACGCAGAATAAAGAGCAGAACCCCCGGATCGATGTCGCCGGTTCGCGTGCCGCTGATGATGCCGCCCGTGGGCGTAAGCCCCATCGACGTGTCCAGGCACTTGCCGTTACGGATCGCCGTGATGGACGCGCCGTTGCCGAGATGCGCGACTACCAGCTTCTCCGGCACATTCGGTTCGAGCTGGTAGACGATGGACTCGTACGAGATGCCATGCGCGCCGTAGCGGCGTACGCCCATCGATGAGTACTCCTCAGGGATGGGCATGTGCTTCACAACTTCAGGCATGGTGCGATGAAAGTAGCTGTCGAGGATGACGAAGTTGGGCGTGCCCGGAAACAGCTCAAGCGCCTGCCGCATGATATACACGGCGATGGGCGTGTGCAGCGGCGCGAACGCAGTATAGCTTTCCATCTCGTCGATCAGTTTCGGCGTGATGCGCTGATTTTCGAGCACCGTTGGGCCGCCGGAAACCATGCGGTGCCCGATGGCTGCCGGCGCGGGAAAGCCGTCGCCGCGAAGCGCATCCGTCACGAGGCCAAAGGCCACTGCGCGGTTGGGCAATGGCGGGGTCTGGTCCACCAGCTTGCGGCCCTCCGCATCTTTGATCCAGAACTTCCCCAGGTCCGTGCCGATGCCATCCACCGCGCCTTCAAACAGGCGATCGCGCCGGCCGTCGCCGGCTTCGTAAACAGCAAACTTGATGGAAGAAGACCCGCTATTCAAAACCAGAACAGGCAAAGACGACATGAAAAGAATCCTTCCCGAGTGTCATTTGAACTTATGCTTCGCGGAGTTCACTGCGTCTTATCCGGCTGCCAGTGCCAGCCCTGGATTTCGGGCAGGTCTTCGCCGTGCTCGGCCACGTAGAGCTTGTGGCGCTGGATCTGCTCGGAGTACCATTGCCGCGCTGCTTCCGCCTGCGCGGCCAGCCTCGGTACGCGCACGATCACGTCCATCGTCAACTGGAATCGGTCAATATTGTTGAGTACGCACATATCGAACGGCGTGGTTGTGGTGCCTTCCTCCTTGTAGCCGCGCACATGAATGTTGTCGTGATTGCGCCGCCGGTACGTCAGCCGGTGGATGAGCCATGGATACCCGTGAAACGCGAAGATGACCGGGCTGTTTTTGGTGAAGATCAGGTCGAACTCTTCATCGCCCAGTCCATGCGGATGCTCCGACTGCGGCTGCAGCGTCATCAGGTCCACCACGTTGACCACGCGAATGCGGATGTCGGGAATGCGCTGGCGCAACAGGATTACGGCTGCCAGCGCCTCCATCGTGGGCACGTCGCCGCAGCAGGCCATCACCACATCCGGATCGCCGCCGTCGTCGTTGGAGGCCCACTTCCACACACCCACGCCGGTGGTGCAATGTGCGATGGCCTCGTCCATAGAGAGCCACTGCGGCGCCGGCTGTTTGCCGGCCACGATCAGGTTGATGTAGTTACGGCTGCGCAGGCAGTGGTCGGCCACGGAGAGCAGCGTGTTGGCATCCGGCGGCAGGTAGATCCGCACCACGTCGGCTTTCTTGTTCAGCAGGTGATCGATGAACCCCGGATCCTGGTGGCTGAAGCCGTTGTGATCCTGGCGCCACACCAGCGAGCTGAGCAGGTAATTGAGCGATGCGATCGGCTTGCGCCACGGAATCTGCCGCGTCACCTTGAGCCACTTCGCGTGCTGGTTCGCCATCGAGTCCACGATGTGGATGAATGCCTCGTAGCAGGAGAAGAACCCGTGCCGGCCGGTGAGCAGGTAGCCTTCCAGCCAGCCCTGGCACATGTGCTCGCTCAGAATCTCCATCACGCGCCCGGTCTGCGACAGCTCTTCGTCGACTGGCAGCGTGGGCAGCTCCCATGTCTTGCCGGTACCGCTGATAGCGTCCTGGAGGCGGTTGGACGCGGTTTCGTCCGGCCCCATCACACGAAAGTTGCGATTCTCCAGGTTCGCCTGCATCACTCCGTGGAGCAGGCGTCCCATCACCCGCGTGGACTCTGCCTCGGTTTGCCCGGGCTTCTCAACTTTCACCGCATAGTCGCGGAAGTTGGGCACACGCAGAGGCTTCAGCAGCAAGCCCCCGTTGGCGTGTGGATTCATCCCCATACGCCGGCGGCCCTTCGGCGCTAATGCGGCCAACTCGTCACGGAATTGCCCGTGCTCGTCGAATAGCTCCTCCGGCTTGTAGCCGCGCATCCACTCTTCCAGCAGACGCAGGTGATCCGGTTTCTCGCGCAGCTCGGAAAACGGAACCTGGTGCGCGCGCCAGGTGTTCTCCACCGGCTTGCCGTCCACGAACTTCGGCCCCGTCCAGCCCTTGGGCGTGCGCAGGATCAGCATGGGCCAGCGCGGCATTCCTGAGTTACCTTCTTCGCGCGCCGATCTCTGGATAGTTGCGATCCGATCGAAGATGGTGTCGAAGATGGCTGCGGCCTTCTGGTGCATGACGGCCGGATCGTCACCCTCCAGCGTGAATGGCTCGTATCCGTAGCCGCGCATCAGCTCTTCCAGATCCGCATGCGGGATTCGCGACAGGATCGTGGGATTGGCGATCTTGTATCCATTCAGGTGCAGGATGGGCAGCACCGCGCCATCCGTCGCCGGGTTCAAAAACTTGTTCGAGTGCCAACTGGTCGCCAGCGGCCCCGTCTCCGCCTCGCCATCGCCCACCACGCAGGCAACGATCAGGTCGGGATTGTCGAAAGCCGCGCCGTACGCGTGCACCAGCGAGTAGCCCAGCTCGCCGCCTTCGTGGATCGAGCCCGGCGTCTCCGGCGCCACGTGGCTGGGGATGCCGTACGGCCAACTGAACTGCCGGAACAGCCGCTTGATCCCGTCGCGGTTCTGCTCGATGTGCGGATAGATCTCCGTGTACGAGCCTTCCAGATAGGTGTTGGCCACCAGCCCCGGCCCGCCGTGGCCCGGCCCGATGACGTAAATCATGTTCAGGTCGCGGTCGCGGATCAGCCGGTTCCAGTGGACATAGAGGAAATTCAGTCCGGGCGTTGTTCCCCAGTGTCCCAGCAGCCGCGGCTTGACGTCGTCCAGCGTCAGCGGCCGCTCCAGCAAGGGATTGTCCTTCAGGTAGATCTGCCCGACCGACAAATAGTTGGCGGCGCGCCAGTAGGCATTCATGCGCTCGATGTCTTCCGAGCTCAGCGGACCTTCGACCTGGGGTTCGGTCCGCGTCGTTTCGCTGGCCTTGGAGTGGCTCATCCTGCACCTCGCGAATAGGGGAATTGCGCGACTCTTCAGCCTAACAGCGGCGGCTGGCGAGCCTGCGTGATTGATGTCACAGGACGGCTTGCATTCTGCTGCAAACCGGCTCATCCTAGGGGACGCTACACGGAACGGCGGCCGTCATGAACACACTGCTTTGGATCGCCCAACTCATTCTTGCAGGAGTTTTTCTCTTTACGGCCGCGGGGAAGCTGTTTGCCTATGAAAAGGTTGTGAACGTGGTTGCCAGCCGCAAAGGGCGCCCCGTGACTCTGACGCATGGCGAGGCGATTATGGTTGCAATCGCTGAAATCATCGGCGCCATCGGCTTGCTGATTCCGGCCCGAACCACACCCGCCTATCTGGTGGTAATTGCCGCATCCGCGTGGATCGGGCTTCTCATGGCGGGAGGGGCCATCTACCACATTCGCCGCCGCGAATCCTCCGCACCCAATGTCGCGCTCTTGCTGCTGGCGCTCTTCATCATCGTGGGCCGCTGGCCTCAGTAGCATAGCGTCGGCAAGGAGACGCCGTGCGCAGCCGCTACTTGTCAGGTACCGCCAGCGGAATCTCGATCGACCCCACTTTCGCGCTATTCATGTCGTGCACCGCGATCACCAGGAAATCGTTGCCGCGAGGGAGTTCCATCGCCAGGCGAACGGGAAGCCCGGACGCCATGATCTGGCCGTATTGGCTTGCGCTCAGTGCGATACGGGTCGTCCGGTCCACGTAATTCACGCGCTTGCCTACGCCGTCATACGCTACTAGCGTGAACTCGATCGCATCCTCATGCGCGCCATCGGCAGCCGCGCCAAAAGTCATGGTGCGCGGATCCACCACGATGTCCGTAATGTACCGCGTGAATGGCTTCTTCATCTCCCCCGTCATGGCGCCGATCGGCTGCGCGGGCAAGTGCACATCTTTCATTAACGGATCCGTCTCCGGCAACACCCGCGCCTGGAACAGAATCTGCGTGGATGGCGGCGCGCCATGCAGAGTCGCCGTAGTCATCACGCTGGCAGGCGGAAGGCCCACGACCGAAGGTTTGTCTGGCGGATCGGCGTAATACCCGCTGCGATACTCGAGCTCGCAGTCGCAATCGTCGATCCGCACCTTCAGCTTGCGGAACTGTCCATGGAAGTTTTTGTCCGCGGGCGCATATCCGATGGTGTAGTAGCTGGATCCGTTGTCGATGGCAAGAGCAATGCCGGCGGCGAAGCTGTTGTTGTTATAAAGCGCGATGCCTCCGGTGCGCTGGGCGAGTTCCTCCATGGTGAATCGTCCCCTCACGCTTGGATCCTTCGGACCGTCGCCAAGCCCGTCGTTGCCCACGTCGAATGCGGCCAGTGTTGCCAGCCCCGCCGCGTCCATCGGGTACACGGCCACGCGTGCGGCGGTCAGTATATCGGCCGTGTCGCGCACCTGCAGTTGATAATTGCGCGATCCAGCCGCCGGATTGGTAATATCGGTCGGATCCACGGAGATGGGGAACGATCCGGAAAACCAGATCAGGTTCTTGCGCCCGGGCACCGCGCTCAAATAACGGCCAAGTTGCTGCAGCGCTTCCAGGGTGAGCGTCGCGCGCTGATCCGTCTGGAAAGAATCGTTGGCCGACTGGAAGTTCTGCATGGCCGCAACCGCCGCGCCTGCGCCGGACATCATCTGAAGATTGCTGATGGCCGAATCGAATGCCGAGCCATTCGGTGCATCCAGCGCAGTCGACTGTTTCGGATTTGCGTTCGCGCCCTTCAACGCCGCCGTTAGCACGCTCACGTCGCTGGTGAATCCCTGCACCATCCTCAGCCGCGAGGTCAGCGTGAAGATGGCCATCATCGTTCCCGGCCGGATGGTCTCCATGTACTGGACCATCTGCCGCCGGACTTCCATCTGGTTTCCCAGTGGCGTATTGAGCGCGTCCAGCAGAAGCACATTCACCGCGCTGCCCGGAGGCTCCGAAGGAAGATTATTGTAGGTGTTCGGCGGCAGTATCGCGTGTTTTACGGTCGGAGCACCCGGCTTGTGCTCTTCAAAGAACGCAATGCTCTGCTCGTGCCCATCCTCCAGTACGTGGAACTGTTTCTGGCCCAGTCCCAGAACAGCCTGGCCTTTCCTGGTCGCCACCACGTCCACCAGTACGGTATACGCCTGCGTACGAAGAACCGTCGCCGGCGTGTTCTGGGCGGCGTTGGCCTGGCTCGCGCCGGCCGCGGGCTGCCCGTGTGCGGCCGAGCACAGCGCGCTCAACAGCCCGGTCAGAACCGTGCGCGCTGCTACACGCGTAAACCTCATTTCGCTCAGACCTCCCGGGAGTTGGATTGGCACGGCACATCCATAGTTAGGCGTACCGGTCCGCTTGTCATCAGAAATATCGCCTCCGCTTCAGGATCCGCAACTCGGAGCCTCCCTGCGCAACCACAGCCGCCGGCGCGTCCGGTTGCATCATGGAACGACGACCGCTGTTTCCAGGGAACCGCACCGCGTGGTGTCGAGGTCCTGGACTGCGATCCGTAGATAGTTCGGTCCCGGTGGCAGATCGAGTTCCATACGAATCGGCAGGCCGTGCGCCACCGTCAGTTGATAGCGCTCTTCCGAAATTGTCAGCGAAAAGCCGCGATCCAGATAATTCACCCGCTCGCCCTCGTTGTTATAGGCGATCAGCACCAGCTCAATTTGCGCTGTGCGCGATCCCTTGGGGTCAGGCTTGAATTGAATTCCGCGCGGATCGATGGCGTAGTCCACCACGTACCGTGTAGTGGGTGGTTTCAGATTCGCCGCCATCTCGCCCACGGGAGCCGTGCCGAAACTCGTGCCTTTGAATGCCGGATCGCTGGCCGGCAGCACGCGCGCCTTGAACAGGATCTCCGTGGAAGGCGGTGCGCCGTGCATGGTCGCGGAAAGAATCAGGCTGACTTGGCCCAGCGCGTGCGGGCCGGTACTGTCCGGCGGATCGGCGTAGTATCCGGCGCGATAGGCCAGGCGGGCGGCGCTGCCGTCCACCTTGATCTGGATCTTGCGGAATTCGCCGTGAAAATCCTTGTGCGAAGGCACGTAGCCGATGGTGTAGTAGCTGGAACCATTTTCGATCGCATCCGCTACCGCTTCCTTCAGTCCGTTGGTGTTGACATACTCTTTGCCCCCGGTCGCAGCGGCAATTTCGCGCATCGTGGCCTGCTCGGCCGCGGTCTGTTGAAGGAACTTTGCGTCGTCGTTGCCGGGATTCGGCATGTTGGCGGTGCTCGTGGTCTGGGTGCGGCGTCCGTGGCGGCCTGAGCTGCTAAAACTGTTTCCCGTCACGAGGTTGGTCGAGGGGTTGCGTGATATGTCAGCCGAGGGCAGGGTCATGAGTCCGCGCGCATCCACCGGATATACCGCTACGCGCGCCGCCGCCAGCATGCGGCTGGTCTCCTGCAACTGCGGCAGATACTGGCGCGTGTCTTCCAGCGTATCCTGGAGGTTCATGTCCGGATCGATGGTGAGCGGAAATGAGCCGGAAAACCAGATGAGGTTCTTGCGTCCCGGCACAGCGCTCAGATAGCGCGCCAACTGCTGGAGGGCGTCCAGCGTCATTTGCACACGCTGATCGGTCTCGAGCGCCGCAAGGTCGGCTTCAAACTGCTGCATCGTGGACAGCGCATCGGAGTCGGCTCCCATCGTGGCCATGTCGCCGAGCGCCGAGTCCAGCGCGGCGTCCGACTCGGGATCGAGGATAGGCGATGGCTGCGGGCCGGCCTTGCGCTGTTTGAACGCGGCTTCCAGTTCTCCGATATTTGCGGTGAATCCCTGCACCATGCGCAGCCGCAAGGCCAGTGTGAAAACGGCCAACTGCGTCCCTGGCGCGATCTTCAGCATGTAACGGAGCATCGCCTGGCGCACCCGCATCTGGTCCAGGACCGGCGTATTCAGGCCGTCCAGCAGGAGCACGTTGACAGCCGTCGAGGACGGCGCGCTGGGGATGTTCGAGTAGGTATTGGGCTCTTCCGGGGCGCCTTGCGCGGCGCTCGCCTGTGTCGTTGGTGTCGTTGGAGCAGGCTCGTGTTCGTCGAAGAATGTGATGGCCTGCTCCTGGCCATCTTCAAAAACGTGAAACTGGTTCGAATGCAATCCGCGTACCGCGCTGTCATGTTCGGTGACCACCACGTCCACCAAAACCGCTGTCGCATGGGCTTGGAGGACAGTCCCGGATTGCGGAACAGCCCCGGCGGCGTTTGCCGCAGCCGTAGTTTCACGTTGTGCTTGAGCGGTCGGCGCTTGCGCGGGCGCGCAAGGGACGGCCAGAAGAAGCCCTGCGATAACCTGCGCGGTGGGAAGACGGAGCATGATGGCCGGCCCCAGAAGAGACTGCGTGTAGTCTCATCCTGCCTCAACGATGCAGATTTGTCGTCAAAAATACCGCTTCAGCTTCAGAATCCGCGACTCGAACCCATACCACAGCACCGTCGCCGCGAGAGTGGCCGCAGCCAGCCGCAAGCCCACCACGGCAAGGTTCCCAGGGATCCCGTACTTGTCCATCCTGACATCGAACCATCCGTAGTAAATGAACACCATGATGTGAATCATGTAGAGGCCGTAGCTGATTTTGCCGTAGTACGCCAGCGGTCCGCGCCGCAGCACCGCGTTCACCGGACCGCGCGCCCCTGTCGACGCAATCGCCGCCAGCACCGTTCCGCCGAATCCGCAAGTCAGGGCAGTATCCAGAAAAGCCGTCCCGCTCGCGGCCGTTGCGGCCAGCGTAAATCCCGCTACAATGCCGCAGCCGCCCAGCATCAGCCATGTGCGCCGCGCTAGCGGCAGCGTGTAGAGTCCCAGCGCCATCAGGCTGCCCATCGCAATCCCGTCCAGGTGCGTCACGGTGTCCGTCGGCGTGATCCAGGCAAAATGAGTCATGCGAAATAACGGTGAGGCTACCAGTGCGGCGCTCAGCACGCCCGCCATGATCCACGGCTTCTTCAAGAAGCGCACCAGCGGCGCCCAGAGAAAGTAGTACTGCTCCTCAATCGCCAGCGACCAGGTAGGCCCAATTCCCGGCGGCAGCGTCAGGTGAAACAGGTTCTGCACGAAAAGGACGTACGCCCACCAGGGCGCCGTGCGGATGGCCACACCGGCGGGCTCGCCCACAAACCAGTCTGCCTTCAGATAACAGACTGCGAGCGTCAGCACATACACCGGCCAGATACGCAGCGCGCGCCGCCCGTAGAAGTTGCGGAAGTAATGTGGCTTGCCGCGCGACTCCAGCAAAATGGACGTGATCAGGAATCCCGACAGCACGAAGAACAGGTTGACGCCGGTCCATCCCCACTCCGCCGGCCCATACACCGGCGTGCCCGCAAGCCGCGGCCCAGAGTGATAGAAAACCACCCCCAGCACGGCCACGCCGCGCAGGCCCTGCAGCTCAGGAATGTACGAGGGCAGCCACGTGGGGCGCTGCGGCGAATGATGGGCGATGGGCTTCAATCAGCGTGTCATCACTCGTTGTGGAATCCGTCCAGGATCCATCCCGCCACCCACAGGATGGTTCCCAACCCGGTCGCCGAGGCGCAGATCCAGATCACCGTCAGCAGCAAGGGCAACACGATTCCGATCACCTCGGTCACATGCAAGTAGGACGGCAGGAAGGCATACACGCCGGCGGCAATCGCGCAGACAGCAAAGACGCTCAGCGCGAGGATCACCATGGCGCGCCCCGCGCGCTGCATCCGCCGTGCTCCTTCCTTGACGTTCATGCCCTTGAGGTTCATGCCGCGCTTCCTATCCCGCCGCCAATTGTTTCGCCCGCTCCGTCGCCCGCATCACCGCCTTGATCAGCGTGACCCGCAACCCGCCTTCCTCCAGTTCCAGGATGCCATCCACAGTGCATCCCGCCGGCGTAGTCACCGCGTCCTTCAGCAGGGCTGGATGATAACCGGTCTCCAGCACCATCTTCCCTGCCCCGAACACCGTCTGCGCTGCCAGTTGCGTGGCCGTGTCGCGCGGCAGGCCCACCTTCACTCCCGCCTCCGCCAGAGCCTCGATAACGATGTAAATGTACGCTGGCCCGGACGCCGATAAGCCCGTCACCGCGTCCATGTGCTTCTCATCCACGACCACCGCGCGCCCCACCGTCTCGAAGATGCGCTGAGCCAGCTCCATCTGCACCGGCTTCACGAACCGTCCGCGGCACAGCCCCGCCGCGCCCGCGCCCAGCGCCGACGGCGTATTGGGCATGGCGCGGATCACCGCAATCTCCATTCCCGCCGCGTCCTCGATGGCCCGCGTCTTCACGCTGGCCGCAAACGACACCAGCGTCTTGGCCGGAGTCAGCGCCGGCTTGATCTCCTCCATCAGCTCCGGCACCTGAAATGGCTTCACGCCCAGCAGGATCAAGTCCGATTGCTGCGCCGCGGCCAGGTTGTCCGTGCTCACGTCCACGCCCCACTGCGTGCTCAGCGCCAGCGCCCGCTCCGCATGCGCCACCGTGGCATGAATCTGCCCCGCGGCAAACAGGTTCTGCTTCAGGAACGCCTGCAGCAGGATGCCGCCCATTTTTCCCGCGCCCAGCACCGCCACCGTCACATTCGGCAGTTGCGCAGGTATCTCCGTCGCCTCAACGGCTATGTCCGCCATGTTGTTCCCTGTTCCAGAATCGAGATGATTGCTTCTGCCAACAGGATACGCGTCTTGCGCGCGGCGCGCCCAATCGACCGGCGGGTTCAGCTCTCGACTGCCTGCAACGACTGATACTCGATGCGATCGCGCCCATTCTGCTTCGCCTGATACAGCGCCCGGTCGGCAGCATCCACCATCTGCTCCGCGTTTACCGGCTCCGAGTTCCACGTCGTTCCGCCAATGCTCACCGAAACCCTGTCGTGAAGCGCAGGGTGCAGATCCATGCGGCGCATCGCCGCCTGCAGACGCTCCGCCATGATGTGCGCGCCAGTGGCGTCGGTATCCGGCAGCAGGGCCACAAACTCCTCTCCGCCATATCGAGCCAGCAGGTCCGACGGCCGGTTCAGCGTCGCGCACAGCGTCCGCGCCACCTGGATCAGGCACTCGTCTCCCACCAGGTGTCCGTACGTATCGTTCAGCTTCTTGAAATGGTCAATGTCGATCAGTAGGAGAGAAAGCGGCAACCGCGTGCGTTGCGCGCGTCTCCACTCCGTCGCGAACCTCTGGTCGAAGGCCCGCCGGTTGGCCACCCCCGTCAGCCCATCCAGAAGCGCCAGCCGTTCCAGCCGGTCCCGCGCCTTTTCCAGCTCCGTCTGTGCCTGCACAAACCGGCTCTGCAGCACCGCCGAGCGCATCCCGTACACCAGAAACGATCCGAAGATGACGCCCGTGGCCAGCGCAAAGTGCTGCCGAATCACCATCGCGCTCAACGCTACGAGCGCCAGGCCCAGCAGCACCGGCCGGGCATGATCCACCACCACCAGGACCGGCCGCCGCAGGGGCTGCAGCGCCGGATCGGGGTGTTCCGGCTGCGGAAACGCCGCCACCACCACAAACAGAAGAAAGGCAATGTCGGTCAGGATATCCCACACCCCGGCATCGTGGTACTTCACCACCAGATAGTTGTATTCCGTCTGGCAAAGCGCCGATGCCCACAGATAGATCGCAAGCACCTGAAAGAATCGCCTCTCACGCGTTCCCGCCGGGCTCGCTGCCCAGCGCGCCAGGCTCAGAACCGCCAACGTGAACGCCTCGATGCCAAACAACCAGACAAGCTTGTTCACCGGGATGGGCAGTGCCTCCGCCCGTGAAAACGGCAGGATGCCGAAAACCGCCAGGTAGGTCAGACAGCCCACCGCCGCCGCCTGCGCCACGTCGAGCCAGAAAAATAGCGAGAACACCCGCGTGTCCTCAGGCGAAGAAATGGCCAGCAGGAACGGCACGCCGGAGAAGAAGAAGAAGAAATCGTCCCACGACGCAACGAAGGACGGTCCGTGCGCGATAACGTCAATGTAGGCGGCAAAGCAATTGCCGGCAGCCCACAGAACGAAGCCGGCGGCGAGCAAGGCCCAGTTTCGCCGTTTCCGCAGCGAGCCGCTTCTGCCCCGAAGCGCGCAAAGCACCCCGGCCCACAAGGAGACAACCAGGAATGCCGAATACGAGATCGGGTCGTTTGCCCGCGGAAAAACGGCGAGCAGCGCCGCGTGCACACACACGAAAATGACAGCGGCAATCGCCGTCAGGGCCGGCCTGGATCGGGTCCATTTCACGTACAGTTTCCCGAGGAGCAAATACAGCAGAGCAGGTCTGGCGCGAGCCCGCAAATACCTCGGAAGTGGGGGATCTCCTCGTTGGCCGGGCCCAGGTGGCAGTATTTCCTGCCTGCCGCGGATCCAGGCAGCGATCCGCGCGTCCAGCATATCAAGCGTGCTCCAACTCGCAAATACGATTCTGAGTGGAAATCCCGGTTCTTTCTTGATGCCCTCGTCGCGCGCCGACCCTTACTTCTGGCTCGCAATCCACGTATTGATCCTTGCGTCCAGCATGTCCAGCGGCATCGCCCCGGCATCCAGCACCTGGTCGTGAAAGGCGCGGATGTCGAACTTGCCGCCCAGCGCCTTCTTCGCCCGGTCCCTCAGCTCCAGGATCTTCAACTGGCCAATCTTGTACGCCAGCGCCTGGCCCGGCCATGCAATGTAGCGGTCCACCTCCGCATTGATGCTGGCGTCGTCGATGTTGGAGTGCTCATGAAAGTAGTCCACCATCTGCTGCCGCGTCCAGCCGCCGGAATGCACGCCCGTATCCACCACCAGCCGGATCGCCCGCCAGATATCCCCTTCCAACCTCCCATAATCGGAGTACGGGTCCTGGTAGAACCCCACGTCCTTCCCCAGCCGCTCCGCGTACAGCCCCCACCCTTCCGTATACGCCGTGAAATGCCCGTACTTGCGGAACGTGGGAATGTCGGTCAGCTCCTGCGCAATCGAGATCTGCAGGTGGTGTCCGGGCAGCCCCTCGTGATAGGCCACGTCCTCCACCTGGTACAGGTTCCGTTGCGTCGCCATGTAAGTGTCCACAAACAGCCGTCCTGGCCGGCTGCCATCCGGCGAACCCGCCTGGTAGTACGCGGGCGCCGAAGTCTTCTCCAGATAATCGGGCACCGCTACCACCTCGAACGACGCCTTCGGCAGCCGTCCGAACAGTTGTGGCAGCTTCGCCTGCATCGGCCCCAGATAGCCGCGGTACGCGTCCAGCAACGCCTCGGCGGACGCCGGATGCATCTTCGGATTTGCCTTCAGGCTCGCCTCAAAGCTCTTCAGGTCCTGGAACCCCAGCTTCTGCGCGATGGCCAGCATCTCGGCTTCGTCCTTCTTCACTTCGTCCAGGCCCATCTGGTGAATCTTGTCCGGCGTCAGATCGGTGGTTGTAATGTGCCGGATCAGGTACTGGTAGTACTTCGCGCCGTCCGGTAGCGCCGATATCCCCGGCTCCTCGCGCCCCGCCGGCACATAGCTCACCTCCATGAAGCGCGCAAACCTCGCGTACGCCGGCAGCACCTTCTTCGCGATCACATCCAGCATCTCGGCCCGAATGCGGTCCTGGTCGGCCTGCGCAATCGACGCCGGAAACTTCTTCAGCGGCAGGGCCAGTGGCGAGTCCTCCGGCTTCTGGTTCGCCAGTTGCTTCACCTGATCCAGCGCCTTCTCCAGCAGGTACCTGGGCGGGACCCGGTGATCCTCCATCCCGATCGACATGTTCTCCATCACCTGGTCGAACGCCGTGGGAATCTGCTTCAGCCGCGCAATCCAGTCGTCGTAATCCTGCACATCCTTGAAGCTGAGCTCGGCCACCAGTTGCGGATACGTGGCGTAGATGCCGCCCATCTGGTTCACCGGCATCTCCCACGGCTTGAACTCCGACCCTTCGAAGTCGTCGGCCAGCTCGGTCAGCAGAATCTCGCGGCTCATCTTCTCCGAGTCGGTGAATCCCTTGGGGTCGATGGAACCTAGCTTCAAAAGGAAGTTCTGTTCCTGCTCCAGCCAGTCGTTCACCGCCTTGACCGAGTAATCGCTGATCTTGTCGTTGAACCGCTTGTCGCCGATCTCAGAGGCAAACTCCGGATTGTGCTCCAGGTACGCGTCCCAGTACTGCTGGAAGTACGCATTCATTGCCTCGCGGCGGTCAGCCACCGGCGCATTGGCCGGCGGCGGCCCCGCTTGCAGCTTCACCTTCTGCGCATGGACGGAACCGACACAGGCAGCGATCAACATCGTGGCAATCGAAGCGGAACAGCAGAAAGAGCGCACAGGGCAATCCTCGCGTGTGGAAACGTCCATCCCGTCGAGTGTAGATCAGCGGGCGCCGAACACCCCTCTGTTTGCTGAACAACCCCTGTTTTGAAGGGGCACGAGTTTACTCGTGCCATAAACGCAGGAATTTGAGTACGGCTTCAGGCGCCGAGGAATGTTTTTGAACTCTGTCAGCAGCCTGTTGGCTTGAGTGTCTGCGTGAGAACTCGGCTTGAGCATGTTTTGAAGGGGCACGACTTTCAGTCGCGCCGAATAAGCCACATAAAATGACGACGGCCTCAGCACCTGAGGCTCTCATTCGCCAACAACCCGACAGTCAGCTCGGTGAGCGACTCGCCGATGATGCGCTTATAGCTTGCTCGATGCTGCGAATCCGAAGCGTTCGGTCCGCAACATCTTGCGGTCTTTCCCATCATGTACCCTGACCATATCGGTCCCTGATTCCCCTGGAGTTGCATGCATCGATACCGGTCTGCTCTTGCCGTGCTCCTGACGGCCCTCGCTGCCGCCTTGCCTGCGATCGCGCAGCGGGTAGACGCCTCAGCGGCCGGAGGTCCGATATCGCTCGACGCGCCCTGGCATACCCATTTCGGCGACGGCCCGGACTTTGCCTGGCCCGGCTTTGACGACTCCCACTGGCCCCTGCACCGCATCGAGAAGGACTGGGCCAGCGAGGGGCGCAGGGGCTATGCAGGGTATGCGTGGTATCGCATGCGCGTCGCTCTTCCCGACACCAATGAGCCGCTGGCGCTCGCCATCTACCCTCCCGCCAGCGCCGTTGAGGTTTATATCGACGGCACTCTGGTAGGCACCGCCGGCCGCATGCGTCCGCAACCCGCATGGACGTACCTCCGCACGGTCTACGCAGTTCCCGTGCCGGCCGCGTTCCACGGCCGCTCCGTCGAAGTGGCGCTCCGCGTGTGGGAAGCCTGGCAACAAGCCCAAAGGCTGGGCAACGGAGCCGCCTCGCACCCTGCATTGCTGGGAACCGCGCAGGATGTGGAGCGCATCGTCGCGCTGGAAAATGAGAATCGCTGGCTGACACAAATCCCCTACTGGATCGTTGACCTGACAGGCCTCTGCATCGGCCTGTTCAGCTTCGGCCTTTTCCTGCTGCAGCGGCAGGCGCGCGAGTATGCCTACGCCGCTGTCTACCTCTGCGGCTCCGCAGCCCTCGATCTGCTGATCTGGATACTTCGTCAAGCGGGAGGCGACGTTCCCTTCCGTCCTTCTGTGCTTTTGGCTCCTCTTTACCTGGGGATTCGTGCGCGCCAAGGCGGATCGTCTGCTCTTTGTCTGCCTGGCTGCGGCATCGATGAATGCCATCGCCGGCCCATCGGTCGAGTTCAGGATCATCCCATTGGCAGGCTTTTTCTGGATCGTGGCGCCAATGTATCTGTTTCTCTCCATCGCCGTCTTCGTCCGGCTCTACACCCTGGCCCGGCGAGGCAATCGTGACGCGCAACTGTTCCTGATCCCCTTCTTTCTCAGCCTTGTGGTCGAAAGCGTCCTTTCCGTTGTAACCGCCTTGTACTCTTCCGGGCTGGTCAACTTCCAGGGCACCATGACCCTCTATCGCGGCTCACATTTCGATGTGAGCTGGGAACAGCTCTTCACCACACTCTCCTACTTCGCCGTCGGCGCCGTGCTGGTGCTGCGCTTTGCCCGCTCCGCGCGCCAGGAGCAGCGGCTAGGCGCGGAGATGGAGGCTGCCCGCCGCGTGCAGGGCCAGCTTGTGCCTGTCGATTTGCCGCAACTCAAAGCCTTCACCTGCGAGGCCGCCTACCGCGCGGCGAGCGAAGTGGGCGGAGATTTTTACCAGGTTTTTCCGCGATCGGACGGCTCGGCGCTCGTCCTGGTGGGAGATGTAAGCGGCAAGGGATTGCGAGCCGCCATGCTGGGCACGCTCATCGTAGGGGCTGCAGGAGCACTGGCGCAGGAAAACCTGGCTCCTGAGGAGATGCTGAACCGCCTGAACAGGCACCTCTGCGGGCGCACCGACGGCGGATTCGCCACCTGCCTCTGCGCTTTGCTGCAGCGTGATGGCGCCCTGACCATTGCCAATGCCGGGCACCTGCCGCCGTACCGCAACGGCCGCGAGCTCAGCTGCGACCCCGGCCTGCCCCTCGGCATCGTGCCCGCGGCAAGATACACAGAGACACGCGAACAACTTTGCCTGGGCGATGCCCTCACATTCCTTTCCGACGGCGTGGTGGAGGCCCGCAGCGCTGCCGGAGAGCTTTTCGGTTTCGACCGTACGCGCGATATCAGCCAACAGCCCGCGGCTCAAATCGCCGACACCGCTGCCCGTTTCGGCCAGGAGGACGACATAACAGTGCTGACTGTAACCGTGTCCTCCCTGTCGGCGACTGTCTGACGTGCCATCGGATCGGACCAGGGCATCGTTCTGCGGATCGCCGTCAATCCGCAGGTCTTGCCTGGAATGTCGAATTCAGGCCGATGCACTCATCTTCTGCGCATGAGCGGAGAGTGCCATTCCAAAAACCATCCAGTCGGCATCGGGGTTTTCCGGGAGCGGCTGACATCGGAAACGCGTAGGGGCACGACTTTCAGTCGTGCCGAATAAGCCACATAAAATGACGAGGGCTTTTAGCCCCTGAGGTCTTTGGCATCGGATTGACCCACCTCAAGCATCTTTCCCCAAGCTCCTGCACACGTTCATGGCCAAACCGCCAACCACCAGAAGAGGGAAAGGGGGAAACCAGCAACCCGATCGGTTGCATAACTCGCGCCTAAAACTGGTTGCATAAATGCGCTTTGTAACAGGGCACGACTTCACAGGTTGGGGGAACTCATGGGTTGCACGTTTTGTAACAGGGCACGACTTTAGTCGTGCCGCAAGAGATCAATAAAACCGCGGGCTTTAGCCCCTGAGGGATGTCCTTTTACTCGCGGACGGGATGGATGCAACCAGCTCTAGCCGGCAGACCAACACTCCTCTCAAGCCCGGAGGGGCGGCAGAAGATAGCCCCGGGTGAACCCTGAGCGAAAGGCGAAGGGGCAACCCGGGGTCAACCACAACAGGAAAAGAAGACGGAAGAACGCGTCCCGCAGGGAC
>Ga0335074_10004815_pt1 | contig 18619 bp, 18 predicted proteins | sample Lox_Sample_23_FD_206715 | JGI IMG/M metagenome (GOLD analysis project Ga0335074, IMG submission 206715) | Soil microbial communities from Loxahatchee National Wildlife Refuge, Florida, United States - Lox_Sample_2.3 | ecosystem: Environmental > Terrestrial > Soil > Wetlands | place: USA... | reverse complement strand
ATTGGCCCGAGCCAGTGGATGATCGCCGGCCTGCTCAGCTGGTCCAGCACCGGCCCGTACACAGCCGCGTAGTCATCGGCTCCGCGGGCGGTCGCCGCGAGCGCGCGGCTGGCCAGCACCACCACCTGGGCGCCAGCGGCCTCGACGACCTCAGCCTGTTCGCAGTAGGCGTCACGGATCGCGGCCAGCGGCAGCCCGCCCGGGGCCAGCAGAGCGCCCGCGCCAAGCTGGTCGGTCCCGGCGCCGCAGGCCAGGCGGCCACCGGCCGCCTTGGCCTCCCGGCCGGACCGGGTGATCAGCTCCCGGGCCGCCAGCCAGTCCAGGCCCTTGCCGCGCTGGGCGGTGTCCATGGCATCGGCCACGCCAAGGCCGAGGTCCCACAGATAGTGCCGGAACGCCAGGGTTGCGTCCCAGTCGACGCGTGCGGGCTTACCCGGCCCGTGCTCAGCGAACGGGTCGGCCACGACGTGCGCCGCTGCGAAAGCCACCCGGCTGCCAGCCACGCTCAGACCTCCAGATCAGGAACCTCAAGGCGGCGCTGCTGCTGCCACGACGCCAGGCCGATCTCACCCAGCTGCACGCCCCTGGCCCCGGTCAGCAGGTCCTGGTCGCAGGGTGACCCGGTCACGACGCTGGACAGGAACAGCGCCCACTGAGCCAGGAAGCAGTTGCCGAACTCCCCGTTGTCGGGCACCTCAAGCCACTGGGACCGGAACTGCTGGGTGACCGGGTTGTCCGGGTCCCAGACCGGCCGCGGCGTGGTGCCGATGTGCTGGGCGCGGCAGCGGTGCAGGCCGGCGACCGCGCTGCCTTCGGTGCCGTCCACCTGGAACTCGGCCAGCTCGTCCCGGTTCACGCGGACCGCCCACGAGGAGTTCACCTGCGCGACCGCGCCGCCGTCGAGCTCGAAAATTGCGTAAGCGGCGTCGTCGGCGGTCACCCGGAAGTCGTTACCGGACTCGTCCCTGCGCACCGGGATGTGCGTAGCAGCTGTCGCGTACACCGACCGCACCGGGCCGGCGAGCGCCTCGAGCAGGTACCGCCAATGCGGAAACATATCCAGAACGATTCCTCCCCCCGACTCGCTCCGGTAGTTCCACGACGGCCGCTGCGCGGCCTGCCAGCGCCCATCGAAGACCCAGTAGCCGAACTCGCCGCGCACGGACAGGATGCGGCCGAAGAACCCCCCGTCAGCCAGCCGCTTCAGCTTCAGCATTCCCGGCAGGAACAGCTTGTCGGCCACCACGCCGCCGCGGACGCCCGCTGCGCGAGCGAGGCGCACCAGGTCCAGGGCGTCGGCCAGTGTGCTGGCCAGCGGCTTCTCCGCGTAGACGTGCTTGCCGGCGGCGATGGCCGCTCGCAAGGCGTCTGCCCGCACCGGCGTGGCCTGGGCGTCGAAGTAGACCTCGGTGCCGGAGTCGGCGAGAGCCTTGTCCAGCGAGGTCGTCCACTCGGTCAGGTGGTGCCGCTCGGCGATCGCCCGCAGCTTGCTGTCGTCGCGGCCAACAAGAACCGGCTCCGGCCAGATCACGTCGCCACCGGGCAGCGGCAGGCCGCCGCGCTCGCGGATCGCCAGGATGGACCGGACCAGATGCTGGCGGTATCCCATCCGGCCGGTGACACCGTTCATCGCTATCCGGACGACCCGACGTGCTGTCATTGTCTCCGAACGTGCTTAGAAAGTTTTCGAGAGGGCTGCTTTAAACCATACCCGGCTTCCCGCCGCTGAACCGGACTCCGTGACATCTTCCCGTCTCGTGAGAGGAGCCTTGTCGCCGGAGAAGGCAGCGGTTACGCTTCCTTCACCAGAGTTTTCGGAGAGATTTCGGAAAGTTTAGGCGGGGCTCAGTGGTGGGGGGATGCAAAAGGAGCAGCCATGCGCATCGGTGGGATCGCATTAAGAACAAGAAGAAGAGGCAGCGGCCGGCCGATGATCGCCGCGGTGCTGGTGCTGGCCCTCGGCAGCCTGGCCGCCTGCAGCGGCAGTTCGACCAGCTCGGCCAGCGCGGCGAAGCTGTCCGGGCAGACGATCAGCGTCTACACCCAGGCCCCGTACGGCACCCAGCTCAAGGACTACCAGGAGTACTACGCCTACATCGCCAACGCGTTCCATAAGGCCACGGGCTCGAAGATCAACTGGGTCTACTCCTCCAGCGCCGTGTCGCTGTCCCAGGAGCTTGAGCAGGCAGCCGCCACCGGAAGCGGCCCGGACGTCTGGAGCATCGGCTCGTCGTTCAACGGCACGGCCTCCGCGCTCAAGGAGTTCTACACGATCAAGCCGGGTGACTGGAGCTCGTTCGGCGGCCAGCCGGAGTTCGTGCCCAAGCAGCTGACGATGGCCGGGCCGAACGACAACAACGACGTCGGGGTCCCGTTCGAGTCGATCCCGTTCGTCCTGGCCTACAACACCGCGCTGCTGCGGGCGGCCGGCCTCACGTCGCCGCCGAAGACCTGGTCACAGTTCGTTTCCGACGCCGGGGCGATCCAGAAGGCGACCCCGGGGACCAACGGCGCCGGGTTCTCGCCCGCCGACCCGTACGGCCCGTGGAAGCCGGTCTGGTCCTACATGGAGCAGGACGGCGGCGACTTCCTGAACCACGCCCACACCACGGCCACGCTCACCTCACCGCAGCTGCAGGCCGCGCTGAAGTTCTACTTCGGCCTTGAGGACCAGTACCACGTGATCCCGTCGGCCGACCTGACCTGGCAGGGCTCGCAGGAGACCGCGGCGTTCCTGGCCGGCAAGACCGGCATGATGATGGACGCCGCCTACAGCCTGATCCAGGAGGCCCAGGGCACAACGGTGGCGGGCGACGTCGCGTTCGCGCCGATGCCTAACGTGCCCTATGGCCTGTCCAAGCGCCCGGCCGGCGGCCAGGCCGCCGAGTCCATCGTCTCCGGCAACTACTACGACGTCGCCAAGTACTACAAGAACCTGCCGCTGGCGCTGGCCTTCATCAAGGCGAGCACGTCGCCAGCGGCGCAGCTCGAGCAGTTCAAGGTCATGGGCTGGATGCCGGTCACCCTGGCCGGGATCAAGGAGGTCGAGAAGGCCTACCCGGCGACCGTCCCGTTCATCCAGGCCGAGGAGAACTCGACACCGACCGACTACACGCCCGCGTGGAGCTACATCGAGACCGGCGTGCTGGCGGTGATCGGCCACATCGCCCAGCAGATGGCCAGCGGGCAGCCGTACAGCAGCTCCTACGCGCTGAGCCAGCTGGAAGCCGAAAACGCCGTCGTGCAGTCCCACCTGAGCGGTTCGTGAGCGACGAACCGCAAGCCCCGGACGGGCGTGCGGTTGCCACACGGGTCCCGGCGCACCCTCCTGCGCCGGGGCCCCCGGCATTGCCGTGGCACAGGAGGGTGCGCCCCGCCCGCCGCCGCAGGCGGCGCGAGCCGGCCGTCTGGCTGGCCGCCCCGGCCGCGTTCTTTTTCCTCGTTCTGGTCGGGATACCGCTGCTGATCGTGGCCTGGACCAGCTTGCTGAAGATCGGCCTGAGCAACATCGCGGACTGGACGGCCGCCCCGTTCGCCGGGCTGAGCAACTACCCGGCCGCGCTCACCGGGCCCAACGTGCTCGGTGTCTCGGCGCTGCAGTCGGTGTGGATCAGTCTCCAGTTCTCGATCCTGGCCACGGTTCTGTCCACGCCGATCGCGCTGTTCGCCGCGCTGAGCGTGCACCATAAGTTCCGCGGCCGCGCTCTGCTCCGTTCGATCTACCTGCTGCCTTACGTGATCCCTGGGTTCGTGATAGCGCTGCTGGCCCAGATCGGCTTTCTCAACACCTACGGGCCGGTAGACCGGCTGCTGGCGGCGGCGCACATCGCCTCGGTGAACACCGTGTGGCTGAGTGGCGGCGCGAAATCGTTCTGGGCCATGACCATCACCGAGATCTGGGAGGTCTGGCCGTTCATCTACCTGCTGCTGCTCGCGGGCCTGCAGGCGATACCGAGAGAGCAGCTTGAGGCGGCCTCGATCGACGGCGCCGGCTGGTGGGGAAGACTGCGGTCGATCGTGCTGCCTCAGCTGGGGCGGATGTACGCGCTGGCGTTCTTCCTGTCCACGCTGTTCCATTTCGGCAATTTCACGCTGCCGTTCATCCTGTTCGGCAACACGCCGCCCACGTCGGTCGACGTGCTGCCGATCAACATCTACTACCGCGCGTTCCGCGGGTTCGACTTCGGGATCGCGTCGGCGACAGCGATCTTCAACGTGCTGCTGCTGGCGGTCCCGGCAGCGGTCTACCTGTGGGTGGCGCGGCTGCGTCCGGCCCGGCAGGCGGCTGCGGCAGTCCGCGCGGCCGCCCGCCAGGCACGATGAGGAAGGAAACCGCTGATGGCCAGCTCCAGCAGGCACGCGTCCGACCGGCTGCTGCCGCCCGGCCTGTCCCGGGCCGGCACCGCCGTGCTGCTGGTCTTCATTGCCGCGCCGCTGCTGTACCTCATCGAGCTGGCCTTGAGCCCGAACACCACGGTCGCCCTGGGTGGCAACAGCGTGTCGCACCTTACGTTCAGCAATTTTGGAACTATGTGGTCAGCGACGAGCCTGCTGCACGGGCTGATCAACAGCGTGATCATCGCCGGAATAGCGGCGGTGCTGGCGGTCGTCCTCGGCGCGGCCGCCGCGTACCCGCTGGCGAGGCTCCGCTTCTGGGCCCGGCTGCCGCTGCTGTACTCGCTGCTCGGCAGCCAGTCCATTCCCGGGCTCGCGCTGCTGCTGCCGTTGTACATCATGCTCGCGGGCATCCAGGGGCTGCTCGGCATCCACCTGATCGGGAACTACCCGGCGATCATCGCGGTCTACATGACATTCGGGCTGCCGCTGGCCACCGTGGTCTGCTTCGTCTACCTGCGCGGCATGCCGAAGGACCTGGAAGAGGCCGCCCTGGTGGACGGCTGCACCAGGGTTGCCGCACTGCGCCGGGTGGTCGCCCCGCTGATGGCCCCGGCCATGGTGGTGAGCGGGGTGTTCGCGTTCCTCGTCGGCTGGAATGACGTGCTGTTCGCCAGCGCGCTGACCGACAGCGGGACCCAGACGGTGGCGATCACGCTGCAGCAGTTCGGCCTGGACCAGAGCGAGACGTTCGGTGCCCAGCCGCTGTACGGGGACCTGATGGCGGCCGCGCTGGTCAGCTCGATCCCGGTAGTGGTGCTGTACCTGGCGTTCCAGCGCTACCTGACGGCCGGCCTGGCCGCCGGGGCTCTCAGCGGCGCCTAGACGAGGCGCCTGGCCATTCGCGCACCTGAAGGAGACAGTGATGCAGCGACGCAGACATCTCATCACCGGCCTGGCCGCCGTCCTCGCTGCCGGGCTGGCCGCGGCCCTGACGGCGGGGCCGTCCGGCGCGGCGCCAGCCGCTCCCCGGCATACCGCGTTAGCCGCCGACGGGACAGCCGGCATCACCGTCAGCCCCTGGCAGCGGGACCAGGTGATCAACGGCTTCGGGTTCGCTGAAGCCTTCCGCGAGCCGGTGATCAGCACACTGCCGGAGGCGGAGATTCAGCAGATTGGCTCGGACCTGTTCAGCACGAGCGACGGAGCCGGGATGAGCATCGTCAGGTTCGGGCTCGGCGGCGCGACCGACCCCGGCGACCCGATCCAGGGTCCCGGCGATGTCGCGGACCAGGTGTGGCTGGGTCGGCTGGCGGAGCAGTTCGGCGTGCACCAGTTCTACGCCGACGCCTGGAGCGCCCCGGCCGTGTTCAAGACCAACCAGTCGCTGGACAACGGCGGCTACCTGTGCGGCGTGCCCGGGGAGAGCTGCGTCGACGGCGACTTCCGGCAGGCCTACGCCGACTGGCTGGCGGCGGAGGCGCAGGGCTTCGCCGAGCAGGGCATCCCGCTGGAAGCCGTGGACTTCGTCAACGAGCCCGAAATCGGCCCGGCCTACGCGAGCATGTACATGACCCCGCAGCAAGCGGCCGACTTCGTCCCGTACCTCGGCCAGGCGCTCGCGGCGCTGCACCTGCCCACCAGGGTCGCCTGCTGCGACGCCGAGGGCTGGCTCAACACGACTGGCTTCGATGGCGCACAGGCCTACACCCAGGCGGTGCTCAGCAACCCGCAGTCGGCCAGGTATATCGGCCTGATCACCAGCCACGGCTACACCTCGCCGCCCACGGTGCCGCTCACCAGCCAGCGGCCGGTGTGGGAGAGCGAATGGGCCAACTTCAGCCCATGGGACGCCGCCTGGAACGACGGAACCCCCGGTGACGGGCTGACCTGGGCGCGCAGCATCCAGACCGCGCTCACCGAGGGCAACGTCGACGCGTTCTTCTACTGGTGGGGTGCCTCGGCCAGCACGGCCAACTCCGGGCTCATCCAGGTTGAGGGCCCGACGATCAACCTGTCCGCGCGGTACTGGGCGTTCGCCGCGTTCGGCCGCTACATCCGGCCCGGAGCTGTGCGGATCGGCGCCTCGAGCCCGGACAGCAGCCTGCAGGTCTCGGCGTTCCGCAACACCGACGGCTCGCTGGTCCTTGAGGTGCTCAACAACTCGACGGCCGCGCAGCCGGTCACTGTACAGGGAGTCGGCCTGGCCGGCGCGTCCGTGTACCTGACCGACGAGACCGACTCGCTGACGCCGGAAAACGCTGGACCAGGCCTGGCGGCGCCGCCGGCGTCGCTCACCACGATCGTCATCCCGGCCCGGGCCGGGTGGTGACATGCCGGGCTAGGGGCGGGGAAGGCGGTACACGCGGCGGGCGTTGCCCGCGCCGATCATGCTGCTGACCCGTTCCGCGTCAGCCGCCGACCACAGGCCTTCGGCGACGAACTTCCCGGTGACCTGGGCCAGGTCGCGGCGGAACCCGGCCGCGCCCAGGTAGTGCAGCTCGGGCAGGCCGAACGCGTCTGAGGAGTAGAGCACCTTGTGGAACGGTGCCAGCTCCAGCGATTCGGCCAGCACCGCGGTGCTGCGCGCGCCGACGTGGTTCAGCGCCAGGCCGACGTCCATGTACACGTGCGGCATGACCTGCGCCAGGTAGCCCGCCTGGCGGTGATACGGATAGCAGTGCAGCAACAGCACCGGCGTCCCGGCGGGCCGGGTGGCCAGCAGGAAGTCGTGCAGCAGAGACGGGTCGCAGCGGTGCAGCCGGATATCCGGGTCGCCGAAGCCGGTGTGGAATTGCAGCGGCAGGCCGTTGTCCAGCCCGGTCCAGATGACGTGCCGGAGCAGGACCGGGTCGCTGAGCCGGGCGGCCGGGTCGGTATCGAGCGCACGCAGCAGGTAGCCGGCGGCCGCAGCGACCTCGGCGGCTGCGGGACGGCCGGGCGGGAAATCGAGCCCGTATCTGTAGGCGGCAATCGATTTGAACGCCACCGCTGTCTCCGCTCTGGCGGCGATCGCGCTCTCAACCGCCGTCTGGTAACCCGTCGCCGTGACGCCACCGCGGGCCACCTGCTCGGCCACTGCCTCCAGCCGGACGATCTCGTGCGCCGGTTCCCCGCTCAGCTGCGTGAGCTGCGCCGGGGTGGTCAGCTCGCCCTCCCGGAACCCGGTGTCCACCAGCCACGCCTCAACCTCCGCGGCCTGCAGCAGCCTGCGCGAGACCTCCTGCGGCCCGAGCGCGGAACGGCGCTGCAGGTACTGGGGGCCAGGGGCCGACGGCTCAAGATCCAGCAGCGGAGCGCACCAGCGGCGCACAGCGAAACCAAGCTGGCTGTCGAACACGCGCGTGCCCGGCGGGGGAGGGTACGGGCTCTCGGTGAGCAGGGCCTCGACTCCCAGCCCGTCGAGCGCGCCCGCAGCGACCCCGTGACAGTGGTGGTCGATCAGAGGAGTAATGATCTCACCACCGCCAGCGGGTCTGGGCGACGATCTCTTCCGCGCTGATATCAGCGAACAGCTGGTCCTCGGCCCGGCGCACCGCGAGGAACGCCTCGGCCAGCAGATCACCCATCGCGTCGCGCAGCACCGCGCTGTGCTCGAGGTGGCCGACCGCCTCCGGCAGCGACTGCGGCAGCCGCCGGATCCCCTGGCGGTCGAGCTCCAGCGGTGCCAGGTCGGCCGGGTCGCCGGTGGTCTCAGGCGGCAGCTTGGCCCCGGACCGCAGGCCAGCCAGCCCGGCGGCGATCAGCGCGCCGACTACCAGGTACGGGTTGGCTGCCAGGTCAAAGCACTTGATCTCGATGTTGGCCCGCTCGTGCTGCTCTCCCTCGGAGCCTGTGACCAGGCGCAGCGCGGCCTCTCGGTTCTCCAGGCCCCAGCACTGGTAGGCGCCGGCCCAGTGTGACGGCACGAGGCGCAGGTAGCTGGCGACGCTGGGCGCCCCGACCGCGCAGAGCGCTGGCAGCTCGGTGAGGATGCCGCTGGCGAAGGCCTCCCCGTCAGCGGTCAGGCCATGCCGGCCCGGGCCACCCGCCAGCAGGTTCTGACCGCCGCGCCAGAGGCTGAGATGCACGTGCCCGCCGTTGCCGACGGTCCTGGCTACCACCGACGGCGCGAACGACGCCTGCAGTCCGTGCTGCGCCGACACCGCCCGGATCGTCTGCCGGACCAGGACGCTGTCGTCGGCGGCGCCGACCGGGTCCGAGGCGGCAACCGAGATCTCGAGCTGGCCAGCGGCGTACTCCGGGTGGAACTGCTCGACGGTAAGTCCCTCGCTCTCCAGCGCCTGCATCAGGTCGCGGCTGTAATCGGAGAGCTCGATCACCCGGGTCATGCCATAGGCGGGGCCGGCGCAGGCGGGCCGGAACTCCCTGTGCTCCTCGGTGCCGAGCGCCCATTCCACCTCGAAGCTCATCCGCAGCTCCAGGCCCTGCTCGCGGGCTGCGTCGGACAGGCGGCGGGCGAACGAGCGCTGGCAGCCGGCGTACACCCGGCCCTGCTGGGTGTACCGGTCGACCGGGACGAAGGCCCACCCGGGCTGCCCGGCGAGCACGGCCAGCCGCTCAAGGTCAGGAATCAGGCGCAGATCGCCTGCTGGCCCGCTGACGTGCTTGCTGGCCGTGATGTCGTCGTTGACCAGGAAGACGTCGAACACCGGGGTCATCCCGACGCCCCAGCCGGCCGTGCGCTCGAACCGGCCCAGCGGGACGGTTTTGACCCGGGTGATGCCGGCGTTGTCGACCCAGCACAGCGCGACAGCCGAGACGCCGGCGTCGCCGAGCCGCCGGACCGCGGGCCCGGCCTCGCCGACCCGCCTGGCCCGGTCGGCCGCGTTAAGGATCACGGGCCCGGTTGCCAGTGCATCGCTATCGGGCATAGGCGCCTCCGTTGACGATGCCGCGCGGATCTTGGCCGCGGCGGCGGCTCGTAGGAAGCGTGGCAGCCGGACGCTCGAGGGTCAATGCTCACGCTGAGGGGTCTCGGCCCGGTGCCTGGCGATGATCGACGCGATGTCGGGGTCGGGGGTGAGGCCCAGCCTGGCCGCCCGGTCAGCGCGGATCCTGGCCGGCCAGCCCCGCATCATCCCGGTCACCACTGGGTCGGGCAGCCAGTCGATCAGCGCCCTGGCCGGTTTGCCTGCGGACTGCTCAAGTGCGGCGACCATGTCCCCGACACTCACGGTGAGCGCTGGCAGGTTGACCGCGCTGCGGCCGCCCCAGTCACCGTCGGACGCCGTAGCCGCGCGGATCAGGCCCTCGACAGCCCGGGCGGGGGAGATCAGCGCGGCCTCGATCTGCGGGCCGACCGGGCAGGTGGCCCGCTCGCCCGCGAGCGGCTCGCGGATGATCCCGGAAAGGAAACCGGAAGCCGCGCCGTTCGGGCGTCCGGGCCGCACGCTGACCGTGGGCAGCCGGACCGCTCGCCCGCGCAGGAATCCCTTGCGGGTGTAGTCAGCCAGCAGCACCTCGCCCACGACCTTCTGCGCGCCGTAGCTGGTCTGCGGGTTCGGCATCGTGTGGTCTTCGATCACCGGCGGGAGCGGGTGATCAGCCGACCCGCCGAACACGGCGATCGAACTCGAGAACACCACAACCGGGCTCGTCCCGAGCGCGCGGCAGGCCGCGAGCAGCGCCTGCGTGCCGCGCAGGTTCGACCGCATGCCCAGGTCGAAGTCGGCCTCGCATTCCCCGCTGACGGCGGCGGCCAGATGAAAGATCAGGTCGGCCGCCGTCAGCGCGTCTGCTGTGGCCAGGTCGCTCAGATCACCTGCGGCCACCGCGACCCGCTCGTCGGCCGTCAGGTCAGCTGGTGCCGGCGCCTGGTCGGCCAGGGTGACCCGTGACACCGGCTGCTCACCGGCGCCGGCCAGGTCCAGCGACCCCGCCGCCAGCAGCACCCGGGCCAGCCGCGACCCCAGGAACCCCGACCCCCCGGTGATCACCACGTTGACCATGGCTCCTCCTGCTTCCGGGACCACGGTAATGCCGTTGCTGGGCTTGCGGTGTCGTCGCTAGGCTGCGGACGCACTCTAAGCACAGCGAGGAGGTGGGAACCGTGGCCACAACGACGCCTGCGCGCTCCCTCCTCGCCATAAGAGTGCCGAGTACCTGACCGGGGAGTACGCCACTTCCCGGAAGGACATTCCATGACCGGTCTGGTCATCCGCCCGCTGACCGAGGGCGAAGAATCACTGTTCGAATCCCTGGCCGACACTGGCCCGGCCAGCACCTCCCTGGTCGGCATGGCCGCGTTCGGCGACAGCTACAGCGACATGGCTGCCCGCGGTGAGTACCGTCCCGAATGGGCGTGGGTGGCGCTGCGCGACGGGCTGGTGGTCGCGCGCGCGGCCTGGTGGGGCGGCCCCGATGACGACACGCCGATCGCGCTGGACTGGTTCGACTTCACCGACCTCGACGCTGCCGTGCAACTGCTGCGGGCCGCGCCGTACCGGGCCGAATATTCTCTCAGTCTGCCTGTCGACTGGCGGGACAACCACGCCGTCGCGCAGGCCGCTGAAGCCCGCATCGCCGCGGCCGAGGCAGCAGGCATGACGTTGCTGGTCGAGCGCTACACCTACCGGTGGACACCCGGTTGTGGCGTCCCGGTCCAGCCGGGGCGCCTGGAGTTTCGCCCCGAACCCGACGACGCCGTCATCCTCGACGTTTTCCGGCGCGTCCACCGCGGCACCCTCGACGCTCACGCCCGCCGCACCCTCGCCGCATCCGGGCTCGACGCCGCCGCCCAGGAAGCCCTCGACTTCCTGCGCTGGCTGCCAAGCCCGCGCGAGTGGTGGCGGCTGGCCTACGCTCCCGGCGGCGACCTAGTCGGTCTCACCGTTCCCGCCCGCAACCCCAACCACCCCGTCATTGGCTACATCGCTGTCGTGCCCGAGCAGCGCGGCCACGGCTACGCCTGCGATCTCCTCGCCGAAGCCACCCGCCTGCTCATAGCCGAAGGCGCCGACCGGATCGTGGCAGGCACCGACGTCGGCAATACCCCGATGGCAGCGGCGTTCGCGAAGGTCGGCTACCCGGTCACCAAGCTCCGCATCGACCTCGTCTATTAGCAGGTTCCGCTGGCTGGCGGCGGTGGGCTTACCGGGCGAGTTCGGCTGGTTCATCCAGCCGGGTTAGCTTCTGCGGGTTGGCGATCGCGTAGATCCGGGTGATCCGGCCGTGCTCTACCACCAGGCTCACCGCCGTCAGATGGCCGTTGGCCTCGATCCGCCCCGCAGGTGCGCCGTTCAGCCAGACGGTCGTCATCTCGGTCGCGGCCAGGTCGGCATTCGCGAGCAACTGCGCTATGCGCTCTGCCCCATAGATCGGAGCCCGGGCGGCCTGCACGAGCCCGCCGCCGTCGGCGATCATGACCACGTCCGGTGCCATGATCTCCAGCAGTTCCTGCAACTGCCCGTTCCGCACCGCCGCCAGGAACCGCTCCACCACGGCCTGCTGCTCCGACCGGCTCACCTGAACCCGGGGCCGCCGGGCCGCCACATGCTCGCGCGCCGAGCTGCTTGATCATGTTTTCCCTGAGCTCCGCCGGGAGCTCGGCCTTCGGAACGCGTAGCGCCATGGTGTCCTCCTTCGACGTTTGCCTGTTCGGCATGAAGACACCGCCGCGCCCGCGAACGTAACAGCCCCATCTGGCGGGGGTTAGGTGGCGCGGCGGCGGACCAGCCAGATGGTGGCGGCGAGGAGCAGGATGGACAGGGCGAGCAGCCAGCCGCCCTCGATCCACTGGAACGGCCAGAACCGGCTGGCGGGCTGGTAGCTGGTCAACTGCGTGTAGCCGTGCTGGGCCAGGCACTGCGGGGCGTTGAGCACGCTCTCCACGCCCCCGTTCACGTGGATCACGCGCCTGCTCGCGGCGCCGCAGAGCTTCGCGACCGCGCTGAGCATCCCGTTGCTATGGTCGCCGAACGCGAACCTGCCGCCCTTGGCGTACCAGCCGCTGATGACCCAGGCCGAGCCGGGCGGGTTCGGCTTACTGGTGACCAGAGGTGCGATGTAGCGCTGGCGCAGCCACAGGCCGGTGGTGAAGGCGAGCCCGGCGTAGACGGCCAGGGTGGCCGCGATCGCCGGGACGGCCCGGCGGATAACCATCCCGGCCAGGACACCGATCGCGAAGGCGGCCAGGGTCCAGGCAGCGAACGCGACGCCGAGCAGGCCGAACACGCGGGCCGAGAACGGGATCACGTAGCCCGCGGCGACGAACGGCTGGTTGTACCAGGCAAGCAGGACGGTGAACGCCCCGGCGGCGGCGGTCACCGCGACCGCGAGCGGCACCAGCTTGCCGACCGTCCAGCGGAGCCGGCCGATGCCCTGGGTCCAGGCGTACCGGTAGGTGCCGGTTTCCAGCTCCCTGGCCAGCACCGGGGCTCCGGTGAACGCCCCGATCAGCACCGGCACCGCCTGCAAGGCGATGCTGACCACGATCGCGGTCTCGCCGTATTTGCCGGTGAAGTTGATACTGCAGGCGACTGAGCTGGCCGGGTGGCAGTAGGTCGCCTCGGCGTGGTGCATCTGCAGGCCGGTCAGCCACAGGTACACAGCGACCGCGCCGAGCACGGCAGCCACGGCGCCCAGCGCGGCCCGGTGCTGCCGCCAGGCCGGCCAGGCCATCCGCCGCAACGGCAGCGGCCGCAGGTGCGCGTCCTCCCCCTGGTTGGCGGGCATGGTCAGCGCGGTCATCTGATCACCTCCGATTGCTCGGCCTGCCTGCTGCGGGCCGGACCGGGCAGCGCCACGGCGCCGGGCTCGCGCAGGTAGGCCAGGGCGAGTTCTTCAAGGCCGACCGGGTGTGCCTCCCAGCCCGGCGGGACCGGGTCGCCGGCCGTGGCGCGGACCAGCAGGTGAGCCTGCGCCGCGCCGCGGCGGGCGTGCACCACTGGCCGCTGGGTGTATGTGTCGGCCTCGGCGGCGGGGCCGGTCAGCATGCGGTGGCTGGCGAGGACGTCGTCGACCTGGCCAGCCACCTGCACCTGGCCCGCCGACAGCAGGATCAGGTAGTCGGCCACCCGCTCCAGGTCGGCCAGCACGTGCGAGGACAGCACCACCGACACGCCGTCGGCAGCTGCCGCAGTCATCACGTTGGCCATGAAGTCGTGCCGGGCGATCGGGTCCAGCATCGACACCGGCTCATCGAGGATCAGCAGCTTCGGCCGGCGGGCCAGCGCCACGGTCAGCGCTAGCTGCGCCCGCTGCCCGCCCGACAGCTTCCCGGCCTTGCGGCCCAGCGGGATGCCGAGCTCGGCCAGCCGGGCGCGGGCGTAGGGCTTGTCGAAGCGCCGGTTCAGGGTGGCCGTCAGGTGCAGCATGTCGGCGGCGGACAGGTTCTTGTACACCGGCGTGTCCTGGGCGACGAACGCGATGCCGTCCAGCGCGGCCCGCGACCCGGCCGCCACCCCGCCGAGCACCGAGACCGTGCCCGCGGACGGGGACGCAAGCCCGGCCGCCAGATTCAGCAGCGTGGTCTTGCCGGCCCCGTTCGGGCCGATCAGCGCGGTCACATGCCCGGCCGGGACCGCCAGCGTGCACTCGCGCAGCGCCCAGGTCCGGCCGTAGCGCTTGCCCAGGCCGCTGGCCTCGATCACGTTGACGTTCATGCGATGTCCTCCTTTTCATCGCGCGCCGCGCCGCGGCGCACCCTGCCTGTGCCGCCGCGGCGCTCATGGAAATCCCGCAGTGCGCTGGTGAACAGCGCGACCATCCCGTCCTCGTCCAGTCCCGCCTTATCCGCGGCGGCCAGCCAGCCGAGCAGGGCCTTGCGCAGCCCGGTCAGCTCAGGAAGCGCGATCTGGCTGAGGGTGGCCCGGACGAACGTGCCCTGGCCCGGCTGGCCGGCCACCAGGCCCTTGACCTCCAGCTCCTTGTAGGCCTTCAGCACCGTGTTCGGGTTGATCGCCAGGGAGGCGACCACGTCCCTGACCTTCGGCAGCTGATCGCCCGGCTTGAGGTAACCCAGCCGCAGCGCATGCTCCACCTGCTGCACAAGCTGCAGGTAGGTCGGCACCCCGGAGGCCGGATCCAGGCGGAACTCGATCGGCGACCCGGCCGCCATCCTCCCCGACGGGGCTATGTCACCCCCGCCGGAGCCGTCACCACCGCCCGAGCCAGACGCGGAGACGCCACCGTTCCGCCCGATCCCTTTATCTATATCCATAGGACAAGCATACAGCTGCGGGCGGCGCTGTCAGGCCATGCCTGCGGCAAGGCACGGCGGCGGCGGCCAGCGGCGGCTAGCGGGCGTGGGTCAGCGTGTCGAAGGCTTGCTCGATCAGGTCGGGCAGTTCGGGGGTTCCGCCGTTGTCGATCCAGGTGAGGATGGCGGTGGTTGCCGCGGCCAGGCAGGCCGCGACCGTGACCCTGTCCTGGAAGCTGGGGGGCAGGTCGTCCCGGCCACCGCTGAGAGCCTGGAGGATGAGCTGCTGGGTGACGATCTGCTGGGCCCAGAGGCGCTCGCGCAGTGCCGGAGTGGAGATGATGAGCTTGTTCTGGGCGAACAGCGCGTCGCGGTCGGTGTCGTAGACCTGCCGCAGCCCCTGGACGAGCACTGTGCGGATCCGGCGGGTGAGCGGCCATGTGGCCGGGGTCTGCTGCAGCGCCTGGGCGATCAGCGGGTCGTAGCTGTCGGACAGGGCCACGTCTTCCTTGGCCGGGAAATAGCGGAAGAACGTCATATGCGAGACACCCGCGGCCGCTGCGATCTGCTCGACTGTGGTGGCGTCGTATCCCTGTTCGCTGAACAGCCGCAGCGCGCAGGCGCGAAGCCGGTCACGGGTCGCGTTTTTCTTGCGCTGCCGCCAGTCTGGCTCGGGCTCGGTCACAAATGTCATCGTCGCGCATGGGCGTCAGAGGCCGCGGCCGCGGGGGCCTGCGGTGCAGGCGCGTCGCCAGTTGCGCTCCGCCTGGGCAGGTAGCGCAGGCTGGTGAGGATGGCCGCGACGGCCACGACGGCGCTGATGATCATGACGGTGCTCAAGCCGTGCAGGAACGCTGTTCCGGCTGCGGTACGCAGAGTGGAGCCGCCTGACGGCAGGCGGCTGGCGATCTCAGCGGCCTGGGTGATCGAGGCGCGCGCGGCCGCCGCATCCTGGGCGGGCAGACCGACGAGGGCATGCCGCAGGTCCCGGGTATAGGTGTCAGACAGCACGCTGCCCAGGACGGCAACAGCGATCGCACCGCTGGCCTGGCGCAGCGCGTTGTTCAGCGAAGCAGCGATTCCGGCCGCGTCGCCGCCCGCGGCAGCCATGACTGCGTTCATCGCGGCGGCGATGGATGCCCCGGTACCGAGACCGCATAGTGCCAGCCCGGTTGCTACGACGGCGTAGCCGGCGGACAGGTGGACCTGGCTGAGCACGGCCAGCCCCGCCGCCAGCAGGGCCAGCCCAGCGGCGACGGCGAGCCTGGTGCCTGCCGCCCGCACAAGCTGATCGGCCACCCCGCCCGCGACCAGCAGCCCGGCCATCATCGGCAGCAGCCGCAGCCCGGCGCTGACCGGATGGTCGCCAGCCACGCTCTGCAGGTACTGCGGGAAGAAGAACAAGATTCCGTACAGCGCCACCGAGACGGCGATGGTGGCGGCCGTGCCCCAGGTGAACCGCCTGTCCCGCAGCAGCGCCGGCTGAATGACTGGGCTGGCCGAACGATGCTCGCGAACTCCGAAGGCGGTGAGCAGCACCACCGACCCGGCCAGCAGCGCCCAGGTGGACGGGGCCGTCCAGCCGTATTCGGGGCTGTTGATGAAGCCCCAGACCAGGCAGATGACCGCCGCGGGAGCAAGCAGCGCACCCACGATGTCCAGTCGCGGCGCGGCGGGGTTGCGCGACTCGGGCATCAGCACAGCGCCCGCGGCCAGGGTCACGCAGACCGCAGGCACGTTGAGCCAGAACACCGAGTGCCACGAGAAGTGCTGCAGGAGCAGGCCACCAAGCACCGGTCCGAGCGGCAGGCCGAGGGCGATTCCCGCAGTGAGGATGCCGATCGCCTTCGGACGCTCGGCATCGCCGAACGCCGGCGAGACGACGGCCACGGACAGCGGCAGCACGATCCCGGCACCCAGCCCCATCGCCGCCCGCGCCGCGATCAGTTCCCCGGCCGAAACCGACAGCGCACACCACAGCGACGCCATCAGGAACACCGCCAGCCCGGCCAGCAGCACCCGCTTGCGGCCGAAGCGGTCCCCGATCATCCCGGCGGGCAGCATGACCCCGGCCAGCACGATCGCGTATGCGTCAACGAGCCACTGCAGGTCACCGGTGCCCGCGTGCAGCGCCGCCGAGATCGCTGGCAGCGCGATGTTGAGGATGGTCAGGTCCAGGTTGACGACGATCACCGACAGGCACGTCACGCCCAGCATCCACCATCGTCCCGCCCTCATCACACCTCCCATGTTAGTCACTAAGATGTTAGTAGCTAACATAACGAGAGCGTCGTGGGCCTGCAAGAGGGGTGGCAGGCAGATACCGAGGCCGACAGGCGACCGACAGCTCTGGAGTGCGGGCTGTACCAGGTGTGACCGAAGGCGCGGTGCTTCAGAACCGGCCGGTAGGCGCGAGGAAATGGCCGATCGGCAAATTTCTGAACACCCAGAAGACCACGACGACCGCAGCGAACCCCCAGACCCACCCGGGGTGGCGAGGCTGCGGTCTGGGTTTCCCGCGCACCGAACGGTTAAGCCACGCGAACCAGAAGTACACGAGCACCGGCAGCATGGACATGCTGAGTACGTTGTAGCCGAACGCCTGGCCCGGGTGACCATGGACCAGCGCGTGAATCGCCCGCAGGGTGCCGCATCCCGGGCAGTAGTAACCAGTCAGCGCATAGAACGGGCACGTTGGATAGTGCCCAGGAACATCAGGGCTAACTTCCGCGATATAGCCGACTGCGGCAATGGCCATCCCAGCGACCAGAATCGGCCAGACCACGGGATGGAGCCGCCCTCGGACCGCCTGGATCGCACGCCAAGCCCGCTGCTGCCACGCGACCCAGCCGGCCCGGGCCCGCGCGACGAACATCACGTGCCGGCGTTGTTGGCGCTGGCGCGGGCGATCACAGCGATGATGATAACGATCACGCCGCAGACGGTCGAAACAATGGCCCAGGTCCTCGCCTTGCTGGAGGAGTCCATCGCGCCCTGGAAGTCGCCTGCGGTCCACTTCGAGTTGACCTGCGCGGCGAAGACGATCGACACGATGCCAAAGGGCAGGCAGCAGAAGAGGGTGGACAGGATCGCCCATACCAGGTAGCTGCTCGGCGCAGGACCGCTGTAACCCGGCTGCCCACCGTAACCAGGCCCACCGTAGCCCGGCCCACCGTAACCCGGCCCGCCGTACCCCCCGGGCTGCCCGGGCATGTTGCCATAGCTCATGATCTTGAAATCCTCTGTTCGTCCCCGTGCTATCAGGGTCAAAGTAACGTACTGAAGGGCACCGCAGCTGCCGATCACCCTGTTTGTTTCGATACTGCGACAAAGCGTTACTAAGGAATGGTTCTGTCGCACTTACGCATGCGCCAATGGCAGCCCTGGGCGTCAGGTCTCGAACGTGATCCAGGTGTCGGGGGGCCGGCCTTCGACGGGCGGGTCGTCGTGCGTTGCCCAGGTGCCACCGGCCGCATCGGACGCCACCTGCGTCCAGAATGGCTGCGCCCCGCGGTTATAAGTCTGGAAGGCGATGCTCCACCGGCCTGGAGTCATCGCGATGATCTGGCGCGCCGCTTCCCGCCCGACCCCGGTGCGGCGCAGCGCGCGGACGATGAAGAAGTCGCTGATCGACATGCCGCCATCGCGGGCGGGCGAGGTCATGACGAACCCGCCGAGCGCCCCGGCCACAATGATCAGCCAGGCCTGGTAATGCGAGTCGGTGCCGGCGAGGAAAAGGTCGAGCCGGCGGTTGTTGAACGTGCCATCGGGATTGGGAAGATGCCGGTAGGCCTCGGACAGGTCGTGCCGGTACAGCTGGCCGAGATTCTCCAGCACCGCCCGGTCCGACCTGGTCACCGGCCTGAGCTCGACCGGTTCCGCCGGCGGGGCCGGCGGCCGCTCCACTGAGTTCTCACGCACCGGGTTCTCACGCACCGGGTTCTCGGGCACCGGGTTATCAGGCACCGGGCGAGTCTGCCATACACCCGCCCGCCCATCTGGCTCGCGATGTATCTTGACCGTTTCTTAAGTCAAGATGTATCTTGACGGCGTCGAGGAAGCGATGCCCGACCGATCGTCCAGCGATCTCGAGGAAAAGGCCGGCACTCCATGTACGAAGACGACGACGACGAGGAACGGATC
>Ga0335074_10004814_pt1 | contig 18619 bp, 14 predicted proteins | sample Lox_Sample_23_FD_206715 | JGI IMG/M metagenome (GOLD analysis project Ga0335074, IMG submission 206715) | Soil microbial communities from Loxahatchee National Wildlife Refuge, Florida, United States - Lox_Sample_2.3 | ecosystem: Environmental > Terrestrial > Soil > Wetlands | place: USA... | reverse complement strand
CGTGGATCTTGTGGTCCTGCTGCTCGCAATTGTAGATCGCGACCGAATCCGGCACGTCCGGCTTCATGAACAGCCGGGAGAAATCGAGCCCGCGTGCTTTCCAGTGCTCGACCATGTCGCGCACGTCGAGCATCTGCATCTGGCCGACCATTTCAGAAAAGGTGCGATAGCCGAGCGCCGCCATCAATTCGCGCACCTCTTCAGCGACGAAGAAGAAGAAATTGATGACGTGCTCGGGCTGGCCCTTGAAGCGCTTGCGCAGCACCGGATCCTGGGTGGCGACGCCGACCGGGCAGGTGTTGAGGTGGCACTTGCGCATCATGATGCAGCCGGCGGCAATCAGCGGCGCGGTGGCGAAGCCGAATTCGTCGGCGCCGAGCAGCGCGCCGATGACCACGTCGCGGCCGGTGCGGATGCCGCCGTCGACTTGGACGGCGATACGCCCGCGCAAGCGGTTGGCGACCAAAGTCTGATGGGTCTCGGCGAGCCCGATCTCCCAGGGCGAGCCGGCATGTTTGATCGAGGTCAGCGGCGAAGCGCCGGTGCCGCCCTCGTAGCCGGCGATGGTGACGTGATCGGAGCGCGCCTTCGACACGCCGGCCGCAACCGTGCCGACGCCGACCTCGGAGACGAGCTTGACGCTGACGTCGCCGTCCGGATTGACGTTCTTCAAGTCGAAGATGAGCTGCGCCAAATCCTCGATGGAATAGATGTCGTGATGCGGTGGCGGCGAGATCAGGCCGACGCCCGGCGTCGAATGGCGCACCTTGGCGATGGTCTTGTCGACCTTGTAGCCCGGCAACTGGCCGCCTTCGCCGGGCTTGGCGCCCTGCGCGATCTTGATCTGCATCATGTCGGCATTGACCAGATATTCGGCGGTGACGCCGAAGCGGCCGGAGGCCACCTGCTTGATCGCCGAGCGCATCGAGTCGCCGTTCGGCAGCGGCTTGTAGCGGTCGGCCTCCTCGCCGCCCTCGCCGGTATTCGACTTGCCGCCGATCCGGTTCATGGCGATGGCGAGCGTGGTGTGTGCCTCGCGCGAGATCGAGCCGAACGACATGGCGCCGGTGGAGAAGCGCTTGACGATCTCCTTGGCCGGTTCGACCTCCTCGGTCGCAACCGCAGCGCGGCCGTCGTCGGCGGCCGACTTGAGCCGGAACAGGCCGCGGATGGTGTAAAGCCGTTCCGACTGCTCGTTGATGATGTCCGCGAAGTGCCGGTATTTCTCGTAGGAATTGCCGCGCACCGCATGCTGCAGCGTGGCGACCGTGGCCGCGTTCCAGAGGTGATCTTCGCCGCGCACCCGCACGGCATAGTCGCCGCCGACGTCGAGCATCCCGCGGTAGATCGGCGCCTCGGAAAACGCGTCGCGATGCCGGCGCACCGCCTCTTCGGCGACCTCGTCAAGGCCGACGCCCTCGATGCGGGTCGCCGTGCCGGTGAAATATTTGGCGACGAATTCGGATTTCAGGCCGACCGCGTCGAAAATCTGCGCGCCGCAATAGGACTGATAAGTGGAGATGCCCATCTTCGACATCACCTTGAGTAGTCCCTTGTCGATCGACTTGATGTAGCGCTTGACGATTTCCTTGTCGTCGAGCTTTTGCGGCAGCTCGCCCTTCATCGCGGTCAGCGTCTCGAAGGCGAGATAGGGATTGATGGCTTCGGCGCCGTAGCCGGCGAGGCAGGCGAAATGGTGCACTTCGCGCGGCTCGCCGGATTCGACGACGACGCCGACGGAGGTGCGCAAGCCCTCGCGAATCAGATGATGATGCACTGCGGCGCAGGCGAGCAGGCAGGGGATCGGAATGCGGTCGGCGCCGGCGCGCCGGTCGGACAGGATGATGATGTTGATGCCGTCGCGCACCGCGGCGTCAGCCTGGCCGCACAGCGCGCCGATGGCCGATTCCATGCCGGCGGCGCCGGCCTCCGCCGGCCAGGTGGTGTCGAGGGTCAGCGACTTGAAGTGCGATTCCGCTACTTCGGAGATCGAGCGGATCTTTTCCAGGTTGGCATTGGTTAGGATCGGCTGATGCACTTCGAGGCGCTTGGTGTTCGAGGCGCCTTCCAGGTCGAACAGATTCGGCCGCGGCCCGATGATCGAAACCAGGCTCATCACCAGTTCCTCGCGGATCGGGTCGATCGGCGGATTGGTCACCTGGGCGAAGTTCTGCTTGAAATAGGTGAACAACAGCTTCGGCCGGTCCGACAGCGCCGAGATCGGCGTATCGTTGCCCATGGAGCCGACCGCTTCTTCACCGGTGGTCGCCATCGGCGTCATCAGGATTTTCAGATCTTCCTGGGTGTAGCCGAAAGCCTGCTGGCGATCGAGCAGCGCGAGGTTCGAGATCGGTGCCGCCTCCGCAGCGGTGGGCAAATCCTCGAGCACGATCTGCGTGCGCGCGAGCCACTCGCCGTAGGGGTGGCTCTTCGCCAGCGTGCTTTTTAGCTCGTCGTCGGGAATGAGGCGGCCTTCCTCGAGATCGACTAACAGCATCTTGCCCGGTTGCAGCCGCCACTTGGTGACGATCTCCTCTTCCGCTATCGGCAGCACGCCGGTTTCCGACGCCATGATGATGCGGTCGTCGCGGGTGACGATGTAGCGCGCCGGCCGCAGTCCGTTGCGGTCGAGCGTGGCGCCGATCTGGCGGCCGTTGGTGAAGGCGATTGCCGCAGGGCCGTCCCACGGCTCCATCAGCGCGGCGTTGTATTCGTAGAAATTGCGCCGCTCCTCGTTCATCAGTGGATTGCCCGCCCACGCCTCCGGAATCATCATCATCATGGCGTGCGCGAGCGGATAGCCGCCCATCACCAGGAATTCGAGCGCGTTGTCGAAGCAGGCGGTGTCGGACTGACCTTCGTAGGAGATCGGCCACAGCTTGGAAATGTCGGCGCCGAATTGCGGCGACGACACCGAGGCCTGGCGCGCCGCCATCCAGTTGTTGTTGCCGCGCAGCGTGTTGATCTCGCCGTTATGGGCGATCATGCGGTAGGGGTGCGCCAGCGACCAGGCCGGGAAGGTGTTGGTGGAAAAGCGCTGATGCACGAGCGCCAGCGCGCTCTCGAAATCCGGATCGTGCAAATCGGGATAATAGGCGCCGAGCTGGTCGGCGAGGAACATGCCTTTGTAGATGACGGTGCGGCAGGAGATCGACACCGGATAATAATGCGAGCTGCGCCGCTCGCGCTTGCCGTAAAGCAGGCCGGAAATGGTTTTGCGCAGAATGTAAAGTCGGCGCTCGAACTCGTCTTCCGATTGCATCTGCGGGTTGCGCGCGAGAAACACCTGCTTGTGCACCGGCTCGGTCGGCTTGACCGAGTCGCCGAGCGTCGAATTGTCGGTCGGCACGTCGCGCCAACCGAGCAGCGTCATCCCTTGCTGCGCGGCGACCGCCGCGTAGCTGTCCATGATGTCGTGCCGCCATCCGGCATCGTGCGGCAAGAACAGCACACCGACGGCATAGTGGCCGGGAAGCGGCAATGTGAAGCCGAGCTCGGCGGCCTTCTTGGCGAAAAACTTGTGCGGCGTCTGCACCAAAATGCCGGCGCCGTCGCCGGCGCGCGGATCAGCGCCGACCGCGCCGCGATGCTCGAGATTAACCAGGATGGTCAGCGCGTCCGCGACAATGCGGTGCGATTTGCGGCCCTTGATGTCGGCAATAAAGCCGACCCCGCAGGAATCTTTTTCCTGCGCCGGATCGAACAGGCCAAACGCTTGCGCGTCCATCGTCATTCGTAGCCCTTCCTGACGGCGCCCGGCGAGGCCCGTCATGAGGCCGGCACGTCGTTCTCGCGCCGCCGCCTCCCGATCTCCCGAACGGGAGAGGAAGGAAGAGGTTGCGCCCGTGGGCGAACCATTCATTGTGGAGGCAACCTTCATGCCGCTCTCGGCAATTGGCTGCTTCATGCCGCCGTCCGACGCGCCCTCGCCCTCGGCGGTTGGCCCCCGCGCATCTTTTGCCCCACCTTTTTCCTGCTCCGCCTGCGAAGCGAGGCCGGGGGAGGGTGCGCGCGCTCTGACCACCAATTAGGACAGCAATGCTGTCCTATACCCAACATGGCAGACTCCAAGCACCAACACAAGGGAACCAAGACCGCCCACGAAGCCCCGCGCGTGGTGGGCTACGATCTTTGCGCCCGAGCGCTCGGATTTCAGCAATGCCGCGCTCAAGTGGACCACGGCGGGCGCGCAAGCGCAATGGCGATCGCGCGACAGCGTTGCGCGTCCGAGCAATCGCGCCGGATCGATATCATCGCGCCACGCAACCAGGCGCCCGTCAGACCCGGCCTGCGACCACGATCAGCCGCTTTATCCGATGTGCGAGGTAGGCCTGCAGGAACGCCTTGTAGTTTCGAAACGACACGCACCCGAACGAATCGCCTTTCGGGCCGAGCATGTAGGTGTGTGCAAGCAGGCCGGTCCGGCCGAAGACTTTTTTGTCGTCAACCGGGATCAGGCGGAGCGCTTGCACGCCGTGGAACAACCCCTCGCGCAATTCGAGATCATAGACGTCGGGAGGGGTGGCGCCGCGACTTTTTTCGTCGACGTGGGTTGGATCGTCGAGCCAGCGGCCGAGACCCGAATGCGCTTCCAGCGTCGTTCCATCCGGCATGTAAACGGTATGTGCGGAAATGTCGTAAACCGCGGTCCAGCGATCGTAGCGGCCGGATGCGCCGCTTTGCCCGTCGTCCTCCGTGCCGTCGGTGGGCGAGGCGTAGGCGAGCGACAGCGCGGGAAACGGCTTGCCGAACAGCCTCTGAAAGATCGTCGGCTTGCCGGTCTCAACCGGTGGGCGGTCGGGTAGCGAGGCAGTCTGCATCTGCGGCGCAGCCGGCGTCTCGGTCTCGCGCTCCGGGCGATCGCGAACCGACGCGGTGCGCGTTTGCGACGCGTGCAGCCGCGGCAGGGCCGACGCCACGCTGTGCACCAGCCGATCGGCGCGCGAAAGCGTCGATGAAACGTCCGCCGCAACCACAGTGGTGAAGCGTCCGAAGCCGGGCCGGGCTTCGCGCCCGTCGGCCGCAAGTTCCACGCCCGCTGAGAACGTTCCGGGTGCGAAGCCCAGCAAATAATGGGGATCGAGCAGGGCGGCGTAATCGTTGGCAAGAACGGACCGCGGCGCGTGGCGGCGCATGGCGGCCGCAAGCTTGGCATAGGCATTGGCCAAGCTCGACGGCCGCGCGGCGCGCGGCGGGCTCGGCTTGAACGCTATGACCTGGTTGGCTTGCGTGCCCGCGAGATTGGCCCAAAGAGTCCAAGCGCAGGCGAGCGCGACGCAAGCGAACGCTGCGCCTCCCAATATCCGTTGCGGGAGTGCATTGCCCGATAAACGTCCGTCGTCATAGCCCTCGGAAAAAGAACGCAACGCGCTACTGAACGTCATTCCCCCTCGTACCCCGAATGAAGCTTGCTTCCCGACCGGCGTTCGACGGCCTCGTTTGGCCATCGGCGCAGACAAGCGGCTGGGCGCGCCCCGACTAAAGATCGCGCCAAGCGTCCGGCCGACTTGCGCAAAACATTAAGGCGGCTTTTAGTTAAATGCGCATTAAACGCTGCCGGTCGGATCGCGTCGCCGCGGCGTGCGGCGTGCCGATCGGGTCAGCGGATTTCTGTCGTCAGCCGCGAGCGCAGAAAATGGCGCAGTTGCGGCAACGGCCTCATTTGGTGGCGCGCCGCAGGCGGTGAGGTTGTGCCGCGCCGAGGGCGCGGCCATGCTATGGTTTTACGGGCTCTGCGTTGTGGGCTGCATGGTGTGAGCGACGACCGATGACCAAATCGCACGAATACGGCCACGATCATGCGGTTTCCTCTCCCGACGATGCGGAACGTTGGAAGCACGATGGCGTGCGCGTCATTCCGGGCGATCAGCTCGATCCCAACGTGCCGTCAACGCCGGGCATGGACCGCAAGGCGGCGATCAACTTCGCCCGTGCCGGCGCGCAGAAGCTGTGGGCCGGCACCGTGACGATCAAGCCGGACGCCAAGACCGGCGCGCACCATCACGGGCATCTCGAAAGCATCATCTACGTGGTGCGCGGCAAGGCGCGCATGCGCTGGGGCGAGCGGCTGCAGTTCACCGCCGAGGCCAATCCCGGCGATTTCATTTTCATCCCGCCCTACGTGCCGCATCAGGAGATCAATGCCAGCCGGGACCAGATTCTGGAATGCGTGCTGGTGCGCAGCGACGGGCAAGCCATCGCCATCAATCTCGACATCGAGCCGGTAGAAAAGCCGGAAACCGTGTTGTGGGTCGATCCGATCCATCGCGATCCGGCAGCGAAGCCATGAATTTGCGAGGCCGCTCTGAAACTCGAGCATCAGCATAGGATCGGGAAAACCACGCAAAAACTTTAGCCGGCGCCCAAGCGCCGCCCCAATTGCGCTTAATCTTTTAACCGGGCGAGGCTGTGACGCATCAGGAGGGCTTCGTGCGGGTGAAGGCAGGGGCTGCCGGCTTTTCTCTGAGTGTTTTGCTGTTGGCCGCTGCGCCGGGATTTGCGCAGTCGCCGTTGCCGCCGCTCCCGGCGCCCGGCTTCATGCCGCCTTATGAGGTCACCAGGTTGGTGCGTTCGGCTGGCTTCGATCCGGTGGCGCCGCCGTTGCGCGAAGGCTCGACCTATGTGCTGCGCGCCACCGATTTCCGCGGCATCCTTATGCGTGTCGTGGTTGACGCGCATTCCGGCGCCTTCCGCGCCGTCAATCGGATCGTCGCCGGACCCGGGCCATACGGTGCGATCGGCATGGCGCCGCCGCCCTATGACATGCCGCCGCCTTACGGCGCGCCCCCGCCCTATGATGAGCCGCCGGCTTATGGTGGGCCACCCGCCTACGGTGAGCCGTCGGCCTATGGGCCGCCGGATAATCCGGAGATGGCTCCGGACGAAGCGGTCTTGGCGCCGCCTTTGCCGCCGGCGACGCGACCCGCCGCGCACCCGTTTGCCTCGCGGCCTCCGTTGCCGCGGCCACGTCCCGCCGAGCTTGCATCACGCGATGCCCAAGCCGCCAAGCCGGGCGAGGCGCCCGTCGCCACGCCGCAAGCAAGTCCGGGCGCGAACGCGGCCGCGGCGTTGCCGGTCCAGCCCAAGATTGCACCCACGGGCGCAGCCAAGAAACCGCCGCCTCCTCCTCCGATCAACGAGTGACGTTTGCTCCGACGGCAAACATCTTTCGCCGGCTGCGGCAGTAAAGGTGCGTGGCTATCTTCGCCATGACAATCGCCGCTCCACACGCGCGGTAAAATAAACATCGCGCGCGTGTCCAACAAAAGCTTGCCCGCGGACTTGATCCGGGGGTGGAAACCGGTTTTGTGTCCGGACACGCGATAAAATAGACATGCGCAGGCGACAATTCGAAGATCAGTCATCCTGCTATGGGTCCGGGGCTATGCGCCGCGGCCGACCGGGAGAGGAGACGCCATGGCAGCGGACGCAGTCACGGTGGCGGCGCGCCTCGACCGCCTGCCGCCGTCACGCCACATCCGCCATTTGGTCACGCTGTTGTCGCTCGGCGGCTGGTTCGAGTACTACGATCTTTTCTTCACCGCCTATGTAGCGATCGGACTGTTCAGCGAGGGCCTCTTCAAGCCGACCACTCAGGGCCTGTTCGACCTGCGCGGCTTCGCCAGTTTCGTCGCTGCGCTGTTCGCCGGGTTGTTCATCGGCACGCTGGTGTTCAGCTGGGTGTCCGACCGTTTCGGCCGCCGCTCCATCCTCGCCTTCGCGCTGATCTGGTACTCGATCGGCGTTTTGGTCATGGCGTTTCAGCGCACACCGGAAACGATCGATCTGTGGCGGCTCGTCGCCAGCATCGGGCTCGGCGTCGAGCTGGTGAATATCGATACCTATTTGTCGGAGTTCGTGCCCAGGACGCAGCGCGGCGGCGCCTTCGCCTACAACCAGTTCGTCATGTTTACCGCCGTGCCGGTGGTCGCCCTGCTGGCCTGGCTATTGGTGCCGCGCACCGTCCTCGGGCTAGAGGGCTGGCGCTGGGTGGTCATCATCGGGTCGATCGGCGCGATACCGATCTGGTGGATCCGACGGGGCCTGCCGGAATCGCCGCGCTGGCTGGCGCAGCACGGCCGCGATGCCGAAGCCGAGCGCATCGTCGCCGACATGGAAAGTCGCGTCCGTGCCGAAACCGGCTGCGATCTGCCGCCGCCGGAGGCCGTTGTCGGCGAGGCCGAGCATAAGACCGGCGCCTGGACGGAAATGTGGAACGCGACCTATCGCGGCCGCACCATCATGCTGGTGATCTACAATCTGGTGCAGACCATCGGCTATTACGGCTTTTCCAGTTGGGTGCCGGCACTGCTGATCTCGCAGGGCATCGACGTCACTAGGTCGCTTGCTTACACCTTCGTGATTGCGATTGCCGCCCCGGTCGCGCCCCTGATCGCGGTCACCATCGCCGACCGCTTCGAGCGCAAATGGCAGATCGCCTGGGCCGCGATCGCCATCGCCGTGTTCGGGCTGCTGTTCGCTCAGCAATCGAGCGCGATCGGCGTGATTGTTTGTGGCGTGTTGATCACGCTCTGCAACAACTGGATGTCGTTTTCCTTTCACGCCTATCAGGCCGAACTTTATCCGACCCGCATCCGCGCGCAGGCGGTCGGCTTCGTTTATTCCTGGAGCCGGTTCTCCGCCATCTTCTCCGGCTTCTTCATCGCCTTCTTCCTCGGCAAATACGGCACCAATGGCGTGTTCGGCTTCATCGCCGGCGCCATGGCGGTGGTGTTCGTCGTCATCGGCTTTTTCGGGCCGGCGGTGACCAAACGGCGGCTCGAGGCCATTGCGGCTTGACCAACCTGCAAACAAAAAGCGCCCCGGAAAACCGGGGCGCTGACGACTTTACTCACAAAACGCTACGCTTTACGCAGCCTGTTTCTGCTCGACTGTCTTTTGCTCGACGGGTTTGCCGTTGCCGATCGGGATCTGCCGGGGCTTTTTCGCCTCCGGAATCTCACGCACCAAGTCGACGTGCAAGAGGCCGTTCTCGAGCTTGGCGCCCTTGACCTGGACGAAGTCGGCGAGCTGGAACACGCGCTCGAAGGTGCGCGCCGCGATACCCTGATAGAGCACGTCGCCGCGCTTGCCTTCCTCCTTGGCGTTCTTTTCGCCGCGGATGGTCAAGGTATTTTCCTTGGCTACGACCGTAAGCTCGGGCTCGGCAAAGCCTGCTACCGCGACGCTAACGCGATAGTCGTTGTCTCCGGTCCGCTCGATGTTATAGGGCGGATAACCCGGGGCCGCGCCGTCGACGCCTTGGTCGAGCAACGAGAACAGCCGGTCGAAACCGACGGTGGAACGATACAAAGGTGCAAGATCGAAAGTTCGCATGGCATATCCTCCTTCTGAAGCGACATGCGGAAGCCCGCCCTGGTGGGGCCGGGCCTATGGTGATGCGCAGCCCTTGTTGGCCTGCGCAAAAATGAAATGGGGATGCCCCGCTGTCGCTGCAAGGGGGCTAAAAGCCCAGGCAGGCACGACTTTATGAAGCTTATCTCCATCCCCGCAAATCCGGTTCCCGACAACGTCGTCACCGGCATGCTCAAAACCCCGGACGGCGTCGCGTTGCGCTTTGCGCGCTTTGCCCCGCCGGCGGGCCGGCGCGGCACCGTGTGTATCTTTCCCGGCCGCTCCGAATGGATCGAAAAATATTTCGAGACCGTTCGCGACTTGCGCAGCCGCGGCTTCGCCGTCGCCATCCTCGATTGGCGCGGTCAGGGGCTGTCCGAGCGCGCGCTCGGCGACCGCCTCAAAGGGCATGTGGGAAGCTTCTCCGAATTCGACATCGACCTGGAAGCGTTCATGCGCGAGGTGGTGCTGCCGGATTGCCCGCCGCCGATCTTCGCGCTCGCCCATTCCATGGGCTGCATCACGCTGCTGCGCGCCGTGCATCGCGGCCAGCGCTGGTTCGACCGCATCGTTCTCTCGGCGCCCATGCTCGGCATCGCCTACCTGACGTCGATGACTATTGCCGGCACGGTCGTGCGCGCCATGCGCTTGGCCGGCCTCGGCACCATGTACGTGCCCGGACGCTATCCCGGAGTGCTCGACCTTCGCCCGTTCGCCGGCAATATTCTCACCACCGATCCGGTCCGCTTTGCCCGCAACGCCGCGATTCTCGAGGCGGAACCGGCGCTCGGTCTGGGGGGGCCGACAGTGGCCTGGTGCGACGCCGCGTTCCGCGCCATGCGCGTCGCCAACCAGCCAGCTTACGCCGCCCAAATCCGCCAACCAATCCTCATCGTCGCCGCCGGGCGCGACGCCATCGTGTCGAACGAGGCGATCGAGAATTTCGCCACGTTCTTGCGCGCCGGCGCTCACCTCGTCATTAACGGCGCGCAGCACGAACTGCTCATGGAGCAGGACCGCTACCGCACCCAATTGTGGGCGGCGTTCGACGCGTTCGTTCCCGGCACCCCGCTGTATTAGAGTTTTCTTCGCTCATTCGCGCTCAAAGCGGCGATCCGGCTACGCGAACAGCCGAATAGCCAGCGTTGGCGCACTGACGAGCGCAAGAAGGTGCTGTTATCCGCGCAACACCTCCATCGCCCGCGCATGCGCGCGTTTGTCGCCGGCAGCGATGATTTGGCCGCCGGCATGGGGCCGGCCGTTGTCCCAGGTGGTGATGATACCGCCGGCGCCTTCGATGATCGGGATCAACGGCATGACGTCGTAGGGTTTGAGCTCGGTCTCGATCACCAGATCGACGTGGCCGGCCGCCAGCATGCAATAGGCGTAGCAGTCGCCGCCGTAGCGCGACAGCCGCACCGCCTGCTCGACGCGGCGAAAGGCGCGGCGGTCGGTCTCGCGCATCAACAGCGGGCTCGTGGTCAGCAGCACGGCGTCTTGCAGCGTGACGCAGGCGCGCGTGCGCAACGCCCGGTCGCCGGCCGGCCCGCGGTAGCGCGCGGCGCTGCCGTCGCCGGTAAAATGCTCGCGTGTAAACGGCTGATGCATCATGCCGTAGATCGGTTCGCCGCGGCGGGTCAGAGCAATCAGCGTGCCCCAGGCCGGCATGCCGCAAATGAACGATTTGGTGCCGTCGATCGGATCGAGCACCCAGACATATTCGGCGTCGGCGCGTTCGGCGCCGAGTTCCTCGCCGACGATACCGTGTTCGGGGAAGGTCTTTTTGATCAGCGCGCGCATGGCGGCTTCCGCCGCCCGGTCGGCGGCGGTCACCGGATCAAAGCCGCCGGCATCGCTTTTGTTCTCGACGCCGAGCGCGGTGCGAAAGAACGGCCGGATGGTCTCGCCGGAGACGGCAGCAAGCTTGTCCACGAACACTGCGAAGTCGATCGCCGTCATCTATGCGCCTTGCTATTCGAGTATCGGAATTGGTTTACAACGGCAATCGCGCGCGCCGGGGTGTTGCCGATTGGACACGCATGCGCGTGAAATGCTTTAGCGAGGCTGAAAATAAGGTTCCGCAGCCGCTCATTGCCTTAATTTTACGCAGTCGCACCCGGATGCCGGCATTAATGATAAGCTATTTGCAACGTTAATCTTTTAGCCAGAATCGGTTGTCGGACGCTGGCCCCATGCCCTGTGGAAGACCTGCTTTGCACAATTTGCAGGAGCTTCAGGGGAAAATACCTTGAGATTAGGTCAATGGGACTTGCGTTTTGTGCGCCGCGGTGTATGTTGTTGCAGTGCGGTAGCGAGAGATTCTCTCCCGTTACCGTCGCCCTCCTTGGGCGTTTCCTCCCTAGACTTGGGCCGCTCCCGTAAGGTGAGCGGCCCTTTTTCTTCAACTCACAGTGTGGCCGGCCTGCCTGCGGAACGGCTTGCGAGACGAGCCGACGGTCACTCCGCGGCCGCGCGATACGGCCGCAACTCCTCAAGCGGGATTGTCGCCAACCGGTCGGCCAAGATCTCGAAATCGCCGGCAAGCTTGGCGAACGCCGCCGCCGGCTGATAGCGCCGCTCGTCCATATAGAGCGCGCGATTGATCTCGATCTGGATGGCGTGCAGGCCGGCGGTCGGATTGCCGTAATGCTCGGTGATGAAACCGCCCGCATAGGGCTTGTTGCGGCTGACCACATAACCGAAACCGCGCATGGTCGCTTCGATCGTCTCGGCGATGATGGCCACGCAACTCGTGCCGTAGCGGTCGCCGAGCACGAGGTCGGCGCGCGGCCGCTCGTCCTTGGCCCCGGTGGCCGACGGCATGGAGTGACAATCGATCAGCACGGCGGCGCCAAAATCGCGATGCAGGCGCATGAAGACCCGCCGCAATGTGCGGTGGTAAGGCTTGTAAAGGCCGTCGATCCGCTTGAGCGCCTCGGCGACGGAGATGCGCTGGTCATAGATTTCCTGGGCGTCGCCGACCACGCGCGCCACGGTGCCGAGTCCGCCGGCCACCCGCATCGAGCGGGTGTTGGCGAAGGAGGGAAGCCGGCCGTCGAACATGCGCGGATCGAGCTCATACGGCTCGCGGTTGACGTCGACGTAGCAGCGCGGAAAGTGCGCCCGCACCAGAGGATGGCCGCGGCGCACCACACCGGCGATCAAATCATCGACGAACGAATCCTCGGAACGCCGCAACGTCGGCAGATCGAGCCGCGAGGTCAGCAGGAAGTCGCGCGGATAGACGCGGCCGGAATGCGGCGAGTTGAACAGCAGCGGACCACGGCATTCCGCCGGTTCAAGCACCTCGAACGGAGGATCGAATTCGTCCTGCACTTCCCACATGGCGCCCGGCGGCTTCGGTATGGCTTGACGATCCGGCAAGCGATTCCCTACGTGCGCCAGCGGCCGTTGTCCAGAGCGTGACGCGGCGAAGCGGGCGTAACCTTCACCTCATGTTTACCCGCCATGCGGCTTATGGAAAGAAGGGGACCGGCCTTGCGCCGGGTACGGGTTGCCATGCCTAAAATCCTGCTTGCGGAAGACGATATGGACATGCGGCGGTTCTTGGTGAAGGCGCTGCAGAACGCCGGCTACGAGGTCATGTCCTACGACAACGGTCTTTCCGCCTATCAACGTCTGCGCGAAGAGCCGTTCGAACTCCTGCTCACCGATATAGTCATGCCGGAGATGGACGGCATCGAACTGGCGCGCCGCGCCGCCGAGCTCGATCCGGACATCAAGATCATGTTCATCACCGGCTTCGCCGCGGTCGCACTCAATTCCGATTCCAGCGCGCCCAAGCACGCCAAAGTGCTCTCCAAGCCGATCCATCTGCGCGAGCTCGTCAACGAAGTGCAGAAATTGCTCGCGGCCTGATCGCATCCCGTCATGGCCGGCTTCGACCCGGCTTCGACCCGCTCCGCCGTGCCGAGCATGCTGCGCGCCGATCGATTCGATCCATAGCGACTGCGCGTTACAATCCGATATACCGATGCACGGTTTTGGCTTGCTGCGCCATTTCGGCCGAGCTGCCCGACCACACCGTGCGGCCTTTTTCAATGACGTAGTGACGATCGGCGAGCCGCTGGAGCACTTGCAAATTGCGGTCGACGACGACAATGGAATGGCCGCGCGATTTCAGCAGCTCAATGCAGTTCCATATTTCGTTGCGGATCGCCGGCGCCAGACCTTCAGTCGCCTCGTCGAAAATGACGAGACGCGGATTGGTCATCAGCGCGCGGCCGATCGCCAGCATTTGTTGTTCGCCGCCGGAGAGCGTGCGGCCGAACTGCCCGCGACGTTCCTCTAGGCGCGGGAACAGCCGGTAGATGTCATTGAGCGTCCACACCTGACTGCTGCCGAGCCGGTTGGCCGCCGTGGCGATCAGATTCTCTTCCACCGTCAGTGTCGGAAAGATCAGTCGTCCTTCCGGCACCAGCCCGACGCCGCGGCGCGCAATCGCTTCCGGCGTGCAGCCGCCGATCGGCTGGTCGTCCAACTCGATGGTGCCCCAGCGCCGCGGCACGAGCCCCATGATCGAACGGATGGTGGTGGTTTTGCCCATGCCGTTGCGGCCAAGCAGCGTCACCAGCTCGCCGCGCCCGACGCTCAGCCGGACGTCGAACAACACTTGGCCGCGCCCGTAGCTGGCTTGAAGGCCTTCGATCCGCAACACTACGTATGTCCCTCGCCGAAATAGGCCATCTGAGCGGCTTCGTCGTTGCGGATCTCGTCGCCGGTGCCGGTCGCCACGCGGCGCCCGTTCGCCAGCACCGAGATGCGGTCGGCGAGCGCGAAGACCGCATCCATGTCGTGCTCGACCAGCAAGATGGTCGCCGTTCCCTTCAGGCCGCGGAGCAAAGCGATGGTCGAAGCGCATTCGGCCGTGCCTAAGCCGGCCATCGGCTCGTCAAGCAAAAGAAGCCGCGGTTTGGTGGCGAGCGCAATGGCCAATTCGAGTTGCTTCTGCTCGCCGTGCGACAATTCGCTGACCACAATGTCGGCGCGGCGCTCGAGCCCGGCGCGCGCCAGTACCGCGAGCGCCGCTCCACGCAGTCTCGGGTCGGCACGCGCATTCGACCAAAAGCGAAAGCAATGGCCGCGGCCGGCCTGCACCGCGAGCGTCACGTTGTCGAGCGCCGTATAGTCGCGCAGCAGCTCGGTAATCTGGAACGAGCGCGCCAGCCCGATGCGCACGCGTTGGGCGGTACTGAGCGCGCCGATGTCGCGTCCGGCAAACACGATGGCGCCGGCATCCGGACGAAGTTCGCCGAACAGCTGGGAAATCAGCGTCGTCTTGCCGGCGCCGTTCGGACCGATCACGGCGTGGACCTCGCCGGCAGCGACGTCGAGCGACAGGCCGTCGTTGGCAGCCAGGCTGCCGAAGCGCTTGGTCAGATTGTCGATCCGCAGCAGCGGTTCAGGCATGGGAGCCGGTTCCAGTCCGCAGCAGCGACAACACGCCGTGTCGCGTGAACAAGGCGACGAGGATGAGAACCGGGCCCAGCACAGCCTGCCAATGCTCAGTCCAGCCGGTCAGCACCGTCTCCAGCCCGATCAAAAGGGCGGAGCCGATCAACGGCCCGAACAGGGTCGCCCCGCCGCCGAGGATGACCATGATCATCAGTTCGCCCGAATGCGACCAGTTCAGCAGGTCCGGACTGACGAAATTCGCGAAGTTCGCCATCAGCGCACCGGCAAGGCCCGCGCCGGCGCCGGCAATGACGAAGGCGACGAGCTTATACCGATAAGTTGAAATGCCGATCGCCGCCAGCCGCCGCTCATTCTGGCGGATGCCGCCGAGCAGAAGGCCGAACCGCGATTCGACCAGCCGCCAGAACAGAAAAAAGTATACGGCCGCGGTCACCACGCAGACGAAATAGAACGTGGTGTCGTCGGCCATGTTGAGATCGAACAAGACGTTGCGGTGGCGCACGATCAATCCGTCGTCGCCGCCGTAATATTTGAGCGACACAAACAGGAAGAAAACCATTTGCGCGAAGGCAAGCGTGATCATGATGAATTGCAGGCCGGCGGTGCGCAGCGACAGCGCGCCGAGCACGAGCGCGAATAGCGCGCTGGTTGCCACGGCGACCGGCAGCGTGACGAGAAACCGGTTGCTGCCGGGAACAAGCCCGAGAAACGGCTCGGACTGGCTGAAATGAAAATAGAGTATGCCGACGGCGTAGGCGCCGACGCCGAAATAGGCCGCGTGGCCGAAGCTGACCAGGCCGCCGTAGCCGAGAATGAGATTGAGGCTGGCGGCCGCGATCGCGTAGATGACGATGCGCGTGGCGAGCGAAATTAAAGCCGGGTCGCCGGTTTTGTTCGCCGCCCACGGCAACAGCAACGCGCCGAGCAAGAGCGCGACGACGCCGGCGATGCGCCAGAGAGTGCGCCAAGCAACGCGCGATGGAATGCGCCGCTGCGCCGATCCGGCGCCGCCGGGCCGCTCAGCCTGAAGCACGAACCAATCCTTGCGGACGGATCAGCAGGACCAAAGCCATGACCAGATAGATGCCCATTGAGGACAGCCCCGCGCCCAACGCGTCCGCGTCCGAGGCGGTCATCATGCGGTGCAAGAGCGTCGGCAGGAACGCGTGCAGCAGGGTGTCGGTCACGCCGACCAACATGGCGCCGGCGAACGCCCCGCGCACCGATCCGACGCCGCCGATGACGACGACAACAAAGGTGAGAATGAGTATCTGCTCTCCCATGCCGACCTCGACGGCGAGCAGGGGCGCCGCCAGCAGGCCGCCCAGGCCGGCCAGAAGCGCACCGAACCCGAATACGAACGTGTACAGAAGCCGAATATTGACGCCGAGCGCGCGCACCATCTCGCGATGCGTAGAACCGGCGCGCACCAGCATGCCGATGCGCGTGCGATTGATCAGCAGCGAGAGCGCGAGCGCGACCAGCAGGCCGGCGGCAATGATGATCAGGCGATAGGCCGGATACGGCACGCCGGGAATGATCTGCACCGAACCGGACAACGACGGCGGCATCGGCAAATAAAGCGGCTGCCGGCCGAACAGCATGACCACCCCTTCATTGACCAGCAGAATGACGCCGAACGTCGCCAGCACCTGTTGAACATAGTCGCGCGCATAGAGTCGGCGGACGACCACGTACTCGATGATCAAGCCGGCAAGGCCCGCCGCCGCGAGGCCGGCGAGTGCCGCGATCGCAAACGAGCCGGTGCGCTCTCCGGCCAGGGCCGCCGCATAGGCGCCGATCATGTAGAACGAGCCGTGCGCCAGATTGATGATGCGCATGACGCCGAAAACCAGCGTCAGTCCGGCCGCCAGCAGAAACAGCATCACGCCGAACTGGATGCCGTTGAGGGTTTGCTCGAGCGCGAGCGTCATGGCTTGGCCGCGATCTTGGACTTCGCCGCCCCGCGCTTAAAGCTTGCACTCCTTGGCATAGGCGTCGCCGTGATTCGACATGATCTTGCCGATAGTCTTGATGAACGGCTTGCCGTCGGCGCCCTTTTCTACGCGCAGCGCATACCAGTCCTGGATTGGATGCTGGTTGTTGCCGAACTTGAATGCGCCGCGAACCGAGTGGAAGTCGGCCTTCAACATGGCGGTGCGGAACGCGTCGGTGCTGCTCAGATCGCCGTGGACGCCTTTGAGAGCCGCCCCGATGGCGAGCGCCGTGTCGTAGCCTTGGCTGGCGTAAAAGGTCGGCAGGCGGTCAGTGCCGAACTTTTTTCGCCACGCGGCCATGAACGCTTTGTTGGCCGGGTTGTCGAAATCCGTGTTCCACTGCGAGCTGATATTGATGCCGATGGCGGCGTCGCCGACCGCTTTGAGGATGGTGGTGTCCATCGAGGGTGCGGCCACCACCATGGGAATGTTGCCGAGCAGCCCCGCCTGCTGGTATTGGCGCATGAAGGCGATGCCCAGTCCTCCGGGATGGAACTGGAATACGACGTCGGGATGGGCGGCGCGGATCTGCGCCATTTCCGGCGCATAGTCCGTTTGATTGAGGCGCGTATAGACCTCGCCGACGATCTCACCCTTGAAGTAACGCTTGAAGCCGGCGAGAGCGTCCTTTCCGGCTTGGTAGTTGGGAGCAAGAATAAACGCCTTCTTGTAACCCAAATTCGTGGCGTTCTGGCCCGCGCTCTCATGCAGAGAATCGTTCTGCCAGGACACGACGTAATAGTTCTTGTTGCAATCCTTGCCGGCGAAATTCGACGGCGCCGCATTCGGGCTGACATAGATCGCGCCGGCGTCGAGAATGTCGGGGACGGTGGCGAGCGAGATGTTGGAAAAGACAATGCCGGTGAACAGCTTGATCTTTTCGTTCTTGAGGAAGTTGTCGGCGATCTGCTTACCCTGTCCCGGCTTGAAGCCATCGTCCTCGACGATGACTTGAACCGGGACGCCGCCGAGCGTGCCGCCGCCCATGCTGACGGCAAGCTCGAAGCCGTCGCGGATTTCGGCCCCAAGGTACCCGCCCGGCCCGCTCAGCGTCGTGATCAGCCCGATCTTCACCGGGTTTTGCGCATGTGCCGCTGTCGCCGTCAAAACGGCAAGCGCGACGGCCGACAGCAAAGACCGAATTCCCATCCCGTTCCCTCTTCCACATCCCGGTGTTCCGTCGCGATGGTAGCTTTGATCGGCAAAAATGGATAGCGGTTGTTTTTGCCGTTCGATTCGACCAAACGTCGCGGGCTTAAAGCCGATCGCGTGCCGGATGCGCTAAAGCCGTTACCTTCCGCAATCCGAGGCGGCGCGCCAAGGCACGTCGTCAGGCGACTTTGTGTTTGCCGCGCGGCGCATGCACACGGTGCGCCGCTTCGTGCCGGCCGTGGCGGCCGCTGCGGGCGATTTTGTCCGTGACCTGTCGTGCCGGTTTGCGCTCCGCCTCAAGGTGGTGCGCAGCCAGCGGTTTCCTGTGCGCCTGCCGCGCGGCCTGTTGCGACGTCTTTGCCGCGGCCTTTGCCACCGGCTTTTTCGGCTGCGGCTGCGCTTGTTGCGCCGTCTCGGTTTGCGTGTCGCGTAATTGCGCCTGCGCCAGATCGGCGAACGCCGGCAGTTCGCGGCACGGCAACCGCTGCACGAAGGTGAGCTTGGAATCCTCCACCGGCGCTTTTCGCCAAGCCTCAACCGAACGGCCGGTGACGCGCAACACATAAGTCCGCGTTTGCCGCGGCAGCGCGCGCCGGTGATCGAGCCATTCGCCGACGCGGTGGGCGCCGGCGTTGTACGCCGCCGCCACGAATCCGAGATTGCCGAAATGCTCGCGCAAG
>Ga0335074_10004811_pt1 | contig 18621 bp, 16 predicted proteins | sample Lox_Sample_23_FD_206715 | JGI IMG/M metagenome (GOLD analysis project Ga0335074, IMG submission 206715) | Soil microbial communities from Loxahatchee National Wildlife Refuge, Florida, United States - Lox_Sample_2.3 | ecosystem: Environmental > Terrestrial > Soil > Wetlands | place: USA... | reverse complement strand
TGAGCAGGCCGGTCTTGACCACGGTGGCGGCCAGCGCGAGGGAGGCGTCGTCGCCCGCGATGTTCAGGGCCGAGACGGTGAACAGGTCCCACAGGGCGCGGCGGGCCCGCTCGTCCTGGCCGCGGGCGGCCAGCCAGTCGCCGAAGCGCTGCGCGTCGAGCGCCGGGTCGGCCGGGTCCAGGGCGCGCATGGCAAGAGCGGGGCGTGCGGTCAACGCTCGTTCGGCCAAAGAGAGAAAGGCGTACCTGGTCAGGGCGGGCAGCATATGCAGGGGGCCGGGGAGGGCGGTCCGGCGGAGCCGGGCGCGGCGCCCGCCGGGGGCGAGCACGGTGACGTCGAAGCGGCGTTGGAGCGGGGCGCGGTCGGTCATGCCGAGCTTGTCCAGCAGGCCGCGGTAGGCGGTGCAGCAGCCGAGGTAGATGTGCTGCCCGGTGTCGACGGTCAGGGCGTCGCGGGCGAAGGAGCAGGTCGCGCCCCCCAGGCGGGGCCTGGCCTCGAGCAGGGTGACCTGCGCGCCCGACTCGGCGAGCGCGATCGCCGCGGTGATCCCGGCCAGGCCGCCGCCGATCACGACCACGCGGCCGGGGCTCACGTGAGCCTCCCGGCCAGGGCCTGGACGGCCACGATGGCCTTCTCGCGCCCTGACAGCGACATGCGGCCGCGCAGGACGGCGGCCGGCTCGGCGGCGATGCGCTCGAGCAGCCGGCGGTAGATGCCCGCCATCGCGCCGGTGCACGCGGCGCTGCGGCGGTCGAGCAGCGGGAGCAGGCGCATCCCGGTGGCGTACCAGTCGCGGGCGCGCTCGACCTCGAACTCGATCAGCTTGACGAACTCCGGGTGCGGATCGGCGGAGTTGAGGGTGGCGGGGTCGCAGTCGAACTTGGCCAGGTCTTCCGCGGGCAGGTACACGCGGCCGTTGCCGTAGTCCTCGCGGATGTCGCGCAGGATGTTCGTCAGCTGGAGCGCGACGCCGAGCTCGTCGGCTAGCCCGGAGGCTTGCACCGGGTCGTGGCGGGGATCCGGCATGCCGAAGATGCCCAGGGACAGGCGGCCGATCGAGCCGGCCACGCAGCGGCAGTAGTGGTGCAGGTCCTCCCACGTTGTGTACGTGGTGCCGCGCACGTCCGCGACGCACCCGTCGATCAGCTCGCCGAACGCCGCGATGGGGACACCGAACGTCCGCTCGACGTCCGCCAGGGCGAGCAGGACCGGATCCTGGTTGTCCTGCGGGTCCTGGTGAGCCAGGTCGAGGACCGCGCGGCGGGCGTCTTCCAGGGCGGCGATCTTCTGCTCGGCGGGCATGGTGCCGTCGCCGATGTCGTCGATCCGGCGCGCGAAGGCGTAGATGGCGGCGAGGCCGCGGCGTTTGGCCGGGGGCAGCAGCCTGATGCCGTAGGCGAAGTTCCTCGCCTGCGACCAGGTAATCCGCTCGCATTCGCGGTACGCCTCGGTCAGTTCCATCGCTGCGTGCTCACCTCCCCCTGGCGTAGGCGAGGGCCAGCTCGGCGGCCATGCGGGGCTTGGCGGGCCTGGATTGCCTGCTCAGCACGTCGTACCGCTGCTTCCTGATCGCGGCGAGGGCGGCGCGCCCGCCCGCCAGGTAGCCCGCCACGGCCAGGCGGGCGGCGCCGCGCAGCGTGCCGACCAGCGGCGCGCCCTCGTGCAGCAGCCGTTCGGCGCGGTCGACCTCGAAGCGCATGAGCTTCGTGACGTTGGGGGTCGCCTTGGGCTCGGCCAGGTCTTGTTCGGTGACGGCGTATCGCTCCAGGTCCTCGGCGGGCAGGTAGATCCGGCCGTGGGCGAGGTCCTCGGCGACGTCCTGCCAGTGTTCGGCCAACTGCAGGGCCGTGCAGATGCGGTCGGAGAGGGCGAGGCGTTCGGGGGTGGCGGCCCCGAAGATGTACAGGACGACCTGGCCCACCGGGTTGGCGGACAACTCGCAGTACTGTTCCAGTTCCTTGAAGGTCTGGTAACGCGTGACCTGCTGGTCCTGGCGGTTGGCCTGGATCAGGTCTCGGAGAGGCTGGGCAGGGACCTGGCAGTGGGTGACCGTCTCGGCCATGGCTTGCATGACCGGCGAGCTCGGGGTGCCGCCCTCGTAGATGCGGGTGACGTCGGCGGCTAGCTCGTCGAGCAGGGCCAGGCGGAGGGTGGTGACGTCATCGGTGCTGGTCCGGGCTTCGTCGCCGAGGTCGTCGGTGAGGCGGGCGAAGAAGTACAGGTTGGTCAGGTGGCGGCGGTAGCGCTGGGGCAGCGCGCGCAGCGCGACGGGAAAGTTCTCCCCCGAGGCGTTGGCCACCACCTCTTCGGCACGCGTAACCGACGGGCGGACCTGCTCGCGCACGCCCGTCCGCACCGTGCCTCGACTTCCCCCTGCCACCCCGTCATTTTCCTGGTAATGCATTATCAATTGCAAACAATGACGCGTGCGTCATATGACAGCGACGTCGGTTAGCCGTCAGGTTAGCCCCGGTTACGGCGTCCATCGCGGACCGGGTGGCGGGCTCCGTCCCGCGAGATCTTCACTACCGTTCGTATGGGTTACGCTGCGGAAAAATAGTTTGCATCGTCGAACAACCTTATGCTAAGTAATGCGACTGACGTGATCGTCAGTTTCCGCATGGTGGCACGGTAATACCATTGATTCGCCTGTGGTAACGGCCGCGCTGGGGTCTGGGCGGGGGTGTCTCACGGGTCGCAGTGGTCTGGACCAGGCGCGATCGGGATCCGGGGGGCCTGGGCGGAGGTGCAGGGCGGGCAACGCCCTGCTCGCCCAGGCCGACGCCGTCGCGGCCGGGTAGTCCCGGCGAGTCCCCGCTAGGTGCGCCACAGGAGGACCAGCGCGCAGTCGTCGGAGCCGCCGATGACTTGCTGCATGGTGGTGACGAGGGCCGGGGCGCCGGTCTTGAAGGTGCCGATGGTGAGCATCTCGTCGGCCTCGGCGAGCAGGCGGTCGGTGCCCGCGTCGATGTCCCGGCCGGGGGCTTCGATCAGCCCGTCGGTGTAGAGCATCAGCGCGTCGCCGCGCTGCAGGACGCCGCGCTCCTGCTCGGCCGCGGCACCGTGCAGGTCGGGGACCACGCCCAGGACGATCCCGCGCGCCCGGGTCAGGCGCCACCGGCTCGCCGCCGCCTCGAAGTGCGCGGCGGGCGGGTGCCCGGCCGAGGAGAGCACGTATTCGCCCGACGTCAGGTCAAGCGCGAGGTGGACGGCGGTGACGAAGCCCTCGGTGGCGGACCCGCGGCGCATGTACGCGTTGCAGGCGGGCAGGAACTCCTCCCGCGGAACCGAGCCCAGCAGGCCGCCGAAGGCGCCGGAAAGCAGCAGCGCCCTGGTCCCGGCGTCGATGCCCTTGCCGGATACATCGACGAGGGCCACCTCCAGGGTCTTGCCGTCGCAGGCTGACACCACGAAATCACCGCCGAACGACGAGCCGCCGGCCGGCCGCAGGACCACCGCGGACGCCCACCCTTCACCCAGTTCCGGCAGCTTCCCCTGGGCCCGGATGCGGTCCCGCAGCTCGACGAGCATCTGGTCGCCGCGCAGGCCCAGGAGGCCGAGCTTCTCCCTGGTCCGCGCCAGGACGTCGGCGAAGGCGCCAGTCAGCACGATCGTGGCGATGATCCCGAACCCGGCCTTATCTTCCACGACGTCGTAGATCAGGGCGGCCCCGGCGAAGGCGAAGAAGATGCGCAGGGCCCGCGGCCACAGCAGCAGGCCGCCCCCGAGGATCGGCAAGATCATCACGCCGGGCGAGAACCACCACACGGACACGTGCACGGCCGCTACCCCGATGGCGAGGGCCAGCCCGGAGAGCACGAAGGCGGCCCGCCGGTTCCTGGTAATGAACTGCTTGGTCACCTGGGTGCGCAGGGTCCGCAGGACCTTCGCGGCCCGGCGCCGCCGGGATCCGGCCGACTGAGAAGGGGGCTGCGGCACGGTTACCATGATGCGGGCACTGTAGTCGATGCCGGGCAGCGACGGCTAAACCGCTCGCGTCACCGGGCAGGGCCGGGGTACGAAGGCTTCATGACGCACTCGGCATCAGGCGGCGGCCGCCCGTACCCGATCAGGCCCATCACGCCCGAGGAGTTCGACGATTTCGCCCGGGTGGCCATGCACGCCTTCCACGGCTCACCGATGACCTCGGGCGACCGGGAGCTTTCCCTGGCCTCGCTGGAGTTCGACCGGAGCCTCGCGGCCTTCGACGGCCAGGAGGTGGTCGGTAGCGCGGCCGTCTACACCTACCAGCTGAGCGTGCCGGGGTACCGGACGCTCCCGGCGGCCGGGGTGACATGGGTATCGGTGCTCCCCTCGCACCGGCGGCGCGGCGTGCTGAGCAGCATGATGCGCCGGCAACTGGACGACATACGCGATCGCGGCGAGCCGCTCGCGGTGCTGTGGGCCTCGGAATCCGTGATCTACCCCAGGTACGGCTACGGCCGCTCGATGTGGCACACCGACTTCACCCTGCACCGGGGCGAGGGCGTACTGGCTGCTACCTTTTCGGGCGACGGGCGGATGCAGTCCGGGATGCGGCTGCGGATCACCGCCCCCGAGGCCGCGCTGCCCGCGCTGGCCAAGGTGTACGACGCCGTGCTCCCGTCCCGCCCCGGATTCATCGCGCGGAACGAGACGTGGTGGGGGCGGGCGATCTACGACCCGGCCGACTCGCGGCGAGACTCGAGCCCGCTGCACTGCCTGCTCGCCGAGGACGAGAGCGGGCCGCGCGGGTACGCGCTGTACTCGGGGCGGAGCCAATGGGACGAGGTCTCCCTGCCTGAGGGCGTGCTCAGGGTGCGCGAGATGATCGCGGACGGCCCGGCGGCCGGCGCCGCGCTCTGGGCCGACCTGCTCAGCCGGGACCTGACCGCCGACTTCCACGTATACAAGCGTCCCGTCGATGACCCGCTGCTGTTTCAGCTGGCCGACCCGAGGCGGGCGCGGCCGCTGCTGAAGGATGCGCTGTGGACGAGGATCACCGACGTTCCCGCGGCCCTGGCCGGGCGCGGCTACTCAGCCCCGGTGGACGTGGTGATCGAGGTGCGGGACCGCCTCATCCCGGCGAACGCCGGCCGCTGGCGCCTCGCGGCCGCGGGCGTGGCGGCCGCCGCCTCGTGCGTGCCGACCACCGCTGCGGCCGACGTGGCGCTCGGCATCACCGAGCTCGGCGCGGCCTACCTCGGCGGCACCACGCTCGGCGCCATGGCCGCGGCCGGGCTGGTCACCGAGCTGCGCCCGGGCGCCGTCCGGGAGTTGTCCGTCGCCATGTCCTGGGACCTCGCCCCCTGGTGCCCGGTCAGCTTCTAGGATCTCGCGCATCGCGCGCAGCGGGGAGAAGATGAGCCACCACCCGGCCGCCCAGCTGCCCGCGAACGCGATCCACAGCGCAGCGCGGGCTCGGTGGGTTGCTCCGCGCTGGTGCGCGGAGGGGGTGCCCCCGTGATCTGGTCGTCCCCCGGCACGATCCTCACTCTGCCCTTATGGCGAGAAGGATGTCTAGGATGACGCCATGCCGACCATGAAGGTGACGCCCGACGCCGCGATGCGCGCCAGGGACGTGTCCCGGCCGCGCGCCGAGCACCTGGGGTGCTCCGAGGAAGCCGAGGCGAGCGTGGCCGCTGCGACGGATGTTGTGATTGAGGCGGATGTTGTGATTGAGGCGGACGCTGTAGTGGATATTCCGGATCCGGAATATCCGAGCTCGGAGGAACGGTCGGCGGACGCGGGCCGGGTGGACGGTACCAGCAGGCGCCGGGTCAGGAGCTTCCGGTCGTCCTCGAGGCGGGGACGACCCTCCCGCTAGCCGGGCAAGCCCGGACCGGGCCGGCCGGGCAGGGCCGGCCGGCGTACCGAGCCGGTCTGGAGTACGTCAGTCGAAGAGGGGCTCGCGGGTGCGGGACCGCTTCAGCTCGAAGAAGCCGTCGATCCCCGAGAGCAGGACCACGCCGTCCCAGAGCCTGCCCGCGGTCTCACCGCGCGGGATCGGCGAGACGACGGGACCGAAGACCGACATCTCATTGACCGTGATGATCGGGGTGCCCACGTCGTACCCGACCCGCTCGATGCCCTCGGCGTGCGAGGCGCGTACCGCGTCGTCGTACTCGGTCGAGTCCATCGCGTCCGCGAGGCTGGCCGGCAGGCCCGCCTCGGCCAGGGCGGCGGTGACCGTCTCGCGGTCCCTGGGCGCCTTGTCGTTGTGGAACCGCGTGCCGAGAGCGGTGTAGAGCGGGAGGAGTGCTTCCTGGCCGTGGGTCTGTTCGGCCGCGGCCAGCACCCGGACCGGGCCCCAGGCAGCGCGCAAGCCCTCCCGGTAGCGATCGGACAGGCCCTCCTTGTTCTCGTTCAGCACGGCCAGGCTCATGATGTGCCAGACCGTCGCGACCGGGCGGACCTTCTCGACCTCGAGCATCCAGCGTGACGTGATCCACGCCCACGGGCAGGCGGGGTCGAACCAGAAGTCGACGCGGGTGGGCTCCTGCTGGGTCATGCGCACTCCTCATCATGAGTGATTCCCGGCTACCCCCTGGCTTCGTCAACCCGGCCACCCGATCGTGCATTCCTCGGGCGCATGCGCTAGGCATGTAGGGTCGGCCACATCGACGAAGGGATTAACCGGTGACCTCGAACCTGACTCGCGACGAGGCGCAGGCTCGTTCGGCGCTCATCACGGTCGCCTCCTACGAGGTGGACCTGGACCTGACGACGCCGGAGGGCGGGGAGCTCACGTTCGACTCGGTCACGGTGGTGACGTTCGATTGCGCTGACCCCGGCACCTCGACGTTCATCGACCTGACCGCCCCCGCGGTGCGCGAGATCACCCTGAACGGGGTTCCGGTCGGCCTCGACGCGTTCGACGGGGACCGGATCACGCTCGACGGGCTGGCGGCCAGCAACGTGCTGCGCGTGAGCGCCGGGTGCGCCTACTCACGCAGCGGCGAGGGTCTGCACCGGTTTACCGACCCCGCCGACAAGCGGGTCTACCTGTACTCGGACCTGGAGACGTTCGACGCGCACCGGGTCTACGCGTGCTTCGACCAGCCCGACCTGAAGGCCAGCTACGAGCTGACGGTCACCGCCCCGGCGGAATGGCTGGTCATCTCCAACATGGCCCCGGAGTCGAGGACGGCCGACGGCGAGACGGCCCGCTGGCATTTCCCGCCCACCCCGCTCATGCCCACGTACATCACGGCGATCGCGGCCGGCGAATACCACGTGGTCCGCGACGAACACGACGGAATTCCCCTCGGCGTGTACTGCCGTCAGTCGCTGGCCGGGTATCTTGATGCCGGCGAGATTATCGAGGTGACCCGGCAGGGATTTGACTTCTTCCACAGGTCGTTCGGCATAAAATATCCCTTTGAGAAATACGACCAGCTCTTCGTGCCCGAATTCAAGGAAGGCGCGATGGAGAACGCCGGGTGCGTCACCATCCTGGAAGCTTACATTTTCAGGTCCCGGGTCACCGATTTCGCCCGGGAGGCGCGCGCGGAGACCATCCTGCACGAGATGGCGCACATGTGGTTCGGCGACCTGGTCACCATGCGCTGGTGGGACGACCTCTGGCTGAACGAGTCCTTCGCCACCTGGGCGGGTACGCTCGCGCAGGCCGAGGCGACCCGGTGGACGTGGGCGTGGACCACGTTCGCGCAGCTGTACAAGGCCTGGGGCTACCGGCAGGATCAGCTGCCCTCCAGCCACCCGATCGCGGCCGACATCCGCGATATTCACGCGGTCGAGGTGAATTTCGACGGGATCACCTACGCGAAGGGCGCCTCGGTGATCAAGCAGCTGGCGGCGTACGTGGGGCTGGATAATTTCCTGGCCGGGGTCAGGAAGTATTTCGCCGCCCACGCGTGGGGCAACGCGACGCTGGCGGACCTGCTCGCCGCGCTGGAGGAAACCTCGGGGCGCGACCTGGCCGCGTGGTCGCGGGAATGGCTGCAGACCGCGGGCGTGAACACGCTGCGGGCGTGGTATTCGACCGGCGAGGACGGCAGGTTCACCGAGTTCGCCGTGGAGCAGGAAGCCCCCGCCGCCCATCCGGTGCTGCGCGCGCACCGCATCGCGATCGGCCTGTACGACAAGACGGAGGCGGGCCTGGTGCGACGCTACCGGGTGGAGACCGACGTGGCCGGCCCGCGGACCGTCATAGCGGAACTGGCCGGGCACGCCCGGCCTGACCTGGTGCTGGTCAACGACGACGACCTCACGTACGCCAAGATCCGCCTGGACGATCATTCACTGGGCACCCTGATCGACTCGATCGAGGAGTTCACCGACTCGCTGCCCGCCGCGCTGTGCTGGGCGTCCGCCTGGGACATGTGCCGCGACGGCGAGATGGCCGCGCGCGACTACGTCCGGCTGGTCATGTCGGGCATCTCCTCGGTCGCCGACATCAGCGTGGCCCAGACGCTGCTGCGCCAGGCGAGCCAGGCGGCGCGCCGGTTCGCCGACCCGGGCTGGCGGGAAGCCGGCCTGGCCCTGATCGCGGACACGCTCCGCCGCCTGGTCCGGGAAGCGCCGGCCGGGTCGGATGAGCAGCTGGCGTACCTGCGGGCCTTCGCGGGAGTGGCCGAGTCCGCCGGCGATCTGGCCCTGCTCGCCGGGCTGCTCGACGGCTCGGAACGGCTCGACGGACTGAGCGTCGACACCGACCTGCGCTGGGCGCTGCTGGCCCGGCTGGTCAGCCGCGGCGGGGGCCCCGATGGCTCATCGGCGTTCGGCCTTGACGAGATCGACGCGGAGCTCGCGCGGGACGTGACCGACGCGGGCGAGCGGCACGCCGCGACCTGCTGCGCCGCGATTCCCACGGTCGAGGCCAAGCGGGAAGCGTGGCGCGCAATGACCGTCGGTGACCTGACCATCGCGATGTTCCGGGCCACCCTGGCGGGGTTCGCCGACCCGGACCAGCCCGAGCTGGTGGAGCCGTACCGGGCGGACTACTTCGGCGTCGTGGGGGATGCGTGGCGGAACTGGTCGTCGGCGGTGGCCCAGGACTTCGTCAGCGGCGTCTACACGGCGCTCGCGCTTTCCGACGAGACGATCGAGGCGACGGACGCCTACCTCGCCGACGCCGAGCCTCCCGCCGCGCTGCGCCGGCTGCTCCTCGAGGGCCGCGACGACGTGCTGCGCGCCCTGCGGTGCCAGGCCCGCGACCGCCAGGCTTCTTAGCCGGGGCACGGGGACTGGCCGACTGGATACGGCGCCGCGCGGCCTTGCGCGAACTGCCCGTGCAGGCCGGGCGGGCGGTTCACCGATTGCGGGTCCAGGACCAGCCAGTACGAGTCCGCCACGGCGCCGGTCCACGGGTACCCGACCAGGTCGGCCGTGCCGTTCGCGCCGGTGTGCCCGCTCGCCCACACGTCGTCGGGCAGCGCGTCCGCACCCGAGCAGTCGTTGCCGATCAGGTTGTAGTACGTGTCGGGCATCGCCCCGGTGATGACCCCGGACACCGTGAACTGGCCCTGCCCGGCGCCGGGCAGGGCCGCGGCGGTGATGACCACCGTGCCGACCACTCCCCCCACGGCCGGCAGCCGGATCACCGCGCTGGTCACTTCGGGCCAGGGCGACGCCTGCGGGCCGGCGGCCGGCGGGCGGGTGTCAGGGATCCGGCCTGCCTCGGCACGGTAGTGCAGGGCGACCGTGATCGAGGCGATGAGCGCCGCGGTCTGCGCGAGGACGAGGAGCCAGAACAGGACGCCCGGGCGCGGGGACCTGGCTGGCCCCGCCGCTACGACGTCGGCAGCCTCGCGGGCGCGATCGAACACCTCCTCATTGCAGGTGGGTATCTCCGGCGATGTCAACCGTGGCTGGCCTGGCCTGCCGGCCTAATCCGGCAGCCGGACGCCGAAGCCGGTGGCAGCGAGCTTGAGCAGGACCTGGCCGGGGGCCAGCAGGGCCGCGACCTTGGCGGCGCTGAGTTCTTCCAGCTGGGCCAGGACGGTGGCGTAGGTGTCCGGGCCCTGCCGGCGCGCGCGGCTCAGCGCGATCGCGTTGGCCCATACCTTCTTCCGCGCCTCGCGCAGGAAGCGCTGCGTGCCGAGCCGGTTGAACGGCCGCAGCAGCCGGTCGAGCAGGGGGATCGGCCCGGAGATGGCAGTCAGTTCGTCGTCCTCGGCGGCGACCCGCGAGGCGAGCACGTGATCGATCGCCCGGTGATCGGCCTTCCGCCGGGACAGCAGCACCGGGTCGGCGACGGCGATGGTCGTGCGCTGGTAGGTGGCGTGGAAATACTGCCGCTGGTCGTCTGCGGCCTGCAGCGGCTCGAGCAGGGCCGCCATCCGGGCGATCAGCTCGTCTATCACGCGGCCATTATGGCCGACCGACGGGGAGCGGGCTCCGGTCCCGGCGGTGACTCGACCGCTCCGGGCGGGCTGGGCGGCCCGGCATGAGCAGCGCGGGGATCACCGCGAGCGCGGTGAAGCCGACACACCACCAGAAGGTATGGCCGAACGCCGTGGCCAGCCCAGCGCTCCCCGCGGCCGCGTGCGCGGCCGCCTGCCGGGCCAGGATGACGACGAGCACTGCCGCGCCGAACGAGCCGCCCACTTGCTGCGTGATCCTGATGGCGCTGCTGGCGTGCGGCAGGTCGGCCTTCGGCAGGCCCTGGAACGCCCCCGCCATCGGGGCGATGGTCGCTGCGCCGAGGCCCGCGCCGCGGACCACGAGCGCCGCGGCGAGCAGGACCACGCTGGTATGGGGGCCGGCCAGCGCGAAGGGGACCGTGCCGGCGGCCGCGAGCGCGATGCCGGCCAGCGAGACCGGCCGCGGCCCGAGCCGGTCGGTCAGCTTCCCGAGGATCGTCCGCGGCAGGAGGCTGCCCACGCCCTGCGGCACCAGCAGCAGCCCGGCGGCCAGCGCGCCGTACCCGCGGGCCTGCTGGAAGTAGAGCGGCAGGAGCAGCATGGCGCCGTAGATGGACAGCCCGCCCAGGAACATCAGGCCGCTGGCGCCCGTGAAGCTACGCGAGCGGAACAGCCGAAGGTCGACCGCGGGCTCGCCGGTCATGCGCAGGGCGTGCACGGCGAAGCCCGCGAGCAGGACCAGGCCGGCCGCGATGGGGCCCAGGACCCGCGGGTGCCCGAAGCCGCCGCTACTGCTCACCTGGGCCAGGCCGTACAGCAGGCCGACCAGCGCCGGGCAGAGCAGGAGCAGCCCGGTGAGGTCGAGGCGCGGCGGGCGGGCCGCCGCAGCGGGCCTGCGTTCGCCCGCGGGCAGGCCGCGCCAGGCCAGGGCGATCGCGAGCAGGCACAGGGGCACGTTGACGTAGAAGATCCAGCGCCAGCTGATGTTGCTGATGATCAGGCCGCTGATCACCGGGCCGAGGATCGGTACCACCGCGACGGGCAGGCTGATGGACGCGATCAGCCGGCCCAGCTGACGGCCCCCGGCCTGCTGCGTGACCAGCGTGGTCAGCAGCGGAAGGAGCAGGCCCCCGCCGATGCCCTGGAGCACCCGGAACCCGATGAGGCTGCCTATGTTCCAGGCCGCCCCGGATAGCATCGAGCCGGCCAGGAAGACGGTCAGGGCGAACAGCCAGGTGGCGCGGCCGCCGAACCGGGCCAGCGCCCAGCCGCTGAACGGGATGATCATCCCGAACGACAGCAGGTATCCGGTGATCACCCACTGGATCGACGACACCGTGGCGTGCAGGTCACGGCCGATCGTGTCGATGGCGACGTTGACGATCGTGGTGTCCAGCAGGGCGGGGATCGCGCCGAGGAGCAGGATGGCGATGAGCTTGACCAGCGCAGGCTCCATCTTCTCCGACTCTGCGGCCTGCGGGGGCGGTGCTTGCTGAGGTGTCGCTGTCATATTTTTATACTAGACGGTGTAGTTTAATTTTGTAAACCGGATAGTGCAAATATGTACACTGGGCAGTACAGCATGAGCAGGATCAGGGTAGGAGCCATGGCGGCGGCTTGGCGTGGTGCGGACGGCGAGGAGGGCCCATGATCGGGCAGGCGACGGGTCATCCTCGCTCCGGGCGCGGCCGGCCGGTCGGCGGCTCGGAGCTCAAGCGGTCCCTGATCGCGCAGGCCGCGTTGCGGCTGTTCCTGCGGGACGGCTACGCGCGGACGAGCGTCGACGCCATCGCGGAGGAGGCGGGTGTCTCCAAGCGCACCATCTACAGCCACTTCGGGGACAAGGAGAACCTGTTCCTTTCGGTGGTGCGGGACACCTACTCGGGCATGATCGGCGTCATCGTGGGGCTGATGGACCAGTACCTGACCGACGTCCCCGACGAGGCCGTGGAGGCCAACATCACCGCGTTCGCCTGTGAGGCCGCGCTGCTCGCGGCCCGGTCATCGGAACGCGCTGCCATCATCAGGCTGATGATGGCGGAGGCGTCACACTTCCCCGAGCTGCAGGCGATCCAGATGCGGCCGCGGGGCATCACCGCGGCGATCGCCGATCGCCTCGTCCGGCTGGCGGCCCGCGGCCTGCTCGACGTGCCGGAGCCCAAGGAGGCCGCCAACCACCTGTTCGCGCTCACCATGGGCCAGATGAACAACCGCACGCTCTTCGGCGCGGTGTCCATGCCCGACGAGGAGATCCGGCGGATGGCCAGCAGCGGCGCCCGCGCCTTCCTCCGCGCCTACCGCCCGCGCTGATCGCGCGAACAGTAACGTTCCCGGAACGCTCCGGTCGTACGGTGGGGTCGCTGGGTGAGCACAGCAGACGCGGTGGTAGCCGTCGGCGTAGTCGTGAACGTCCACTTCCTTCTTCCACCGCAAATAGGTCACGGCCTGGTCAGCGGTCGTCATTCATCCTCCTAGCGGTGGGCGGCGATGGCCCCGGCGACGGCCTCCCGGACGTGCTTGGCCAGGTCCTCCAGCGGGATGTGGACGGTGGAGGAGGTGGCGCGTTCGGTCAGCTCGGCGGTCCCGGCCTGCAGGCCGCGCTTGCCCACCGTGACCCGGAACGGGATGCCGACAAGCTCGGCGTCGCTGAACTTGACGCCGGCGCGGACCGGGCGGTCGTCCACGATGACCTCCACCCCGGCGTCGAGCAGGGCCTGGTAGACCTGCTCCCCCGCCTGGGCGACGGCGGGGTCGTCCTGCTGGGCGATGACGACGACGGTCTCGAAGGGGGCGACCGCGGCGGGCCAGATGATGCCCTTCTCGTCGTGGTGGACCTCGATGATCGCGGCCATCGCGCGCTCGACGCCGATGCCGTAGCAGCCCATGATCGGCCGGATCGGCTTGCCGTCCGGACCGGACACGCGGATCTCCAGTGCGTCGGAGTACTTGTAGCCGAGCTTGAAGATGTGCCCGACCTCGATGCCACGCTCGACCTCGAGCCCGTGCCCGCAGTTGACACACGGCTCGCCCGCGGCGACCTCGCGCAGGTCGGCCCACTGGCCTACGTGGATGTCGCGGCCGACATCCACGCCGCGCAGGTGCGTGTCGTCGACGTTGGCGCCGGTGGTCATGCCGCGCCGGCCGCGCAGCGCCTCGTCGGCGATTACCGGGTGGTCCGTGACGCCGACCGCGCCCAGGCTGCCCGGGAGCGCGCCGAGCGCGTCGCGGATCTCCTCGGGCTGGGCCGGGCGGGCGGTCTTCGCCCCGGTGGCGTCGATCAGCTTCTGCTCGGCGAGGGCGTGGTCGCCCCGCACCAGGACCAGCGTGAGCCGACCGTCGAGGATGTACACCAGGGTCTTGATCTGGCGGTCAGCCGGAGCGTCGTAGCCCACCGCGAGGTCCTCGATGGTCCGCACGCCCGGGGTCGGGAACGGCTCGGGCGCGGGGAGCAGCACGGTGTGCCCGGCAGAGTCGTCCACCGGGGAGAACATGGACGCGGCCTTCTCGATGTTGGCCGCGTAGTCACACTCCGGGCAGAGGATGATCAGGTCCTCGCCGCTGGGCGACGGGCAGACGAACTCGGTGGAGTCCGAGCCGCCCATCGAGCCGCTGGACGCCGCGACGGGGACGGCGGGGATGCTCATGCGCTCGAACGATCGCGTGTACGCGTCGCGGTGCAGGCGGAAGGAGACGTCGAGCTCGGCCGGGCCCACGTCGAAGCTGTAGGAGTCCTTCATGGTGAACTCGCGGGTGCGCATCAGCCCCGCCTTCGGGCGCGGCTCGTCGCGCAGCTTGGTCTGGAACTGGTACCACATCTGCGGCAGCTCGCGGTAGGACTCCAGCTCGAGGGCCAGGGTCGAGACGATCTCCTCGTGGGTCATGCCGAGGACCAGGTCCGCGCCGCGCCGGTCCTTGAGGCGGAACATCTCATCGCCCATCAGCTCCCAGCGGCCGCTGCGCTGCCACAGCTCGGCCGGGTGCATCACCGGCATTAGGATCTCCTGAGCGCCGATCCGGTTCATCTCCTCGCGGATGATCCCGATCACCTTGAGCCGGACCCGCTGGCCGAGCGGCAGCAGCGAGTAGTGCCCGGCCATCAGCTGGCGGATGTAGCCGGCGCGCAGCAGCAGGCGGTGGCTGGGCGCGCCGGCGTCCGCCGGGTCGTCACGCAGCGTGGGGATGTGCATCTGGGACCAGCGCATGTTCTGCGGACCGTCACTTTCAAGCCGTGGTCACCGAAAGCCCGTAGTTTATCCTCGGCGCAGGGTAAGCGCGGAGCGGTTTGAGGCCGCTCAGGGAAGGTCGGGCTTGGTCAGGCCAAGCCTACCGGGCCGGTGCGCTCGAGGATCCGGGCCAGCTCGGCCAGGGAGCGGACGTGCGGGTGGCCGCTCGGCAACGGGCAGAACCCGTGCGGGTCCAGGTGGACGGGCTGCAGGCCGGCGGCTACCGCCCCGGCCACGTCGTAGCGGAGGCTGTCGCCGACGTAGAGAACGGTCTCGCCCGCGGGGACGCCGATGGCGTTAAGCGCGATGCCGAAGATGGCCGGGTCCGGCTTGGCCACGCCGACCACCGCGGAATCGACCACCACGCCCACCCTGACGCCGGCGTCTGGAGGGTGGTGGCCGCCGGGCGCGTGGCAGACGCCCAGGTGGCGCAGTTCGGCCTCTACCGTGCCGTCGGAGTTCGAGACCACGCCCATCGGGAGGCCGAGCTCGGCCAGGGCCCGCAGGCCACTGGTGGCGCCGGTGCCGACGTGCGACCAGGCGTGGCCCCTGGTCACCTCGGCGATCTGCCGAACCACCTCGTTGCACCGCTCCGGCGGAACGCCGCAGGCGGCGACGTAGCCGGTGAGGTAATCGCGCCACCAGGTGCCCGCCTCGGGCGGGGTGGCGGCCAGGTCCTGGACCACCATCGCCCGGTAGTGGGCCCGCTCGAGGGCGGCGACGTCGGGGAACACCCCGGCCGCGAACAGCGGCGGCAGCAGGAGGCCGGGCTGGGGGAAGACCAGCACCCCGCCCGCGTCGAGCAAGATCGCGCTGACCCCCCGGCTCACAAACCGCACTATACAGCGGGGTGAGAATGCCTTGAGACTATGCGCGGGGCGGCGTCAGCGTGCCTCGCGCCCACCTGGGGTGACCAGCCCGGTTTCGTAGGCCATGACGACGAGCTGGGCGCGATCGCGGGCGTTCAGCTTGGTCATGGTGCGGCTGACGTGGGTCTTGGCGGTGAGCGGGCTCAGGAACAGCCGGCCGGCGATCTCGTCGTTGGACAGGCCCTCGGCGACCAGCGTCATCACCTCGCGCTCCCGGTCGGTCAGGCCGGACAGCACCCGATCGCTGGCCGGCGGTCGCCCGGGGCGGCTGGCGATGTCGGTGATGAGCCGCCGGGTCACGCTCGGCGAGAGCAGCGCGTCGCCCCTGGCCACGACCCGGATCCCCTGGATAAGGTCGTTCGGCTCAGTGTCTTTCACCAGGAAACCGCTAGCCCCGGCGCGCAGCGCCTGGTAGACGTACTCGTCGGACTCGAAGGTGGTCAAGATGATGACCTTGACCCCGGCCAGGTCCTCGTCGGCCGAGATGCGCCGGGTGGCTTCCAGGCCGTCCACCCCGGGCATCCGGATGTCCATCAGGACGACGTCGGCGCGCTCGCGGCGGGCGAGGTCCACGGCCTGCTGGCCGTCCGCCGCCTCGCCGACCACGTGCAGGTCCTCGGCCGTGTCGACCAGGACGCGGAACCCGGCGCGGATCAGCGCCTGGTCGTCGGCGAGCACGACCCGGATCACGGCCTGGCCCCTTCGGCGGAGAGCAGGGCGCCGTCGGCCGGCAGGCGGGCCGTGACCTGATACCCGCCGCCCGGGCGAAGGCCGGTCTGCACCGTACCGCCGACGGCGGCGGCGCGTTCGCGCATCCCGGCCTGGCCGTGCCCGACCGCAGCGCCCCCACCGGCCTTGGGGCCGTGCCCGGTGTCGGTGACGTCGATAGCGATCTCCTCGGGCCGGTAGCTGAGGCAGACCGCGGCGGACGCCGGGCCGGCGTGGCGGATGACGTTGGTCAGCGACTCCTGGACGATGCGGTAGGCGGCCAGGTCGACGGCGGCCGGCAACGGGAACGGCTCCCCGGTCACGGTGAGCGTGATCGGCAGGCCCGCCTGGCGGGCTCCCTCGACGAGGGCGTCGAGCCGGGCCAGGCCCGGGGCCGGCTGGACCGGGTCGGCGTCGTCGGCCTGGCGCAGCACGTTCAGGATGGCGCGCAGTTCGCGCAGGCCCTCCTTGCTCGCGGTCTTGATCGCCTGCAGGGCTTCGGCGGCCGCCTCCGGCTTGGTCGGCAGGACGTGGGCGGCCACCCCCGCCTGGACGTTGATGGTGGCCATGGTGTGGGCCACCACGTCGTGCAGTTCCCGCGCGATGCGCAGCCGTTCCTCGTCCACTTGCCGGCGGGCGTCCTGCTCGGCCCGGTCGCGGACGGAGGCCGCGTAGGCGCGCCGGCTCCGCACCGCGATCCCGGCCAGCGCCGTGGCGGCCACCATGCCGGGGATGAGGACGAACGCGCCGTCGCTGTAGCGCCCGAACGGGTTGTTGACGCCGGTGGCCGTCATCAGCACGGCCAGGGTCACGACGGCGAGGATGACCGCGCGCCGCGCGCTGACCTGGGTGGCCATTGCGTACACGGCCAGGACCGGCGCGATCAGGGCGGCGCCGTTGACGTAGCCGAGCAGCGAGTAGACGGCCACCCCGGTGACCGAGACGGCCAGGACGGCGACCGGGTACCGGCGCCGCCAGGCCAGGGCCAGGGCGGCGACCGCGACCAGCGCCAGCGCGGCGGTCGGGTGCGGCACCGGGTGGCCGCGGAACTGGGCCAGGTCGCTGGCCGACCTGGGGTGGCCCTCGCCGAGGCTGCCGAGGACCAGGATGAAGGTCAGCAGCGCGGCGAGTGCGGCATCCCTGAGGGGCGAGCCGAGCCACCGCTGCCAGGCCGCCGCGACACCATCCATGGCAGAAGCGTAGGCACGCCGGGGCGCGCAGTCGCCCTCCCCCGGTTGATGATCCGTCTACTCCCCCGGGAGTAGCGGCATAATTCGACCCAGGTATGGGGCAGGGAGGAGTGGGTGCGGTGAGCGGTTACCTGGACTATTCGGGCCGGGACGACGTGCTGAGCGGGGGCTCGAGGATGATCGGCGTGGATACGCCGAAGGGCCGGTACCGGATATGGGTGAAGCGGGTCGGCAACCACCCCGACCTGCGGGTGCTGTTGCTGCACGGCGGCCCGGGGGCGACCCACGAGTACTTCGAGGCGTGCGACAGCTTCCTGCCCGCGGCGGGGATCGAGTACTACTACTACGACCAGCTTGGCTCCGGGCGCAGCGATCAGCCCGACGAGCCGTCGCTGTGGGACCTCGACCGCTTCGTCGACGAGGTAGAGCAGGTCCGGCAGGGGCTCGGGCTGGACCGGGAGAACTTCGTCCTGCTCGGTCACTCCTGGGGCGGGATCCTGGCCATCGAGTACGCGCTGCACCACCAGCAGCACCTGCGCGGGCTGGTCATCTCCAGCATGATGTCCAGCGTCCCGGCCTACAACGCGTACGCCGAGCAGGTGCTGATGCCGGCGATGGACCAGGCGGCGCTGGCCGAGATCAAGGCGTACGAGGCGCGGGGCGAGACCGGGGACCCCCGGTACATGGAGTTGCTGGTCGAGCAGCACTACGTCCACCACGTGCTGCGCATGCCGACCGCGGACTGGCCCGACCCCGTGGAGCGCGCGTTCGGTCACATCAATCCGGCGATCTACGTGAAGATGCAGGGACCGAGCGAGCTGGGCATCAGCGCCGATGCCACCCTGGCCCACTGGGACCGGACCGGCGACCTGGCCTCGATCGAGGTGCCGACGCTGGTCATCGGGGCCGGCCACGACACCATGGACCCGGCGTTCATGGAGATGATGGCGGGGCGGCTGCCGCACGGGCGTTTCCTGCTCTGCCCGGACGGCAGCCACATGGCCATGTACGACGACCAGCAGGTGTACTTCGCCGGCCTGATCGACTTCCTGCGCGGCCAGGAACGCTCCTAGCGGGTGAACGGGGAAACGAGCTCCCCGACCCGGCCCGGCGCCTCGAACCACGGGAAGTGACGCTCATCCCGGAGTCACCGGCCGGGACGGTGGCTTCGATCGGGACGTAGCCCGCTACGCGCTCCTCGACCAGGGGTTCCAGGTAGTCGCAGGAGAGCGGGCCGCCGTGCACGAGTAGGGCTGGGCGCCCGCGGCCGGTACGGAACCCGGCCAGGGCACCGCCTGGTGTCGCGACCTCGAACGGCGCGGTC